>Ga0207660_10003270_pt1 | contig 10602 bp, 8 predicted proteins | sample KBSC73BmetaG_FD_184335 | JGI IMG/M metagenome (GOLD analysis project Ga0207660, IMG submission 184335) | Corn rhizosphere microbial communities from Kellogg Biological Station, Michigan, USA - KBS C7-3B metaG (SPAdes) (version 2) | ecosystem: Host-associated > Plants > Roots > Rhizosphere ... | reverse complement strand
GCAGCACCTCGTGGTGGAGAAGGCGGGACATTGGATCGTCGGCGGCGCCGGCGCTCTCGGCGCCCTGGTGGCCCTCGAGATCTCGGGCCTCCGGATCACGAGCTACGGGGTGTATGGCCCGGCGGCGCGGATCGCCATGGTGGCCTACAGCTTCTGGTTCTATCCCGCGGCCTGGGCCTGGCCCGTCCATCTCTCGCCTCTCTACGAGCTGCCGGCCTCGGTGGACCCGCTGGCGTGGCGCTTCCTCGGGCCCGCGGTGGGCGTGGTCGCGCTGACCGTCGCGCTCTGGCTGCTCCGCCGGCGCTGGCCCGCCGGGCTCGCGGCCTGGGTCTACTCCGCCCTCATGATCCTCCCGATCAGCGGGGTGGTGCACTCCGGCTTCCAGCTCGCGCACGATCGCTACAGCTACCTCTCCGGCCTCGGCTTCGCCCTCCTGGGGGGCGGAGCGGTGGCGTGGCTCCTCGACGCCGCGCGCGCTCGCCGCGTGGGTCGGCCGGTGGTCGCCGCCGCCACCGGCGTTGCGGTGCTCGCCCTCATCGCTCTGGGGACCGGCGCCTGGCAGCAGAGTCGGATCTGGGCCAATTCGGAGACCCTGTGGCGCTGGGGGGTCGAGGTGGATCCTCGCTGCGCGGTCTGTGCCAACAACCTGGCGACCGTGCTCCTCAACCGGCCGGCGCGCACACCGGCCCAGCTGATCGAGGCCGAGGGACTTGCGCGGCGGGCCGTCGCGGTGAACCCGGCCTACGACAGCGCCTACACCACGCTGGGCACGATCCTCGTCGCCCGCCAGGACGCTCGGGGTGCGGAGCAGGTCTTCCGCGAAGCCATGCGGCTGGCCCCGGAGCGGCCCGCCGCCGCCGCCAACCTGGGGGCCCTGTACGCGCGCGCCGGACGGTACGAGGAGGCCCTCCCGCTGCTGCGGACGGCATGGGCCAAGCAGCCCGACACCCCATGGGTCCGCGCCAACCTCGGGCAGGCGCTGCGCGATCAGGGCATCGTGCTCGCCGGCCAGCGGCGCCTGGCCGAAGCGGTCGCCCTCTTCGAGGAAGCCCTCCGCGTCACGCCGGACGATGCCGACGTCCATCGCAACCTCGGTCTGGCTCTCTGGCAGCAGGGCCGTCGCGAGGAGGCGGGGCCCCACCTCGAGCGGGCCGCCGCGTTGAAGCCGGACGAGGATACGCGCGGGCTCCTCGCCCAGTATCGCGCGCAGTCCCGGCCGAGCGCGCCGCGATGAGAGCGCGAGCGCTCGTGCCGCTCGGCATCGCCGCCCTGACCTTCGTCTGCTTCCTTCCCGCGCTCTCCGGCACCTTTCTCAACTGGGACGACAACCTGAATTTCCTCGAGAATCCCGATTTCCGGGGATCGGTGCCCGGGGCGATCCACTGGGCCCTGACCAGCACGCTGTTCGGACACTACATCCCCCTCACCCGCCTCACCTGGGCCCTGAACCTTGCCGCGGGCGGCATGAATCCGTGGGGATACCACCTCGCGAACCTCCTGGTCCATGCCGCCAATGCGGTGATGCTGTACGTCGTGGCGCGGAGGCTGCTGGCCGCCTCCGGCGCCGACGGCGACCAGACCGGGCGACGGCGTCCGGACATGGTCGCAGGCGCGGCGGTGGCGGCGCTGGTGTTCGGGATGCACCCGCTGCGGGTCGAGCCGGTGAGCTGGATCACCGGTCGAGCGGACCTGCTCTGCACGCTGTTCTCCCTGCTCGCGACGTGGGCTTATCTCCGGAGCGTGGAAGGGGACGGGTCCGCCCGCCCGGGCTGGCTGCTGGCGTCGACGGCGGCGCTCGCCCTGGCGCTCCTGTCCAAGGGCGGCGCGCTCCCGCTCCCGGTGGCGCTCCTGCTCCTGGACATCTATCCGCTGCGCCGGGTCCGGCGCCTCGGCTGGGGTCGGCTCCTGATGGAGAAGATCCCCTTCTTCGTCGTCGCCCTCGCGGGCGCGGTGGTCATCCTCCAGGCAGTCCGGTCCGGCGCGGTGCTGACCCAGATGGCGAGCGTGGGCCCGGTCGCCCGCCTCACCGCGGCCGTGTACAGCTTCACGCTCTCGCTGTTCCGTTTCGTGTGGCCGGTTTCCCTCTCCCCGCTCCACGAGATGCCGCAGCGGATCAGTCTCACCGATGGGCCGTTCGCCCTCGCGGTCGCGGCCGCGGTGGCGATCACTATCGGGCTGGTGGCCCTGTGGCGGAGATGGCCGGGCGGCCTCATCGCGTGGATCTTCTCCGCGCTCATGCTGGTCCCCACGAACCTCGCGCTGCGGCAGGGCGCGGATCTGGCCCCCGATCGCTACAGCTACCTCGCCGGGCTCGGGTACGCGGTCCTGGTCGGGGGCGGGGCCCTGGCCGCCATCCACCTCGTGCGGCGTGAGCGACCGACCCGCGCGGTCACGTGGCTGATGGGCATGTGCGCAGTGGCCGCGGTGGCCGCGCTCGGGGTGGCGTCGTGGAGCTTCAGCGAGGTCTGGACCGAGTCGGAGAGTCTGTGGCGCTGGGCGGTCGATCTCGATCCGGCGTGCAGCGTCTGCCACGGCAAGCTGGGCGAGAGCGTGCTCACCGGGCAGGCCGGGATCACGCACGTGGCGGAGGCGGAGGGGCTGTTCCGTCGAGCCATCGCGCTGCGCCCCGACCTTCCCGACGCGTATTACAACCTGGGCACGGCGCTGGTGCTACAGGGACGGTACCGGGAGGCGGAGGCCCCGCTGCGCGAGTACATGACGCGGGTGCCGGGCGCGGCCAGCGGTCCGGAGCGCCTGGGACTCGTCTACCTGCTCGAGGGGCGGCACGCCGAGGCGGTCCCCCTGCTCCGCACCGCGCTCGGCCGGAAGGCCGCCTCGGCGGTGCTGCGCGGGTACCTGATCCAGGCCCTCGAAGGGGCCTCCCGGCAGATGCGGGCCGAGGGCCGGCTGGAAGAGTCGGAGCGGCTGGTCGCCGAGGCGCGAACCCTCGGCGCGTCACCGGCGAGCCTTCAGGCCCCGCCCGCGATGGTCGGTCCGCCCGGCCCCCGCGGGCCTGCGCGCCCATGATGCGGCGGGTGCTGGTACCGGCGGCGATCGTGGTCATCGTCGTCATCTCGTTCCTGCCCGCACTCGACGGCCAGTTCCTCAACTGGGACGACAGCACCCTGTTCACGAAGAATCACGACTTCCGGGGACTCGGCGCCGCGCAGCTGCGGTGGATGTTCACGACGACCCTCGCCGGCCACTACATGCCCCTCACCTGGCTCACCCTCGGGCTCAACTACCGGCTCGGTGGCATGAGCCCGTGGGGCTATCACCTCGCCGCCATCCTGCTCCACGCGGCCAACGCGGTGCTGTTCTACCTGGTCGCGCGTCGCCTGCTGCGGGTGGCCCTCGGGTCGCCACCGGGCGGCCACGACTCCGCGGACGACGAGCCGCCGGGACTCGCCGCGGGGGCGGCGGTCGCCGCACTGGTCTTCGCGCTCCACCCGCAGCGGGTGGAGTCAGTGGCGTGGGTGACCGAGCGCGGCACGCTCGTCAGCACCGCGCTCTATCTCATGGCCGCGCTCGCATACCTCCGCGCGGTGGCCACCGGACCACTTCGATGGAAGTGGTGGGGCGTGGCCTCGGTGGCGGCATTTGCGGCGGGGCTCCTCGCGAAGGGTCTGGTGATCAGCTTGCCGGTGAGCCTGGTCATCCTCGACGCGTATCCCCTGCGGCGCGCGAGCGGACACTGGTGGGCGGTGATCATGGAGAAGATCCCCTATCTGGCCGTCGCCGGCCTGGGCGCGATCGTCATCCTGTTCGCGCGAAACCAGGGCGCGCAGTGGAGCCCCTTCACCGCCTTCGGGGTCGACGCGCGGCTCGCGCTGGCCGCGTACAGCCTCTGGTTCTACCCGACGAGCATGGTCTGGCCGGTGGGTCTCACGCCGCTCCACGAGGTGCCCATCGGTCCGAGCCTCACCCAGTGGCGGTTCCTGACCCCGCTCGCCCTGCTGGTGGCCGTCACGGCCGTCCTGGTGTGGCGGCGTCGCCAGCTGCCCGGGCTGCTCGCGGCCTGGACGCACGCGGTGGCGATCGTGGCCCCGGTGAGCGGCATCGCCCACTCCGGGAGCCAGCTGGTGTCGGACCGCTACAGCTATCTGGCCGCGCTCGGCTGGGCCCTCGTCGCCGGCTATGGCGTCGCACGGGTTGCCGGGCTGCGACGCCAGGGCCGGGTGAGCGCGCCGGTGGCCGCGGTCGGCGCCGGAGGCATCGCGCTGCTGGTGGGCTTCCTCGCGCTCGGCACCTGGGGGCAGAGTGGGGTCTGGCACGACTCGGAGACGCTCTGGCGCTGGGCCGTCGAGGAGGATCCGACCTGCGCGATGTGCGAGGCGATCCTCGGCGAGGCCATCGTCTACGAGAGCCCGAGCGGCCCGGCGCGCCTGGACGAGGGCGAGGCTCACGTCCGCCGCGCGATCGGCATGCGGCCCACGATGCCGCTGCCCCACTACAGCCTGGGCACGATGCGGCTGGCCCGGGGGCAGTACGCGGAGGCCGAGGCGAGCCTGCGCACGTACATCCAGCTCGCGCCCGCCCTCGGCCAGGGCCCGGCCCGCCTGGCCCTCATCTACCTGGTGCAGGGCCGGACCGCGGAGGCGATCCCGCTCCTCCGGCGGGCGCGCGAGCTCGACCGGCGGCCCGATCCGGCGCCCCGACCGGCGATGTCGACCGGCGTCGGCGATGACCCCGACCTCGCAGAGGCGGTCCGGCTGATGGACGGGCGCTGGGAGGACCTCGAGTACCTGGGCGAAGCCCTGGTACGGCAGGGCCACGCTGACCGGGCGCTGCTGCCGCTCGAGGCCGCCCGGACCCTCGCACCGGAGGCATCCGGCCCGCGCGTCTGGCTCGTGCGGGCCTACGAGGCGACCGGCCAGCGCGAGCGAGCCCGGGAAGCGCACGAGGCGCTGCGCCGCATCGATCCGGCCGTGGCCGAGCGCCTCTCCGTACATTGACCGCAGTGAAGAAATCGCTATAATGGCCGCGCTCGAACCTACCCCGTTTCGCCTTGGTCAAGGAGGAGGAGCCGATGAGAAACCCGCGACTACGCCTGGTTATCGCCTCGATTGCCGCTCTGGCGCTGGTGCTCTCGTTGGCGCCGGCCAGCGATGCCCAGTCCAAGGGCACGGTCAAAATCGCCTCCCAGAGCCCGCTGTCGGGCGGCCAGGCCGTCCTCGGGGAAGGCATCAAGCTCGGGACGCAGCTGGCGGTCGAGAAGTTGAAGGGCAACCTCGAGAAGATGGGCTACAAGGTCGAGTTCGTGCCCTTCGACGACCAGGCCAAGCCCGACGTGGGGGTGGCGAACGCCAAGAACATCATCGCCGACAAGGACATCATGGTGGTGATCGGTCACCTGAACTCGGGGGTGGCGATCCCGTCCTCCGAGGTCTACAAGGAAACCAACCTCGCCATGATCTCCCCGGCCAACACCAACCCGGTGGTCACCGATCGCAACTACGGCAACGTGAGCCGGGTGTGCGGCCGTGACGACGTCCAGGGCGTGGTGGGCGCCGAGTTCGCACACGGCACCCTGAAGGTCAAGAGCGTCTACATCGTCCACGACAAGACCCAGTACGGGCAGAGCATCGCCGAGTTCTTCAAGGCCGACTCCGAGAAGAAGGGCGTGAAGGTGCTGGGCTTCGAGGGCACCGAGGAAAAGTCGAACTTCGATCCGCTCCTCACCCCCATCAAGGCCAAGAACCCCGACCTGATCTACTTCGGCGGCATCTACGACCAGGGCGCGCCCTTCTTCAAGCAGGCGCGGGAGAAGGGCATCAAGTCCAAGTTCATGGGACCGGACGGCATGGACTCCTCGGACCTGACGAAGATCGCGGGCAAGGCGGTGGTGGGCATGAACTACACCTCCGCGGCCGGGCCCGCCTCCGCGCTGCCCAAGGCGAAGGCGTTCGTCGAGGACTTCAAGAAGAAGTTCGGCAAGAACCCGGAGCCGTACGCGGCCGAGTCCTACGACGCGACCAGAATCGCGATCATGGCGCTGGAGGACGTGGCCAAGAGCGGCAAGATGAGCCGGGAGTCCGTCTCCACGGCCGTCCGCAAGGTCAAGCTCGCCGGGATCACCGGCGACGGGTTCGACAGCAAGGGCGATCGCCTGAAAGCCCAGTACTTCGTGCTGACGGTGGTGAGCGACAACCCCGAGAAGTGGGGCGACAACAAGATCGTCAAGCAGCTCACGATCGCGCCCCCCGCGGCCGCCAAGTAGTCGCCACGCACGCGATCAATTGCGGGAGGGGCGTCGGTCTCGCGCCCCTCCCGCTCTCCCCCGTTTCCCCGCCAGTTGCCGATGGACTTTGAGCTCCTGATCGGCATCCTCCCGCAGGTCCTGCTGGATGGCATCATCCTCGGCTTCATGTACGCCCTCCTCGCCCTCGGGTACACCATGGTGTACGGCGTGCTCGAGTTCATCAACTTCGCCCACTCCGAGATCTTCATCATCGGGGCCTTCGTGGGCGTGGAGATCCTCTTGTCGTTCAAGTCCGCCGGGTGGCTCGACGTGCTGCCCTGGCCCCTGATCCTCGTGATCATCATGGTTGCGGGCATGGCGGTCAGCGGCGTGGTGGCGATGGTGATCGAGCGCGCCGCCTACCGTCCGCTGCGCCACGCCCCGCGGCTGATCCCGCTCATTTCCGCCATCGGGGTCTCGTTCTTCCTTCAGGACGTGATCCGGCTGTTCGAGTCGCTCTGGCGTAACTCCTTCAACCTCGTGTACCCGACGATGGACGTCCTCAACCACCGCTTCGAGCTCACCGAGACCATCGACGTGTCGGTGAAGTCGCTGGTGGTGATCGGCGCCGCTCTCCTGATGCTCTGGAGCCTGCACACGCTGGTGAACCGGACCAAGGTGGGCAAGGCGATGCGCGCGGTGGCCGAGGACCAGGCCGCCGCGTCGCTCATGGGCATCAACGTCAACCGCATCATCTCCCTGACCTTCCTCATCGGCGGGGCGATGGGCGGGGGCGCCGGGGTCCTGTTCGGGGTGCAGTACAGCCTGATCAATCCGTACACCGGCTTCATCCCCGGGCTCAAGGCCTTCACCGCCGCGGTTCTGGGCGGGATCGGCAACGTGCCGGGCGCAATGCTGGGTGGGCTGGTGCTGGGGCTGCTGGAGGCCTTCGCGGCCTCCTACCTGTCGCTGCTCACCGGAGGCGCCTTCGGGGCCGAGTACAAGGACATCTTCGCGTTCTCGATCCTGATCCTCATCCTGATCTTCCGGCCGAAGGGCCTCCTGGGCGAGATCGTCCGCGAGCGCGCATGATCACGCGGCTCCTCGACCGCCCGCTGCCCGCGACCATCCTGGTCGTCGCGCTGCTGCTGGTCACCGCGTGGGGAGTCAGCTGGAGCCCGCGGTCCATCGTGGTGTTCATGATGTTCCAGGGCTCGATCCTGCTCCTCTACTTCGCGCGGATGCCCACGTTGGTGAAGGCGGCGGTGACCCTCCTGGCCCTCGGGGTCCTGATGCCGGTGCTCGGTACCATCAACGCGTACTACATGGAGATCGCGATCCAGGTCGGGATCTTCGTGGCCCTCGCCCTGGGGCTGAACATCGTGGTCGGCCTGGCCGGTCTGCTGGACCTGGGCTACGTGGCCTTCTTCGCGGTCGGGGCCTACTCCTGGGCCATCTTCGGATCGCCGCAGGCCAACCTGATCTTCGGCGGAAACTTCTTTCCACTGGGCCCGTGGTGGTTCTTCGTGTTCCTGTTCGTCGGCGTGGCGGTGGCCGCGGGCGCCGGCATCCTGCTCGGGCTACCGGTCCTGCGCCTCCATGGCGACTATCTGGCCCTGGTGACCCTGGGCTTCGGCGAGGTGATCCGCGTCCTGGCCAACAACCTGGACAAACCGATCAACTTCACCAACGGTCCGAAGGGGATCACCCCCATCAACCGCCCGCCCATCTTCTTCGCCCCGCTGCTGCAGTCGGTCGGGATCGACCCGAACCCGAACGTGATCTATCCGCTGTACCTCTACGCGCTCGTGCTCCTGATCGTGGGGGTGACGGTGCTGGCCAACCGGCGGCTGGAGGACTCGCACATCGGGCGGGCCTGGGAGGCGATCCGCGAGGACCAGACCGCGGCCCAGGCCATGGGCGTGCCGCTGGTCCGCATGAAGCTTCTCGCCTTCGCCTGCGGGGCCTCGTTCGCGGGCACGGTCGGGGTCCTCTTCTCCGCGAAGCAGATCTTCATCAACCCCGAGTCGTTCACGTTCATGGAATCGATCGGGGTGCTGGCGATGATCATCCTGGGCGGGATGGGCTCGATCCCGGGCGCGATCCTCGGGGCCGCGGTGGTCACCATCCTGAACCTGCAGGTCCTGAAGGGCCTCTCCCTCTGGCTGAACGAGCTGCGTAACGCGGGCACCGTGATCCTCGGCTACAACCTCACCAACCTGCCCACCCAGCTCGAGCCCGCCAAGTACGAGCGGATGATCTTCGGCCTCATCCTGGTGTTGATGATGATCTTCCGGCCGCAGGGCATCCTGCCCGCCAAGCGCCGACACCGGGAGCTCGAGGAAGAGCGCCGATGACGCTGCTCGAGGCCCGCGGGATCAGCAAGCGGTTCGGGGGCCTCACCGCCCTGAACGCGGTGGACTTCGCCCTCGAGGAAGGGCACATCGCGTCGATCATCGGGCCCAACGGAGCGGGCAAGACCACCTTCTTCAACGTGTTCACCGGCATCTACGTTCCGGAGGAGGGCACCGTCCTGTTCCGCGGCACCGCGGTCCAGGGGCGCCGTCCGGACCAGATCACCGCGCTGGGAATCTGCCGCACGTTCCAGAACATCCGCCTCTTCTCGCGCATGACCGCGATCGAGAACGTGCTGGTGGGCATGCATAGCCGCGTGCCCCTGAGCTTCCTGGACGTGATCACGCGGAATGCTCGCTGGCGCGAGCACGAGCGACGGCAGTGGGAGCAGGGGGCCGATCTGCTGGGAGTGGCCGGTCTGCGCGACAAGGCCAACGAGCTGGCCCGCAACCTGCCGTACGGCGAGCAGCGCCGGCTCGAGCTGGCCCGCGCTCTGGCCTCGAACCCGTCGCTGCTCCTGCTGGACGAGCCGACCGCGGGCATGACCCAGGGCGAGGCGCGCAGCCTCATGGCCCTGCTCCGGCGCCTGGTGGAGGAGCGCCAGCTCACCCTGCTCCTCATCGAGCACAACATGCGGGTGGTGATGGAGGTCTCCGACCACGTCACGGTGCTCGACTACGGCGAGAAGATCGCGGAGGGGCGACCGGGGGACGTGCAGCGGAACCCGCGCGTGATCGAGGCCTATCTCGGGCGCCGCAAGTGGACGCCGGGTGCGGGCATCGCGGGGAGTGGCCATGCTTGAGGTGACCGATCTCCACGTCTACTACGGCGAGATCCACGCGCTCAAGGGCATCTCGTTTCAGGTGAGCAAGGGCGAGATCGTCACCCTGCTCGGCAACAACGGGGCGGGCAAGACCACCACCCTGCGCACCCTCTCCGGTCTTCTCTCCCCCCGGCAGGGCGACGTGCGCTTCGAGGGCCACTCCCTGGTGGGGGTCGCGGCCCACGACATCGTGCTGAAGGGCATCACCCACGTGCCGGAGGGGCGGCGGATCTTCAATCGTCTGAGCGTGGTCGAGAACCTCGAGATGGGCGCCTACACCCGCGGTGACGGGGAGGTGGCCCGTGACATGGACCACGTGTTCACGATCTTTCCCCGGCTCAAGGAGCGCCGCTCGCAGGTGGCCGGCACCCTCTCCGGCGGGGAGCAGCAGATGCTCGCGATCGGACGCGCCCTCATGGCGCGGCCCCGTCTGCTCCTGCTGGACGAGCCGTCCATGGGATTGGCCCCGGTTCTGGTGGAGCAGATCTTCGAGACGGTGCTCGCCATCAACCGCGAGGGCATGACGATCCTGCTCGTGGAACAGAACGCGGCCATGGCCCTGTCGATCGCGGAGCGCGGCTACGTGCTGGAGACCGGGCGGCTGCCGCTCGAGGGCGCCGCGCGCGAGCTGGCCGACAACCCCGAGGTGCGCCGCGCCTACCTGGGCGAGGCCTGATCCGGAGGAACACGTGAAGACGCGAGGACTCACCTACGAGGAGCACACCGTCGGCGCCACCTACCAGACCTTGGGCCGCACCGTCTCGGAAGCCGACATCTGCGCCTTCGTGAACCTGTGCGGCTTCAACGAGCCGCTCTTCATGGACATGGAGTACGTGGCCACGGAGTCGGTGTTCAAGGGCCGGGCCGCGCCCGGAGCCATGACCTTCGCGCTCTCGGAAGGACTCATCATGCAGACCGGCCTCATCCACGGCACCGGCATGTCGTACCTCGGGGGGGAGATCCGCATCGTGTCGCCGGTACTGGAGGGTGACACCCTGAGGGTGGGCGTCACCATCACCGACAAGCGTGAGACCAAGAAGTCGGATCGCGGCATCGTCACCTATCGGCACGAGGTGACCAATCAGCGCGGCGAGGTCGTGCTGGAGGCGACGGTGAGGCGGATGATCAGGCGCGCCGCCGCGTGAGCGTGCGGCGTGGGGTCATGAGCGACCACGCGCGCGTCGCCCAGATCAGCATGTCGGCCGGCGGGGTCCCGAAGCGCGCGGTGCCGGCCGCCCGGGTC
>Ga0207660_10003268_pt1 | contig 10604 bp, 7 predicted proteins | sample KBSC73BmetaG_FD_184335 | JGI IMG/M metagenome (GOLD analysis project Ga0207660, IMG submission 184335) | Corn rhizosphere microbial communities from Kellogg Biological Station, Michigan, USA - KBS C7-3B metaG (SPAdes) (version 2) | ecosystem: Host-associated > Plants > Roots > Rhizosphere ... | reverse complement strand
TCCCACACGGCGGCGTCGGACGCCGCCCGTGTCAGCTCAGCAAGGTGCGCGACCGGCGAATTGGATGCCCCGACTCGAGCAGCTCCAGCTGATGGAGCGTGTCCTCACCGTAGAAGAGCTTGATGTACTTCGACTGCGTGGGCGTAAGACGCCGCACCGCCCAGCTCAGATGCACGAAGTGCGGCTCGACGGGCGCGCTGAGCGGGTGCATGCCGATCTCCTCCGGCATGCGGTTGCCCTTGCGCGTGTTGCACGGCGAGCATGCCGTGACCACGTTGGTCCAGTCGTTCGTGCCGCCGCGCGACATCGGAATGAGATGATCGCGCGTCAGCGACTCTCGCGGACGCAGCTCGGCCGCGGTGCGACCACAGTACTGGCAGCGGTAGCGATCGCGCGCGAACAAGAACGTGTTCGTCACCTGGCGGCGGAACCGGCGCGGGACGTGAATGAACCGAACCAACCGGATGACCGCCGGGCGCGGCATCGTGAGGCGCTCCGAGTGCACGAAGCGACCCGTATCGGCCTCGATGATTTCAGCCTTGCCGTCGAGGACGAGTCGCAAGGCGCGCCGCATCGGAACCATCGTGAGTGGCTCGAACGAAGCATTGAGCGCCAGACAACCGACGACCACGGAACCCTCCCTTACCTACGAAAACTCCCGCCACGGTCGTCAGGGCGGGAGCGGGTCCTCTAACGTGACACGCCGCGAGTCGCATGGCGCCGCGATTGGCGCGGCGCTGAGCCCTCTGTTACACTGACGAGACCGGTAAACTGCCGTAACTCGGCACTGCCAAACCATTTCGACGCTAGCCGCATCGCTTCTTTGGCTAGCCGCACTAGCGTTCTGCCTCCGCCGCTACGGGCAATGCAGTCAACCAACCGTACCGATCTTCGATGCGACCGGTCGCAATACCCATGAACTGCTCCTGGATTGCGCGCGTGACGGGACCGGGTTTACCGCTCCCCACTTGGATGCGGTCGACCGAGCGAATCGGGGTGAGCTCGGCCGCGGTACCGGAGAAAAAGACTTCGTCCGCAATGTAGAGCATTTCGCGCGGCAGCGTCTGCTCCCGCACTTCATACCCCAGATCCTGCGCAATGCGCATCACCGAATCGCGCGTAATCCCGCTCAGGATACCCGACGACAGTCCCGAGGTGTACACGACGCCGTCACGCACGAGGAACAGGTTTTCGCCGCTCCCCTCGGCCACGTAGCCGAAGGAATCGAGCATGATGCCCTCGGAGTACTTGTCGATCCGTGCTTCGGTCTTGGACAACTGCGAGTTGAGATAGTTGCCGCCCGCTTTGGCCAGGGACGGAAACGTATCCGGCGCGGGACGCCGCCAGCTCGACACGCAGACGTCCACTCCGTTAGCCAACGCGTCGTCGCCCAGGTAACTGCCCCAGTGCCAGGCGATGATGAACGTCTCGACCGGGACATCCACCGGGTAGACGCCCATCTGCTCGCCGGTGCGAATCACCACCGGGCGCAGGTAGCAGGCGCGGACCTCGTTGGCCGACACGGTATCGAGACACGCCTGGACCAGCGCGTCGACGCTGTGGCGCATCGGCATGCGGTAGATGCGACACGAGTCATGCAGGCGGCGGATGTGATCCGGCAGCCGGAACACGGCCGGACCGGCGGGCGTGTCGTAGCAGCGGATGCCCTCGAACACGCACGATCCGTAATGGACCACGTGGCTCATCACGTGGATCGTGGCGTCATCCCAGGGTACTAACTGGCCGTCCCGCCATATCTTGGTCGTGCGTCCGTTGATGCTGCTGTCGGCCATCGAAGGGTCTGGTGAGAGAAAGTCAACAATACACTATGATAATGCTTGGCTACGGCGCCGGGGAATAGGCCGTTGCGGCGTGGGGAACGCCGGCGCGCGGGGTGGCCAGTGCCCACGATTCGGCTTTCGGGCTCCGCGGTTCCGATGCAATTCAGGACGTGGCACGGTGCGAGGCACGGCGATGAACGCGCGGTACGAGCGCTGGTCGAGGTGGGCATTCGTGGCGTCGGGCATCGTTCTGCTGGCGGCAGTCCCCGCCGGTGCGCAGCAGGCGCCGCGGTCCGCGGCCGGCATCGCCCGATCCGGACCACGCGCGCAACGCCCGATGGGCGTTAGGCGTTAGGCGCCGGCGAGGTGCGCGGCCAGGCGAGTGGCGGTGTCGCGAACGCGGCCGGGCACGTCCCGATCGCCGGTGAGGACGCGGCCATCTACCGCGTGCAGCACGCCGGCGATCGTCACCAGGCGCGCCGGCGTACCGCCTAACGCAAACACGGCGGCGGCTTCGGGATTGGCATCCCCGAATCCGGCCGGCAGCGGGAACGCGGCGAGATCCGCATCCTTGCCCACTTCGAGCGATCCGATGCGGTCCGCCAAGCCGAGCGCACGGGCGCCGCCCAGGGTGGCGAGCGCGAGGGCGTCGTGCGGGGCGAAGGCATCGGGGCGGCCGGTGCGCGTCCGTTGGGCCAGCGTGGCCACCCGTGCCTCCTCGAGCAAATCCATGCGGTCGTTGGCGGCCATCGAGTCCGATCCCAAGCCGACAGCCACGTTCGCGGCGAGCAACCGGTCGAGCGGTGCGATGCCATGGCCAAGCTTCGCATTGGACACGGGACAGTGCGCGACCGCGGCGCCCGCGGCCGCGATCGCGGCGATGTCCGCATCATCGATCTGCACCGCGTGGATGAGCAGCGGTCGCGTCTCGAGCACGCCGAGTGCTTTCAGGAGCGCGATCGGCGATCGGGCACGCGGCCCGACCGGGATGCCGCGATGGCGCAGACCATCGGCAAAGGGACCCTCGCCGTCGCGCACCAAGCGGGTCTCGGCTTCGCTCTCGGCGATATGCACGGCCAGCGGATAGCCGGCGCGCGCGGCAAGCGAAAAGAGCGGGTCGCTCACGGTGTATGGCGCGTGCGGGGAGATGCCGAGCCGCACGAGGGGCGTGACGCGCGGCTCGAGCTCGGTGAGGCGGCGCCGGAGGCCGGCCATCGCATCGGCCACCCGCGCCTCGTCGGCCGAGGGAGCAAACACTTCCTGATACATGATGCCGCGGACGCCCGTTTCGCACATGGCGGCGAGCGCGACTCCCGAGTCGCACGTGTCCGCGTAGGTGGTGACGCCGGCGCGCAGTCCTTCGGCGATGCCTAACCGCGCGGCGTCGAGGTAGCGGTCGGTCGTCATCACCGTGACCTTGGCCGTCTGCAGGCGCACGATCCAGTCGCGGAACGGCACGTCCGGCATGAGGCCGCGGAACGCCGTGAGCTCGAGGTGCGTGTGTGCGTTGACGAGCCCCGGCAGGAGCACGGCGTCCTCGAGGTCGACATCCTCCCCAGCGGGCGCGGACACCCTCGGGCCGACGTACGCGATGCGGGTGCCGTCGACGACGACGGTGCCGTCGTGAATCGACGGAGCGGTGATGGGCACGACCCAGCGCGCGTGGTAGCGCTTCATCGGCGTGCGTCAGGCATCACACGCGCCACGGGCGCGAGCCGTGCACCGCGGGATCGTAGACCTGGTCGTCGGGCACGCCGATCGAGCGCGTGAGCGCGATGGAGAACGAGATGTCGCCCACCTGATCGGGCTGATGCCCATCGGAGCCGAGCGACAGGCGCACGCCGCGCTCGAATGCTCGCCTAACGAAGCGCACGTGCGGGCGATAGCGCGACGACACCTCGAACGCGATGCCGGCGCGGTAGAGCGCCTCCACCGCGCGCTCCTCGCGCGCCTCGGTCCAGAGCTCCTCGAGCGGAACGTGGCGCAACGCGAGCGGCAGGAGCGTCGGGTGCGCCAGGATGTCCACGGGCATCTCGCGCGCGAAGCGCTCGAGCGACACCAGGTGCGCGTCCATGTACGTCTCGGGATCCAGTCCCTCGGGAAACCGGCGCGAGAACATGTTGAGCGGCCGCTCGATGCCCGGCAGGTACACGGCGTGCAGCGACCCGATGTGGTGCGTGAAGCGGGCGGCGAGGTCGACGGGGATCTCGCGCCACAGCGTATCGTGCCAGCAAAATTCGCCGCCGCGCGCCACGGGAAACCGGTCGAGCGTGTCGAGGTAGTCGCGCACCGCGTCGACGCTGGCGATCGCGCCGCTCACGTCGCGCGAGATGTGGTCGGCGACGCTCGGCCTAACGCCGCGGGCGCGCACGGCGGTCACGAGCTCCGCCACGTCGAGCGCGCCGTCTGACATCGTGGTGTGGGCGTGGCAGTCGAGCGGCTGCCAGCTCACGGGTGCGACATCGGGTTGGGCTGCGCCGTGATCGGCGAGTGGACGTCGCACTCGCGCGTCGGCTCGGTGCCCGGGATGAAGTACTCGGTGGTGACGTCGCTGTCGGGGCAGAACGGATTGCGCAGCAGTCCCGTCGTCCAATCGATGTCGCGCGAGATGATGTCCTCGGGGCGCGGCCAGTCGGGGGGATCCGGGCGCCGCGCGTACACCTCGTTCATGAAGCCGAGCCACGCCGGCGCGGCGAGCCGTCCGCCCTGGGCGTCGGACATGATTTTCTGCGGGCGGTCGAAGCCCATCCACACGCCGGCGACGAGATCCGGCGTGAAGCCGATGAACCACACGTCGGAGTAGTCGTTGGTGGTGCCGGTCTTGCCGCCGGCGGGGATGTGGAATCCGGATGCCCAGATCGACGCGGCGGTGCCGCGGCGCACGACATCCTTCATCATGTCGACCATGAGCCACGCTTCCTCGGGCGAGAGGACGACGTAGCGCTGCGGGTTCGCCTGGAAGATCACGTGGCCGCTCGCATCTTCGACGCGCGTGATCCCGAACGGCGTGGCGCGGACGCCTAACGTCGCGAACGTCGTGTAGGCCGAGATCATCTCGAGCGGGTAGACGTCGGCCGACCCGATGTGAATCGACGGGTAGGGCGGAATCGGCGTCGTGATGCCCAACTGCCGGGCCATGGCGATGACGTTCTGTTCGCCCAACTGGATGCCTAACCGGATGGTGGCCAGGTTGCGCGAGCGATACAGCGCCCGCCGCAGCGGCATGATGCCCTCGAACTTGAGGTCGTAGTTCTGCGGCGTCCACTCCGTTCCGTTGGGCTGCGGCACGATGAGCGGCGAGTCGTCGAGCAGGTAGCTGGTGGGCAGGCCGTTGTGGATGGCGGTCGCGTAGACGACGGGCTTGAAGGTGGAGCCCGGCTGCCTGAGCGCCTGCGTGGCGCGGTCGAATTTGGAGTCGTCGAAGTCGCGGCCGCCGACCAGCGCGCGCACCGCGCCCGTGCGCGGGTCGACGGCGACGAACGCCCCCTGGAGGTACGGCGAATTCGCGGCATCGTTAGGACCCGACGCCGAGCGAGCGGTATACTGCTCGAACGTGATGTGCTTGAACGCGCCGTACTTGCCGGCTTCGATCGCCCGCAGCTGCTTCTCGAGGTTGCGCTCGGCCGCCGACTGGAGGTCGACATCGAGCGTCGTATACACCTTGAGCCCGTCGGTGTAGACCTTCTCGCCGAACTGGTCCTCGAGCTGGCGGCGCACCCACTCCACGAAATACGGCGCGAGCTCGCCGGATTCCTCCTTGCGCGCGAGACGGAGCGGGTACGCGCGGGCCAGTTGGGCATCTTCGGCGCTGACGACGCCCGCGCGCCGCATGAGCTCGATGATCGTGTTGCGCCGCTGGATCGCGCGTTCGGGGAAGCGGCGCGGGTTGTAGCGCTCGGGGGCCTTCGGCAATCCGGCGAGCGTCGCCGCTTCGGCGAGATTGAGATCGCGCACCGATTTTCCGAAGTAGCGCTGCGCCGCGGTCTCGACGCCATACGCGCCGTTGCCGAGGTAGATCTGATTGAGGTAGAGCTCGAGGATCTTGCTCTTGGGATAGAGCCGTTCGATTTCGCGAGCGACTTTGGCTTCTTTGATTTTGCGCGTGAGCGTCTTCTCGCGGCTGATCTTCTCGGAGAAGATGTTTCGCGCGAGCTGCATGGTGAGCGTCGAGAAGCCCTGCGCGTACGCACCTGCGCCGAGGTTGTGGACGGCGGCGCCGGCGACGCGGATCCAGTCGATGCCGTGGTGTTGGTAGAAGCGTTTGTCCTCGGTGATGACGAACGCTTCCTGCACGGTCTTGGGAATTTCGGAGAGCGGCACGAGCGTGCGGCGTTCGAGTCCGAGCTCGGCCACGAAGCGTCCGTCGTCGGCGTAGAGCTTGGACGTTTGGTGGGGCTGAAAGGCGTCGAGCTGGCGCGGGTCGGGGCACGCGCTGCCGCGGCAGACGAGGGACCACGACGCGTAGGCAAAGCCGGCCAGAAACGTCACCGCGAAGGTCGCGGCGAGCAGGATCGGCCGCGTCAGACGCGACCGGCTACGCGACGGGCGCCGGCGACCAGGCATCGGTGCGGCGGTGAGTGAGCGCGCTTGCGCGACTCACGCCTGAGTCAGAAGGAGACAATGAGAATGATGAGGGCGAGATCGGGAAGCTAACCGGCGCTCGCGGGGCGGGCAACGCGAGGGCGTCAGCCTGTCCTCCTCCCCTTCCCCTTGACATTCTACAAGAGAGACCGTATCGTCGCCTTGTCGAATATCTAGGGGAGACTCGTGTCACCAGCCAATGCCGATGTCCTCCAAGGGACGCTCGACCTCCTCATTCTGAAGGCGCTGTCGGTGGAGCCCATGCACGGCTGGGGCGTCGCGCAGCGCATTCAGCAGATCTCGCGCGATGTGCTGCAGGTGAACCAGGGCTCGCTCTATCCCGCGTTGCACCGCCTCGAGCATCGCGGCTGGATCGCCGCGTCGTGGGGCGCGAGCGATAACAACCGGCGAGCCAAGTTCTACCGGCTCACCGCGACGGGGCGCAAGCAACTGCAGTCGGAGGTCGCGACGTGGCGCCGCTTCTCTTCGGCCATCGAGCTCGTCCTGGCCATCGGTTGACCACAAGGGAGGCATGATGGACCGGATCCGCGGCCTGCTCGTGCGTCTCAAATCGCTCTGGAATCGTTCGGCAGCTGAGCGCGACCTGGATGATGAGTTGCGCTTCCATGTCGCCATGGCAACCGAAGCCGGCGAGGAGCGCGGTCTGTCACCTGACGAAGCGCGGCACCGAGCGCTGGTGACATTCGGCGGCGTCGAGCGCTTTCGCGAGGAGACGCGCGACGCGCACCGGCCGAGGTGGCTCGAGGAAGCGCGGTGCGACCTGGCGCACGCGTGCCGGCTGCTGGTCTCGCGGCCGGGCTTCTCGGCTGCCGTGATCCTGACGTTAGGCTTGGGTCTGGGGGCGAACACCGCCATTTTCAGCGCCGTGAACGCCGTGCTGCTTCGGCCATCGCCGTTCGCCGATCCCGATCGGTTGGTGATGGTCTGGGAGACCGACCGCGGGAGCGGCACCCGTCACGAGCCGGCGTCGTGGCCGGACATCGTGGACATCGGGGAGCGGAGCCGCACGCTGCAGGCTGTCGGTGCCATGATGGGTCGCGATGTCACCATCGTGCGACCGGGATCGGGCGATCCGGAGCGCGTCACCGGCCTGGCGATCACGCCGAGCCTGCTCTCGGCGCTCGGCGTGCACGTGATCGCGGGTCGACCGTTCGCGCCGGATGAGGGCCATGGAGGCGGACAACCCGTCGTTCTGTTAGGCGAGGATTTCTGGCGCGCCCAATTCGCGGCGGATCCGGGCATCGTGGGGCGCACGATCGTGGTCGATGAGCGCCCGGCGCTCGTCGCGGGCGTGCTTCCGGCCGTGGCGGATCTGGGCGTGCGGCAGATCCACGAACGCGCGGACTACTCCGAAACGTTCGGCGCCGCGCACGTGGACGTGTGGCTCGCGCTCGCGCCCAGCGCCGACTCGTTCCCGCGCGAGACACATCCTTTCCTAACGGTGGGCCGCCTCGCCCCGGGCGTAACGGTACGGGCGGCGCAGCGCGAGCTCGCGGGCATCGCGGCGAAACTCGAGCGCGCGTATCCGGTGAACGCGCATCGCGGCGTGAACGTCGAGTCCTACGGCAGAGTGGTATTCGGGGCCGTGCGTCCGGCACTGCTGCTGCTCCTGGGCGCGGTGACGCTGCTACTTCTTGTCACGTGCGCCAACGTCGCGAACCTTCTCCTCGCGCGAACGGCTGCGCGTGCGAGAGAGGTGGCGGTCCGCGTCGCGTTAGGCGCGGGACGCGCGCGCATCGGCCGGCAGTTTCTCATCGAGTCGCTGCTCTTCGCACTGCTCGGCACGGCGGCTGGTGTGGCACTGGCGTTCGTTGCACTGCACGTGCTCATCGCGCTCGCACCGAGCGACGTGCCGCGGATCGACACGGCATCGATCGACGGCCGAGTACTCGCGTACGCGGCGAGTACGGCGCTGCTCATCGCGCTGCTCTTCGCGGTGCTGCCGGTGCTCCAGATGCGGCACCTCGACCTGCAGCACACGCTAAAGTCGCACGGCGGTCGACTCATTTCGCTCGGCCGCTCAGCGCGCCGCTTTCAGGCTGGCGTCATCGTCGCGGAAGTGGCGCTCACGGTCATGCTCGTGGTCGGCGCCGGGCTTTTGCTGCGCAGTCTGTGGCGGTTATCGCAGGTCGATCCGGGCTTCGACGCGGGCCGCGTGCTCGAAGCACAATACCAGTTGCCGGCAACCCGGTACCCTGTCGACTACAAGCGCTTTCCGAACCTCCCCGCGATCAACGCATTTCATGCCAGGATGCTCGCGGCCATTCGTACGATACCGGGAGTTGCGGCCGCCGCGCTGGCGGGAAGTCCCCCGATGGATCCCGGCTTCACCAACTCGTTCACGATCGTGGGGCGTGAGGCGGAGTCGGCACACTATCCCGAGATCCGCACGCGGTTCCTTTCGCCCGGTTATCTGGAGACACTGGGCGTGCCGCTCCTCGCCGGACGCGCCATCGAGGACGACGACGATGCGCATTCGCCTAACGTGATCGTGATCAACCATGCCGCGGCGCGGCGCTACTTCCCTGCCACGGATCCCATCGGCCAATCGATTCGCTTCTGGGGCAGCGCGCGACGCATCGTCGGCGTGATCGGCGACGAAAAGTTCCGCGGCGTGGATGCGCCGAACGAGCCCGCGGTATACGCTCCGCTCGCACAGGCGCCGCAGCAGCAAGCGACAGTCCTCGTGCGCGCGACGCACGGAGATCCGATGGCGCTGGTGCCGGCCGTTCGTGCGGCACTGCGGAGTCTCGATCCGCAGGTGCCGCTCTTCGATGTGGAACCACTCGCGCTCACCGTCCGGTCGAGCATCGCCAAGCCGCGATTCGACGCCGTGCTCCTGGCGGTGTTCGGTGCCGTGGCGATGCTACTCGCGGTGATCGGTGTGTACGGCGTGCTGAGCTACACGGTCACCGAGCGTATGGGGGAGTTGGGTGTTCGGATGGCGCTCGGCGCCGATCGCTGGAGCGTGGTGCGCCTCGTGGCCGGTATGGGCGTGGGATTGGCGGCGCTCGGCGTGGCGTTAGGCGTGGGCGCCGCGTACGCGGGTTCGCGGCTCCTGCGCTCCATGGTGTTCGGCGTAACGACCACCGACCCGGCCACGTTTGCGGGCGTGATCGCGATCGTGATGGTTACGGCGTTGGCAGCGAGCGTCGAGCCGGCGCTCAGGGCAACGCGAGCCGATCCCATGCAGGCACTTCGCGCCGAGTCGTAACCGTTCCGCGGGCAAGCACGGTGGGGGTGGCGTCCGCCCATGACACCCGGGCGTTACGCGCATAGCTTTGCCGGATGCCGAATTCTTCGCTGCTCGTCGAGCTCTCGTGGCGCGGGCTGCTCTACCAGCACACCGACGGTCTGGAGGCCGCCCTCGCCACTGGACGTCTGACCGCGTACTGCGGATTCGATCCGACCGCGGCAAGCTTGCACGTCGGAAGCCTCGTGCCGGTGATGGGACTCGTGCACCTGCAGCGCGCAGGCAACGTGCCGATCGCGCTCGTGGGCGGGGGCACGGGGATGATCGGCGATCCGAGCGGCAAGAGCGCCGAACGGCAGCTGCAAACGCGCGAGGTGATCGAGGCGAACGGCCGGTCGATCGGCGCGCAGTTGGCACGGTTCCTCGACTTCACGGGGCCGGCGGCGGCGATCATGAGCGACAACGCCGACTGGTTGCTTCCGTTAGGCGCGGTCGAGATGCTGCGCGACGTCGGCAAGCACTTCACCGTGAACTACATGCTGGCGAAGGAATCGGTGAAGGCGCGCCTCGAAGGCGGCATTTCATTCACCGAATTCAGCTATATGCTGCTGCAGGCGTACGACTACCTGCAGTTGCACCAGCGGCACGGCGCGACGCTGCAGATCGGCGGCAGCGATCAGTGGGGCAACATCACCGCCGGGATCGAGCTGATTCGCCGGGCGACGGGACATGAGTCGCACGCGCTCACGCTTCCGTTGGTCACCACGGCGGCCGGCACCAAGTTCGGCAAGACCGAGGCGGGCGCCGTGTACCTCGATCCGGCGATGACGTCGCCGTACAAGTTCTACCAGTTCTGGATCAACGCCGACGACCGCGACGTCTCGCGCTGGCTGCGCTTCTTCACGCTGCTCGATCGCGAGACGATCGAATCGCTGGACCGCGAGACGCAGGAGCACCCGGAGCGGCGCGCTGCCCAACGGACGCTGGCCGAGCACATGACGGCCCGCGTGCACGGCGCCGCCGCTGTG
>Ga0207660_10003247_pt1 | contig 10649 bp, 6 predicted proteins | sample KBSC73BmetaG_FD_184335 | JGI IMG/M metagenome (GOLD analysis project Ga0207660, IMG submission 184335) | Corn rhizosphere microbial communities from Kellogg Biological Station, Michigan, USA - KBS C7-3B metaG (SPAdes) (version 2) | ecosystem: Host-associated > Plants > Roots > Rhizosphere ... | reverse complement strand
GCGCGCGCGCGACGCGCACCGCGCGCTGGCCGGACTGCTGCGCGAGCTGCGTGCGTCGCATGCGGACGAGCCGAACGTCGGCGAGGACATCGACCGGATCCGCGCGCTGTACGACGCCGTGCTCGCCGAACGATACGATCGTTCGGAGCCGCGCCTCGCCGACCTCGATCAGCTGCGTACGATCGCGTCCGGGTATCCTGGCCGCGCCGCGTTTCTCGCGGCACTCGCCCTCGAGCCGCCGTCGAACACGCAGGACCTCGCCGGCGGCTCCGAGTCGGACGACGACGCGCTCGTCATCAGCACCGTGCACAGCGCCAAGGGCAAGGAGTGGGACGCCGTCTTCGTGATCTGGGCGGTCGACGGCTGGTTCCCGTCCTCACGCTCACTCGGCGACGAGGAGCAGCTCGAGGAGGAGCGGCGGCTGATGTACGTGGCGATGACGCGGGCGCGGAATCATCTCGCCGTCACGTATCCCCTGAACGTCTACGCGACACGCCGGGGCCAGGATTATTCGATCGACCAGCTCACGCGGTTCATCGACCGCGGCGTCCGCGACAAGATGCAACGCGTGGTGCCGCAGGACTCGGAATCCATCGCCCCTGAAGTGGCCGCCCCGAGCGCCGGCCCATCGCTCGATCTCCGCGCGCTGCTCCGAGGACGCTGGGCTCCCGGCGCGCAGTGAGAGCGCTCTAGCGCTCTAGCGCCGCTCTAGCGCTCTAGCGCCGCTCTAGCGCTTCAAACGGATCATCCGGCTTGCTCTTCGCCAGTCGAATGATCTCGAGCACCGTTGCCCGCAGATCGCCGTGCTCGCGGACCCAGATCTCGTCGAACACATCCAGATCCGTGTCGTAGATCCGGTGCGCCAGCAACGCGGCGTTGTCGAGCCGAACGTGCTCGAGCTGCCGTGGGCCGATGGTGCGCAGCTTGGGGCCGAGCACGTCGACCAGGTCGCGCCGCGCCTGCGCGTACAGCGAGTCGCGCGCGGCGAGCCGGGCAAGCGAGTCCGCCGGATGCGCTCTGAACGCCGAGTCGACGCTGTAGTACAGCTGCGCCCAGAACCGCGCGACCAGCTTCTCGTCGGACCAGCGGGCATCGGCCTCGTCCGCCGCTGCCTGGGATCCACGTGTGCGAAAGAACCAGGCAGACCCGCGCGCGCCGACGAAGTTGGCGAACGACTCATTGAATTCCGCCTGACCCGGCGCGTAGAACGTATTGTGCGTCAGCTCGTGGATGACCGTGTTCGCCAGGTCGATGCTGTCCGCGGCGAGCGACGTCGAGAGCAGCGGGTCGTTGAACCAGCCCAGTGTGCTGAATGCCGGCGACGGACGGAGGTAGGTGTCGAAGCCGTCAGCCTCGAGCTTGCGCGCTGCCACCTTCGCTTCGTTGAAATCGAAGTAGCCCTTGTACGGCACGCGGCCGACCACCGGAAACCACCACGTGTACGGCTCGAGCTTGTCGCGGTAGGCACCGGAGAGCACGAGGACCAGCGTGTCGCGATCGAGCTGGCTGTAGGTCGTGAAGCTCTGCTTCGCGCGCAGGCCGACCGAGTCGGCGGCGAACGCACGCGCGGCCAGCACGAGCCGCAGCTTTTCCCGGATCGCCGGCCTGGTCGTCGAGTCGGCGACCATCTCGGTAATCGGCCGCCGTCCGGCGAGTATTCGCCCCTCCGCCCACGCCGCGCGGAGCAGGTAATGCCCCATCGGCGCAAGCAGCAGATAGGCGATGCCGAGCAGCAGCAGACTGCCGACGAGGCGCCGCAGCGCTGCCCATGTAATCCATTGTTTTTGAAACACTTACGCAGTTCGGAAGGGTGCCGCGGCGCTTTGACACTGTTGGGGACCGGCCGCTATCTTCATCAAGATGTCCTTCGTCCATCTCCATTGCCACTCGGAGTACTCGCTCCTCGACGGCGCCAATCGGATTGATGATCTGATCGAGCGTGCGCAGGAGTTTGAGCAGCCCGGCCTGGCGATCACCGATCACGGAAATCTGCACGCCGCCTGGGAGTTTCAGGAGAAGGCGAAGAAGGCCGGCGTCAAGCCGATCATCGGCATGGAGGCGTACGTCGCTCCGGGTGATCGCAAGGCGCGCACGCGCCCCGCTCCGGGCGCCAAGCCGTACTACCATCTCGTGCTGCTGGCGCGCGATCTCACGGGCTACCGCAACCTCGTCAAGCTGTCATCGCTCGCCTACACCGAAGGCTTCTACTCGAAGCCGCGCGTCGACCGCGAGCTGCTGGCCCAGTACAATGAAGGCATCATCGTGTCGTCGGCCTGCCTTGCCGGCGAGGTCGCGCAGCATCTGATGGCCGGCGACGAGGCCGGCGCCCGCGAGACCGCCGCCTGGTACGCCGAGCTGTTCAAGGATCGCTACTACCTCGAGGTACAGGCGCACGAGTCGGAAGGTCAGTCGACGCTCAACACGCGCGTCTTCGCGCTCGCTGCCGAGCTGGGATTGCCGGTCGTCGCGACGAACGACGCCCACTTTCTCCGTAGCGACGATCACGACGCGCACGACGTGCTGCTCTGCATCGGACTCGGCAAGGATCGCAGTGATGCCGATCGCATGCGCTACGATCGCGGCTTGTACTTCAAGAGCGCGCCCGAGATCGCAAGCTACTTCAGCGATCGGCCGGACGTCCTCCAGAACACGCTCGACATCGCCGATCAGATTGCCGTCGAGTTCGGAAAGAAGTACCACGTGCCGGCGTTCCCCCTGCCGGAAGACGTCGCGAGCGAGAACGAGCTGCTGACGGTGCTGGCGACGGCCGGCGCCAGGGAGCGCTACGGCGATCCGCTCCCGGCCGACGTGCGCGAACGGCTCGACTACGAGCTGTCCGTCATCACGAAGACGGGCTATGCCGGCTACTTCCTTATCGTCGCGGACTTCATCAAGGCGGCGCGCGATCGCGGCATTCCCGTCGGGCCGGGCCGCGGCTCCGCCGCCGGCTCGCTCGTCGCCTACTCGCTCCGCATCACCAACGTCTGTCCGCTCAAGTACGATCTGCTGTTCGAGCGTTTTCTGAATCCCGAGCGGGTGTCGATGCCCGACGTCGACGTCGACTTCTGCTTCGAGCGCCGCGGCGAGGTGATCGAGTACGTGCGGCAGAAGTACGGCAAGCGCTCGGTCTGTCAGATCGTGACGTTCGGCACCATGAAGTCGCGCGCCGCCATCAAGGACGTCGGCCGCACGCTCGGCTTCACGCCGGCGGAAACCGACGCCCTGGCGAAGCTCATCCCGAACCAGCCGAACTTCTCGCTCACGGTCAAGGAAGCCGTGGAGAAGATCGACGACGTCGGCAAGCTCTATCGCAACGACGAGCGCTATCGCCAGCTGCTCGATTACGCCATGGCGCTCGAAGGGCTGTCGCGCCACACCGGCGTGCACGCCGCCGGCGTCGTGATCGCGCCCGGACCGGTCGACGACTACGTGCCGGTCTGCACTCAGCCCTCCAAGGGCGCGGGCTCCGGCGACGACGAGTCGGTGATCGTGAGCCAGTACGACATGACCTGTCTCGAGCATGCGGGAATGCTCAAGATGGATTTCCTCGGGCTCACGACCCTCACGGTCATTCACGACGCGCTCGAGGCCATTCGTCAGCGCACCGGGGAAACGATCGACCTCGACGCGATTCCGGATGACGACGAGAAGACGTATCAGATGCTGCGCGCCGGACGCACGATCGGCGTGTTCCAGTTCGAGTCCGCACTGGCCACGGACCTGCTCCGCGGAATGCGCTGCGATCGCTTCGACGACCTCGTCGCGGCGAACGCGTTGATGCGCCCTGGCCCACTCGACACCGGCATGCACCGCGTCTACCAGCGGCGCAAGCGTGGCGAGGAGCCGGTGACCTACGCGCTCCCCGAGCTCCAGCCGATTCTGCGAGACACTTACGGCGTCATCACCTATCAGGAGCAGGTGATGCGCATTGCGCAGGTGCTCGCCGGCCTGTCGCTCGCCGAAGCCGACGTGCTGCGCAAGGCCGTCGGCAAGAAGGATGGGGACCTGATCCGGCAGGAGCTCGGCAAGTTCACGGAAAAGGCGGTGGCTCGCGGCTTCGATGCTCGCATCATCGAGGATCTCGCCGGTCAGATCGAGACGTTCGGCCGCTACGGCTTCAACAAGTCGCACGCCGTCGCCTACTCGGTGCTCACCTACCAGACGGCGTGGCTCAAGGCACACTATCCGGCCGAGTTCATGGCGGCCATTCTGTCGTCGTCGATCGGCGACACGGACAGCGTCGTCAAGTTCATCAACGAAGCGCGCGAGATGGGCATCGAGGTGCTCGCGCCGGACGTGAACGAGTCGGGCTACAAGTTCACCGTCATCGGCGAGAAGCGCATTCGCTTCGGACTCGGCGCCATCCGCAACGTCGGCAAGTCGGCGATCGACTCCATTCTCGCCGCGCGCGCTGAACGGCCGTTCACGAGTCTGTTCGACTTTGCCGATCGGGTGGATCTCCGCCTGTGCAACAAGCGCGTGTTCGAGGCACTGATCGCCTCGGGCGCGATGGATGGTCTGGCCGGACATCGCGCGCAGTTCGCGGCCGTGCTCGACACCGCGCTCCAGGAAGCGTCGCTCAAGCAGCAGGAGGCAGCGGTCGGCCAATTCTCGCTGCTCGGCGACGTCTCCCGGGCCGGCGGTGCAATCGAAACCCCGCGCGTGCTGCCCAACATGGCGCCGTGGAGTGAATCCGATCGACTCACGCGCGAGAAGGAAATCCTCGGCTTCTACATCTCCGGACACCCGCTGGAACCGTTCCGCCTCGAGTGCGAGCTGTTCGCCACGCATACCGTATCGCAGCTCGGGACCTGGACGGACCAGCCGATCGCGCTCGGCGTGGTCGTGACGGCGATCAAGAAGCAGATCAGCAAACGGTCCGGCGCCGAGTTCGCGCGGTTGACAGTGGAGGATTTTTCGGGATCTTCCGAAGTCCTCGTCTTTCCGGAGGCCTGGACGATGCTCGGCGATCGGGTGAAGACGGACGTGCCGGTGCTGTTGAAGGGGAGCTATTCGCGCCGGGACCAGGACGTGGAGAATCCCACGTTCATCGTCGAATCGCTCACGCCGTTCGTCGAGCTGCGGCTCACCGGACAGGTCGCGGTCGCGATCGAGCTGACGACGGGTGACACGCTCGTGCCCGACGTGATGCGGGACGTGCGCGCGGTGGTCGAAACGCATGCGAACTCGCACGCGTCATCGCCGCCGCTGGAGGTGCAGTGGAGTGATGGGAACGGCACGCGCGCCCGATTGCGGTCGCGCTCGTTGAGGATCGCGGCCTCGCAGGCCGCGCTCACCGATCTGCGCGCGCTGCTCGGCGCCGATCGCGTTCGTCTCGTGCGCGGGAGCTGACGTGGGCACTTCGGTCACGCTGGAGTTCGAGAAGCCGCTCGTCGAGCTGGAAAAGCAGATCGACGAATTGAAGCGCCTCGCCGACGGCCAGCAGTTGAACGTCGACGACGAGATCGCGCCGCTGGAAAAGAAGCTGGCCGATCTGCGCGAGGAGATCTACAGGAATCTTTCGCCGTGGCAGCGCGTGCAGGTTGCGCGCAGCGCGAAACGGCCGTTCACGCTCGACTACATCCAGCTCGTGTTCACCGACTTCATCGAGCTGCACGGCGATCGCGCATTCCGCGACGATGCGGCGATCGTCGGTGGATGGGCGCGGCTCGACGGCGAAACGGTGATGGTGATGGGCCAGCAGCGCGGCCGCGACACCAAGGAAATCCTCAAGCGCAACTTCGGGATGCCGCACCCGGAAGGCTATCGCAAGGCGCTCCGGCTGATGAAGCTCGCCGAGAAGTTCCACGTTCCGGTGATCACGTTCATCGACACGATGGGCGCGTGGGCCGGCATGGGCGCGGAAGAGCGCGGCCAGTCCGAGGCGATCGCGCGCAATCTGTTCGAGATGAGCCGTCTGGAAGTGCCGATCATCGCCACGGTAATCGGCGAGGGCGGCTCCGGTGGCGCGCTGGCGCTCGGCGTGGCCGATCGCACGAACATGCTCGAGAACGCGGTCTACTCGGTGATCACCATCGAAGGCTGCGCGGCCATCCTCTGGAAGGACGGCAAGAGCCCCGAGATGCTCAAGCGCGCCGCGAGCGCGTTGCGCATCACCGCGCAGGACCTGCTCGAGCTCCGGGTGATCGACGAAGTCATTCCCGAGCCGCAGGGCGGCGCGCACGCCAACCACGAGCAGACCGCGCAGGCGGTTCACGACACGCTCGTTCGTCAGCTCGAGGACCTGCGGCGCCTCAAACCCGACAAGCTCGTCCGCCGCCGCCGCGATAAGTTTCTGCGGATGGGGCAGTATTTGGAATAGGGGCTGGCCACTAGAGGCTAGGTGCTGGAGGGTTGCTAGCGCCTGGTTTCCAGCAACAGCCTCGCTTTCCATTCCTCGTGGCACCTAGCACCTCGTGCCTAGCACCCCACTAGCATCTAATTCCTAGTACCTGGCCTCTAGTGCTCATCGAGATCGCCTTCAAGGGCAATCGCAAGGACTTCTTTCTCTGGGATCAGGACGAGCCGCCGCCGATCAAGGCGGCGGTGATCGTCGACGCTGATCGCGGAGAGGATCTCGGTTTCGTGCATGCGTGCGGCGACCTGGCCGCCAAACGCAACGCGGGCACACCGCACGGCTATGGTGTTGCCGGCGCGCAGAAGAAGGCCCGGCGCCTCGCCACCCCCGAAGACGTTCGCCGCGCCGAGGAGTTGCGCCGCGAAGACGAGCAGACACGCCGCCGCGCCATGGAGCGCGTCAAGGCGAACGAACTCGTCATGAAGCTGACCGACGCCGAGTGGCAGTGGGACCGGAAGAAGCTCACGCTGTACTTCACGGCCGAGCGCCGCGTCGATTTCCGCACGCTCGTGCGCGAGCTCGCGTCGATGTTTCGCACGCGCATCGAGCTGAAACAGATCGGCGTGCGCGACGAGGCCAAGCGTCTCGACGGCATTGGCCGCTGCGGACGCCAGTATTGCTCCGCGTCGTGGTTGCCGGAGCTGCGTCCCGTGAACCTGGGCGTGGCCAAGGATCAGCGACTCTCACTCAATCCGTCGCAGATTTCCGGCGCGTGCGGGCGGCTGATGTGCTGCCTGCGATACGAGCACGAGTTCTATGTGCACAGCCGCAAGCGCTTTCCCAAGGAAGGACGACTCGTCCGCACGTCGCGCGGTGAGGAAAAGGTGATCGCGAACGACATCTTCCGCGAGCGCGTCACGTTGCGCGGAACGGACGGCGAGTTGCGCACTCTCTTGCTGGCCGAGTTGCGCGACGAGGCGAATGCTGCCGGCGCGCCGCTCCCGGTACCCGCAGGTCCGGCGTTCGCCGAAAAGTCGGCGCCGAGCGACGACGACGTCGCGATCGACGACGCCGGCATCGATGATAGCATCGAGCAGATGGAAGCCACGACGAGCGAGGAAGGAAGCGAGCCGCCGTCCGCGGCGAGCGATGCCGCGCCCGAGGCGGTGAGCGGCGAGCGCAAGGCGCACCGCCGCCGCGGCCGCCGCGGCGGCCGTCGCAACCGCTCCGGGCATCGCGGCAATTCCGATTCCGATTCGAAACCGGGCGGCTCCTCGGGGAACGCCTAGGTGACCCGGTTCTATCTCACCACCGCGATCGATTACGCGAACGGCGAACCGCACATCGGGCACGCGTACGAAAAGATCGGCGCCGACGCCATCGCGCGATACCATCGCCTGCGCGGCGATCAGGTCCAGTTTCTCACCGGCCTTGATGAACACGGCCAGAAGGTCGCCCAGGCGGCGGCCGACCGCGGCGTGTCGCCGCAGCAGTTCGTCGACGACATCGCATCGCGCTTTCAAACCATGTGGCAGCGGCTCGGCGTCTCGTACGATCGATTCATCCGCACCACGGAATCCGGACACAAGCGCGGCGTTCGCGCGCTGATCGAACGGATCCACGAGCGCAATCCGGACGACTTCTACGAGCAGAGTTACGAAGGCTGGTATTGCGTCGGCTGCGAGCTGTTCAAGCGCGACAACGAGATCGTCGACGGACGGTGCGTGCTGCATCCGACGCGCACGCTCGAGTGGACGACGGAGCGCAACTGGTTCTTTCGGCTGTCGCGGTATCAGTCCTTCATCAAGAAGTTGTTCGACGAACGACCCGATTTTCTCCGCCCGGAGACCCGGCGCAACGAGATTCTGTCGCTGCTCGATCAGGGCCTCGAGGATATTTCAATCACGCGCTCGCGGCTCGCGTGGGCCATCCCCTTCCCGCTGCGCACGTCGACGGGCGAGGAACAGGGCACGTGGGTCTGGTTCGACGCGCTGCCGAACTACCTCACGGCGACCGGTTTTCCCGACGCCGGGTACGACACCCGCTGGCCCGCACAGCTCCACGTCATCGGCAAGGACATTACCCGACTGCACTGCGTGATCTGGCCGGCGATGCTGCAGTCGGCCGGCCTGCCGTTGCCCGAGCGAGTCTGGGCGCATGGTTTCGTCCTGCTCTCCGGCGAGCGGTTCAGCAAATCCGCCGGCGTGCGGCTCGATCTCGACGAGGCCATCGGCCGGTACGGCGCCGACGCGCTTCGCTACTTTCTGCTGCGTGAAGTGCCGTTCGACGCGGACGGCAGCTTCTCCTTCGAGCGGTTCGACGAGCGCTACACGGCCGATCTCGCCAACTCGCTCGGCAATCTCGCCAGCCGCGCGATCGCCATGGTCGAGAAGTACTGCGACGGCGTGGCACCCGCCGGTGCGGTCGGTGCGGTCGGTGCGCTCGACGCCGCGGACGCCGTGGACCTGGCCGAGTATCATGCCGCGATCGAGGGAGGGCGCGGCTACCTGCTGCAGGATGCGCTCGCCGCCGTGATGCGCTGCGTCTCGCGCGGCAACGAGTTCGTCCAATCCAGCCAGCCGTGGGCGCTGGCCAAGGACCCGTCGCGCCGCGGCGAGCTCGAAGCGGTGCTCGCGGCAATCGTCCGCCAGCTCGCCCGACACGCGCTGCACCTCGCGCCATTCATGCCGCAGAAGGCCCAGGAGCTGTGGGCGCAACTCGGCGGTCCCGACACGGTGAGCGCGCAACGCTTCGCGGCCGCCCACACGCTCGACGTCACGGGCTGGCACGTGACCAAGGGGGCGCCGCTCTTCCCGAAGCCGGCGAGCTGAGGGCGGTGGAACGGTGGAACGGTGGAACGGTGGAACGGTGGAACGGTGGAACGGCGGAACGTTGGAACGGTGGAACGGTCGCGCATCGAGTCCGTCGCGCCACACCCCAAAAGCATTTGATTCTTTATCCGTTCGATCCGCCCCGTTCGTGGCATCCGTGTTTCACACTTGTTGAAACTGGGTCGACATCGCTTTGCCAGAGAGACTCGCGAAGCCGCGGAGAACGGCGGAGAACGGCGGAGAACGGCGGAGAACGGCGTGATCGTCGTTCATCATTCACCAACACCACCAGCAACGCCGCTCCGCGCCTGTCCGCAGTTCTCCGCCGTTCTCCGCGCCCCGTTCCTCTCCCTGAGAGGTAGCCAGCGGCGTCACCGAGGTCCCAACGGGGCTGCCGAGTTTGCGGATTAGCGGATCGGGGAGTTGGCCGGGACGCCACTAACACAAAGTCATTGTTGTTGTTGGACGTGGCGCTCCGGGGCTCATGCGCCTCGTCCGTCGGTTTCCGCAAAATCCGCGTCCCCAATTCAATCCAACCCAATTCGGCGAAACGGCCCCGATTCGAGTAACCCACTCGATCGGAACCGTTTGTTGGCCGAGCGTTCTCTAAATCCGCTGCGTTACGGCGCCTTCGGCGGCGTGGTCGCCGGCGGAGCGGTCGATGGCGTCGCCGGCGGATTGGAGAAGTCCACCGTCGGCGGCCCTTGTTGCGCGTTCGCCGATGCGGTGAAGTACTTGCGCGGCTTGGCGCCCGTCACCTTCGCCGTGAGCACAGCCGGGAACTGACGGATGTACGCGTTGTACGCGTTCACCGCCTGGTTGTAGTCGTTGCGCGACACGGCAATCCGGTTCTCGGTACCCGTCAGCTCGTCCTGCAAGCGGATGAAGCTCTGGTCCGCCTTGAGCTGAGGATATGCCTCGACGGTCACCATCAGCCGGCCCAAGGTGCTGGTGAGCTGCGCATTGGCGTTCGCCATCTGCTCGGCGTCATGCGACTGAATGGCGTTGACGAGGCCCGAGCGCGCCTGCGCCACCTGGATGAACACCTGCTCCTCGTGCTGCGCGTAACCCTTGACCGTGTTCACGAGATTCGGAATCAGGTCCGCGCGCCGCTGCAACTGCACTTCGATCTGGCCCTGCGCCGACGAAGCCGCCTCGTCGAGCGACTGGATGCGGTTGTACCCGCAGGCGCCCATCGGCAGGAGCAGCACAAGTGCGAGCCAGCGTTTCATGTCGATTCCTCGAGCAAATGGTGATGGTGCAGTCCGTCCTTCCATCCTACGGATTGTGACCATTGCGTGTTTCTCCATGAAGCGAATCATGCGCGTGCCGATTCGTACCGATCGAGATAGCTCACCAGCTGCTCCATGCCGCGAAGATAACGCTGCAACACCTCGGGCGCGTCCTTCGTCGACAGCGCGGTCTCGCCGCGTACATGTCGCACGACGCGTGCAAACGCGTCCGCGTCAAAACCGCACTGGCGCGCGACTGCATCGACCAGCTCGAGATTGCTCGCCGGC
>Ga0207660_10003242_pt1 | contig 10654 bp, 9 predicted proteins | sample KBSC73BmetaG_FD_184335 | JGI IMG/M metagenome (GOLD analysis project Ga0207660, IMG submission 184335) | Corn rhizosphere microbial communities from Kellogg Biological Station, Michigan, USA - KBS C7-3B metaG (SPAdes) (version 2) | ecosystem: Host-associated > Plants > Roots > Rhizosphere ... | reverse complement strand
ATGCCGGCGATGATGGCGAACACCAGGTACATCGTGCCGATGTCCTTGTGGTTGGTCGAATAGACGTAACGCCGCCAGCCGGTCGGGTGGTCGTGCGCGTGATCGTCATGCGCGTGGGCGTGATCGGTATGAGCTGGTGTCGCTGTTGCCATTTTCAAATCCTGCCTTGCAGTCCTTCGGACCCTGCGGTCCCGTCGCCCTTGTCTCGTCGCTGCGCGTGAAGCGTATGGCTTACTGCGCCGCCGCGCCCGCTGAAGCGAACGAGTTCGCCGCCGCGGCCGCAAATTTCTTCTTCGCGGTCTCAACCCAGGCCGCGAATTCCTGATCGTTGACCACCCGCACGGCGATCGGCATGAAGGCGTGATCCTTGCCGCACAGCTCCGAGCACTGGCCATAGAACATGCCGAGCTTGGTGGCCTTGAACCAGGTTTCGTTGAGGCGGCCGGGGATCGCGTCGATCTTGATGCCGAACGCCGGCACCGCGAAGGAATGGATGACATCGGCGCCGGTGGTCTGAATCCGGACCACCTTGTTGACCGGCACCACCATCTCGTTATCGACGCCGAGCAGCCGCGGCTTCTTGTCCTGGGCCAGCAGCGAATCGAATTCGAACTTGCCGTTGTCGGGATAGGCGTAGCTCCAGTACCACTGCTTGCCGGTCGCCTTGATCGTCAGGTCGGCTTTCGGAATATCGAGCTGCAGAAACAGCAGTTTGAACGATGGTATCGCGATGGCCACAAGGATCAGCACCGGGATCAGGGTCCAGGCGACCTCGATCAGGGTGTTGTGCGTGGTCCTGGACGGGACCGGATTGGCCTTGGCGTTGAACTTCACCACCACGATCACCAGCAGCCCCAGGACGAACAGCGTGATGATCGTGATCGTGACGAGTAGCCAGTTATGAAACCAGGTGATGTCGTCCATCACCTGCGTGGCCGATTCCTGCAGCTTGTATTCCCACGGCGCGGGCTGCCCCAATTCGGCGAATGCCGTCCCGGAGGCGGCCAGCGCAACGCCGGCCACCGCCAACCCCAGCAACCGCCGGCCCATTTGGCCCTTCGACATCTTCATGCCGCTCGCGCTCCCTTGATAGAACCTCAAAGCACTCCGCCGGACGGCGGGAAATGCTGCACGATCCGCCCCCCTGACAAACGGCCTTGGGATGTACTTGTAGGAGTACCTTGGCCAGATCGCTAGACGCCGAAATCCAGCCTCTCAAACCATAATTCTTAGCCTCTCGCAATGCAGTAGTACGACGCGGAGCGAGGCGTCACTGGCTAATCTGCCGCCATCACATTTTCCCGTGAAATCAGGCAAAAGCGCAACTTTTGCACCTTGCCGCCGCTTGACAGGGGGATTGCCCGATGTAGGCACGGACGGGCTGTTCCACAGGAACCTGATTCGCGACCTCTGGAGCGGCCCATCCCGGCGCAAGGCTGGCCCGAAGGCCGCCTTCAAGGCGCCGTCATTGCCATATCAGTCGAGTGCCGGACCGACTGCCAAAGGAATATCAAGGGATCGACCCCGATGGGGCCTTCGAAACACAGGGTGAGAAGCACTGCCAGCCGCGGCAATCCGTTTGCGGCCGGTTTCGGCCGCCGGCTGGGCGCAAGTTTGACCGCTGCAGGTCTCATCCTCGCGTTCTTTCTCGGCCTGACCGCGGGTGCCAGCGCCCAAGGCGCGGTGCGGTCGGTGCATGGCGACTGGCAGATCCGCTGCGACACCCCGCCGGGCGCGCAAGGCGAGCAGTGCGCCCTGATCCAGAGCGTGGTAGCGGAAGACCGCTCCAATGCCGGCCTCACCGTGATCGTACTGAAGACCGCCGATCAGAAGAGCAAGCTGATGCGGGTGGTGGCGCCGCTCGGCGTGCTTCTGCCGTCGGGGCTTGGTTTGAAACTCGACAATGTCGACGTCGGCCGCGCCGGTTTTGTCAGATGCCTGCCCAATGGCTGCGTGGCCGAAGTGGTGATGGACGACAAGCTTCTCGGTCAGCTCCGTACCGCCAAGACCGCGACTTTTATCATCTTCGAGACCCCGGAAGAGGGCATCGGCTTCCCGTTGAGTTTGAACGGGCTTGGCGAGGGGTATGACAAGTTGCCGTGAGGCAATGGGCCTCGCTGCGCGAACCTTGGGCAGGCCCTCCCTTTTTCTCCCGATCATGCCTATCTTGTTCTCGTCGTTCCCGCGAACGCAGGGACCCACAACCCGAGGTTACCAAGTTGTAAGGCGACCGTTCCGCAGGTTCTCGCCTAACACACTAAAGCCTGTGGTTATGGGTCCCTGCGTTCGCAGGAAAGACTAGAAAAATTTGGAGCCCTCATGACCCCCACAACTTCCCTGCTCGACCGCGCCAATCTCGACCGCGATTCCGTGCGCCATCAGGTCGCGCGGGGCTTACAGGGCGCCGACGACGGCGAGTTGTTCCTCGAATACGCCCAGACCGAAGCGCTGATGTTCGATAACGGCCGGCTGAAACAGGCGACCTACGACACCTCGCAGGGTTTTGGACTTCGCGCGGTCAAGGACGACGCGGTCGGCTATGCGCATTCCTCCGACGTCTCGCTGCCGGCGCTGATCCGCGCCGCGGATGCTGTCGCAGCAGTGCGCGGCGGCTACAGCGGGAATTTTGCCGCGGCGCCCGCGCATACCAATGTGCGTCTTTATGGCGACGACAATCCGCTGGACGCGCCGGGCTTCGAGTCAAAAGTAAAACTGCTCGCCGAAATCGACGCTTACGTGCGCGACAAGGATCCGCGGGTGCGGCAGGTCACGGTCAGCCTCGGCGCAACCTGGCAGGTGGTGGAAATCCTCCGCCCCGACGGCGAGACCTATCGCGACATCCGCCCGCTGGTACGCGTCAATATTTCGGTGGTCGCAGGACAAGGCGATCGCCAGGAAAGCGGCAGCAAGGGCTATGGCGGCCGCGAAGGCTATGCGCGCTTCATCGACACCAAGGCTTGGCGCGAGGCCGCCGACGGCGCGATCCGCGAGGCGCTGGTCAACCTTGAATCGGTGCCGGCGCCCGCCGGCGAAATGGATGTGGTGCTGGGGGCCGGTTGGCCCGGCGTGATGCTGCACGAGGCCGTCGGCCATGGGTTAGAGGGCGATTTCAACCGCAAACAAACTTCCGCCTTCGCCGGCCTGATGGGCCGACAGGTCGCGGCCAAGGGCGTCACCGTGGTCGATGACGGCACCATGGCGTCGCGGCGCGGCTCGCTGTCGATCGACGACGAAGGTACGCCGACCAACCGCACCGTGCTGATCGAGGACGGCATCCTGGTCGGCTACATGCAGGACCGCCAGAATGCCCGGCTGATGAACATGAAGCCGACCGGCAACGGGCGCAGGCAGGGCTATGCGCATGTGCCGATGCCGCGCATGACCAACACCTATATGCTGGCAGGCCGGCGCGATCCGGCCGAAATTCTCGCTTCCGTCAAAAACGGCATCTATGCCGCCAATTTCGGCGGCGGCCAGGTCGACATCACCTCGGGCAAATACGTGTTCCAGTGCACCGAGGCCTACAAGATCGAGAACGGCAAGCTCGGTGCGCCGCTGAAGGGCGCGATGCTGATCGGCAACGGGCCGACCGACCTGCACCGCATCACCATGATCGGCAACGATCTGGCGCTGGATACCGGCATCGGCACCTGCGGCAAGAACGGCCAGGGCGTGCCGGTTGGCGTCGGCCAGCCCACGCTGCGGATGGAGCGGATTACCGTCGGAGGAACCGGCTGATGAGCGCCAACAATCAAACTGTCGCCGCGAAGAAGCAGGGCTGGCGCGGCCAATTCGTCCAGCTGGCAGCGATCGTGCTCGCGGTTTTCGTCGCCAAGGGCGCGCTCGCCGAGCCGTTCTACGTGCCGTCGGGCTCGATGGAGCCGACGCTGCTGATCGGGGACGCGCTACTGGCGTCGAAATACCCTTACGGCTACGGCACCGCCTCGCTGCCTATCCAGCTCAACTTGCCCGAGAGCGGACGCGTGTTCGGCGAAACGCCGAAGCTTGGCGATGTCGTGGTTTTCCGCTGGCCGGGCGACCGCTCGCAGGCCTGGGTCAAGCGCGTCGTCGGGCTGCCCGGCGATCGCATCCAGATGCGGCAGGGCCAGCTCTTCATCAACGACCATGCGGCGTCGCTGAAGCCCGATGGCAGAGGCGAAGCCGAAGACGGCAACGGCGCAGTCGAGCCGGCCTATCGCTACATCGAGACTTTGCCCAACGGGGTAGCGCATGCGATTTTCAAGGTTCGCGACAATGGCCGGCTCGACAACACGCCTGAGGTGACGGTGCCGCCGGACCATTTGTTCGTGATGGGCGACAACCGTGACAACTCCGCCGACAGCCGCGTGACAGTGCGCGACGGCGGCGTCGGGCTGTTGCCGATCGATAATCTGGTCGGCCGCGCCGACGCCGTGGTCGGATCATGGGACCTCGGCATCCGCAGCCAGCCGGTATGGACCTGGCTGTCCGGTTTCCGCGTCGCGCGGTTTTTCACCGCGGTGCATTGAGGGCCGGCCCTTATGGTGAGCAGGCGCGTGAGCGCCGTCTCGAACCATGAGGCCACCCGACGAAACTGCGGCTGCGAATAACCCTTACCGCACCACGCCCGAAATATATCCGGCCTTGCGCCGCGGCGGCTTGATGTCTTTTTTCAGAAAACAGCGCGCGTCCTTTCCGACATATCCCGGCCGCGCATAGGTCCAGGCCCGGCATTTGTTGTCGCCCACACAGGCCGCCTTGCAGGCCTCGTCGCCGTCGCTGCTCTTCAGATCGAAATTGCGGTAGTCGCCGCCCACGCGGTCGATCGAAATTTCCTCAGCGCTGTTGCGCGGCTCCACCACGCCGGCGCCGCGCACGCCCGAGACGCAGCAATTGTCCTGGGTGCGCGCAGGCACGTTGCTCTTCAACCAGCACACCGCGCCGCCGGCAACGTCGGTGGGGTAGTTGAAGCTCCATGCCCGGCAGCGCCGGTCGCGCTCGCACACCAACGCACAATCCGCCGGATCGCGGGAGGCGACCAGCGAACTCGAATAATCGCCCCCGGGACGATCGAAATTGGCCTGGGCTTGGGCCGGTCGCGTAGCCGTGGCGGCCGCTGAAACAGCGAGCGCCACCAAACACGCCCTGAGCAGGCGGCCTTTCCACATACGCGAGTGCTTTCAACTGGTTGGACCGCATCGATGCGCGACAAGCCATTTGATCGCCATCAACCTGTACGGTGGATGAACGGCACAAATGGCCCTCCGCTAAAGCCGATCAACGGTCTGATCTAGAACGCGTATTCCTCATAGGCCGGTTCCACCGAACCGCGCCACGGGCCATGGAATTTCTCCAGCATCTCCTCGGCCGGCGTGCGTCCGGAATCGATGATCCGCTCCAGCGGCTCGAGATGACGGCTCTCGTCACGGCCAAGGTGATCGACGCGGCCGCGCCGCCGCAGTCCCGAATGCGACAGCATCACGCATTCCCTGGCGATTTCGAACAGATAGCGGTCCCTGATCCTGGCCTTGAAGCCGAGGCGCGGCACGTCGTCGCGCAACGCCTGACGCTCGTGGGCATTCCAGTGTCTGACGAGGTCCCATGCCGCGTTCAGGCTGGTGTCGTCGTAGAGCAATCCGACCCAAAACGCCGGCAGCGCCGGCAGCCGTCCCCACGGCACGCCGTCGGCGCCGCGCATTTCCAGATAGCGCTTCAACCGCACCTCCGGGAAAATCGTCGAAAGGTGATTGGCCCAGTCCGACAGCGTCGGACGCTCGCCGGGAAGGGAATTGTTCCTGCCCTCGAAGAAGGCTCGAAACGACGAACCGGCGACATCGATATATTGGTCGCCGCGCTTGACGAAATACATCGGCACGTCGAGTGCATAATCGACCCAACGCTCAAACCCCATGCCGTCCTCAAATGCCCACGGAATCATGCCGGCGCGTGCATTGTCGGTATCGCGCCAGATTTCGGAGCGGAACGACAGGAAGCCGTTGGGCTTGCCCTCGGTGAACGGCGAATTGGCAAACAGCGCGGTGGCCACCGGCTGCAGCGCAACCGATACCCGCAATTTCTTGACCATGTCGGCTTCCGACGAAAAATCGAGATTGGTCTGCACCGTGCAGGTCCGGTACATCATGTCGAGGCCGTATTTGCCGACTTTCGGCATGTAGTCGGTCATGATCTTGTAGCGGCCCTTGGGCATGACCGGAATCTGCGCCCGCGACCATGACGGCGTCATGCCGAGCCCGAGAAAGCCGATGTCGAGGGGGCTTGCGATCTCGCGCACCTGCGCCAGGTGCGCCATCAGTTCGGACTGGGTTTGATGCACGGTTTCGACCGGCGCGCCCGACAGTTCGAATTGTCCGCCGGGCTCCAGCGAAATCGCGCCGCCGCCGGTGACGTCATACAGTCCGATGATGTTGCCGCGCTCCACGATCGGCTCCCAGCCGAGCAAGAGCTTCATGCCTTCCAGCAGCGCGCCGATGCCGCGTGCGCCTTCGTAAGCGACGGGACGATGGCCCTCGATCGTGAACGGCGTTTTTTCGTGTTCGGTGCCGATCCGGAATTCGGAAGCTGGCTTTGCGCCCGCTTCCAGCCACGCGACCAACTCGTCGCGCGATTGCAGCGGCGTCATATCGATCTGGTCACGCGCCATAGAAATTCCGAATAAAGGGCGCTTCGACCGAACGCGCGCGGTGTCGGGGGCATCCACGAACCCACCGGTGCGGGGATGCTGTAAGTGAAAACAATATCATCGTGCCGGCGCGGCGTCTCTTGCGGCGGGCGCCTGCGGCTCATCGCAGGAGCAGCCCAACCGGTCGAGCAGACCGCAGAGCCTCAACGCGTCCGCATCCGACAGTTTCGAGCCCACATGCTTTTCGATCGCGGCGGAATAGGCGCTCCACATTTTCTTCTGCAGCTCGCGCCCGGCCTCGGTAATCTCGACGAACTGGCCGCGCTTGTCGATCTTGCACTCGCGGCGCGCCGCCAGCCCCTCGTCCACCAGCCGGTCGATCAGCCGTGAGGTCGAATATTGCGGGATCAGCATCTGTTTTTCGAGTTCCACCGGGCGCATTTCGCCCGACGGCGCGCGCGACAGTTCGAGCAGCGCGTCATACCAGGCCAGCGGCGGGAAACCGGCCTTCTTCAGATCCTGCTCGACGGCATCGAGCACCCGGCTCTGGACCCGCATCAGGCGAATCCAGGCGGCGGTCGCCTCGGTCGATGGTTTGCGTTTCATGGCCCGGCCCATAGATGTGACGGATGTGGCGGATCAGTGTACCGCACTAAATGCAGCTGCATCAATCTTGACTATTTCATGCAGATGCATTTAGTTGTCTGATAGCGTTTTCAAGCGAAGTGGCTACCGGTTCGCGTGAAGAAAACGCGTCAAAATAGAGATTTAGAGCTAGTCGGTTCTGATCCGATCAGAAGCGGCCAGACTCGGGCCCGACATAACCAATAATTCAAGGGAAGGGAAATTCCGATGAAACTGTATTATTCGCCCGGCGCCTGCTCGCTGTCGCCCCACATCGCGCTGCATGAAGCCGGTCTCGCCCACGAACTGGTCAAGGTCGACCTCAAGGCGAAAAAGACCGAAAACGGCGATGACTTCACCCGCATCAATCCGAAGGGCCAGGTACCGGCGCTGATGCTGGACAATGGCGAATTGCTGACCGAGGGCCCGGTGATCGTCCAGGCGATCGCCGACAAGGCCACCGGCAAGAACCTCGCACCCGCCGCGGGCAGCCCTGAACGCTACCGCCTGCAGGAATGGCTGAATTTCATTACCACCGAGCTGCACAAGAATTTCAGCCCGCTGTTCCAGCCGGTGATTCCGGATGACGTGAAGACGTTCTTCAAGGACCGCATCATGGGCAAGTTCAAATATGCCGACAGCAAGCTCGCTGGCCAGGACTATCTGATGGGCAAGCAGTTCACGGTTGCCGACGGTTATCTGTTCGTGATGCTGAAATGGGCGGAGCGCACGGGCATGGATCTGTCCGCGTTCAAGAATCTGACGGCCTTCAAGGACCGCGTTGCGGCGCGGCCCAACGTGCAGGCTGCGCTGAAGATGGAAAGCCAGCAGAAGGCGGCGTGAGTTTGCTGCGGATGGCGATGAAGCAAAGGCCGGATCGATGATCCGGCTTTTTTGTGTGAGCGAAGCGCCCCTACAGCGTCGTCCCTGCGAAAGCAGGGACCCATAATCACCGGCGTTCGTGGTGGAAGAAGGCCTCTACCACAGTGCCCTTTTCCTGGGACACGGCGTATGGGTCCCGGCATTCGCCGGGACGACAATTCTTACGCCGCGGCGGAGGCCTTCTTCGGCGGGAAGCGGCCGTAGAACGTCTCGCCCTTGGCCGCCATGTCGATCAAGAGTTTCGGCGGCGTGAAGCGCGAGCCGTATTTGGCCTCCAGTCTTTGGCACAGCTCAACGAATTTTTTGGTGCCCATGAAGTCGATATAGGACAGCGTGCCGCCGGTGAACGGCGCAAAGCCGAAGCCCAGGATCGAGCCGACGTCGGCTTCGCGGGGATCGGTAATGACGTGATCCTCCACGGTGCGCGCGGCTTCCACCGCCTGCACCACCAGAAAACGCTGCTTCAACTCCTCGACGTCGAGCGTGTCGGGGTCGAGATGCTTCGGCTGCAAGCCGCTCAACTCCGGCCACAGGCTCTTCTGGCCCTTGCCCTTCTCGGGATAATCGTAAAAGCCCTTGCCGTTCTTGCGGCCGAAGCGGCCCTGTTTTTCGACCATCTCGACCAAAAGCTTCTTCTGGGTCTGGTCGATGGCATTGGCGCCGAGATCGGCTTCGGTCGCCTTCATGATCTTGAGCACCAGATCGAGCGCAACCTCGTCGGACAGCGACAGCGGCCCCACCGGCATGCCCGCCATCTTGGCGGTGTTCTCGATCATCGCCGGCGGCACGCCTTCCATCAGCATCTCCAGGCCTTCGGCGGTGAAGCGCAGCACGCAGCGATTGGCGAAGAAGCCCCTGCTGTCATTGACCACGATCGGCGTCTTGCCGATCACGCGGACGTAATCCAGCGCGGTGGCGAGCGCGACGTCGCCGGTGTTCTTGCCGACGATGATCTCCACCAGCATCATCTTCTCGACCGGCGAGAAGAAATGAATGCCGATGAACTTGCTCTGGTCCTTGAACTCTTCCGCCAGCGAATTGATCGGCAATGTCGAGGTGTTGGAGGCAAAGATCGCATCGGATTTCAGAAGCGGCTGCGCCTTGGCGTAGGTTTCCGCCTTCACCTTGCGGTCCTCGAACACCGCTTCGATGATCAGATCGCAATCCTTCAGCACATTGTAGTCGGCAGTCGTGCTGATGCGCGACAGGATGGCGTCGCGATCGCTTTCCTTGGCGCGGCCCTTGGCGATCAGGTCGTCAATCACGGCTTTGGCGTGGCCCTTGCCCTTGTCGGCGCTCTCCTGATCGCGGTCGATCAGCACCACATCGATGCCGGCGCGCGCCGAAACGTAGCCGACGCTGGCGCCCATGAAGCCTGCGCCGATGATGGCCAGCTTCTTGACCTTGGTCGGCGGCACATTTGGCGGGCGCCGCGCGCCCTTGTTCAACTCCTGCGTCGACAGGAACAGGCTGCGGATCATGGCCGCGGCTTCCTTGCTGCGCAGGATCTGCGTGAAGTAGCGCGATTCGATCCGCAAGGCGGCGTCGATCGGCAACTGCAGGCCTTCGTAGACGCAACTCATGATGGCGCGCGCCGCCGGATAGTTGTCGTAGGTCTCGCGGCGGAAGATCGCATTGCCGGCCGGGAACATCATCATGCCGGCCTTGGAATAGACCGGGCCGCCGGGCAACTTGAAACCCTTTTCATCCCAGGGCGCGACCGCCTTGCCGCCGCCCTTGATCCAGTCCTTGGCTGATTTGATGAGATCGCCGGCGGGGACGACCGCGTCGATCAGTTTCAGGGCCTTGGCCTTGTCCAGATTGATCGCCTCGCCCTTCAGCAGCAATTGCATCGCATCCTGCGGCGGCACGATACGCGGCACGCGCTGGGTCCCGCCCGCACCGGGAAAAAGCCCGACCTTGACCTCGGGGAGCCCGAGACGGGTCTTCGGATTTTCTGAGGCAACGCGGTAGTGGCACGACAGCGTCAGTTCGAAAGCGCCGCCGAGCGCGAGCCCGTTGATCGCGGCAGCCCACGGCTTGCCGCAAGTTTCGATCGCACGAAACACCAGCGAGGACTTGCGGCTCTCGTCAAACAGCATCTGGTTGGCCGCGACCTCGCCCTTGGCCTTGAGCAGGTCGCTGTATCTGCGGTTCATGCCTTCCAGCATCGACAAATCGGCGCCGCCGGAGAACGCCTCCTTGCCCGAGGTGACGACGACGCCCTTGACCGCAGCATCAGCGGAGGTCTGCTTCACGATCTCTTCGAGTTCGGTAATCGTGGTTTCATCGAGCACGTTCATCGAACGGCCCGGAATATCCCATGTCACGAGCGCAATGCCGTCGGCGTCGGTCTCAACCTTGAAATTCTTGAAGGCCATGTTGTCGCTCCCAATTCGTTTCCGTCATCCTAAGGTGGCCTCGCCGCTTGCGAGGCCCTCGAAGGATGACCCGATGAAATTATCCATCCTTCGAGGCTTGGGCTTGGCCCTCGCATCTCAGGATGACGTCTCCCCTCCCCGCAAGGGG
>Ga0207660_10003241_pt1 | contig 10654 bp, 6 predicted proteins | sample KBSC73BmetaG_FD_184335 | JGI IMG/M metagenome (GOLD analysis project Ga0207660, IMG submission 184335) | Corn rhizosphere microbial communities from Kellogg Biological Station, Michigan, USA - KBS C7-3B metaG (SPAdes) (version 2) | ecosystem: Host-associated > Plants > Roots > Rhizosphere ... | reverse complement strand
ACAACCTGAAGCCGGCGTCGCTGCATATTGAGAGCATCACTGCTCGCGAGCCTTACGCCCGCGTGATTATCGCGCCCGATCGCACGGTGAATGTGGAAGAGGTGCTTGCCGGACCCAGCAAGGGTACGCCCAGCCTGGCAACCCAACTCGGCGCAGCCAACGCGCAGAAAGCTAATGGCATCACCCCGGCCGCGACCGCGCAGGCTCGCGCCAAACCCAAACCCAAACCCAACCCCAGCTCCGCTGCGGCGGCCGCTCCGGCCCCGTCCGGGCCCGTCATGCCGATGTCCATCGGCACGGTCCGCATCATCGACGGCTCGGCGAACTACGCCGACTTCTGGATCCAACCCAACTTCGCGGTGGGCATCCAGACCTTGAACGGTAGCGTCGATGGACTCTCGTCCGACCCGAGCTCGCGAGCGAAGGTGAAGCTCAAAGGCGCGGTGGATCGCTACGCGCCAGTCAACATCGACGGTGAGATGAATCTCCTGGCGACCTCCGTGTACTCCAACATCAAGATGAGCTTCAAAGGCCTGGAGCTCACGACCATGACCCCGTATTCCGGCCGCTTCGCCGGTTACAAGATCGACAAGGGCAAGCTGTCCGTGGACGTGAGCTACAAGATCGAGCAACGTCAGCTCACCGCCGAGCAACGCTTTGTCATCGATCAGCTCCAGTTGGGCGAGCCCGTCGAAAGTCCGGACGCTGTGCATCTGCCGCTGAAACTGGCGGTGGCGCTATTGAAGGATCGCAACGGCGTCATCGACGTTCCGCTGCCGATCAGCGGCAGCCTCGATGACCCGCAATTCAAGATCGGGCCCATCATCTGGCACGCGGTTGTCAATCTTCTCGCGAAGGTGGCCACCGCCCCCTTCGCCGCGCTCGGGCGCCTGTTCGGCGGCAGCCATGGCGAAGACATGAAATATATCGACTTCGCACCCGGCAGCGCGGAGTTGGATGACGCCTCCAGGGAAAAGCTCACATCCCTGTCTAAAGCGCTACATGAGCACACTCAGCTGCAACTCGACGTGCCCATCGTGTTCTCCAAGGACATCGACGGCCCGGCACTGGCGAAAAAGCGGCTCAACCAGAAGCTGGTATTTCGCGCGCGCAATGGTAAATCACCGCAGCAGCAAGCCTCGGCCGGCAAGGCTGTGCCGGTCAGTACGCAGGCGGCCGCCGGCTCGCCCAACGGCCAGAGCTCCGTGCCGACGACGGTACCGAAAGATACTTCGGACGATCCCGCGCTGAAGGATCCATTGCAGCACTATCGCCTGTTGCTCGCCGAGTACGAGGCCGACGTGGGTAAGGATGCGGAGCTGCCACCTACCGCCCAGGCCATCCAGAACGCCAGGAACAAAAAAGACGCGCCTCCGGTGGAAACGGCGATTCCGGAGCTCGAGGATGCGATCGTTCCTCACATCGATATCCCCGACATTGTCCTGCAGGATCTCGGCAAGAAACGCACCCGGGCCATCCAGGATGCGCTTCTGGCCGATGGGGACATCGACGCCTCGCGCGTGTTCATCATCAACGGTCCGGCCAAGACCGGTGACAATGGCAACGTGCGCGTCGAAATGTCCCTGAAATAGGCGCGGCGCCTGTCCGGCTCCTAGACCTGCACCACGTGCGACGAGCGTAAGGGCACATTCGTCTCCGGCGCCACGCACGCCAACTCGTCGCGAACGATCCGCGGCAGGACGAGTTGCCCCGCCCGCGCCTCGTGAATCCAACGCTGGATCCGCTCCCGCACCTCCGGCGCGTGCATCCGCGGGAAGACAATCGAGGACATGTCCGCGTTCGAGATGGTGGAAAGCCCGTCGGAACCCGTTGCGCGTGCCCGCAGTTGTACCTTGAAGGCTTCCGAACAGAGTCCGAAGACGAGATCCGGCAGCAATGCCTCCTGGCCAGGAATCAATTCGAAATGACTGCAACCGGTGGTGACGATGAGGCGCCCATCGCTCGCTTCATCACCGGCGATCATCCATTTCCCGGCGCTCGACCATATGTTGGCAATGAAAATGTCGCCCGGCGCGGCGATCAGCCGCCCGCGATTGGGCAGTTCCCACCCGAAGCACTCATCGGCAATGTACGCGCCGAAGGACTCATACATCTTCTCGATCTCGACATAACGGTATCGCGCCCGGGCTTTTTTGCGCAGCAGGCGGTTGACGGGACGAATCACGCTCCCCAACTGGATGTGGGAGACCGCCTTGATGGCCGCGCAGGTCTCTATGTGTTTGCGCGACCACCGTTTCGGGTCCAGCGCGAGATCCGGGTGATTGAGGATGTCGGATACCCTCACAGTCCATCCTGCGGTGGACCGGCTTTTGCGGGCGTTCTGGTCCATCCAGGGGAAAGAGTCGACCACCGCGGACGTGAGCGCCTCCAGGCGCGCTTCTTCAAGGTCCGAATCGGGAATGCGTTCGCCGCGCTCATTGCGCAGCTCCCTTCCATCGCGGGGATCCCGCTTGAATATGCGGGTGGCGTAACGGCTTTGCAGATCCCAGCCGACCTTTTCCACGAGATTGAAATGGATCGGGTGATCCTGGATTTCGCCGAGATTGGCCAGAGGCCGCTCACGGCGTTCCACGATGAGGGCCGAAGCCGATACATCCGCGCCCGATTTCTTGAAGGTAAAGCGTGGAAACCCGATGACCGCGGCGATGCGCGCATGGAGCAACAGCCAACGGCGGAATTCCAGGTAACGCTCGCTCCGGTTGCCCAGGTACCCGTTGGGGACCAGGATGCCGGCCCGGCCGCCGGGCATGATTCCGCGCAAACATTTTTCCACGTACAACAGGCCCACTTCCTGCGCCTTCGGTTTGCGCTGCGCGCCGGATTTCTTGGCGCTCACGAGCGTGAAACACTCCAACGCCGCAGCGCGCTTTTCCACGATTCGTGCGCCGAACGGCGGGTTGCAGAGCGCGATGTGGTATCCGCCTTCGTGCTCGAGCGGCTCGAGCAGGGTGTCGGCCATCTGAACATCCGCCAGCCCCCGATCGCCGTTCAACAACATGTTGAATATCGACAGGTGCACCGCGAGCGGCGCGACGTCGTACCCCTGCAGGTGAGAGGAGATGTCGGCTCCGTGGCGATCCGCTGCAACCTGCTTGGCGCCGACCAGGAAGTCGGCGGTGCCGCAGGCCGGGTCGACGATGCGCTCATCCGCGCGCGGATTGACGATCTCGACAATGAGCCGGATGACCTCGCAGGGCGTGAAGTACTGGCCCAGGTCGATGCGGTAGTGGAACCTCCCGAAGTACATGAACAGGTCCTGGATGACATGCGGCAGAGCTCCCAGGAACCGCATCCTGCACAGGAATCCGGACGCTTCGCGCAATACTTGAGCGGAGCAGCCCATGGACCTGGGTGCTCCGCCCGCCAGCACTCCGTTGTAGCGGACCAGGGCTTGCTCCAGAGCCTCGGCGAAGATCTTTTCCAGAACAGGGTCCCAGATCGAATCCGCGGTGCTGAAGTCCTGAACGATCATGTGCACCCCGTGGTTCTCCTGGGCGCGCTCCTCGTCATACAGCTTCACCAACAGCAGCTTCAGGAGAATGCTGTGCCGGTCTTCCCTGGTGTGTCCGAACCGATGCAGCAGGTCGTCGAGCCGGGCGAACAGGGGGACCACGTCGGTCACGAGCTGCAGATCGGCATAATGCAGCCGGGCCAGGTCAGGTGGGATCGGGGTGCGCAGCGCGGTGGCGATCGATGACAGATCGCCTTTGCGCGCCGAGCCCCTGCGGCTGGCGAAATAGATCGGCGGCTCGCCATTTTCCCACTGTACGTCGATATCGGTTGTTTTCGGTGATAATGCAGTCAACGGAAACCGCCTCATGCTGAGAGTTTGATGGATATATACCACAATGCAAACGCAAGATGACAGTTTCGAATCTCCGAATCCGGGCTCGACCGATCGCAGACAGTTTTTGCAGGGCACCGCGGCGGCTTTATCCGTGGCCGCTCCCTTGTCATGGCTAGCGGGAAGCGACGTAGCCTCCGCGCGCACGCCCCCACCTCCACCACGGCAGCCGTTCGACTACGCGCGTCTGAAGGGCATGGCGCGCACGCTTGCCAACGCGGCATATCAACCACCGACGCAAAAGCTACCGCCGGCCGTCGAGAAGCTCGATTGGGACCATTGGCAGGCCATACGTTTTCGCGATGATCGCTCGCTGTGGGCGGGTGACGGCCTGCGCTTCCAGGTACGCTTCTTTCATCTCGGCTTTATGATCCGCAAGCCGGTGCGCCTGTTTTCCGTCGATGGGGGATTCGCGCAGGAGATTCTTTACGACCCTGCGATGTTCGACTATGGCAACAGCGGCCTCCACGGTAACGATGTCCCGAGTAATCTCGGCTTCGCGGGATTCCGGCTGTTGTTTCATACGGACTGGGTGCGCGACTTCGCCGCGTTTCAGGGCGCCTCCTATTTCCGCGCCGTCGACATCGACCGGCAATACGGATTGTCACAACGAGGGCTGGCGATAGATTGCGGCGCCTCCACGCCGGAGGAGTTTCCCGACTTCGTGGCGTACTACCTCGAGAAGCCCGCGAAGGACTCGAGTGTCCTCACGATATATGGCCTGCTCGACTCGCCCAGTGTCGCCGGGGCCTATCGCTTCGTGATCAGCGCCACCGAGCCGCTCACCATGGATATCGACGCGGCTCTCTATCCCCGCAAGCAGATCGAGCGCCTCGGGATCGCTCCGTGCACCAGTATGTTTCTCGTCGGCAAGAACGATCGCCGGGTGGACAATGACTGGCGGCCGGAGATCCACGACTCCGACGGCCTGCAGATCTGGAGCGGTGGCGGCGAATGGATCTGGCGCCCCCTCATGAATCCCGGCGGACTGCGGGTCAACTCCTACACCGATGAGCATCCGCGCGGCTTCGGCCTCATGCAGCGCGAACGGCGCTTCGAGCAATACCAGGACGACGGCGTGTTCTACGACAAGCGCCCGGATTGCTGGGTCGAGCCCAAGGGCAGTTGGGCCAAGGGCGCCGTCATGTTGGTGGAGATCCCGACGGAGGACGAGACCTCCGACAACATCGTCGCGTTCTGGAGCCCGGCCGACAAGCCACAGCGTGGGCAGGAGCTGTTATATGCCTACCGCCTCAACTGGTGCCGGGAGAACCCGGTGGTTGTGGATCTCGCGAGAGTCCACGCCACGCGGACGGGGATCGGCGGCATCATCGGACGCAAGCGCACCTATTTTTCGTGGCGGTTTGTCGTGGACTTCAAGGGCGGGCAGTTGCCGGCGTTGGGCGAGAACGCAAAGCTCATCCCCGTCATTTCCGCATCGCGCGGGCGTGTGGAGATCACGTCGGTACGTCCGCTGCGTTCGATCAACGGCTATCGCGCGATGTTCGATCTTGCGCTCACGGATGAAAGCGTCGAGCCGGTCAACCTCCGGATGTATATCTCGGCTGATGGGCAGGCGTTGTCCGAAACCTGGCTCTACCAGTACACGCCGCCGCCACCGGCGCTACGGAAGTTCTAAACACTCCAGCTCGGCAGCACGTACGCATACAACATGACGATGACGCCGATGGCGCAGGCCAGCAGGATGCTGTGCTTGAGTGTGAACCGGAACAGCTTTGCCTCTTCGGACGCCGGCATGCCCGTCGCCGCTGCGGCGATCGATATGCTCTGCAGGCTGATCATTTTTCCCATCACACCGCCGCTCGAGTTGGCCGACGCCAGGAGTGCGGGTGAGAGTCCGAGCTTGTTGGCCGTAACGACCTGGAGATTGCCGAACAATGCGTTGGCGGATGTGTCACTGCCCGTGAGGAATACTCCAAGCCAGCCCAAAAGGCCGCTGAAGAAGGGGAAGAGCACTCCCGTCGCCGCGAACGCCAGTCCGAGGGTCGCCGTCAGCCCCGAGTAGTTCATGAGATACGCGATCGCAAGGACCGCCGCCATGGTGACGATCGACCAGAACAGGTCGGTAAACGTCCTGCCGATGACCGAGCAGAAACGTCCCACCGGAATTCGCAGGAACAGGCCCGTGCCGATGCAGGCGAACAGCGCGGCGGTGCCGCCCGCGGACAGGATGTTGAAGGTGAACTTCGCGGAGTAGGGCGAGAGTTTCGGCACGACCGGGGGCAGACGGCGGATCTCGTTGTCGAGTCCGGGCCAGCCGAAAACGAACGTCGCCTTGTCGAGAATGGCCTTGACCGGCGGGGCGCCCCAGAGCAACACGAAGATGACGAGGAGGATGTACGGGGACCAGGCTCGTAGCAACACGCCGGTCGGCAAGCCCGAGCTGCTCCGGGCAACGAGATCGTCCTTGGGCTTCCAGACCCGCAGCAACACCACCAGGCAGAGGATGGCGGCGATGGAAGCGAGGATGTCAGTCAGGTACGGGCCGATGTAGTTTGAAACGAGGAATTGGGTTACCGCGAAGGACACACCGCAGACCACACTGGCGGGCCAGACAGCCTTGACTCCCTTCGTGCCTGACATCACCAGCACGAGGTAGGTCGGGATGATCAGGGACAGTGGGGCGCAGATGCGGCCGACTCCGGCGCTCAATGTGGCCAAAGGCAGATTGGTGACGCCGGCCAACGTGACCAGCGGTGTGCCGATGGCGCCGAAAGCAACCGGCGCCGTGTTCGCCAGCAGGCAGATGCCCGCGGCAAAGAACGGCGTGAATCCCAGGCCCGCCAGCATCGCCGATGCGACCGCCACGGGAGTGCCGAATCCCGAGGCGCCCTCGACGAAAGCCCCGAAAGCAAACGCAATGAACAGCGCCTGCAGCCGGCGATCGGGGGTGAGGTGGCCGACCGAGTCCTTGATGATCTGGAACTGGCCGGTCTCGACCGTCAGGCGGTAAAGCGCGACCGCCCAGAACACAATCCAGGCGATCGGAAACAGTCCGAAGGCCGCCCCGTAGACCGTCGCGCTCGTCAGCAGCCGCAGCGGCATTCCATAGACTGTCCCCGCCACGATGATGACCGTCGCCAGGCCGAGCACAGCGGATTTCCAGGCCGATATCCGCAGTACGCCCAGCGAAAGAAGCATGACCAGAATCGGTAGAGACGCGACGACGGCGGATGCCGCCAAGCTGCCGCCGACCGGCGTGTAGACCTGATCCCACATTGTCGGACTCCCTCTTATTCTTAGCGGCCCCCGCAGGTAGCGCAGCATAGCGCAGCTGTTGGCGTTATTTGTATGAGACGCTTGTACCCGGAACGGGCCGATGATATGGTCAGGCTATGGTCTCCCTCGGGAATACCAACTCCACTCTCCGCAACAGCGCCCTCGCGCCGCTGTTGCTTGCACTCGCGCTTCTGCGCCGCCAGGCGCACTAAACCCACGCGCCAACGGTCGGCGCCAACAAGACCGGACTCCCAAGGTGATCGAAGTATCCGCACTCCCATGTGACGGATTTCGCGATTATCCGTGGCTCTCCAGAAGACTTCCGCGTGTGAGATGTGACCATGTTGCCCAAATCCGATAAATACAGGCCATCGGACAAATACCGGCCGTTTGCACCCATCGACCTGCCCGACCGCACCTGGCCCGGGCGGACCCTGACCGCCCCGCCGACGTGGTGCAGCGTCGACCTGCGCGACGGGAACCAGGCCCTCATCGAGCCCATGGACTCCGCGCGCAAGATGCGGATGTTCAAGCAGCTCCTGAAGATCGGTTTCAAGGAGATCGAGATTGGATTTCCGTCGGCTTCACAGACCGATTTCAACTTCACCCGGGAGTTGATCGAGGGTGAGCTGATTCCCGACGACGTCACCGTACAGGTACTGACCCAGGCGCGCGCCGACCTCATCACGCGGACGTTCGAGAGTCTGCGCGGTGTGCGTCGTGCAATCGTGCATCTCTACAACTCGACATCCACCCTGCAGCGCCGTGTCGTGTTCAAGCTCGACCGGGCAGGTATCGTAGATATCGCCGTGAAGGGCGCCGAGCTCATCAGGCAGCTCGCCGCGGACGCCCGCGGGACGGACTGGATATTCCAGTACAGCCCGGAGAGCTTCACGGGCACCGAGCTCGATTTCGCAGTGGAGATCTGCGACGCAGTGACCAACATCTGGCGCCCGACCCCTGAGCGCAAGGTCATCCTGAATCTCCCGGCCACGGTGGAAATGGCCACCCCCAACATTTACGCCGACCAGATCGAATGGTTCTCGCGCCATGTTGCCCGCAGGGACAGCGTCATCATCAGCCTGCATCCGCACAACGATCGGGGCACTGGTGTCGCGGCAGCGGAGCTTGCGATGATGGCGGGAGCGGAGCGGGTGGAGGGCACGTTGTTTGGCAACGGCGAGCGCACCGGGAATGTCGATATCGTGACCCTCGCAATGAATCTGTACACACAGGGGGTCGATCCGAAGCTCGACTTCTCCAACATCAATTCCATAGCGCATTGCGCGGAGGCCTGCACACAACTGCCGATCCACCCCCGGCACCCCTATGCAGGCGACCTGGTATTCACAGCGTTCTCCGGCTCCCACCAGGACGCGATCAAGAAAGGCCTCGCGGCGCTGGATCCAAACGGCGCCTGGGAAGTCCCGTATCTGCCGATCGACCCCTCTGACCTGGGGCGCTCCTACGAATCGATCATCCGCGTCAACAGCCAGTCCGGCAAAGGCGGGGTGGCCTATCTTCTCGAGCGCGACTACCAGCTCGTATTGCCCCGGCGTCTGCAGATCGAGTTCAGCAGGGTCGTACAGTCGGCTGCCGATACGACCGGAAAAGAGCTCAGCTCCCGCGAGCTGTGGGAGCTGTTCGAGGCCGAATACCTGTTCGCCGACGGACAGATCGCCTATCGCTCACACCAACTGATCACGTCGGGCGATGGAGCCGACCGCGAGAGGATGACCCTCCAGCTTCAGGAGGGCGGCGCGCCCGTCATCCTGCATGGCACCGGCACCGGCCCGATCGATGCGGCAGTGCGCGCGCTGGGCTTGCCGATCGATGTCGTCGGTTATGACGAGCATTCATGCGGTGCGGGCAGTGATGCGTTGGCAGTTGCCTACGTCGAAGTGTCGATCGCCAGCGGCGCCGTATTCTTCGGCGTCGGCCGCCATTCGAACATCATCACCGCGTCACTGTTAGCCCTGCTGTCGGGAGTCAACCGCGCCTTCCGCGCCGGCGCTCTTGCGCGCAGTGCCACCGCGACGACAGGCACCTGAACCACAGGAGGCGCCCCCATGACTACCCAACAGGAAAAAGCTACCCGCTTTCGCTCACTGCACCAGGCCCCCGGTGTATTCGTCATAGCAAACGCCTGGGACGGCGGCTCCGCCCGCATCCTGACCGGCCTGGGCTTCCGCGCCTTGGCAACATCAAGTGGCGCCTGCGCCGCCACGTTAGGCCGCATAGACGGCAAAGTAACACGCGACGAAGCGCTCACTCACGCGCGAGCCATCGTTGCGAGCACCGATTGCCCCGTCTCAGCGGACCTCGAGAAAGGCTTCGGCGACTCACCCCAGGCCGTTGCAGAAACCATCCGCCTGGCCGCCGAAACCACCGGTCTGGCAGGCTGCTCGATCGAAGACGCCAGCGGCGACAAAGATAACCCGCTATTTGACTTCAGCCTCGCCGTCGAGCGCGTCGCCGCCGCGTCCGAAATCGCACGCGGCCTGCCATTCCCCTTCACTCTGACGGCCCGCTCCGAAAACTATCTTCGCGGCAAGCCCGATCTCGACGACACCATCCGCCGCCTGCAAGCCTTTGAGAAAGCCGGGGCCGACGTGTTGTTCGCTCCCGGCTTGCCCGACCTGGCCGCTATCCGGGCAGTCTGCTCAGCCGTCTCGAAGCCAGTCAACTTCATGGTCGGCATCCGAGGCAAGTCATTCACCGTGGCGGAGTTGGCCGCCGCCGGCGTCCGGCGAATCAGTCTTGCGACATCGCTCTATCGCGCGGCTATGACAGGCCTGGTCGCCGCCGCCCGCGAGGTAAAAGATACCGGCACCTTCGGCTTCCTCGACAGCGCCATCACGACGCCGGAGATCAACAAGTTCCTGCAGGGCTGAGCGAACAAAGCGCGCCGGGGAAAAACTCGCGCGGACGCGGCGGGGCGGGGCCCGGTGCCGCCCGAGCCAACACATCGAGCGTGACGGCGAGCCGTCGTGGCTTCGGCGCGCGAGGCTCACCGGGGCGCCTTATCTCCCGGCTGCGCCCGCTTGATCCACTCCAGAAAACCCGGCGCCCCCGGGTCCCCTTCCGCAGGCGCCCACGAAGCAAACTCCGAGGCCGTGGCCGGATCGTACGGCCCTTCCTTTACCTCGAAAAACGCGGTCCCATCCGTGTCCGCCGTCAGCGTGTGCCACGTGCCGCGCGGCGTCTCGTAGGCCATACTGGCTGTATCCACACCTGCCGAATGCCGCTCCAACACACTACCGTGCTCATCGAACGTGAGCACATGAACACGCCCCCGCAACACCATGGCGAGCTCTGACTTGGTGAGATGCCGATGCGGCCGGAAATACGAATTGCGATTCGCGACGACAATGAACCGCTGCACCACGTCGCTGGCCGACTCGTGAATATTGTGGTGAGCGCGCGCCCGGGGACTCGCCCTCGCGCGCTGTGTCAGCTCGTCGAGCAGATGGTGCGAAAGTAACTTCATGTGGGTTCCAGGTGTTGCGCGAGGTGAGGCGGCGAGACTGCCAGGACTGGTATTCTAGT
>Ga0207660_10003234_pt1 | contig 10659 bp, 8 predicted proteins | sample KBSC73BmetaG_FD_184335 | JGI IMG/M metagenome (GOLD analysis project Ga0207660, IMG submission 184335) | Corn rhizosphere microbial communities from Kellogg Biological Station, Michigan, USA - KBS C7-3B metaG (SPAdes) (version 2) | ecosystem: Host-associated > Plants > Roots > Rhizosphere ... | reverse complement strand
CACCATCCAGGAGCCGTCCGCGGTCATCCTGGGCTGCTCGGACGCGCGCGTGCCCGCCGAGATCGTGTTCGATCAGGGGCTGGGTGACCTGTTCGTGATCCGCGTGGCCGGCAACGTGGTCGCCTCGTCTCAGGTCGGCAGCGTCGAGTTCGCGGTGGAGCGATTCGGCACCCGCCTGGTGGTGGTTCTCGGGCACTCGCAGTGCGGCGCCATCGCGGCCACGCTGGAGGCCCTGCAGGGCGGCGCCACCCAGTCGCGGGGGCTGCGATCGATCGTCGACCGCGTGCGGCCGTCGGTCGAGACGCTGCTGGAGACCGAGCTGCGGAACGATCGGCCGTCGCTGGTCCATCACGCGGTGCGGGCGAACATCCGCATGTCGGTACACCAGCTGCGCTACGGGTCGGAGATCCTGGAGCATCACACCCAGGCGAACGGGCTGATGGTGGTGGGGGCGCAGTATTCGCTGGATACGGGCGAGGTCGACTTCTTCGACGGCGTGTAGGCGACGGGGATCAGAACTCCAGGTGGGCCCGGGCGGAGAAGATCCACACGGGCCCCCGGTCGGCGTTGTAGCCGGGGTTGGTGACGTACTGGATGTCCTCCGCGAGAAAAGCGCCTCGCCACACGTGGACGTTGTAGTACTGCTCGAAGATCCGCTCGCGGGCGTAGCGCAGGTAGCCGTCGCCCAGGATGAAGCCGTTGCCGCCCAGGCTCAGGTACTCGGCGTGCAGTGACGAGATGCCGTTCGTGACGAAGGCCAGGCCGATGCGGTCGGTGGGGCGGCGCCACTTCTCTCCCGTGACGTCGCCGCCCAGCTCGACCGTGTTCTCGATCTCGGTGTAGGCGAAGCTCTCGTAGTCGCCGCCGCTCCAGCCGGCGCGCCCGAAGGCGCGCACCAGCGGCCCCAGCTCTTGAATGACGTTGAGGCCCACGCCGCGCTTCACCCGCCCCTTCTTGCGATGGGCGGTGATGTCCGGCGTCGTGTCGACGCCGTTGTCGAAAGCGGCGATGGCGTCGGCGTAGCTGCCCATGTTGGCGTGGTTCTGATAGCCGAGCAGACGCACGGTGCCGCGCCAGTCGGGCCGCAGGCTGTACTTGACCTCCAGCTCCAGGTTGTCGGCGCGGCTGTTCGCGACGTCCCAGTCCAGATCCAGGCCGTTGGCGACCGTGGGCATCAGCATCTCTCCCAGGCGCGCCTCGATGCGCGGTCCCTGATACTCGACCACGAAGCCGTAGGTGTAGCCGCGGGTATCGGCGGCGTAGTCGAACGCGCCGTTGTTGTCGACGGCCCAGTTCATGAACTGCAGGTGGCTGTCCGACCCGGCCGGGTTGATGTCGAACAGATCGGCGGTCGACATCTTGCCGACGCGCAGCTCGATCCTGTGCAGCGGCACCACCGGCATCGACGAGATGGGGCTGCGGTCCTCGTTCGGCACCCACTCGCGCGACAGGGGGATGATGTGGTGGATCTCGAAGCGCGCCGGGTAAGGCAGGTGGGACAGCGTCGGGTTGCGCACCACGTCCAGGTTCGAGAAGCCGGCCAGACCCGTCGCGTCCGACAGGCCGCCGCCCAGAGCCATCTCGGGATCGAAGATCAGCTCGGTGGTGGGCAGGGGGCGATAGGCGAGAAACACCGTGATCAGCCCCGAGATCGCCGATTCGGATTGCCCCCGCAGGCTGTGCGGGCCGTCCATGCGGGGCGAGTGAAAGTCGCCGTGGTGCTGCAGGATGCTGTTTATCTCGCCGCCCACCCAGAAGGGCCCGAACGCCTCCGGCCGGTGGTCCAGGAAGGTCGCCTGGTCGGCCGGCTGGGGGGCCGTCTCGGGCGGCTCCGGGTTCTTGGCGCGCGCGCGCCCGCCCAGCAGCGACGCGGTGACGGCGAAGACGAACAGACGAACGGGCAGCTTTGACAGACGGTGGGCCATGAGGCGCGGGCATGTTACGGCCGCCCCGTCGCTGGTCCAAACGCCCGCGGCGGATGTTGCGCAGATGTCTTGGTAAGACGATCGCCATCATGTCCGCCCCCGAGGTCGAAGACGTCCCCGCCCGCCTGACCGCGCTGCTGCGCCGACACGGGTGGAACGCGACCTCGTTCCAGCTTCGCGAGCCCGGTTTCCTGCTGTTTTGGCCCGACGACGACGCGTGCGTGGGCTACTTCGATACGGGCGCGGCGTGGGTGGCGGCCGGCGCGCCGCTGGCCGCGCCCGATCGACTGGCCGAGGTGGCCGCCGCGTTCGTGGCGGCCGCCCGCCGCGCCGGCCGCCGGGCCTGCTTCTTCGCCGTCGAGCGGCGCTTCGCCGAGCAGTGCAACCTGCGGGCGCTGCCCATCGGCGATCAGGCGGTGTGGGATCCCCAGGCGTGGGCCGGGATCGTGTCGGGCAGCCGCGGCCTGCGCGAGCAACTCCGCCGCGCGCGCGCCAAGGGGGTCGAGGTGCGCGCCGCGCACCTGACCGACGGGTCGGCCGCGGCGCGGGCCACCTTGCGAACGCTGGAAAGCATCACGCACCAGTGGCTGTCCACCCGCGAGATGGCGCCCATGGAGTTCCTGGTGCGCGTGGAGCCGCTGGTGGTGCTGCCCGAACATCGGGTCTACGTCGCCGCGCGTGATGGTCGCATCGTCGCCTTCCTGCAACTGACGCCGATCTTCGCGCGCCCGGGGTGGCTGTTTCAGAATCTGGTCCGTTCGCCCGACGCCCCCAACGGCACGGCCGAGCTGATGATCGACGCCGCCCTGCGCGCCGCCGCCGCCGAGGGGTGCCGCTACGTGACCCTGGGCCTCGCGCCGCTCTCCGGCGACGTCCCGGGGCCGCTGCGCATGGCGCGGCGCCTCGGCCGGGTGCTGTTCGACTTCGCCGGCCTGCGCGCCTTTCGCGCCCGCCTGCGCCCCTCGGCGTGGACCCAGCAGTACGTGTGCTTTCCGCCGCGGCAGAGCCCCAGCCGTTCGCTGCTGGACGTGCTGAGCGCCTTCGCGCGCGGAAGCCTGCCCCGCTTCGCCTGGCGCAGCCTGCTGCGGGGGCCGCTGGTGCTGGTGCGCCTGATGGGGGTGCTGCTGATCCCCTGGACGGTTGCGCTCGCGCTGGCGGATCCGGGCTGGTTCCCGCGGCCGTGGATCAAGACCTTCTGGATCGCCTTCGACGTGGTGGTGCTGGCCGGCCTGCTACGACTCGGCCAGCGCTGGAGCCAGCGCCTGGCGCGCGCGCTGAACTGGGCCATCGCGGCCGACGCGGTCGCCAGCGCCGTCGAGGCGGTGGCCTGGAACATTCGGCCAGGGATGCGCCCGCACGAGCCGCTGGTGGTGGCGGCCGCGCTGTTCGCGCCCGCCTTCGCCGCCTTCGTGCTGTACCGCGCGCGGGCGCGTCACGCCGCCAGCCACGCGCTCAGCGCGGGATCTTCTGCAGCGCCGCCATGACCTTCTCGTTCGAATTGCACTTCTGAACGCCGGGGGCCATCTTCGGGGCGGTCGACATGATGTGCTGTCGGGCGGACTCGGGCAGCGTCTTGCCGCCGTCGTGCGCGGCCTTGGCCTTCACCAGCAACGCGTGGCTGGCGTCCAGGTGCGCCGACAGATCCTTGGCCATCTTGTCGCAGTCGTTCTGGTCGGCCTCGATGTAGCCGACGAACTTGTCGAAGAACGCCAGGTACTCCTTCACCTCGGCCGGGCCCACGTCGGTCTTGGAGGTGTCCTTGCCGGCAGCGGGATCCTTCGCGGCGGGCGCCGGGGCCGCCTTGGTGTCGGGGGCAGGCGCCTTGTCGGCCGCGACAGCGGGCGCGGCGCCGCCGAGCGCGAGGGTGAGGATCCACAGGCAAGACCGTTTCATGGGACGTCTCCTTTGATGAGGGCGAAAACCAGGGCGCCTACACTAGCGCGCGCCGGCCACGCGATCACGCTGGAACGATGGACGACCGTCGGTCGCGGAATATTCGCGGTGGCGCGTCTGGCCTGGCGCCCGCTCAGGCCTTGCGGATGGACCTGAACCGGGCCACGGCCGTCGCCTCGGAATTCACGCGCACGCTGCCGGCTTCGGCGTCGACGACCAGCAGGTCGTCGGGGCGCACCCACGCGAAGAGCCCCTGCACGCCGGCGAGAAAAGGGCGCCCCGCGCTGCGGACGATCTGCGCGGCCAGCGCGTCGGCGGGCAGTGGATTCTCCACCACGAACGCCGACGCGCCGCCGGCGATGGCGGCCACGGCCAGGAAGACGCGCAGGTTCTCGGCCACGACGATGGCGCCGGGGCGGATCAGCGGCCGGCCCGACATCGACGCATGGGCCAGCACGCACAGATCCTCGATCTCGGCGGCGCGATCGATCATCAGGTCGGCCGTGTCGCCGTCGTTCCAGCTGGCGCGGAACGAGAAGCGGGCGTACTCGCGGGCCAGCTCGGACAGCGCGCGCAGCGGCTCGGGCGCGGCGGCGGCCGCCTCGATCCGCTCGCCCAGGCGGCGGTCGTCCAGCATCGGGGTCAGACAACCGACGTCCATCTGCCTCTTCAGGGTGGCGGGCAACTCCGCCTTGCGCAGTCCCTCGCGCAGGCGATTCGCCAGGGCGTCGAAGCGGAACGGCGACGGCGCGGCGTGGGCCGGAGAGCGTCCCACCGCCGCCAGCGTGGGAAGAATCTCGGCGCGTCCCATGGCCGTGCCGCGCGACAGGACCGTGCCCGGCAGGCGCGCCACCGTCGACGTCGCCTGGCGCTCCTGTTCGCGCGCCCGTTCGACGGCGCGCTCCAGCGCGTGGCTGATGACGGCGCACAGCGCGGTCGCCAGCACGACCTCTTCGCCCGTGAAAGCGTGCAGCGCCGTGCGCTGCAGGACCAGCACGCCGGCCGCGGCGCCGGCGCGCACGACGGGGACGGCCAGCAGCACCGGGAAGCGCTCCTCGCCCAGGCCCGGCACGTACTTGAAGTGCTCGTCGCGCTCGGCGGCGTCGACCGACACCGGGCGCAGGCACTGCGCCACGAAGCCGACGATGCCCTCGCCGGTGCGCAGGCGGACGCGGCCCACGGCGTCCGCGGGGAAGCCGACGTTGCCGCGCATGGTGAACAGGCCCGCCCCGCCCTCGTCGGCCTGGCCCTCGCGCACGTAGATGCTGACCACGTCGGCGGCCGCCGTCTGCGCGACGTCGCGGCACATCGCGGCCAGCACCTGATCCAGCGGCGCGGCCTGGCCGGCCACCTCGATCAGGCGAAAGATCCCGTCCAGGCTGCGGTTGCCGCGCTCGTGAACGACGACGGGAGAAGCCGAGGTCCTGGAGAAGTCCACCGGGAACAAGCGTGCCACGGGCGCCGTTTCCGTCGCGTTTCCGGCAGGATAAAAGTTGTCGAATCTGTCCCGGCGGCGGGCTCAGCGACAGCCGGCGGGGCCGCCGCACGAGCAATCGGCGCAGCCGTGCGCCGCGCAGGTCCCGCACGACCGGGCGATCTGGCGCCGCAGCGCCTCACGGGCCCGGAAGATCCGCACTCCGGCATTGCTGGCCGAGATGCCCCGCGCGGCCGCGTAATCCTTCACCGGCGTGCCGTCGACCTCGATGCTGCGAAGCGCGTCTGCGTACTTCGGCTTCAGCGTGCTGGCCAGCCCCGCGATGCAGCCGCACACGACGCCGGTGGCCTCGGCCGTGGCGTCGCCACCGTCGGCGCCCAGCTCGGCGGCGAACTGTTCCAGCCGGCGGTTCACGACGGCACGGCGGCGCAGGTGATCGACGGCGGCGTTGTGCAGCACCCGGTAGAACCACCCCACCACCGACTCGCGGATCTCCTCTTCCCGGCCCAGGCTGCGCACGAAGGCGTCCTGGACGATCTCCTCGGCGGTGGCGCGGTCGCCGACCCGCCGCTCGACATAGGCCAAAAAGGCCCGGTGGTTCGCCACCAGGGCGTCCAGCACGGCGGACGGCGCGGGACCGGTGGTCTGGGGGGTGTGGGACATGGCCGGGGTCGGTTGCATGTTCATACGACGCAGAACCCGCGGTGGCATTACACCCGGGGACGCCTGCGACCGGCGGCGCGGATGGTGGCGTGGGGGATGGCCCAGCACGAGGGATCGGCCGCGAAGGACAGGTAGTGGTCCAGATCCGGGGCCGACAGCAGGCCTGTGTCGCGGTAGCCCTGCGCGTGGGCCACCACGTCCGCGGCCAGCAGGGCGGCGTGCGGGGCGCCGCCGCGCACCATCAGCGCTTCGTGTTCGAGCTGCAAATTGTCCAGACCTCGGGCCTGCAGCAGCCCCGGGAGGCGCGCGCCGAAGCCGAAGTCCCTGCGCTGGGCGCGGAACAGCGCCTCGCGGGCGCGGTTCACGTTCGTGAAGGCCTGGCGCTGGTCGAACGATCCGGTGAAGGCACGGGCGGCCGAGAAGTCAGGCTCCTCCAGCACCAGCCAGCCGCCTGGACGAAGCGCGCGCAGCAGCGCGGCCAGCAGGTCGTTGAAGCCGGGGGTCAGAATCAGCGCCGCCCGACCGTGGATCAGGTCGAAGGAGTCGGCCGGCAGCGCCGCGCCTCGCAGCGGCTCGGTCCGCGTCTCGACCCCCGGAACCGCGACGGCCGGTGGACCCGACGCGAAGGAGAGCACGGTCCCCGAGGGGGACACCTGCGCGGCCAGCCAGGCGCCCAGCTCGCCGGCCCCCTCGCCCGCGTCGGCGTGGAGGCAATGCCAGCCAGCCGTCAGCCCCGTCACCTCCAGAATGCGTCGGGACGAAGGGTCGAACACGCGCGCGTAAGCACGCCGCCGTTCGAGCCCGGTGTCGAGCGCGGTCCCCGCGAAGAGGTTGGCGACGTCAGCCATGGGGACACGATACGCTCCCCGCCGGCGATCGGCTCATCACTGACCCGCCCTGACGGGCCAGGGCAAACACCTGACTCGGCGCGGGAAGGCTGCTTCCTTTGCGCTCCGGCCCCTCCTGGCCCGCGCTAGCCGCAGACGCGGTTACGACCGCCGGCTTTTGCGTCGTAGAGGCGCTTGTCGGCGCGGGCGATGGCGTCCAGGACCGATTCGCCGGGGTGCAACTCGGCCAGGCCGATCGAGATGGTGACGCGCTCGACAGGGGGACAGCGCAGCTTCTCGATGGCGGCCCGGGTGCGCTCGCCGAAGACCCGCGCCCCCGACAGCGTGCCGTTCAGAACAGCCAGGAACTCCTCGCCTCCCCAGCGGCCGACGGTGTCGGTGACGCGCGCCTGCGATGACAGCGTGCCCCCCACGGCGCGCAGCACCTCGTCGCCGGCGCCGTGGCCGTGCACGTCATTCACCCGCTTGAAGTGGTCCACGTCCAGCAGCGCCACGCAGAACGGCGTGCCGGTGCGCTTCATGCGCTCGGCCTCGACGTGCAGCGCCGTCTCCAGCGCGCGGCGGTTCGGGATGCCCGTCAGCGCGTCGACCAGCAGCAGGCGCTCGCGCTCCCTCAGCAGATCGCGCTCGGCGGTCACGTCGTGCCAGGTCACCAGGTAGCCGTCGCCCTCACCCATGCGCACCGACGTCAAGCTGCGCTTCAGCACCCGGCGGCGCGGCCGCAGAAACACGAACTCCTGCGGCTCGGGGTTGATCTCCCCCATCATCACCGTCGCGAACGCCTCGGGGTCCTCCGCCACCGGCGCCACCCAGTCGACGAAGGTCTGACGATCCATCCCCGTCAGCGTCTCCTGCTGCAGGCTGAACATGGCGGCGAAGCTGGCGTTGGCCAGCAGGATGCGGCGCTGACTGTCCAGCAGCACCATGCCGTCCTCGATGTGTCCCAGCGCCGCCTCCAGCAGGCCGCGCTCGCGCGCCACCTCGTCGCGGGCCCGGCGCAACGTCTCGGCCTCCCGCTTGCGCGCCGTCACGTCGTGCAGCACGACCACCGCGTTCGTGACCTTGTCCTGCTCGAAGATGGGCACGGCGCTCAGCTCGAGCCAGCGCTCGCCGTACTCGATCTCGGTTTCGACGCGTTCGCCCGCCAGCGCCTTTGCATAGAAGGCCAGCAGGCGCTCCCGGTTCGCGTCGGACACGATGTCGGGCACGCGCCGGCCCACCAGCTCGCTCACCTCGCCCTCGCGCATCAGCGACGCCAGCAGGGGTCCGTCCGCGCTGACGTAGCGCATGTCGGCGTCCATCATGAACACGGCGCCGAGCGGCAGGTTCTGCACGATGGCGCGGTGGATCTGCTCGCTCTGCCGCAGGCTCTTCTCCAGCGCGCGCTCGTGCGTGACGTCCAGCGCCAGCACGATGCCGGTCTCCGGCGGCGCCGAGCCTGGCTGGTCGCGTACGGGCGCGGCATGCACCGCGAAGACGCGCCCCCCCAGCCGCAGATCGATGCTCTGTCTCTGGATTTGTTCTTCCCCCTGCCCTCCTTCGAGCGCCTGGCGGCAGATCCGCTCCACCGGATCGAAGGCGGGATCGCCCGGCTCGAAGCGCGCCAGCTCGCGCAGCGTCTTGCCCACCGATGACGGCGTGGCCCTGTCGTCCCCGTGCAACAGCCCGCCCTCCAGGGCCAGGCAGCGCAGGTCGCGATCGAACAGCGCCACCGCCCCGTTCGGGATGTTGCCGACCAGCGCCGCGAACTGCTGGTGTTCCTTCTTGTCGTCGCCGACATCGCGATAAGCGGCCACGGCGCCGATCACCCTGCCGTCGTCGTCGATCAGGGCCTTCTGCTTGCGGGCCGCCTGCAAGGCGCTGCGCAGCTGCACCTCCGACACCACGGACGCGGCCAGATCCTGCAGCAGCTCGATCTTCTCGGGTGGCCAGTCACGCGGCTTGTCGTCGATGACGCAGAACGCGCCGATGGTCTCGCCGTCCACGGTCAGGGGCACGCCGGCGTAGGCGATGACGTTCAGCTCGGTGATGGCGGGGCTGTCGCGCAACAGCGGGTGCCGGCGCGCATCGGCGACCACCAGCTTCTCGGCGCTGCGCACCACGTGCTGGCAGAACGAGTACGACAGCGGCGTCTCGCGGCGCGACGCCCACGGCTCGGTCAGCCTCACGGCGCTCTTGAAGAACTGGCGGTGCTGATCGACCAGGCTGATCAGCGCCACGGGCGCGTCCAGCAGGCGAGAGGACAGGCGGGTCAACCTGTCGAACGGCGCCTCCGCGTCGGAATCCAGAAGGCCGGTGGCCTGCAGGACGCTCAGCCGGCGCGCTTCGCGCGAATCGGACTCGGACATGGCGGGCCCGACGATGATACCTGCCGTCGCGCTGCTACGCGACGGCAATCAGCGCGCGCGATCGTTCGTGGCGTTCACGTGACTACGAACACGTCGCCCCGGTGGGCTCGTTGCACACACGGATCGTGCCAGCCGGCCTGGCGCTACTTCTGGCAGTTCGGGCAGAAATAGGTCGAGCGCCCCGCCTGCACCAGCCGCGTGATCACGCCGGTCTTGCAGCGCGGGCAACGGGCCCCGGCCCGGTCGTAGACCTTGAAGGGATTGCGCGTGCCCGGCTCCTCGACGTATTCGACGTCGCCGGCGTCGGGGAAGGTGCCCAGCGTGTAGCGAAACGAGGCCAGCAGCGCGCGGGCCAGGCGCCGCACCGACGGAAGATCCAGCGAGGCGGCCGACCGCCGGGGATCGATGGCGGCGCGGAACAGCCCCTCCGACGCCTGGATGTTCCCCACGCCGGGGATCAGCGCCTGGTCCATGATGGCCACCTTGATGGGCAGCTTGCGGCGCTTCGCCAGCCGCTGGGCCAGCGCCGCGGCGTCGATCCCCTCGCGCAAGGGATCGGGCCCCAGCGCCGCGATCACCGGTAACGACGCGAAGTCGGCGCCCGGCACCAGGCGGAAGAAGCCAAACAGCCGCATGTCGACGAAGTGCAACGTCACGCCCCCCTCGAAGTCCAGGCGCACGCGCGAGAAGCGCGGCGCCGCGTCGTCGGGCGCGCGGCGGACCCACTTGCCGGTCATCCCCAGGTGCGACCAGACGCCGACGTTCTTCTTCGCGCCCGCCGCGAACGTCAGCAGCAGGTTCTTCCCCCGCCGCTCGATCCCCCTCAGCCGCGCGCCGGCCAGCCCCTTCAGCGCCGCCGGCCGCCCGCCTCCCAGCGCCCGAGGCTCGGTGGCCAGCGCGCCGCGCACCCGCCGTCCCGTCGCCCAGCGGTCCAGATTCCGCGCGGCGAACTCGACCTCGGGCAACTCGGGCATGGGGGCAAGGATAGAGGCGTGGCCCTCGAAGTCGAGGCCGCGCCGGCCCGCCGCCCGTGAGCAAACAGCTCTTAACCAGACCGCATTGGTCTTAGATTGTCCCCGCCATGCCTCTCCTCGTCCCCGGCACGACGTGCTGGAAGCTCGCCCGCGCGCGGCACCTGTCGTTGATCCAGGACGCCGGGCCCGCGTTCGCCGCCATCGCGGACGCGATGGAGGCCGCCCGGGAGAGCATCTTCATCGTGGGTTGGGATCTGGACAGCCGCACGCCGCTGCGTCCCCGCCCGGGCACGCATCAGCACGCGCACGGCGCCGGCGATGGCCCGCCGCAGGACGGCCCGCTGGAAGGGGCGGCCTTGCTGCCGCTGCTGCTCGGTTGCCTGGCGCGCCAGCCCCGCCTGCAGGTGTTCATCCTGGTCTGGGATTACTCGGTCATCTACGCCTTCGAACGCGAGCCGCGCACGCGCGACCAGTTCGGGCGGGCCCATCCCCGCCTGCACTTCGCGATGGACGGCGACCACGCCAGCGGCGCGTCCCACCACCAGAAGATCGTGGTGGTCGACGATCAGGTCG
>Ga0207660_10003233_pt1 | contig 10662 bp, 12 predicted proteins | sample KBSC73BmetaG_FD_184335 | JGI IMG/M metagenome (GOLD analysis project Ga0207660, IMG submission 184335) | Corn rhizosphere microbial communities from Kellogg Biological Station, Michigan, USA - KBS C7-3B metaG (SPAdes) (version 2) | ecosystem: Host-associated > Plants > Roots > Rhizosphere ... | reverse complement strand
CCGGCGGGTGGAGAAGGCTGCCTCGGGCAGGACGTCAAAGCCGGCCTTGCCCAAGACATCATCGCTGCCGCCCTCCAGCCGCGCCGCCCGCGCGGCGGTGCGGCGCCAGGCCATCCTCGAGGCGGCGCTTGATGAATTCGTCGCGCGCGGCTTTGCCGCCACGCGGCTCGATGATGTCGCCAAACGCGCCGGCGTCGCCAAAGGCACGATCTATTTGCATTTCAAGGACAAGGAGGCGCTGTTTCAGGAACTGATACGGGCGGCGCTGGTGCCGCTGATCGGCCGCCTTGCCGCGCCGCCGCCCGCCGGCGGATCGGTACGCGCCGCGCTCGAGGGTTTTGCCAGGACCTTCGCGCAGGAGGTGGTGACGACGCGGCGCGGCGATATCGTCCGCCTGATCGTCGCCGAGGGCGCAAGATTTCCTGCTATCGCCGACTTCTACTACCGCGAGGTGGTTTCGCGCGGCCTGGCCGGAATGCGCGCGCTGATCGAACTCGGCATTGCCAGCGGCGAAATCCGGCAGCAGGGCCTGACGCGCTTTCCGCAGATCGTGGTGGCGCCCGCGATTGTCGCCGTGATCTGGCAGGGCTTGTTTGGCCGGCATTCGCCGCTCGACGCCACCGAGATGCTTCGCGTCCATCTCGATCTGATTTTTGGCGAACGGAGGGTGACATGACTTCGTCGCGAATGGCGTTGCGAATTCTGGTGGCGCTTGCGCTGGCGACTTTGCTCGCCGGCTGCGACGAGCGCAGAGATCCCGGCTATCAGGGCTGGGTCGAAGCCGACATGATCTTCGTCAGCCCCGACGAATCCGGACGCGTGACCAAGCTCAATGTCCGCGAGGGCGATGAGGTCAAGGCCGGCGTGCCGCTGTATTCGGTGGACGATGATCTGCAGCGGGCCGACCTCAACCAGAACAACGCCACGCTCGCCAACGCGCAGCAGACCTATGACCGCGCAGCCTCCTTGAGCAAGACCGGCTCCGGCACGCAGGCCAATCTCGACTCCGCCGTCTCGGCGCTGCGCGTGGCCGAAGCCCGCGTCAACACCTCGCAAACGAGACTGGCGCGGCGGACCGGCTTTGCGCCGGTCAGTGGGATCGTGCAGCAGATCTATTTCCGCGAGGGCGAGATGGTGCCGGCGCAGCGGCCGGTGCTGTCGATCATGCCGCCCGGCAACATGAAGCTGCGGTTTTACGTGCCGGAGCCGGATCTGCCCAAGCTTGCGATCGGCGACCAGGTGCGCGTCGCCTGCGACAATTGCGCCGCCGATCTCACCGCGAAAATCTATTTCATCGCGACGTCGGCCGAGTACACCCCGCCGGTGATCTACAGCCTCGATGAACGCAACAAGCTGGTGTACCTGATCCAGGCGCGGCCCTCTCGCCCCGATGCCTTGCGCGTAGGCCAGCCGATCAGCGTGTTTCCAAACGCCAAGACGCCGGTGGCGGACAAGCGATGACGGCGGCGCCGGCTTCCACATCCGACATCGCGATCGACGTCCGCGGCTTGTCGAAGTCGTTCGGCGGCCGCGAGGTGGTGCATGAGCTGTCGATGCAGGTAAAGCGCGGCACCATCTACGGCTTCCTCGGCCCCAACGGGTCAGGCAAGACCACCACGATCCGCATGCTCTGCGGCTTGCTGACGCCCGACAGCGGCGAGGGGAGGTGTCTGGGCTACGACATCCGCCGCGACGCCGACAAGATCAAGCGCCGGGTTGGCTACATGACGCAGCGTTTTTCCCTTTATCAGGATCTGTCGGTGCGCGAGAATCTGGAATTCGTCGCACGGCTGTATGGCGTACGCGATGCGCGAGGAACCGCGCGCGAGATGATCCAGCGGCTCGGGCTGACCGGGCGCGAAGAGCAACTTGCCGGCGAACTCTCCGGTGGCTGGAAGCAGCGCCTTGCGCTTGGCGCCTGCACCTTGCCCAATCCGCAATTGCTGCTGCTGGACGAGCCGACCGCCGGCGTCGATCCCAAGGCGCGGCGCGATTTCTGGAACGAGATCCATGCGCTGGCGGCGGAAGGACTGACGGTGCTGGTCTCCACCCATTACATGGACGAGGCCGAGCGCTGCCACGAGATCGCCTATATCGCCTATGGACATCTGCTGGCGCACGGCACCGTCGACGACGTGATCGCGAAATCGGCGCTGATGACCTACACGGTGACCGGCGATGACCTCAACGCGCTCACCGCGGAGCTCACCGGCAAGCCCGGCATCGACATGGTGGCGCCGTTCGGTACCAGCCTGCATGTGTCCGGCCGCGACAAGGCCGCGCTCGAGGCTACCATCGCGCCCTATCGCGACCGTTCCGGATCGCATTGGCAGCACAGCGAGCCATCGCTGGAGGATGTGTTCATCGAACTTATGACCCGCTCCAGGGACAATTTCCAATGAGCGCACTCAACGCACCCGATCATAGCCGCGACACCAGCGAGCCGCCGTTCGGCTTCTGGTGGCGCAGCTATGCCATGGTGGTCAAGGAATTCATCCAGCTCAAGCGCGACCGCGTCTCGTTCGCGATGATCGTGCTGATCCCGGTGATGCAGCTGCTGCTGTTCGGCTACGCCATCAACACCACGCCGCGCAACCTGCCGACCGCGGTGTTGTTGCAGGAGGACAGCGACCTCGCGCGCTCGATCCTGAAAGCATTGGAAAACACCGCCTATTTCCGCTTCACCCGGGAAGTGCACGATGTCGCGGAGTTCGACAACCTGCTGCTGTCGGGCAAGGTGCTGTTCGGCGTGGAAATTCCGCGTGGCTTCGAGCGCGCGGTGCGGCGCGGCGATCATCCGGCGCTGCTGGTTGCAGCAGATGCGACCGATCCGGTGGCGGCAGGCTCCGCGCTGTCGGCGCTCGGCATGGTTATGCAGACCGCGCTGGCGCACGATCTGTTCACCGGCGATCCGCCGTCGCTGCCGTTCGAGATCCGCGCCCATGCCCGCTACAACCCGGCGGCGTCGTCGCGGCTCAATATCGTGCCCGGCCTGGTCGGCACCATCCTGACCATGACCATGCTGATCTTCACCGCACTGTCGGTGACACGCGAGATCGAGCGCGGCACTATGGAAAACCTGCTGTCGATGCCGATCAAGCCGGTCGAGGTGATGTTCGGCAAGATCCTGCCTTATGTGCTGGTCGGTTTCATCCAGGCGACGCTGATCGTCAGCATTGGCGTCCTGCTGTTTGGGGTTCCCGTGCGCGGCAGCCTGATCATGCTGGCGCTGCTCTCAACGCTGTTTATCACCACCAATCTTTCGATCGGCTACACCTTTTCGACCATCGTGCAGAACCAGCTGCAGGCGATGCAGCTCTCGATGATGTTCTTTCTGCCGAGCATCCTGTTGTCCGGGTTCATGTTTCCGTTCGCGGGCATGCCGGTGTGGGCGCAATATATCGGCGAAGGCCTGCCGCTGACGCATTATGTGCGGATCGTCCGCGCCATCATGCTGAAGGGCGCGACGCTGCAAAATCTGCAATACGATACGATGGCGCTATTTGCATTGATGCTGCTGGCGATGACGATCGCGGTGACACGCTTCCGCCGCACGCTCGATTGAGGCAGGATAGGACGTTTTCGCGCGGAAACCTGCGCCGGAAGCCATCCCGTGTGGATACCGGTTCGTGCCAGGGAAAACGCGTCAAAACAAAAGGCTGCGTCGGAGTACAGGCGATGCCGGGGCTATCGCGGGGTAACGCGGACGAGCGGCGGTTGGCGGTGTCGGCCGATTTCGAGCACGCGCTGACGCAGGAAGTGCTGCGCAGCGAGTTGATTCGGGTCAAGGCGCTGATCGCGACAACCTCGCTGCTCACGGCCATCCTCTGGACCGTCTATATCCTCGCGCCCGATGTGGTAAACGCTCTCTGGCATGGCCGTCTCAGGCCGACCTACCTCTATGTGATCCTGGTCCCGTTTATTCTGTTCGAGCTGTGGGTGCATGCGGTCATCAGCCGGCACCTGAAGCTTCACCGCGACGTGCCGGTGATCAGGCGATATTTCGGCGCGCTGATCGAAACAACGATGCCGACGATCGCGCTGGCCCTGCATATCGAAAACATGGGATCGGTTCAGGCACTCGGCTTCGTGGTGCCGCTCACCTACTTCATTTTTATTATTCTCTCGACGCTGCGGCTCGATTTCTGGCTCTCGACCTTTACCGGCTTCGTTGCGGCCGCTGAGCTGTTCGGCATGGCGGTGTTTTATCATCCCGACAACAGCGATCCGGAACCCGATATCTGGTATCACGCGGCGCGCAGCCTGATCATCCTGACCTGCGGAATACTCGCGGGCGCGGTCGGAGTTCAGTTGCGCCGCCAGTTCGAGGCCAGCATTCAGGCCGCCACCGCGCGCGATCGCGTCACCAACCTGTTTGGTCAGCACGTTTCGCCGCAGGTTGTCGAGCGGCTGTTAGTCGAAGGCGCCAGCACGGCCAGCGATATCCGCCGGGTTGCCGTGATGTTCGTCGATTTCCGCGATTTTACCGCGGCGGCGCGGTCGCGATCCCCGCAGGACGTCGTCGAGCGTCTGGATGGTGCGTTCGCGGTGCTGGTCGAAATACTCGACCGCCACGGCGGTATCGTGAACAAGTTTCTCGGCGATGGATTCCTGGCACTGTTCGGCGCCCCGTTCGAGGCCGCCGACGCCGTGCATCACGCGGTCGCCGCAGCGCGCGAGATGCTTGTCGCGATGGATCGCGTCAATGGGGGCAGTGCCTGGCACCTGCGCATCGGCATCGGCATTCACTTCGGCGAGGTGGTCGCGGGCAGTATCGGCTCTCCGCGACGCAAGGAGTACACCGTGATTGGCGACGCCGTGAACTTTGCGGCCCGGCTTGAATCGCTTAACAAGGAGTTCAATTCGCAGCTGCTGGTCTCGGCCACGGTTCGTGATGCGCTCGGCGATGGTGCAAGCGATGCGGTGTCGCTCGGAGAGGTCGCAATCAAGGGCTATGACCGGCCGATGACGGTGTGGCAGTTGGGATAAGAACCGGAGACCTCACATGCAACGGCGTTATATCACCGTCGACGTTTTCACCGATCGCGCCTTCGGCGGCAATCCGCTGGCCGTGGTGCTGGACGCCGGCGGGCTTTCGACCGCGCAGATGCAGGCCATTGCCTCCGAATTCAACTATGCCGAGACCACCTTCGTGTTGCCGCCGCGCGATCCCGCGCATGACGCACAGGTTCGCATTTTTACCGTGAACAAGGAGATCCCGTTCGCGGGCCATCCCAATGTCGGTACCGCCTTCGTGCTGGCGACGCAGGCGACAAAGCCGCCGGCGCGATTGTTGTTTGAGGAAGGCGCCGGCCTTGTGCCGGTCGAAATCTTGCAACAGGACGGCAGGGTCGTGGGCGCCGAACTCACCGCGCCGCAGCCGCTCAAGAAGTTGACACCATTCAGCGCCGAGCAGGCCGCGGCCTGTATTTCGCTGTCATCAACGGATATCAGGACCGACCGGCATCCGCCGCAGATCGTCTCGGTCGGACTGCCGTTTCTGGTGGTGGAACTGGCCTCGCGCGACGCGCTGCGACGGGCCCGGCCCGACGCGGCGGCGTTCGCCGGTACGTTTCCGTGCGACGGCAGCGATGCGGTCTATCTCCACACCCGCGACATACCGCCGGCCGAGAAGACGAGCGACCTCCAGGCACGGATGTTTCATCCGGGGTCGAGCGGCCTTTCCGAAGACCCCGCTACCGGCAGCGCCACCGTGGCCATCGCGGCACTGCTCGCCGATCTTGCCGGCCAACGGGATGGCGAGTTAAAGCTGCGCATTGGACAGGGCGTCGACATGGGGCGGCCCAGCCTGCTGCTGACCCGCGTCCACAAAGCGAACGGCGTTATCGCGTCCGCGCATGTCGGCGGGGCTTGCGTGCCAATGATGGAAGGCTTGTTTCGGCTGGTCGGGGATGGGTGAGGCGGCAAACGATGAAGGTGCACCTCTCCCATGGGGAGAGGTCGAATTGCAAAGCAATTCGGGTGAGGGGTTATAGCCCATCGATAGGCCGTAACCCCTCACCCCAACCCTCTCCCAATGGGAGAGGGAGCGCGCTGCCGCTCGTGAGATGTCTCGATTGAACTTCACACCTGCGGCGCGACCAGGTTCTCCACCTTGACCCCGTCGCGGTCTTTGATGATTTCGGCGATCCATTGCCGATGGCACTGCAGGTGATCGCGCTCGTAACAAAGGATGCAGACCGGCCCGGATTTCTTCACCAGCGCCGACAGCTCGTCGAGTTCCTCTCGAGCCGGTGGCGTCTTCAGATGCGCCGCATAGATTTTATGTAACCTATCGAACTTGCCGCTGCGTGCAGCTTCGCGGCCGTCCTTTGGCGTACCCAGCCCGCGCAGGTGGAGATAGGAAATGCCGCGCGCATCCAACCCTGCGGCCAGCTGGTTCTTCGAAAAGCCAGGGCGGCGGGAGGCGGCAACGGCGCGCACGTCCACCAATAGCTTCACCCCGGCATTCTCCAGCTCGTCGAGCACCGCCTTGGCGGGCGTCTGTTCATAGCCGATGGTGAAGAGGCGGTTGGTTTTGCGGGCCATTGCGGTGTCCAGGCGTTGGTGATGTCATCCGCTCAACGCTAACGCACCCATGGACCGATTTCCACACCCGGTTGTCTCGTGTTGCCGCCATCTGCGCCATGTCGCATAGTCGGCTCGCGAGAAAGAGCCTGTTGTCACGGCCGTCTCGCCGGGGGAAACACGATGATTCGATTTTGCCGCTCGCTGGCATGGACCGCTGCCGTGCTCGCGCCTTTCTCTTTCGGCGTTACAGCGGCGCAGGCGCAGACCACCTATCCCGACCACCCCGTAAAAATCATCGTCCCGATCGGTCCCGGCGGCAGCTACGATCTGGTCGGGCGCCATCTCGCCGACGTGCTTTCGAAACGCACAGGGCAGGCCTTCTTTGTCGAGAACAAGCCCGGCGCCGGCACCGTCGTCGGGACGCAGGCCGCTGCGCAGAGCGAGCCGGATGGCTACACGCTATTGGTCGGCGGGCTCTCCAACATGGCGTTCAATTCGGCGCTGTATTCGAAGCTCGGTTACGACCCGCTGAGGGATTTCGTGCCGGTCGCGCTGGTCTATAGGTTTGGCTATGTGATGGTCGGCCGCAAGGACATGCCGCAGACCAGGCTTGCGGACATCGTCGCGGCGGCGAAAGCCAATCCGGGCTCGATATCGGTGGCGACCGCGGGCGTCGGGACCGGTCAGCAATTGGTGGCCGCAGCTTTCATGAAGGCCGCGGGCGTGAAACTCCTGGAAGTGCCTTACAAGGGCTCGCCGCCGGCCTTCACCGATTTGCTCGCGGGCCGCATCGACCTGTTCTTCGACTCGATCGCGGCGGGCCTGCCCTACGTACAGTCGGGGCAGGCCAGGGGCATCGCCGTGCTGTCGTCGAAGCGCAGTCCGCTTGCGCCCGACGTGCCGACCATGTCGGAGGCCGGCGTGCCCGGCCTCGACGTCGATTCCTGGCTCGGGATCTTCGTGCCGGCCAAAACCCCGCAGGATGTCATCGCAAAATTGCGCACCGATATCCGCGCCTCGCTGCCCGACCTCAAGGAGCGCTTCGAGAAGAGCGGCGGCGAGGTGTGGGATCTGCCGAACGATCGGCTCGATGCCTTCGTTGCGTCCGAATACGAGAACTGGACCAGGCTTATTCGCGAGGCCGGCATCAAGCTCGATTGAAGCGCGGGATTATTTTACGCGTTCGATCAATTCGATCGCGCCTGATGGCGCGCGCACCTTGCCTTCATGGATCACATAGGCGAAGACGTCGCGCGGCGTTTTTTTCGCAAGGGTCGGATCGACGCGCGGCAGATCGTCCGGCTCGCCGCCGCCGGCCCAGGTCTCAAACCGCTTCGCCCACGCATCCAGCGCTTTCGGCGGATAGCAGGTCTTGATTTCGTCATTGCCCTTCTGCAGCCGCGCGTAGACGAAATCGCCGGTCACGTCGGCGATGGCCGGATAGCTGCCGTGCTCGGCGAACACCACGGGTGTTTCGAATTTGCGCAGCAGCGCGATGAAATCGGGCACGCAAAAACTGGGGTTGCGCACTTCCACCACGTGGCGCAGCGCGCGGCCTTCGAGCTTGCGCGGCAACAGCTCGAGAAACTTGCCAAAGTCGGCTTCGTCGAATTTCTTGGTCGGCGCGAATTGCCACAGCACCGGACCCAGCCGGTCGCCGAGCTCCAGCACGCCGGAATCGTAGAAGCGTTTTATGGAATCGCCTGCCTCCGCCAGCACGCGGCGATTGGTGGCAAAGCGCGGCCCCTTCACCGAGAACACAAACCCGTCCGGCACCTCGCGCGCCCATTTGCGAAAGCTTTCGGGCTTCTGCGAGCCGTAATAGGTGCCGTTGATCTCGATCGAGGTGAGTTTCGACGCAGCATATTCCAGCTCCTTGGCCTGCGTCAGCTTCTCCGGGTAAAACACCCCGCGCCACGGCGCAAAGGTCCAGCCGCCGACGCCGATGTAGATGTTGCCCGCACTTTTTGAACCGCGATGCGAACTTTTGGTCACTCGCCAGTCTTTCTTGCATTTGGTGGGTTGGGGATATCGAAGATTAGAGCTACCGGCCAGCTCCCGCAAGCCGGGAGGATCGTGGACGAAAGGAAGGTGGCGGGTCCTGATGCTTTCAAGATCTGATGCTTTCAAGCCGCTCGCGCTCGCGCAAAAAAAGGCCCCGGGAAACCGGAGCCGCTTCTTTCCACACAGCACCAGGGCGCCTGTTTGCTTCGCGTACGCGGTGAGACCTAGTGCCCGGCTTAGGTCACCTTGGCCACAAAGCCTTCCAAAGGCTTGAAGATCTGCTTGGCAAATTCGCTGTAGAGTTCACAAATCTTCTGCGACTCGGCAACAAAGGTCTCATATGTCTGCCTTGCGAATTCAGTCTGGATCTCAATCGCCTTGTCGAGCGACCGTACGCCCATGAGCTTCTCGACAAAGGACCTGGTGTCCTGGAGCGACTTCTTGGTGTAGTCACCATAGGCATTCGCGATAGTTTGAATGCTGACCGGGAAGTTGTCCGCCGGCACGATTGCGCCAGGGGCATCCGCCAACGCGGCCGCGCCGATTGGCGGGACGTCCGCTGGTGCGACTGCGCTGATTGAAGGGGCATCCGCCAACGCGGCCGCGCCAATCATGGAGGCGTCAGTTGACGCGAGCGTTTCGCCGATTTGCTCTTTGGCATCCGGCTGATCCAGCTTTGGGCTCTGCTGTTGATCAGGTTTCGGGCTACGCTGGCCCGCCTTCCGACTGCGCTGGCCGGGCTTCCCGCCCGGTTTGTTCTGGTGTGTAGTCGACATTGTTAAACCTCCGCTCTTCCAAAATTAAATCAAACGCCAAGACTCCGCCATGTTTGCGCTGAAATCGCGGTTCTGGCTTGTTCGTTGCGCGGCGCTGATGTGTTGATTTGGAACTTGAATGAACGGGGCGGACACCTCACAGTCGGGGTGCTACTTCGGTCTAGTGTTAGGCATATGGGGATAAGGAGAACAAGATGCGGATGGTTATTGCGGCCGTGGTGGCGATGATGACTTCAGCCGCGATGGCCGGCGAGATCGAAGACGCGCACCGGCAGGCGGTGGCGGGACGGGACTCCTACTGGAATTGCCTGTCGCGGGAATATACGCGGGACGGCAGCAGGAACCTGTCGGGACAGGATTTCACCTCCCTTGTCGCGAGCGCGTGCTCTTCCGAGCGGCAGAATTTTCGGGTGGCGCTCGTGGATTACCTGTCGATGCAATTCCCCGGGGCTGATGCGGCAGACCCTTTGACGACAGCCAACAACGCTATCGCATTGGCTCAAAAAGAAATCGTGACGGCATTTATCGCACACAAGCAACCGCCCAAGTAGCCGCGGCCGGGACTGCCGATGGCCGAAACCTTAGCCCTTCGGGAAATCCTTACGCATTGCGATTTCCGCGGCGTCGGCGGGAGATAGAACCGGCTTGTCAAAGATCGGTTGAGGTTCGGTGACGATATCGTACAGGGAGATTTGCTTGATCGGTTTTGCGAGCAATTCGCGGATGCAGTCCGCGAGCGTGCCGTTGTAGACCAAATAGGGCTGGCCTTTGCCAAGCCGCTGGTTGTTCAGGGACGGCCATTTTTTGAGGTCGGCAGGAGCGTCGTAGACGATCGGAAAGCTTTCTTTGAACATCGGTCAGCCTTCTTCAGCATCCCTCCCAATCTGATCCAACTGTGTAAATAGATGTTAAACGCAGCTCACCCGCCACGACGCCAGGGCGTTCGCCCCCGGACGCTGATGTGGTTTTGCCTTTTTCCAGTTCGCGCCTCACGCCGGTCCTTGATGACCGCGCTCCCTGCCTATTTCTGCGAGGCGATTTTCCGTGTTATCAATGGGTAAAGGGCAACCGGGGAACTATCGAGATGGACTCGGAAAAGGTGGCAGGCATCCTGGGTGCGATTGTCGCGGCGGTGGTGTTGGTGGTCGCGATCGCGTTCGGTCCGATCGGACAAATGGGCAAGCCTGCAAAACAGATGAAGGTCGAACAGCCGGCGCAGCCGGCCCCTGCGCCAGCGGTCAGGGGGCCGGTGGTGAGAGAGGTGCCGCAGTAAGCCTAACACGCACGGCTGATCGGACCCCCCTTGCAGAACAGCCCGATCGTCCCTATCTTGCAGGCAACGGCGACGTCG
>Ga0207660_10003204_pt1 | contig 10704 bp, 13 predicted proteins | sample KBSC73BmetaG_FD_184335 | JGI IMG/M metagenome (GOLD analysis project Ga0207660, IMG submission 184335) | Corn rhizosphere microbial communities from Kellogg Biological Station, Michigan, USA - KBS C7-3B metaG (SPAdes) (version 2) | ecosystem: Host-associated > Plants > Roots > Rhizosphere ... | reverse complement strand
AAGCTCGTAAAGGTCGGCCGCAGCATCCGGGCCGAGCGGCTCAAATTCGCGGCTGCGGACCATCGCGGCGAAGCGCGTGCCCGGCTCGATGGTGAGCTGGTAGAGCGAAAGATGTGTGGTTCCGAGCGCGAGCGCCTGGCCGAGCGATGCCGACCAGCTCGGCTCGGTATCGCCTGGGAGCGCGTAGATGAGGTCGAAGCTGGTGCGGCGGAAGTTCCTCTGCGCAATTTCCAGGGCCCGAAATCCGTCGCTCGAGGAATGTGCCCGTCCGAGGAATTGCAGAGCCTTGTCGTCGAAACTCTGAAGGCCGAGCGAGAGGCGGTTGACCCCGGCCGCGGCAAGATCGGCGAAGCGCGCCGCCTCGACGGAATTGGGATTAGCCTCGAGGGTGATCTCGATATCGTTCGCGGGTTGCCAATAATCGGTGGCAGCACGGATGATCGCTTCCACCGTCACCGGGTCCATCAGCGAAGGCGTGCCGCCCCCGAAGAAGATTGAGGTCAGCCTTCGATCCGCAAGGAGCGCCGCTTCATGCTTGAGGTCGGCGAGCAGCGCCTCTCGCCACGTGTCCTGGTCGATCGACGAGCGGACATGGCTGTTGAAGTCGCAATAGGGGCATTTGCTGACGCAAAACGGCCAGTGGACATAAAGCGCGAGCGGCTCGCGGCTCATTCGTTGAGCGCCGCCAGAAGCTTGCGGAATGCGTCGGCGCGGTGACTAATCGAATGTTTGAGCTCGGGATCGAGCTCGCCGAATGTTTCCTCGTAGCCGACGGGTATGAACATTGGATCGTAGCCGAAGCCTTTGTCGCCGCGCGGCGGCCACACAAGAATGCCGTCGACTCGGCCATCGAAGGTCTCGGTCTGTCCGTCATTCGGCCAGGCTATGGCTAGCGAACAGGCGAAGTGCGCCGCGGGCGCATCTTCATCGGGCTCTTCCGCCTGCACTTCGCGCCACACGCGCTCCATCGCCCGCATCCAGTCGCGCTTGCCGTCCATGTCCTCGGCCCAGCGCGCCGAGAAAATGCCGGGCCGGCCATGCAGCGCATCGACGCAAAGACCGCTATCGTCGGCGAGCGCCGGAAGGCCGGCAAGATCCGCAGCTGCCCGCGCTTTCAAATCGGCATTGTCGGCGAAGCTGTTGCCGATTTCTTCCGGCTCCGGCAGGCCGAGCTCTTCCGCGCCGACGGTGGAGATTCCAAGCGGCGCAACCAGGGCGGCGATTTCGCGCAGCTTTCCGGCATTGTGGGTGGCGATGACCAGTTTGTCGCCGGTGGGCCTCATTTCGAAGCCGCTTTCAATTGTGCCGCGAAAATCTCCGAGCAGCCGATGCGGGCGAGGCGGAGGAGGCGCAGAAGCCCTTCTTCGTCATAGCATTCGCCTTCCGCGGTGACCTGCGCTTCCACGACCAGCCCGTCGGCCGTGAGCACGAAATTGCCGTCGCAGCCGGCGTGGCTGTCCTCGTCATAATCTAGGTCGAGGACCGCGGTGCCGTTGTGGAAACCGCAGCTCACCGCCGCCACCTGCGTGCGGATCGGATCGGTCGAAAGCGCCTTGGATTCAAGCAGCTTGTCGATCGCGATGCGGAGTGCGACCCAGCCGCCGGAGATCGACGCGGTGCGCGTTCCGCCATCGGCCTGGATCACGTCGCAATCGACGATGATCTGCCGCTCGCCGAGCTTCGGCAGATCGACGACGGCGCGGAGGGAGCGGCCGATCAGCCGCTGAATTTCTTGAGTCCGGCCTGACTGCTTGCCCTTCGCGGCCTCGCGGTTGCCCCGGGTGTGAGTAGCTCGGGGGAGCATCCCATATTCGGCGGTGACCCACCCCTGGCCTTTGCCGCGGAGGAACGGCGGCACCTTGTCCTCGACGCTCGCGGTGCACAGCACGCGCGTGTCGCCAAAGCTGACGAGGCACGAGCCCTCCGCATGACGGGTGAAGCCGGGCTCGAACCTCAATTCTCGCATCTGGTCGGGGGCGCGTCCGGACGGGCGCATTCGGGCATTCTCCTGATACTGGTGCGGGGCCGTCCCTAGACCGGCAGGGCGCCCAATCCTAGATGCATGCGCATGACCCAACCGATCGGGGAACTTACGGACCGAATGCGCGAGATTTTCGGGCTCGTGGTCGAGTCCTATCTCGAACGCGGGCATCCGATCGGCTCGAAGGTGCTTGCCGGTTCAATCAACCTTTCGCCCGCTTCAATCCGCGGAGTGATGCAGGAACTGGAGGAGCGGGGGCTGCTCACACACCCTCACACCTCCGCGGGGCGAATCCCCACTGACAGCGGTCTTCGCCTGTTCGTCGACGGGATCATGCAGGCATCGGTGCCAGATCCGCGCGAAAAGCGCGAGATCGAACGCAAGATCGTGCGCGATCAGCCGATCGAGGATGCGCTCGCGGCCGCTTCGGCGGCGCTATCGGGGCTCAGCCAGGCCGCGGGCGTAGTGCTGGCGCCGAAGCGCGAGCTGGTGCTCAAGCAGCTGAGCTTCGTGCCGCTGAGTCCGCGGCGAGCGCTTGCGGTGCTGGTCGGCGCCGACGGAAGCGTCGAGAACCGGGTCGTCTCGCTCGACGGCGGGACCAGCGCTCATGCTCTGACGGAGGTCAGCAACTTCATCAACGCGCGGCTCGCCGGGCTTACGCTCGGCGAGGCCGAGGCGCGCCTCAGGGCGGAAATCCGCGAGCGCAAGGAGCTGGTCGACGCCGCCGCGGCCGAATTGATCGCGTCGGGCCTTGCCGCCTGGTCGCAGGATCACGCGCGGCGGCCGGTGCTGATCGTGCGCGGGCAGGCGAACCTGCTCGACGCCACGGCCGCCGAGGACCTGGAGCGGGTGCGGAGCCTTCTCGATGAGCTCGAGGAGGCCCAGGAAATCGTGCGACTTCTGGAGGGCGCGCGCGATGCGCCGGGCTGCCGGATCTTCATCGGCGCTGAGAACCGGATGTTCGCGCTTTCCGGCTCGTCGGTTATCGCCGCGCCCTATCACGGGAGCAAGGGCGAGGTAGTCGGCGTTGTCGGGGTCATCGGGCCGACGCGGTTGAACTATGCCCGCGTGGTTCCCATGGTGGATTTCACCGCAAAAGCACTGACGAGACTGATGGCATGACCGAAGCGACCAAGGACGAAGAGCAGCTGCACGACGAGGCCGAGGAGCTTCGCAAGGAGACCGCGGACGAAGCGCCCGAGGTCGCCGAGCACGACCATGTCGCCGAGCTCGAGAAGCAGCTCGAGGAGGCGCGGTCGAACGCGCTCTACGCCGCGGCCGAGACCCAGAACGTGCGCCGCCGGCTGGAGCAGGAGCTTCAGCAGGCGACAAGCTATGCCGCGGCTGGCTTTGCGCGCGACATGCTCGCGATCAAGGACCATCTCGATCGCGCCCTCGCGGCCGTGGGCGAAGATTTGAGGGCCGACAAGACAGCGAGCCAGTTCCTTGCCGGAATCGAGGCAACCTCGCGCGAGCTCGACGCCGTCTTCGCGCGCAACGGGATCAGCCGGGTGAAGTCGGTCGGCGAAGCGCTCGACCCTCATCGGCACCAGGCGATGCTGGAAATTCCGACCGAGGAAGCGGAACCCGGCACAATCGTCGAGGAAATGCAGCCCGGCTACACGATGAAGGATCGTCTGCTCCGGCCGGCGCTGGTCGCGGTCGCGAAAAAGCCGGACTAATGGACCTCCCGGCGATGTGTCTCGCTCTTGGTCGCGAGACTGAAGCGGGGTTCCGGCTCGACTGAACGCAGAAGGCGCCCCGCTGCATAGCGGCCGACCTCCGGCCCGTGCTTGAACCCGTGCCCCGAACCGCCGCCGACCAGCAGGACGTTCTTCCAGCGCGGGTGAAAGTCGATCAGAAAGTCGCCGTTCGAGCTATTCTCATATTGGCAAACTTCAAAACCGGTGAGAGGCGCGCCCTTGAGGAGAGGGAAGCGGCGATCCCGGTAGGCAATGATCTCGTCGACCGACTCCGCGCTTGCCTGTCGATTCTGGGTATCCGGATCGACCTCGGCGCCATGGACATCGTGAGCGAACTTGACGCCGCGTCCCTCGAGATCGGGAAATCCGTAGAACATGTCACCGCCATTGAAATCGGCCCAGCCGGGCATGGCAGCAGGCAGGAATCGCTGCTCGCCCGGCGGCGCCGCGAAATAGAACACTTCCTGCCGGGTGACGCGGATCCTTGCGCCGATGACCTCCGGGAACATCTTCGGGAGCCAAGGCCCGAGTGCGAAGACGAAATGATCCGCCGCGATCTTCGTACCAGATTCCAGAAAGAGCTCGGTGAGGTCCTGCCCCGAGGAAGCTGGTGGCTGTGCGGCACCGGTCAGATAGGTGCCCCCGGCGCGAATCAAATTCTGTACGAGGAGCTGGACAGAGCGCCTCGCCATCAGCGCTCCGAAGGTCGGTTCGTAAATACCGGTTCGAATGCCGTCGAAGTCGACCATAGGAAAAGCGCTGGTCAGCTCGGCTTGCGTGAGGACCTTGGTCGGGAGGCCGATCTGCCGATGCGCGGCGATCGTATCGCGGGCGTAAGGCTCCTCCGCCGGGAAGAAGAACAGGATTCCGCATGGGATGAATATCGGCAGCCCGGCGGCATCGCTCAGCGCTTTCCACTGTGGAAGCGAATCCAGCGCCATTCGAGTATAGATCGCGTCGCTGCCGTAAGCCGCTCGGATCAGACGCGATTCGCCGCCGGAAGAGGCTCGGCTGTGGGCGGGGCCAAATGCGTCGATCAGCGTGACCTGGTGACCTGCCTCCATGAGCTGATGCGCCGTCCACGCACCGAACACTCCGGCGCCGATGACTGCCACATGCGTTCCCATCACCATGACCTATCGCGGATTGACGCTCAGGCGAAGGGAAGGAGCTCGCGCGGCGGAGGGCTCGTCGTTGAAAGACCGCGATCGGCAAGAAATCGGTGGCGGACGATCTCCGCCTGCTGCTCGATTCCATAGCGGACGAACGGCTTTCCCGGCTTCAGTTCATAGCGATAGCGGCACAAGGGATGGCGCATGAGCGGAAGGTATAGGCGGCCGCCCTTCTGCGCCTGCCAGACATGGGTCATTTCGTGGATGAAGAATCCCTGGCGCATCACCGGCTCGTTGGCGAAATCCTCGGACCATCCGCCGGCGGTCGGGTGGAAATAGATATTTCCGTTCGGGGCCATGGCCGCGTTGCGCGGCTGGAGGGGCCACCATTTGCCCTTCACCAGCCGAACCTTCGAATAATTGATCGCATCGCCGAAGATCGAGCTGGCGAGAGCGATTTCGCCTGCGGTGAGCGGACGCGACGGCATGCCCCGCCTTAAACGCTGCACAGGGCGGCAGGTCCATGCTCTTGCCGCCTGCGAACCGCATCGCTAGGGCTGCGGCAAAAGCCAAACGGAGGAAGCATTCCCATGAGCGAGACTGCCGATCGGGTGAAGAAGATCGTTGTCGAACATCTCGGCGTCGAGCCGGACAAAGTGACCGAAGATGCGAGCTTCATCGACGATCTCGGCGCAGACAGCCTGGACATCGTCGAGCTGGTGATGGCTTTCGAAGAGGAGTTCGGGGTCGAGATTCCCGACGACGCCGCGGAAAAGATCACCACCGTCCGCGACGCGATCGATTATATCGACCAGAACAAGGGCTGATCGGCTCAATAACGTTCGCCCTGAGCTCGTCGAAGGGCTGCCTTTTTCCGTGGCAGGCGTTGTAGGCAAATCAGGGCTTCGACAGGCTCAGCCCGAACGGGTTTGGGCCTGTTCTCTTTGGAGTGACTGACATGCGCCGTGTCGTCGTGACAGGTTTGGGTCTGGTTACGCCGCTCGGCGGCGACGTCGAGACCAGCTGGAAAAACATCCTCGCGTCAAAGAGCGGCGCGGGGCCGATCACCCATTTCGATGCCAGCGACCAGAAATGCCGCATCGCGTGCGAGGTGAAGCCGGCCGACCACGAATATGGCTTCGACCCGTCAATACGCGTCGATCACAAGACGCAGCGGCAGGTCGATCCCTTCATCATTTACGGAATCGACGCGGCGGGTCAGGCGATCGAGGACGCCGGCCTGACCGACATGGACGAAGCGACGCGGCTTCGCGCCGGAGTGTCGATCGGCTCGGGAATAGGCGGGCTTCCGGGAATCGAAAAGGAAAGCGTCAACCTTCACGAAAACGGCCCGGGGCGAGTGAGCCCGCATTTCGTGCATGGACGGCTGATCAACCTCATCTCGGGCCAGGTCTCGATAAAATACGGGCTGATGGGCCCCAACCATGCGGTGGTGACCGCTTGCTCGACCGGCGCCCATTCGATCGGCGATGCGGCGCGGATGATCCGCGACGGCGACGCCGACATCATGCTAGCCGGCGGGGCGGAGGCGACCATCTGCCCGATCGGAATCGCGGGCTTCGCCCAGGCGCGCGCGCTAAGCACCAATTTCAACGACCAGCCCGAAAAGGCGAGCCGCCCGTACGACAAGGACCGCGACGGCTTCGTCATGGGCGAGGGATCGGGCGTCGTCGTGCTCGAGGAATATGAGCATGCGAAGGCCCGCGGCGCGAAAATCTATGCCGAGGTGATCGGCTACGGCCTCTCTGGCGACGCCTATCATGTGACCGCGCCGCACCCCGAAGGCGGGGGCGCTTACCGGTCGATGGAAATGGCGCTGAGAAAGTCCGGGCTGCAGCCGTCCGACATCGACTATATCAACGCCCATGGCACTTCGACGCCGCTCGGCGACGAGCTCGAGCTCGGGGCGGTCCGGCGGCTGTTCGGAAATGCCATCGGCTCCCTGTCGATGAGTTCGACCAAATCGGCGATCGGCCATTTGCTCGGCGGCGCCGGGGCGGTCGAGAGCATTTTCTGCATCCTCGCCATGCGCGACCAGATCGTGCCTCCGACGCTCAACCTCGACAATCCGAGCGAAGGGACCGAGGGAGTCGACCTCGTGCCGCACAAGGCGAAGGAGCGAAAGGTCCGCGCGGTGCTCAACAACAGCTTCGGCTTCGGCGGCACCAACGCCAGCCTGGTCATGAAGGCCGTGTGAGGCGGCTCGCACTGATCGCGGCGGGGCTGGTCCTTGCCGCGATCATTGTCATCTACGCCTTGTGGTGGGCGCCCGGGCCCCGGCGGGGGCCGCACGATATCATCGTCAAGGAAGGCACGACGCTGGGCGCACTGTCCCGTCAGCTCGCCAGGGAAGGCGCGATCCCCGGGACCGCGCGGACCTATTACGTCATGGCCCGGCTGTTCGGGTCCCATGATCCCATCCAGGCGGGCGAATTCGAAATCCCGAGGGGTATGGGCGGCGCTTCGATCCTCGAGCTCCTGCAGCACGGCAAGCCGCTGCTCCGGCTGGTCACCGTCACCGAGGGAATGCCGTCGATCGTTGTGGACGAGAAGCTCGCGTCGAACCCGTACCTGGCCGGTCCGCTGCCCGCCATCCCCGAAGGGTCGGTCCTTCCGGACAGCTACGGCTATCAGCGCGGCGAGACGCGCGCCGCGCTCGTGAGGCGGATGCAGGCCGCGATGACCAAGGCGGTCGCGCAGCTCTGGCCGAAGCGGGGCACGGACTGCCCGTTGGCGACCGCGGAACAGGCGATCATCCTCGCCTCGATCGTTGAGAAAGAGACGGCGAAGGCGTCGGAGCGAGCGATGGTCGCCGGAGTCTATTGCAACCGCTTGAAAATCGGCATGAAGCTCGACGCCGATCCGACCGTTATCTACCCCGTGACCAAGGGAAAGCCGCTCGGACGCCGGATCCTGAAATCGGAGCTCGACTCCGACAATCCGTACAACACCTACCGCAACCCCGGTCTTCCACCGGGGCCGATCGCCAATCCGGGCAAGGCGAGCATCGAGGCGGTGCTTCATCCCGCCAACACCAAGGCGCTCTATTTCGTGGCCGACGGCACTGGCGGCCACGTATTCGCGGACACCCTTGCCGAGCAGAATGCCAACGTCGCCAGATGGTACGCCATCCGCCGCCAGCGCGGACAGATGTAGCGCCTAGCGAAGCCAATCCTTCTTGCCGGCGTGATAAGACGTCCACGCCAGGACAATGGCGACGACAGTCGATGCGATCACGATCGCCGCGGCAGAGCCGCGGTCGCCGCCCGACAACATCCTCACGTCCCAAAGCAGATCGGCAATCAGCGAGAGCACGAGCAAGAGCGTTGCCCAGCGATTGAGCAGGAGCAGGCATAGGCTGCCGAGCGTCCCCGCGAAGACTCCGATTGCAAAGGCTGCGGTCACCCACAGGGGCATTGCATCGGCAATGGTCGGTTGTACGCCGGCAGTCGGACCGACGAGCCCGACCGTCGTCAGATATTGGTATACGCCGTAGAGGTTCCAGGCGAGGCCGAACGCGCCGACCCATCGCGGCCACCCAATGGCCGCAGTCCGAAGCGAAGTCTGGTTCATGTGCCGCTCCTCCCGCCGTAAAAATGATTGTTCCGCATGCGGAATGCAATTGCCTTGGAACCGATAGGCATGGGACCGGCTTTGACCGCTCATGAGTAACGGCAATTCAGCGGTTTCCCGCGGTCGGAGGCAGGTGTGAGGAACCGCGGGATCGGCCGCGGCCGGATGTTCATGGGCGGCCTGCTGCTGCTCGCCGCGATCATCAACGCGGGCGTGAGCCTGATGATGAGCCCGCACGGGGACGTCGTCGCCAAGGGCACCGAGCATGTGAAGACGACGGTGGTCACGTTCATGCGTAACGGCGCGATCGGGACGCTGATCCTGTGCGGGTTGTCGGCGTGGCTGCTGTTCCCGGCACGGCGGCCGAAATGGCCGGCGCGCGACTGGGCCATCATCGTCGTGCTGGCGCTCCTTGCGGCGAGCAGCATCTACACTCTGGTCTGGCTACAGACCGCCGTCCTTCACTGACGGGTGAGCGAGGCGCTCGGCACATAGCCGACGCGGCGATCGGCGCCGCCATAGCCCCAGGCCCAGCCAAGGCTTTCGTCGAGCATCTGGAACGGCGCGCCCGCCCGGAGTTCCTCCACGGCCTGCGCATCGGCCGAGGGCGCGCACCGCAAGGTCGCCGACGCGCTGAGCAGCCGCCCGGCCGCTTGCGCATAATGCGATGCGATCACCCGTCCGGCGAGCGCGACGTCGGCCAGGTCCCTGCGATAGGCATTGAATGAAGGGTCCGGCGGGTCTGACGGGCCGGTGAGCGCGAACTCCTCAGCGCTGGTGGGCGTATGCGGGCGCCTGCCCGATGATCGGCCGGTGGGCCGCGGAGCCGCTGTCGCCCTCGCGGAGGTTGCGCTTGAACCCTTCAAGAAATTCGGCCCCGCTGTTCGTTCGGACGACGAAGACATTGCGCCGGTCGTCCTGATCTCTCTCGCGGCGGAGATAGCCGAGCGCGCCGAGCGTATTCAAGGCGCGAGTGACGACCGGTTTCGACACCCCGAGCACACGCGCGAGGCCGCGGACCGTATGCGGTCCGGGTGTCAGATAAACCAGCATCAGCAAAGCCATCTGCCGATTGGTGAGGTCCGGCTCGCCGGAACGGACATAGGCGATCAGCGCCTTCATCCACCCGGTTAGCGAAACTTCGCTCATTGCCGCCACTCTCCGTACTCGTGCCGCGTAGCAGCGAGATAAACCGGTAAGGACGCGAAATGTTGCAGGGCAATGCCCCGAAAAGGCGGGAATTTTCGCTAATGATACGATCAGCTTCGCAGGTAACGCTGCTCGAGCATCGCGAAAACGGCGCGTAATCCGAGGGCATCGCCGCCCTTGGGACGTCCGGGTTTTCCGGGGTCTCGCCACGCCCAGGTATCGAGGTGCGCCCAGGAAATTTCGCCGGGCACGAAGCGTCTGAGGAACAAGGCGGCATAAATCGCGCCGGCCATCGCATTCCCAGAGGTGTTGGCGAGGTCGGCGATGCTGCTCTTCAGGTCCTCGTCATACGGGTCCCACAGCGGCAGTCGCCACAGCGGATCGTCAACATTGCGCGCTGCGCTCTCCAACTCATCGGCGAGGTCGTCGCGATTGACGAAGGTCGCGGGGAGGTCCGGGCCCAGCGCCGTGCGCGCAGCCCCGGTGAGGGTCGCGAAATCGACGATCAGCTCGGGCTCTCCTTCGGCTGCCTTGGCGAGCGCGTCCGCGAGGATCAGCCGTCCTTCGGCGTCCGTATTGTCCACCTCCACGAACAGCCCCTTGCGCGACCTGACAACGTCGCCGGGACGGTAAGCGGCGCCGGAAACGGCGTTCTCGACCGCCGGGATGAGCAGGTGAAGACGCACCGGAAGCCTGGCGCCGGTGATCAGCCGGGCAAGCGCCAGCGCATGGGCCGCGCCGCCCATGTCCTTCTTCATGATCCGCATCCACGCGGGCTGCTTGAGATCGAGGCCGCCGCTGTCGAAGGCTACGCCCTTGCCGACGATGGCGATGCGCGGGTGCTCGCCCTTGCCCCATTCGAGCTCGATAAGGCGCGGCGCACGTTCAGGCGTTGCCGCCGCCCCGACAGCGGCGATGAGCGGGCAGCCTTCGGCGAGCTCCGCTCCCGAGGTCACGCGCAAATGGCCGCCCGAGCGCTTTGCCAGCTCCGCGACCGCTTGCTCGAGCTCTGCCGGGCCCATGTCGGCGGCGGGCGTGTTGACGAGATCGCGGACCAGCGCGGTGGCTTCGGCGAGGCGCACCGCCTCGTCGATTCTCGCCGCCTCGCCGGTGACGAGAACGCGTGGGCCGCGCTCGGCGTCCTCTTTCCTGGACCGATAGGAAT
>Ga0207660_10003201_pt1 | contig 10709 bp, 10 predicted proteins | sample KBSC73BmetaG_FD_184335 | JGI IMG/M metagenome (GOLD analysis project Ga0207660, IMG submission 184335) | Corn rhizosphere microbial communities from Kellogg Biological Station, Michigan, USA - KBS C7-3B metaG (SPAdes) (version 2) | ecosystem: Host-associated > Plants > Roots > Rhizosphere ... | reverse complement strand
GTGCGCTCATTCCGAGAACGTGACGCTTGAGGTTTGCAATTGGTTTGCAAATCCCATCGTGCGTGGGCTTTTGTTAAAACCCGTCTAAGCTCATGGCTCAACCAACAAATTGGAAAATAACAAAGTATTGGCGGAGAGGGTGGGATTCGAACCCACGGTACGGTTACCCGTACAACGGTTTTCGAGACCGCTCCGTCTCAGATGGGAATTGGCGGCAGGGTCAATTCTCGGTGGTTTCAGGCCCGGGATTTGGACCTATTTTTGGGCGTTTCGCTCGTAATGGACCCGTGTTCGGTATAGGTGGCTTAGAGCCCTGATTTAGACCTATTTCCGGCCTTCTCGGATGTGATGGAGCCGTGTTCGGTATAGGTGGCCGCGAGCACCCGCAGCCAATCTAGGCGTGTCGTCTCAGCTCCCACTTGGTACGTTCTTGAACAAATCTGGCCCTGGATTTGAACCTGTGAACAGCTACCTAAATGCAACCTAGGTACTCAGGCAAAGCATGAGACAATACTCAATAAATTGATCTCGCGGGTTTATCTCCTTGACCTAGAAAAGCACCTTCTCCTGCAGAGGGAGCGGGGCTCGGCGCCGCCTCGGCGCGTGCCGCCTGAGAGTTGCTCGGGTCTTCCACCGAGAAGACGATGCCAGGCGGCAGAGAAACTCCGAGCCCAAGTGCGGCGTTTTGGGGCCCCACAGGGTCTTCGCTCGTCGGCGCCGTCCGATACGACGATTTGGTGATCTCGGTGAAATTGCCGGTATCGGCGTCGTTTTCCGCGTTTTTGTCGGGTCTTTCCGGCTGTTGCGGGACAGGCGCCCAAGACTCGGATTGGGCGGGCGGCGTCTCCGGTGACGGAGCGCTCTGCTGAATTGCCGGCGGGAGAAGCACGGGCTCCGGTTTCGACTGCAAGCGCTCGTAAAGAAATGCCGCGCTGATCGCGAGCAGGATGGCCGCAGCAACGATAAGCAAAGACCGTCTCTGCATCAGCGGTTGCTCGGGCCTGGCTGAGATCTCGCTGAGAAGATCGGCTGTGGCGGAACCGGCGCGTGCCGCGCCGATTTTCGTTTCCTCCTTACGCGCCGCGCGCCGTGCCGCCGCAATGAGATCGGCAGGCGTCTCGAACTTTTCCTCGTGCCCGGCGTGGGGAACTGGACTGCGCGGTATTGATGCGTCGAGGTCAACAGCCTCGTCCAACGGTCTCGAAGGCTTAGAGCGCCCGGCAGGCATGAGCTTGGTGCGCAATATCTTGGGTTTCGCAGGGGTCTCGGCCATGCTCGCGCCGCCGTCACCTTCGTGCGCCAGGGCTTTGTCGGTGCGAAGCTCGGCGAGTGGACGGTTTGCGGGGTGCTCCCGCTGCGCCGTCTGGCCGCGCTCGGCTTCATCGCGCATCCGCTCTGCGAAGGCGGGGCGAGGTCGCGAGAGCTGCTGAGGCTGAGCGGCGCTCTTCTCCACCTGCTGCGCGAGCTGCTTCAGCGACTCCTGCACCGCCGCGATCGAGCTCGTCAGGCGATCGTCGCTCGCCAGGGTACGGTCGTTCATCGCCATCAGGTCGCGATGCATGGCATCGAGGCGCTCTGCGGTGCTCTGTTTTACTTCTGCCGCGGCGATCCGGGCGGCTTCGCCAGCCACTCGGCCGATGACCTCCTCGACGTCGTTCGGCGAGGCGTCGACGCGGGCGATCAGGCCATGCAGCTCGCTCTCGATCGAGCCGATCCGCGCGAACTGCTCCTCGGTTCGGGCAAGCTTTTGGGCGAGGTCTGAAATTTGCAGCTCTAGCGGCTCGAAGCTCGGGAATTTGGGCGTGCGCAGCAGGGCCTGGTTGATCTGATTGCCGATCTCGTCGAGCCGCGCATTCAAGGCTTCGAGCACGGCCGTCGACATGGTGGTCTCGATCGAGCGTTCGAGCCGATGCGCGACATCGATGAGGCGCTTGTCCAAATCGCGGTCTTCGCTCGCCGAGCTGATTTTGCCGGCGGACTGCATTTGGGGTGTTGAATAGAGAGGGTCGGGAACCCAGAAGCTGAACGGCGGCTCGGATTCAACTGGAGTCTCGAGCGGAGGCCGCGAAAGCTCTTCTGCCGCGCCCAAGCCCAAGCCGCTCGCGCCGGTGCCGTAGTCCATCCCGCTCGACAAAGCCTTGCCGAGGCGCTCAAAATCGTCGAGGGGGCTCGATGCTTCCTGCTCGAGCCGCCGCGCAAGCTTGCTCACCTGATCGTGCAGGCGGTCAAGCGTATCGCTATCGTCCCTGGCGCTGCGTGCGCGCGCAGTCTCAGTGGTCTGCGACAGGTGATCGAGCCTTGCGTGCAGCTCATCGAGCGCTCTTCCGTAGCGGCGCTCGTTCTCCTCAATCCTGGACACGAGCCGGCGCAGCAGGCTCTCGATCGAGTATTGATCTAGGGGGCGCTGCGCAGAGGGCGCGCCGCTCTGCCTAGCGGCGCCGCTCCTTTGCCAACTAGCCTCCGAAACCATCCCGTTCCCCATGGCGAGTGACGCCGCCACCTCGCGCCCAGACGAGGGACCGGTCCGTGAAGACGCGCGACGACGCGGTCGAAACGAGCGTGGCAAGTCAGAGTAAATTTTGCGTTAAGTACCGCTCTATCGTGGGACAGCGCGGTGTTGCGTGCTCGGCGGGAAGCGCTGCGCTTGTCATCCTGAGGCGGACGGACCACCATGCGGTATGACCCCATGGCAACAGAGTTTTTAGGTCATGGCTGAGTGGACGCAGGCGAGTGACGAGCTAACTCTTGCGACGCACGGCAAAGGCTTCACCGAAATCACCCGCGATCTTTCTCGCTGGCTGGAGTCCATTCCAGCCGAGAGCGGCCTCTTGACCCTGTTCGTGCGGCACACCTCGGCCTCACTCACCATTCAAGAGAACGCTGATCCTAATGTCCGCGTCGACCTGCTCGATGCCCTAGAGCGCTTCGCACCGGAGAGCCGCCACTATGCCCACCAGGAGGAAGGACCAGACGACATGCCAAGCCACATCAAGGCAATGTTGACCGCCGTCAGCCTGTCCATCCCGGTCAGGGATGGACGCATGGTGCTCGGGACTTGGCAGGGCATTTATCTGATCGAGCACCGCACCGCGCCGCATCGGCGCAGCATCGCGCTCAATTTCATCGGCCATTCGGCACAGTCCTAACGGGATTTACTTGGCGAATTCCTTGGTCGCCGCCACGAGCTCGTGCACAATGCCGGGCTCTGTCATGGCATGGCCCGCGTCTCGCACCACTCGGAGCTTGGCCTCGGGCCATGCGCGGGCAAGATCGAAGGCGATCTTGACAGGGGTCACCACGTCGTAGCGACCGTGCACGATGACACCTGGAATACCGCTCAAGCGGTGCGCGTCCTCGATGAGTTGGTCGTCGCTCGCGAAGAAACCTCGATTGAGGAAGTAGTGGCACTCGATCCGGGCGAAGGCGAGCGCATAGTGGTCTTCGGAGAAACGTCGCACCCGCTCGGCATCGGGCAACAGAGACAAAGTCTTACCCTCCCATGCGCTCCAGGCGCGCGCCGCTTCGATCTGCACTGCTGGATCGGCATGGGTGAGGCGCCGGTGAAAGGCTGCGATCATGTCGCCACGCTCGTCCTCCGGGATTACGCGGACGTAATCCTCGAATGCGTCGGGAAAAATCCAGCTCGATCCCTCCTGGTAGAACCATTCGAGCTCCGAGCGCCGCAAGGTGAAGATGCCTCTGAGCACTAGCTCGGTCACTCTCTCGGGGTAAGTCTCGGCATAGGCGAGCGCCAAGGTCGAGCCCCACGAGCCGCCGAACACCTGCCAGCGCTCGATGGCGAGGTGCTGGCGCAGCCGCTCGATGTCATCGACGAGGTCCCAGGTGGTGTTTTCTTCCAGCGAAGCGTGCGGCGTCGAGCGCCCGCAGCCCCGCTGGTCGAACAGGATGATGCGGTAAGTGCGCGGATCGTGATAGCGCCGCATCACCGGGTTAATGCCGCCGCCCGGGCCGCCATGCAGCAACACGGCGGGCTTGCCGATCGGCGAGCCGCATTCCTCGAAATAGATCTCGTGCAGGTCGGAGACCTTGAGCCTGCCCGTCCGGTACGGGACGATCTCAGGGTAGAGCGTGAGCCTCGTGTGCTTCGGTGCAAGCTGGTTGTCCATGGCGTGCTCTCCGGCAGGCTCACGAGGCCGAGACGGCAGGAACCGCAGGGGCGGACGGACCCCCCGCTGCCGCGGCGGCGGCGCGCTGCTGTGCGCGATCATAAATCGCCTCGCCATCCGGATTGCGCATGTCTTCGCAATAGGTCAGTTCGGCCTTGGACGAAGTCCGCCAATAAAGACTTATGGCCACGCCCGCAACGAGGCCGAGAGCAATGCCGGCCAGGCTCGCGACGGGAGTGGTGGGCATGGTCTGTCCGGCGGCGAAGCCGCCGCCCAAAACGACTTCAACGACCATCACGCCGAATCCCATACCCATTGCGGCGAGCGCTCCGGCAACCGTGCAGCGCGGCCACCATATTGCGAGCAGCAGGGCGGGGAAGAAGGTCGAGGCAGCAAAGGCAAACGCGGTCAGAGCCGCGCGGAGTGGATCGACGTCGGCGATCACTAGGAACATGGCTGCGGCAAGGGCCGCGGCCGCAATGGCAGCCCAAGCCGCGCCGAGCCGCGGCAGCGTCTGCCGCCGGTCGAGCACACGGTAAACGTCCTCGGCAAGGCTAGCGCCTAGGGTGAAGAGGTGTGAGGTTGCTGCAGACAGTGCAATCGCGATAGCGGCTGCGGCCATCACCACACTCAGCACGTAGGGAAGCTCGGCCGCGGCCGGGAGCGCAAGAGCGATGCCGTCGCGCGGGACGAGCAGCTCTTGCGCGCCGATCGCGCCATCGCCGTTGGCGTCGCCAGCCTGGATGAGATGCTGCTGGCTAAGTGCGGTGAACCAAGAAGGCAGGTCCGAAGCAGGAGCGAGGGTAATGCCCTTGAAGAGGATAAGCTTGGCGAACGCGGCCATCGCCGGCGCGGTCATTACGAACAGCGCCACGAGCATCACTCCCCACGCCGTCGATCGCCGCTGGTCGGAAATCGAACGTGTCACGCCGCTTCGGGTGAGAAGGCTCGGCAAAGAGGCGGTACCTAGAGCAAGGCAAAGGAACAACGTTGCGAAATCCAACTCCCGTAGGGAACCGAAGGACTGTTGGAACGGCTTGCTGCTCGCCGTGGGGGCGGGCGCGGGTAAGGGAGATGCGGCCACATCAGGCTGCACTGGCGTGAGGCCTGCGGTGATCTCAGCATCGTGCAACGGCGAGAGCATCTCGGCGTAGGTGAGCTGCGGCGCCGGAATATTGGTGAGCATGATCGACACAGTTGTCACCACCACGACAAGGCCGATGGCGCCGACGATGAGCTCCGCGCTTCCTGTCCAGGTAACGGAACGCATGCCGCCGAGGATCGCCGTTATGGCGATGAGCACCGCGATCATGATGACACTGAGCGAGAACGAGACCGGGAGGAAGAGAACGGCAATGAGAGCGGCGACCTTCATCTCGGCGGCAAGCAGCAGTGCAGCCGGCGGCAGCAGCATCACGCCGACCGTCATGCGGACCGTGCGCGAACGGAAGCGATGGCCGAAGAAAGTCGGCAGCGTGTAGGAACCTGCCTTGCGCAGATAGGGCACGAACAGAACGCCGCCGATGAGCATGCCGGCGGTCCAGCCGAGCCCGATCGCCAGGGCATCGAAGCCGAGGAAGAATACGGTGCCGGTATAGGCGAGCACGCCAACGCCCCCGACAGCAGTCGCGGCGAGAACGAAGCCGTTGAACAGCGGCGGCACTCTACGGCCGGAGCAGAAGAAGTCCTCGACGTTTAGCGTACGCGAGCCGACGGCGATGAGAAGATAGAGCGCAAGCGGTGCGAGCAGCATAATTTCAGCGAGCAGTGTCTGGCGAACCCCGAGCTGCTCGAACATGGCGAGCATGAGTATGAGCGACACGAACGCGCTGGTGATGATCCCGTAATAGGCGCCGAGATGCGGGTTCGACGTGCGCGGCCGCGAGTGAACGCTCATCGCCTAGCCGAGCTCCTCGTTTTCGCTACGCGTCTGGTCGAGCTGATCCTGTAGGCGGATGAACCAGAATGTCGCCACCACGATGAAGATGAGCAGCCCTTGCGCGAGCAGATAGAAGCCAAGCGGGAAGTGCAGAAATCCATACTGGTTGAGCCATGTCGCGGCGCCGATGGCGAGAAAGGCGGCGAGGAGAACCGTCGACAGGATCGCGATGGCGAGAAGGAGGGTGCGGAGCTGATGCCGGTCGCGCGCCGGACGGTCGCTCAAGGGAGCCTCTGACGCCACTTCGCTTCCCCCTGCCTTAGAGGCTTGCCAAGGAGTTATCAGGTCGCGGCTTTGTTGCAAACTCGGTAGCACCATAGGCGTTCAAAGGTGGCATGGTAGTGACTGGCTTCGCAGGCAGCTCACAGGAGGGCGCCGATGCTGAAGGAATTCAAAGAATTCGCGCTCAGGGGCAACGTCGTCGATATGGCGGTCGGCATCATCATCGGCGCGGCCTTCTCAACCATCGTAAAATCGCTCGTCGACGACATCATCATGCCGCCGATTGGCGTCATCACCGGCGGCATGGATTTCTCCAACATGTTCGTCGCCCTGAACGGGGAGCATTACGACTCGCTTGCCCAGGCGAGGCAAGCCGGGGCCCCGACCATGAATTTCGGCCTGTTCATCAATAGCGTGATCAGCTTCACCATCGTCGCCTTCGTCCTGTTCATGGTGGTCAAGGCCATGAACCAGCTCCGCCGCAAGCAGGAGGAACAGCCAGCGACCGAGCCGCCGCCTTCGCGCGAGGTGGAATTGCTTCAGGAGATCAGGGACGCGCTGGTCAAGAACGACTCTAGCCGCCCCCGGGCGGGCAAAGCAGCGCACCCCGCACCATAGGCTGAGCAACGATTTTCCGTTTTCCAGGAGCTGCCTAACCGCGGCATTCCGCATGGTGCCCGAAACAGAAAAAAATTCTACTGTTTCGGCTCCACAGGAACCATTTTTCTTCTTTTCCGGGTCATTGCCTTTCTGGGAGAATGGATTTTCATTACACTCCCCATATTAAGTGGACCATTTTTCGGCAGGCGAGCGATGCAGGCCAACGAGGCTTCCACCGACGTAGTGGTTATTGGCGCAGGCCCCGTGGGTCTGTTTGCCGTGTTTCAGCTTGGGCTGGCAAGGCTCAAGGCTCACGTCATCGACATTCTCGACAAGCCCGGCGGCCAATGCGCGGAGCTTTATCCCGAGAAGCCTATCTATGACATCCCCGGCATTCCGGTCTGCACCGGGCAGGAGCTGACGGACCGGCTGCTCGAGCAAATCAAGCCCATCGAGCCCGTGTTCCACCTTGGCGAGATGGTTACGGCATTGACGCGGACCAGCGACGGCAAGTGGCGCGTCGACACCGACGCGGGTCGTGTGCTGATTGCGCCGGTCATCGTCATCGCCGCGGGCGGCGGCAGCTTCGTGCCAAAGCGCCCGCCCATTCCAGGCATTGAGGCTTACGAAGGCACCGGCGTGTTCTATGCCGTGCGCAAAATCGAAGCGTTTCGCGGTAAGCGCGTCGTCATCGCCGGGGGCGGTGACTCGGCCCTCGACTGGACGGTGAACCTCGCGCCCATTGCGCAGAAACTGACGCTGGTGCATCGCCGGCCTGAATTCCGCGCCGCGCCGGACACCGTGAACAAGATGCGCGCGCTCGAGGCAAAGGGGCTCGTCAAATTCGAGCTCGGCCAGCCGTCTGATCTCAAAGGAAGCGACGGCAAGCTCGACGCGGTCGTGGTCAAGCGCCCCGACGGCACAACCTTCGACATCGCAACCGATGCGCTTGTTCCCTTCTTCGGTCTCACCATGAAGCTTGGGCCGATCGCCGATTTCGGCATCAACCTGCATGAGAACCTGATTCCTGTGGACACCGCGAAGTTCGAGACGAGCATGCCCGGGATTTTCGCCATCGGCGACATCAATTCGTATCCCGGCAAGCTCAAGCTGATCCTCTCCGGATTCCACGAGGCGGCGCTGATGGCGCAAGCCGCGCACCGCTATGTGCACCCCGACAAAGTCCTGCGTTTCCAGTACACGACCTCGTCGTCGGAGCTGCAACGCCTGCTCAAGGTCGCCTGATCATGTTCGTCACCGTGCGTATGCCAGACGGCGCGACACACCGGCTCGAAGCCCTGGAGGGCTGGCGAATCATGGAGGTGATCCGAGACTGGGGCATTCCCATCAAGGCCGAGTGCGGCGGCGCCTGCGCCTGCGCTACGTGCCATGTGTGGGTCGGTGAGGAGTGGGTCGGCAAGCTCGTGCCGCCCTCTGCCGAAGAGCTCGAGATGCTCGATGGCGCATTTCAGGTCGACGAGCGCTCGCGGCTCTGCTGCCAGATCATCATGACGCCTGAGCTCGACGGGCTTGAGGTCGAGCTTGCGCCTGAGAGTCTTGCCGATGCGCCGCCCGAGCGGATGGTGGTCGGAGGATAACGCTATGCGGACCTTCCCCATCCTTATGAGCTTCGACGGCAAGCCGCCTCTTGTGGTCGGCGGTGGCGAGCTTGCCGCGGTGAAGGCGCGGCTTCTGTTGAAGCGCGCGGCAAGCGTCGACGTCGCTGCAGGCGGAGTGGTGCCCGAGCTTGCTGCCCTCGCCGAGCAGAAGCTGGTATCGCTTCTCCCGGCGCGGCCGGGCATCGATCAACTGCGCGGCCGGCCTCTCGTGATTGCTGCCACCGGGGACGACGAGGAAGATACGCGTGTCTCGGCCATCGCCCGTGCGCTCGGCGTTCCGGTCAATGTCCCAGACCGGCCGGAGCTTTGCACCTTCGCGCTTCCGGCGATCGTCGATCGCGGCGAGGTCACGGTTGCCATCGGCACCTCAGGTGCCGCACCAGTGCTCGCTCAGCGCCTGCGCGCCTGGCTCGAGCAGGAGCTTCACCCGCGTCTTGATGCGCTCGCCAAACTCGCAGCGGAGTTCCGCGGGCCCGTGGCCGACAGGCTGCCATCAGGTCCGCCGCGCCGGAAATTCTGGGAGGCCGTGTTCGAAGGCGCCGCCGCAGAGGCGATGTTCGAAGGCGATGAGGACAAGGCGAGAGCGCTCATCGCAGATGCGATCGACGAGGCAGCCGGCAAGCCACGCGCGCGCGGCCGCGTGCTTCTCGTCGGCGCTGGCCCCGGCGACCCCGAGCTTCTCACCATGAAGGCGGTGCGTGCGCTCAAAGCCGCCGACATCATTCTCTATGATCGCCTGGTCGGCGAGGGCGTGCTCGATCATGCACGCCGCGAGGCCGAGCTGATTCCGGTCGGCAAGGCCAAGAGCGCGCACAGTGTGCCGCAGGAAGAGATCAATAAACTCCTCATCGAGCGAGCGCGCGCCGGACAGACGGTGGTGCGGCTCAAGGGCGGCGATCCTTTCATCTTCGGCAGGGGCGGCGAGGAGCTCGACGCCCTACGCGCTGCCGGCATCGCCATCGAGATTGTACCCGGTGTGACCGCAGGCATTGCCGCAGCGGCGAGCCTGCAAATCCCGCTCACCCATCGCGACGTGTCCCACACCGTGACCTTCCTGTCGGGCCATGAGGCCGGTGGCGAGGAGCCTTCCTTCAAGCATCTCGATCTTGCCGCGCTCTCTGGCGGCAAGAACACGCTGCTCGTCTATATGGGCGTCTCGACCGCAGGCGCGATCGCCAAGAAGTTGCTCGAGGCGGGCTTCAGCCCCTCGCTTCCCGTGATCACCGTTGAGAACGCAAGCCGCGATGACGAGCGCCGGGTATTCGCGACCGTCGCCGACCTTGCCGCCAACCCCGACCGCCTCGGCCTCAAGAGTCCCGCCGTCCTCATCTTCGGCGAGGTGGCGGGTCTTCCGGCCCACGGCCCGGTCGAAGACATCCTGGCGCTGGAGGAGGTCAAGCGTCTCTATGCCTAGCGTCGTCACAGCCAACCGTCTCACAGACGGCATCGTCGTCTATCTCGCCACCGACGGCAGCTGGACGGAGGACATTGCGCATGCGCGCCGCGCCGAGACTGAAGATGAGGTCAAGGCGCTCGAGGCCGACGCCGCGCGGGCCGTGAAGGAGCGCAAGGTCGTCGCCGTTTATCCCATGGAAGTCGCCGTCGACGACAGCGGCGTCCATGCCCTCTCCGTGCGTGAGCGCATCCGCGCCTCGCACCGCACCACGCTCACCGAGGACTGGTACGATGTACCGCTATGACGAGTTCGACCACGCTTTCGTGCGCGAACGCGTGGTCCAGTTCAGAGATCAGGTCGATCGCAGGCTCGCGGGCCAACTGACCGAGGACGAGTTCCGTCCCTTGCGCCTACGCAACGGGCTCTATCTGCAGCTACACGCTTACATGCTCCGCATCGCCATTCCCTATGGCGTGCTCAGCCCAAGGCAACTTCGCCAGCTCGCCATGATCGGGCGCAAATGGGATCGCGGCTACGGCCATTTCACTACGCGCACCAATCTCCAGTATCATTGGATCAAGTTGGTCGACGTGCCGGATATCTTGGACGCGCTCGCCGATGTCGAGATGCATTGCATTCAGACCAGCGGCAATTCATTCCGCAACGTCACGGCCGATCCCTTCGCTGGTGCCGCCGTCGACGAGCTCGAGGACCCGCGTCCTTGGTGCGAGGTGATCCGTCAGTGGTCGACCGTGCATCCGGAGTTCAGCTGGCTGCCGCGCAAATTCAAATTCGCCATCACCGGT
>Ga0207660_10003196_pt1 | contig 10718 bp, 10 predicted proteins | sample KBSC73BmetaG_FD_184335 | JGI IMG/M metagenome (GOLD analysis project Ga0207660, IMG submission 184335) | Corn rhizosphere microbial communities from Kellogg Biological Station, Michigan, USA - KBS C7-3B metaG (SPAdes) (version 2) | ecosystem: Host-associated > Plants > Roots > Rhizosphere ... | reverse complement strand
GACAACAATTCTAAGCGGCGTCACTGCCGGCGGACACTCCATACACAGCCGACGCCTGTCGTACACCTACGCGAGCATTCTGCGCGACGCTCGTCACCGGCGAGAGAATCGGCATCCGGTATCACATCCAATCCTGTACCCGCATCGTGAGCTCGAAGCACGCGGCGAGGAGCAGGCGCGCGCCGCCTCGAGGCGGCGCGCACCGACTGGTCACTCTATTCCGAACCGCTTCTCGACCCCTTTCACCATGTCCGCGATGCCCCCCATTCCCCCAAGCTCGGTCGCAATGCCTCCGAGATCGCTCATATTGCCCGACACGATGCCATCGATATGGCTTGCGAGCGCCGGCGGGAGCTTCGCCTTCAGAAAGGACATCACCGCGTCCACGGCCTGCTGCGCCTTGTCCGGCGCAAGGCCGGTGCGGTCCGATACCATCTTGATCAGCTCTTCCATAGCCGTACCTCTCCGAAGGGGACACCGAGACGACGTGCCTTCCCTCCATTTCGCACCTCGGGGTGCGAAAGTCAATGTTTCGAGTACGCCTCCTCGGCCTCCGGCACCCCAGGCAGCGCTAGCAGCGTCCGCGCCCGCCCCAACGCGAGATCGAGATTGGCGACGACGTTCTCGCTACCGATCATTTCGAGCGCAGCGGAGCCTGTGAGCGCAACCAGCGGCTGCATGTGGATGCCCGAGAGAATAACTGCCGTGCCGTCCTTGCGAGCGCGCTGAATGACATCCGAGAGCGCGTGCAGTCCGCTGCTGTCCATCGCGGACACGTTGCGCATGCGCAAAATGAGCACTTTTGGCTTTCCGGCGACCTGCGACACCGCGTCCTTGAACGACTGTGCCGCGCCAAAGAAGAAGGGCCCGTTGATCTCGTATACCTCCACTCCCGCTGGCACCGACTTCCGGTCGAACAGCTCGTCGCTTCCGTCGTCGCCCCCGAGCCCCTGCTGTATCTCGCGCGTGACCACGCTGACGTTCGTGACCTCCGCCATCCGCCGGATGAACAGGAATGCCGCAAGCACCATCCCGACCTCGATCGCAACGGTGAGGTCGACGAGCACCGTGAGCAGAAACGTCGTGAGCAACACCGCCACGTCGCTCTTCGGCGATCGCAGCTCGGCGACGAACGAGCGCCACTCGCTCATGTGGTACGCAACGACCACGAGAATCGCCGCGAGCGTCGCCATCGGGATGTAGGCGGCGAGCCGTCCCGCAACGAGGGTGATCACGAGCAGCGTGAACGCGTGGGTGATTCCCGCCACTGGCGTGCGTCCGCCGTTCTTCACGTTCGTCGCCGTGCGCGCGATGGCGCCCGTTGCGGGAATGCCGCCAAAGAGCGGCGATGCGATGTTCGCGATCCCCTGCGCCACGAGCTCCATGTTCGAGCGGTGCCGTCCGCCGATCATCCCGTCCGCCACGACGGCGGAGAGCAGCGACTCCACCGCCGCCAGCAGAGCGATGGTGAACGCGGGTCCCACGAGCCCCGTCACCTGTTCGAGCGTGAGATGCGGAACGTGCGGGTGCGGCACCGACGCGGCGATGTCCCCGAACTTCGAGCCGATGGTCTCCACGGGGAGATGCAGAGCGTACACGGCGAGCGTGGTGGCGATGAGCGCGACGAACGGCCCTGGAATGCGACGGCTCACTCGCGGCCAGAGCATGATGATCGCGAGGGCGACCACCGCCACACCCACCGCCGCCGGCGTGACGGTGCCGATCGCACCGGCGTACGCAGCCCACTTCTCGAGAAAGGGCGCCGGGACAGCGCCCATGCGGAGACCCAGGAAGTCCTTGACTTCGCCGGAAAAAATTATGACGGCGATCGCGCTCGTGAAGCCGATGACGAGCGGATGCGGAATGAACTTGATCGCGCTGCCGAACTTCGCGAGTCCCATTACGACGAGGATTACCCCCGCCATGAGCGTCGCCACGGTGAGGCCGTCGATGCCGTACTTCTGCACGATCGCGTAGACGATGACGACGAACGCGCCGGTGGGTCCGCCAATCTGCACGCGCGAGCCGCCGAACGCGGAGATGATGAAACCAGCCACGATCGCGGTCCACAGCCCGCGATCGGGGGTGACGCCGCTGGCAATCGCGAAGGCGATTGCGAGCGGCAGCGCGACGACGCCGACGATCACGCCGGCGATCAGATCGCTCAGCAGCTGCTCGCGATCGTAGCCGCGCAGGGTGGTGAACAGTTTCGGGACGAGCATCCGGCTTCCGGCGGTGAGCGGCGGTGAGCCGCGGTCAGATATCAGGCGAGTGGGTGGTGCGCAGCAAAGCTATCTGCGCGGCACGTTTCCCGGAGTGATGCCGTCGTGCGGCGTCACGATTGGAGGTGGTGCCAGGCTCGCCGCCACCACGCTCGCGGCGCGACCCGCGATCGAGTACGACGGCGCGAGGGGGAGCGACGCATTGTGGGCGTCGAACCCGAGTCCGAACGTGCGCTCGCCCGAGGACACCGTGAGCGTCCGAGCGGCCGGCACGATGCTGCCGCTCGCGAGCTGCGACGGAGAGAGCATGAGCACCTCCGGCGTCTCGGTGGCCATCCAGAGATTTCCGGCGTTGTCGAAGGCGATGTGATCGACGCGCGACGCGCCGGTCTGCGCGAACGTCGGAAGTCCCCTCGCGCTATCGGCGAGCTGCGACGACGTGTATCCCACGACGTATCCCAGCTCGGTACCGAGCCAGAGATTGCCGCCCGGATCGAAGGCGAGACCGGAGCCGTGCGCGAGATACGCGGAAACCAGGCTGTCCCGTGGCAGCACAGTGCCCCCCACCGCGAGCGCGGCCGCGCCAAACTCGTACGTCATCGGCACGTCGAAGCCCGCCACCCACAAGTTGCCCGCAGCGTCGAAGGCGAGCCCCAGCGGGCCGATGTTCGCGTTGATCACGAGCACGGGGGTGGGCTCGCTGATGCTGCCGCTCCACGTCGCCAGCTGACTCGCGCTGTATTCCGCGACGTAGTTGCCATTGTAGTAGCTCACCCACAGGTTGCCGTGCGAGTCGAGCGCCATCCCCCACGGCTCCTTCGCGGTCGAGAACTCGACTACCGGCGTAGACGCCCCGCTCGCGAGTTGCGCGGGCTTGAACATCATGATCCGCTGATTGATGTAGTCCGTCGCCCACAGATTGCCCGCCGTGTCGAACACCATCCCGGAAATATTTCGGAGCGATGCGCCGGCGCCGAGCGTGTCGGCGGGGGTAGCAGTGCCGGCGGCGGCGAGCTGCGGCGACGTGTATCCCTCGGCGAGATTCACCGTGCCCCACTTCCCCACCCAGAGCGCGCCGGAGCCTCCGCGAATGACGTAGTCCGCGGTGATGGATCCAGTCTGCGGCGGCTCGAGCGTTACCGGACTTCCGGTGATCACACCCGTGAGCACCGTGCTCACGAGGCTGTCGGGTGTCGCGAAGTTGGCGGCGAGGGCGCCGTACTCGCCCGCAACGAGCCCACGCAGCGTGTCGGTGTGCGCCAGCGTACGCGAGAATGCCGCGGGACCAGATATCTGCACGGCACCGGCATCGACTATCGGCGTGTTCACCGTGACGACGAGCGTCGCACTCTCGCTCGGCGATGTCGCGTCGCGATTGCCGCAGCCCACAAGGGCCGTGACGCACGCGATCACGGAAGCGGAGCGTGCGATGACGTGAAGCTCCATTGGAACCTCGACATGGGGGAGCGAAAGGGCGTCGGCGCCTGAGGTGCCCATTAGACGGCGCTCATTCAGGGACGACCAGACACCCACCCGCGCCACCTCCGTGAGGGGCGTTCGTGTTAGAATCCGGAGTCCTGCACACGAGCGCTCCGATGCCCAAACGCACCGCTCCCGTACCCACCCCGATCCAGCGCCTGCGCGCGCTCTGTCTCGCGCTGCCGGAAGCGCACGAAGTGGAGTCGTGGGGCGAGCCGACCTTTCGCGTGCGCAACAAGATCTTTGCGATGTTCGCGGCATCGGAGAACCATCATGGCGCCGGACGGCCGTCGGTGTGGTGCAAGTCCACGCACCTCATCCAGGACATGCTCATCCACGAGGATCCCGCGCGCTACTTCGCGCCACCGTACGTGGGACCCAGGGGATGGCTCGGCATCCGTCTCGATCGCCGCCCGAACTGGAAGACGATTGGCGAGCTGCTGCGCGACGCGTATCTGCTCACCGCGCCGAAGAAGCTCGCGGCCGCGCTCGAGGACGAATAGATGCACGAAGGCCGCCCGGAGGCGGCCTTCGCTGATCTCCAACTTGCGCCCGTCAGCCCTGCTTCACGGCCTCTATCTCGATCGAGATCTTGACCTCGTTTCCAACCACCACGCCACCGGTTTCGATGGCCTGGTTCCACACGAGACCATAGTCGCGGCGGTCGAGCTTCGTCTTCGCGCTGAAGCCGATGCGCTCACCGCCCCACGGATCCTTCCCTGATCCCTCTTCCGTCGCATCGAGCGTGATCTCGCGCGTCACGCCGCGGATGGTGAGCTGACCGGTCACCTTGAAATCGTCCGCGTCGCCCGTAATGCGCGTGCTCGCGAATGTGAGATCGGGAAATTTCTCCGCGTGGAGAAAATCCGAGCTGCGCAGATGATCGTCTCGCTGTCCCGTGCGCGTGTCGATGCTGGCCGCCTTGATCGTCGCGTTCACCGACGACTTCGAGGGATCGTTCGGGGCGATCGTGATCGTGCCTTCGACGTCGTCGAAGCGCCCCTTCACAGTGCTTATCATCAGATGCTTCACTGCGAACTCGATGTGTGAATGAGTGGGGTCTATCTTCCAGACGGTGCTGGATACTGGTGCCTGCGTGGTAGCCATCGGGTGCTCCGGTTCATGAGTGGTGACGATCTCTTGAATTCAAGCGATCTCGCGGGGCTATGGTTCCCGCGCACCGTTCAGCCCGGCGAACAGCCCCAGCCGTTTCAACAGTCGCGCGGCTGCCATCTTCTCCGCACGCGACAGGCCATCGGTCGCCCTCTGAATAGCCGCTGCGTGTCCCGGCCAGATCCGTCGCATCGTCGACCGTCCGCGCGCGGTGAGCGAGAGATACGTTCGGCGGCGGTCCGTGTCGCAGGCGCGCCGCTTGATCAGCCCGCGCTCCACGAGCTTGTCGATCACGTATGTGAGGCTCCCGCTCCTGAGCAACACGCGCCTGCTCACCTCACCGGCGCTGAGATCGCCTTTGTGGAAGAGCGCCTCCAGCACGCCGAACTCCGTGAGCGACAGGCCGCCGCGCTCGACATCGAGCCTGGCACTCGCGGCCAGTGCTTCGTGCGCTCGACTCAATACCACCCAGAGCTTGAGCGATGCCGCGCGGTCCTCGTCCGTGGCCTTAGAATCCTTGGTCATCGTGCAAAGAAGATAGCGTCTTCCGGCTGGCTGAGAACGTGCAAGGCGTTCTCATCATGACCGAACCGGCCCCTGACGATGTGCAGCCACCCGACCTCGAGCGTCTCGAGAACGCCATGGAGTCGCAACCTGCCGTTCGCTCGATGGCTGCGACGCTGCTCGTCGTCATTGCATTCTTTTACACGCTCTACTTTGCGCGTGCGTTCTTCCTGCCGGTCACCTTCGGGCTGCTGCTCAATCTTCTGCTGAGCCCAGTCGTACGAGGGATGAAGCGCGCGACGATCCCCGAGCCCGTGGGGGCCGCGATCGTCGTGCTCACGATCGTCGCCGCGCTCGCGCTCGGCGCCTACGGCCTCTCGGAGCCCGTCCAGGCGTGGGTGGCGAAGGCGCCGCAAACTCTCGCCGTCGCGAGCGGGAAGATCAGAAAGCTGCGCCGCCCCATGGAGCAGGTGACCATCTCTGCGAACCAGATGGAGCGCGTCGCAACTTCGCCCGCTGGCGCCTCGCGCACTCCGGAGGTGGTCCTTCGCGGGCCGACCCTCGTCGATCGATTCCTCTCGAGCTCCGAAACGTTCATCGTCGGCGCGCTCGAGACGCTCGTGCTGCTCTACTTTCTTCTCGCGTCCGGCGATCTCTTTCTGCAGAAGCTCACGAAAATGCTTCCGGAGTTTCGCGACAAGAAGAAAGCCGTCGCGATCGCGCGCGAGACCGAGACTTCGATCTCGACCTATCTGTCAACCGTCGCCCTCATCAACGTGATCGAGGGCGGCGTGGTGACGCTCGTGATGTGGGGACTCGGACTGCCCAATCCGCCGCTCTGGGGCGTGCTCGTGCTCTTCCTCGAGTTCATCCCCTATCTCGGCGCGCTCGTGATGATCGGCGTCCTCACGCTCGCGGCGCTGTCCACCTTCGACAACGTGGCGCACATCATCGCGGTGCCGATGAGCTACCTCGCGATCAATCTCCTGCAGGCATACGTCCTCACGCCGCTGCTCCTCGGGCGCCGGCTCACGCTCAATCCGGTCGCGATACTCATTGGATTGATTCTCTGGTGGGAGATCTGGGGCGTCGCCGGCGCATTCATCGCCGTGCCGCTCCTCGCCACCTTCAAGATCCTCTGCGACCACATCGAGACGCTCTCCCCGGTGGGGGAGTTCCTCGGGAGGTAGCTGGATCGCAGTTACAGCCGGCTCTTCTTCACCAGAATCGCCGCCTCCACGTTGCGCAGCGTCACGCTCGTCACCGGCGCGCCCAGCGTGCCGTCGGCGTTGAGCGGCAGCCACTGGTCCGTGGTGGGAAGCGGTATCGTGACCGCCGTAGCGTCAACGTAGCTGTGCGCGCCCCACCCCTGATTGATCCGCATCACGACCAGCGCGCGATCCATGTCGCGCGTGTACACCGCGTACGCCTGGCCAAGCGGATCGGTGCCGCGCGACGCGAGCACGCGCGCACCGATTGGATGGCCGATGTTCGCCTCCTGCGCGCGGAGCCAGAGCGACGAATACGGCACGTTCCACTCGTTTTCGAGCTGCAGCGTGAGCGTCGCCGGCGTGGACGGCACCACCATGTAGTAGCTCGCCAGCTCCCACATCTTCATGCGCTGCGCGGGAGTTGCCGAGTTGCCGTGTGGGTACGTGTTCGGAATCGAGTTCACGTACGGCGACGCGTACAGGGTGACGAAATCCACCAGCACGCCCTGATTCGCCAAGCTCTCCACCCACTGCCAACTCTGCGCGATACCCGGGAAGAGCGGATTGTTCATCCCCTCCAGGTGCACAGCGCCTGCAGCAAGGATGTTTGCGCGGTCGAACGACGTGGTATACAGCGAGGTGTTCAGCATCAACACCTTGTTTCCCAGTGCCGCCTTGATCGCTGCGAACGTGGACGTCTGCGGCGCCTCGAAGGCCGACGACGTGGGGTATTCGAGCGTTCCCGCTATTCGCGATGGCAAGTTTGCGGCCTCGTCGACGAACGCACCGTTCTCGTTCGCGACTATGCGTGAGAAGCGATCCACCTGGTAGAGACGGCTGCCCGCATCCGCAGGATTGATGATCCACCGCTGTGAATTCCAGATGACGATTACCGCGCGAGACGCCGAGTCCCGCGCGCTCCCGGCCCGATGCAGGAACGCCGTCTCGATGGAATACGACGGGTGTGCATGATACCACGCGACCATGTCGCCGTAGTACACGGTGCCGAGCGACGCATGCGACTGGGCATTCGGAATGATTACCGTCCACTCGAGCGTGTACGGCAGGTGGCCCACGGTCGGATTCACGGCGCTCCACGCGCTTCCGGAGCCCGACATCGCGTAGTCGTAGTGCTGCCCTGCCCAGAGGCGCTCGGCCGTGTTCCACCCGTAGTAGAAATCGGTCATCATCGTGCTGATGTGCTGCCAGTGCGGCGACGACGCGCTGTAGCCCGAGTACAGGGTGCCGCTCGACGGTGGCGGCTGTACCGGCGGCGGTGGCGGTGCGGCTGGCGGCGGCGGCGTGGTGACCGCCGCGATCACCGTGAGCTGCGCGGTCGCCTGGTTCGTCCCGGCGCGCGCGATGATGCTCGCCGCGCCGGGCGACACGCCGGTCACGGAGCCGGTTGAATCGACGATCGCTATCGCCGGGTTCGCACTCGACCATTCTACGGGCATGTCGCTAACGAGATGCCCGGCCGCATCGGTAACGTTCGCGAACAGCGCCAGCGTGTTGCGCACCGTCACCTGCGCGGTGCCCGGACTCACCGCCACCCACCGCGCCGGCGGCGGCGCGTTCGATACGGTGACGTCCGCGAACGCGCTCTGCGATCCGGATGCAACCGTGATCTTTGCGCTGCCGAGTGTAACCGCGGTGACGATGCCGCTCGCGGACACGGTCGCCACGCTCGAATCGCTCGTGCTGAACAGCTCCGGCTGGCCCGTGAGGCTGCGCCCCGATGCGTCCTGCAGCTGGACGTCGAACGCGAGCGAGTGTCCTGGTGCGATCGTCGGCGCTGCGGGCGAGATCGTCACCCATTTGGCCAGCGAGCGCGGAACGTTCGTGGTGGAGGCGGGATCTGTCATGGCGGAGCAGGCGCAGAGTGCGGCGCAGCACAGAAGCCTGAGCGCGGTGCGCGAGATGCTCATATCCGGAGTCCTTGCGGCTCTTCGGGCAACCCGACCGACGTAGTGCACAACATTGCGCACCGTAGTCTCGTTGGCTTTGCGTCCCCGTCTTTCGACGGGTTTGCCTTTGTCGCTGGGCGCGTGCCCCTAGCGATCGTGCCGTACTATGGGTTAGTAGGGTTGATCGTATTCCTCAGACGAGCACTAAAATCGTGCGTAACTATTAGTGAATTCTTCTTCTGGCGCTGACGAAAGTGGTACGAAACTGACCACGTCCAGCGATCATCGCGCGGCCGTCACCGCGGGATTCCTCGGCTGGACGCTCGACGCATTCGACTTCTTCATCGTGGTCGTGACGCTCACGGCGATCGGGCACGACTTTCACGTCTCGGACGCGAAGATGGCGTCCACGATCGCGGTGACGCTCGCCTTTCGCCCCGTGGGCGCCTTCGTTTTCGGGCTGCTCGCCGACCGCTTCGGGCGGCGGCTGCCCCTCATGATCAACCTCGTGTTCTACTCCGTGCTCGAGGTCGCGTCGGGACTCGCAACGTCGTACACGATGTTCTTCTGGCTGCGCGCGCTCTTCGGCATCGGGATGGGCGGCGAGTGGGGCGTGGGCGCTTCGTTGGTGATGGAGAAGGCGCCGACGAGGTTGCGCGGAGTGCTCTCGGGGCTGCTGCAGGAGGGCTACGCCACCGGAAACCTGCTCGCTTCCGTCGCGTACTTCCTGATCTTTCCGCGCTGGGGATGGCGCCCGCTCTTCTTCATCGGCGGACTACCGGCGCTCCTCGCGATCTTCGTGCGCATGCGCGTGAAGGAATCGGAGGTCTGGGAGCGCACGCGGCACCACGACTTCAAGTCGCTCTTCTGCACCATCGCCTCCTGCTGGAAGCTCTTCCTCTTCCTCACGCTGCTCATGGCGTTCATGAACGCGGCGTCGCATGGCACTCAGGACATGTATCCGACGTTCCTCCAGCGCGACTGGGGAATGACGCCACGCATGCGCGGCGCGATCAACGCGATCTCGGCCATCGGCGCGATCGTCGGAGGCGTAACGTTCGGCTATCTGTCGGATCGCATCGGCCGACGGAAGTCGATCGTGCTCGCACTCGTGCTCGCGATCTGTGCGATCCCGCTGTGGGCCTTCGCGCCGACGCTCGGCCTCCTCGTGGCCGGCGCATTTCTGATGCAATTCATGGTGCAGGGCGCTTGGGGTGTAATCCCCGTGCACATCACGGAGCTCACCCCTGATTCGGTGCGCGGCTTCCTCCCCGGCTTCGCCTACCAGTGCGGCGTGCTGATAGCGGGGTCGGTCGTGGTGATCGAAACGGCGCTCGCCGCCCACATGTCCTGGGCGAAGGCGATGGCGGTCTCCGCGGTCACGGTGTTTGCGCTCGCGGCGCTGGTGGCCGGTTTCGGCCACGAGCGCCATCGAGTGGCCTTCGGAGAGTCGCTCTGACATTGTCCACGCGCGATTCGCGGAGCCGCGGCGCCCGCTATACCTTTAGGAGAGCCATGCGCCCCCTTCCGTTTCCGAGATCGCAGGCGACCGTGCCTGCTCCCGTTCAATCGCTCGCCACACGCTGGCGCGCTCATCGAGCAGCGTGGCTGCTGGCCGCCTGTGCGGGCGTGCTTGCTGCGAGCTCGCCCGCGCGCGCACAGAGCCCGGTGGACCCAGACGAGGCATCACCGCGCGCAGTAGTGACCGCCACCTTCGAGGCGATGTCGCACAAGCAGTGGGCGCGCGTGGCCGCGCTCGCGGATTCCGCGTACCTGAGCCAGTGGCGCGAGCAGCAGCTCGTGTACGCGGAGGCCGACAAGATCGAGCGCGACAACAAGAAGAAGCATCAAAAGCAGTACGGCCTCCCGAACTGTGTGCAGAAATATTTCGAGTCGCAGGAGTCGCATTACACCGAGACATTCCTCAAGGGTTTCGCGGGAATGAAGTCGATCGACCAACTCGAGAAACTCACTCCCGAGCAGCTGTTCTCGAGCTGGCTAGCCGGCGGCGACGCGGTGAAACAGAACGCCCGCACCACGTCACGCACGATTCTCGGCGAGGTTCCCGAGAGCGACAGCGTCGCGCACGTGCTCTATCGCATGACGCCCACGCCTCCAGGAACGAGCGACGACGGCGTCGAGCGAATGACGGTGCGCAAGGTGAATGGCGCGTGGCACTTCGTGCCGAACGACGACATCCGGCTCGCAGGGCGCTCGTATTCCTGGCAATCGGACAAGTGATCGCTCGCCCATGGCGATGAGGCGGCGAAGCGAGCCGATCG
>Ga0207660_10003193_pt1 | contig 10722 bp, 8 predicted proteins | sample KBSC73BmetaG_FD_184335 | JGI IMG/M metagenome (GOLD analysis project Ga0207660, IMG submission 184335) | Corn rhizosphere microbial communities from Kellogg Biological Station, Michigan, USA - KBS C7-3B metaG (SPAdes) (version 2) | ecosystem: Host-associated > Plants > Roots > Rhizosphere ... | reverse complement strand
TTGTCGAACGGGTCCCAGGTGTAGGTCCAGACCTCACCGTTGCCACTCTTGGAGATGATGTTGCCATCCGCGTCATAGCCGATCGAATAGCCCTTGAACCAGGTCATCCGGTTGCCGGCACCGATCACGGCGCCAATGCTCGGATCCTTGCGGTTGCCGGTGGCATCATAGCCATAGGCGTCCTGGTTCAGAGTCGTCGCATACTCACCAATGCACGGTGTGCCCTGATAGGTGCAGGCTTGAAGAAGCTGGCCCGCAAGATCATAGCGGTAGCGGCGCGAGCCACCACCGACGAGCGCATCAAGCACGCCCGGTTGCGCCGGGAGCTCAAGCAGGTCAAGCGCGAGTAGCAACAGCGGCAGCGTGACGCCCCAAGACGCTGCCTCTCTACGAAAGCCGACCAACTCCATGCGTGATGGGGACTGCTGTCCCGAAATTACCTTGGTTTTGAACTGCCCACGTTCAGGGGCGTCACATTCCGTCAGGCTACTCCACCCAACCGTAGCGACTCCTCACCTCCTCGTTGCTCAGGCATTTCAGGGCTGGTGGACCCCCACCATGCATATGAGATTGCGGATAGCTGTACTCCCAGAAACGGCCATCTTCCGGATCCAGGTATAGCGTATTCCATCCGTCCGCTGAGGATCCGATTCGCCTGAGTACTGTTGCCACCAATCCCTCGATACGCCTAGAGACGCTGTCATCCACCACCTCACCCTCGATAGTCTCCTCACCACCGATCAATTCGTGCTCGGTGGGCAACAGTCTCTGCATGTCTCAACCCTCCCGTTTCAAGGGATGAAAACGTCAGGTATTGCGATCACCGGCTCAGCCATCATAGGTATATCTGTCACCAACGCGCCCTCGGGAATCGGGCCGTTCGGAATCACAAATTCCGGCAGGCCCGCCCCTGTTCTGCCGTAGCCGACAAACCCAGGGTTCGTTCTCAGAATTGGTGACGCGATGGACTGAACGCCGTCAGACGAAAACTCAATCACTCGGTATCCAGTTGGACTCGACCGAATCCCAAGCGCTGCTCTCAATTCTTGCGCATCCAAGCCTCTTACGCGAGTCGCGTCCGTGACCCACGCCTCACTTTCACCGGGAGCGCCCAAGGCCTTGGTGGATATATTGGGAATGACCCGGGCAAACATTTGTGGAATCGGATTAGTGACGTTAGATCCGGCGAACAGGTCACTAAAATTAGCGATTCCTGGCGGCCCACCATCAAGCGCAAGAGGGGACTCTTGGGTCGGCACAAGCGCGAGTGGAAAACTTCCTAGGCTAAGTCCACCCTCCAGATCCGGCAATGTGAAAGTAACTGGTATGCAAGCCCCAGCCTTGTCGTAGTTACCCATCATGTTATCCGAAGTGAGGCAATGGTCGCCAGGTCCCATCCCGCTGGTCCCGCTCGGATCCCACATGTTCACCGGATCATTTCCGGCATAGGCATACAGGTTCAAGCCGCCACTGATCCCGATGGGATCCTCCGACAGGAACCGCCCCAGGTCCGGGTCGTAGTACCGCGCTCTCATATAATAGAGGCGGGACCCCTGGTCATACTGCTGCCCCGCCAGGCGGAGCCGAGTCGTGGTGCCGGTATCCGCCGGCACCACGCCCCAGGGAGAAATATCGTAGGTCTTGAATTCTTGATTAGCTGCCTGACCGTTGGCGTCGGCGATCGCCCGGACGGTGCCCCGGAGCTGCGGATCGGTGATGAACACTCCGGTGCGGCCGCTGCTCAATTTAAGGGCCATCGGCTGGTCGCTGCCGGGGTAATATCCGTATTCATCCGTGACCACATTGTTTACGTTCCGGCCGAAGACCAGCTGGCTGCCGTCATTAATGACCCGCTCGCCTGCCGAGCAGCCGGCATTAGTGCAACGATCCACCCGGTTGCCGAAGGCGTCGTAGACGAAGTGATAGACCAGCGTGCCGTTCAGCGCGATGTCGGTCAGCTTGTCGAACGGGTCCCAGGTGTAAGTCCAGACCTCACCATTGCCACTCTTGGAGATGACGTTGCCGTCGGCATCGTAGGTGAAGGTGTAGCCCTTGAACTGGGTCACCCGGTTGCCCGACCCCACGGTCGGGTTGGCGCCGGGGTCGAGCCGATTGCCGGTAGCATCGTAGGTGTAGGCATCCTGGCTAAGTTCGGTGGTACCGTTCTCGCCATAGCAGTGAAGTTGGATGTCCTTTGAACAAGCTTGGCGCAATTGGCCCGCCAAATCATATCGGAATGCCTGTTGTTGCCAGTTGTAGGGTGCGATGGCCGTGAGCCTGCCTAGCGAATCGTGCGTGATGAGTTTCCCATACTTGGCATCCAGAGCCGCGATGGACACGGAGTCCCGCTTGGGGGTATGTACGCTGTCGAACACGGTGGACATCCACCAGCTGCCAGCCGCACCGGGGTTGATGACGCGTTTCGTCGGAAGCGAGTCTGCCGTGGTACGATCAAACCTGATGGTGACGCCCGCTGCCGAGGTGGACACCAGCTGGCCATAGCTGTCATAGTAACGCGCGAGGCCCCCTGCAGACATCAGCGTGTCGCTCCGGTACAGGGTTCTCGTCGTGAGACGGCCCTGCAGATCGTACTGGTACGCCCACCGGTATCGCTCGCTGCCCTGCGCAAGCTGCCACGACGTCAGTTGTCCCAGGTTGTCGTACGACAATGAATCGCTCTGTGACCAGTTGCTCGCCTGCGCGCGCTTGCCAACCGTGTCGTACGCGAACCACGCATACGACGTATCTGCACTGGCACCTGGTCGCCGATAGGTCAGGTTGGTGGTCCGGCCCACCATGTCATAATAGGCCCCCAGTACGTTGCCCCGCCGCGTCCTGGTCCGCGTGACCTGCCCCGCCGCGTCGTACCACATCGAGTCCGCCTTGGTGGTGTCGGCCAGGTCGAACCGGGCCGTGGGCCACCCCACAGCATTGTAACTGAATTTGTACACCTGGCCCTTGGCGTCAGTGATCCGCTGGACCGAGAGATCGGGATTGTACCTGGTCTGGGTCGTATAGCCCAGCGGATTCTTCGTAGCCAGCACCTGGTTGAGGAGGCCGTAGGCCGTGCCCTGTGCCGCACCATTCGGCGCAACCACCGAGTCGGTGCGGCCCAGCGTATCGAAATGGCGGTGGGTCCGGTGCCCCAAGGCGTCGAAACTGTCCTGGAGATTACCCGTCACCAAGTCGTACACTTTGCGTGCGCGGTGGCCTGCGGCATCTACCACCGATGTGTCCCGCCCCCGTGAATCATAGGTGTACGTGGCACTCGCAATGCTGCTGCCTCCTACCTTCACGGTGGCTAGGTTTCGATTGCCACTGTACCCGAAATCCCGACGGACGACCCAGGGATCGCCGTAACTGCCGAACATCGCGGTGACATCATGGTTGAAGTTGTACGTATACGAGACTCCCTTGCCCTTGGTCACGTCCCGCGACTCCTGTACCAGATACGGATTATAGGGAATCCCCTGGTACACGTCCTCATACCCATAGGTCACCTGTGTCACATGCCCGTTTGGCTCCACGGTCTGGGTCACCCGCCCGGCCGTGTCCCGCGTGAACGTGGTGGTGGCGCCGAGGGGCCCGACGGCCAGGAGGGGCGCACCAAACCGGTCCATCTTGAACCGGCTTCTGGCGCTTAAGGGGTCGGTGATGTCTGCGCGGATGGTATCCACCCTCACCGCCACCTTGGCTGTGGCTGCGGAGATGCCCGCCAATTGCGGCTGCCACACTACCCGCTCAGCGGGCAGGTATGTGACGGCGGGACGCTTTGTGGTGCCGTCCGCAAGCAGCACGGCGGGCGCACTGTCACTCTTGACGCGCCGCAGCTCGTCGTAGGTGGTGGTCCAGGCGGCCCCGCTTCTTCCCGTAACTGTCGCTAATAGCCCGAGCCCGTCATAGGCAAACTGCGTTGAGACCGTATCGGGATCCTGGATCGTCACCAGCTGGTTCGAGCCGTTGATGGTGTAGTGGGTGACCCGGCCGCCCGGGTCGGTAGCCGTTGCGAGCTTCCCGCCGGCCGTGTAGCCCAGCTGGATCGTCTTCCCCATCGGGTCCACGATGCTGTCGAGCTGGGAAGCAGTCCAGTAATAGTGCGTGGCATTGCCGTAGCGATCGGACGCGATGGTCGGCTGGCCCGCACCGTTGAACGTCTGGTAGGATCCGTCGAGCCCCGTCAGGGTACTGCCGCTGAGCGAGGCCGTGATCCCGCCGGGGTGCCCGGCCCCATAGTAGAAGACAGAGCCGTCAGACTCAATGAGTGCCGCTCCGCCGGCGTCGGTTGAACTCACCAGTCTGGGAAGCCCTGAGGGCCAGACCCCGTCGCCGAACGCTCCGCCGCGAGTGACCACGATCGGCACGATGGTGGTCAGCGTGGTGTTGCTGGACGGGCCCGAGGCGAAGTTCGCCGTCACGGTGACGCGGATGCCATAGACGCCGGAGCTGGTGATGCCATTGGCCAGCGCATCAAACGCCGCGGCCATGCGCACCGTGTCACCCGATACCGCGTACCAGGCCGATGTGGACCCATTCAGCAGGGTCAGGTTGCCGCCCGTGGAGATGCGCTGCAACCCGATGGTAAGACTGGTGGCACCACTGGGCCGGAGCGCGTTGACCCAGACGACCGGTGTCGGTCGAGCGCTGCCGCTCGCATAGGTCAGCCCAAACGACCGCGGCACGTCCATGGTGACATAGGCCGGGGTGGCGTGGGTCACCACTTTCTCGAAGCAGGCATTGACACACGCCGAGAGGTCGCGCACGGCCCCGTTCCAAGGCGAGAGCAGGACGATGGGGCTGGCCGGCGGGGTGACGCCGCGTGCCGCGCATGAGATTCTTGAACGACGTTGTCTCTCAAGCAGTTATGCGATCCGAGAGGGCCGTGATTTTCTCATATTCTCACGTTTTCTCACGAGGTCGTGAGAATTCTCAGGAATGCCGGAACTGCCGCAGGCTCAAACCATGGTCGCGCAGCTGCCGGTACAGGGTGGAGCGGCTCACACGCGTCAGCTCCACGAGGCGCCGCCAGTCGCCAGCTGTCTCGATGCACAGTTCGCGGAGACGGTGCCGCTCACGTCGTTCGTTGCCCTCGGTGTCATCCGGCAGCGCCAGCCTCGGCTGCATCGCTCGTGCGATTTCCACCCCCCCGATGCATCCCTCGGCCGCATGCGCAACGGCCCGCTGAATGACCGACTTGAGTTCTCTCACATTACCGGGCCAGTGATAGTCGAGCAGCGCCGTGGCGGTGGCGTGAAGCAGGCGGGCGCCATGCTGCCGGGCGAAGTTTGTCGCCAGGGGCCAGATATCATCCGGCCGCTCCCGGAGCGACGGCAGAACCACCGTACTGACCGCGAGCCGCTCGTATAAGTCCATCCGGGCCTCACCCGATAGCAGCATCTGCCGAATCGAAGGCTGGGCCGCCGCGACGACCCGCAGATCAACCCGCAGCACCCGATCATCACCGAAGGGCGTGACTTCCCCGGTCTCCAGCACGCGAAGCAGCGTCGGCTGGGTCTCGAAAGGCAGGCTCGTTACCTCATCAAGAAAGAGGGTGCCTCTCGACGACCGGCGCACGAATCCCTCAGTGCTCTCGGTGGCGCCAGTGAAGGCCCCGCGCTTGTGCCCGAAGAGCAGATTCGCCGCCTGCTCGGGACGCAACTCCGCACAGTTGACGGCGATCAGTGCGCCCCGTCGGTTGCTTCGGGCGTGAATCCGCCGCGCAAGCAGATCCTTTCCAGTGCCCGTCTCGCCAACCAGCAGAATCGGCAGGCCGCGTACAGCATACCGGTCCGCGTCGGCGATGGCGTCCAGCATGACCTCCGATACGGTCACGATCTCGGGACCTGGGTCGGCCGGCACCAGGGAGAGCCTGGCGTCCACCGCGGCCGTGCTCATGGGGCCGGCACCTCATGAGTCACGAGCGAGTCCGACCGTTCTGCTGGCGGGAGCCTCGGCTGGGTCACCGCGTCCGCGTCCGAGTCGGTCCGGAGAATCCTCGGTGTGAGAAAGAGATAGAGTTCAGTTTCGCTCTTCCGGCGGCTGGTGTGACCAAACAGGCCACCGAGAATGGGAATCCCCGAGAGGATGGGAATACCAGAGTGAGAGCGGTCCCACTGCTGGTCCCGAAGGCCGCCCAGCACGATGGTCTGGCCGTCACGGACCAGCACCTGGGTGTAGGCCTCACGGGTCGAGATGACCGGTGCGTCAAAGGCAGTCTCGCTGGTGGCCGCGTTGATTTCCTGCTGGATGGTGAGCGAGACGTATCCGTCTTCATTTATAGTAGGACGGACCGTGAGCTTGGTGCCCACATCCTTGTACTGAACCACCTGGTCGCGGGAGGGCGTGTCAGTCGGCAGGCTGCGGCTCACCTGGACAAACGGCCGCTGAGAACCCACCAGGAACCGGGCCTCGCTGTTGTTCGAGGCAAGGAGCACCGGGCGTGAGACGATGCGCACGTTACCACGGGATTCCGCCAGGCTGAGCAGCGCGTCAATGCGGCCCTTGGCCAGATTCATGAACTTGAGCACCACGTCACCGATGCCGGCGTCCGCCATGGATCCTTCGACCGTGGCACCGTGGCCCAGGTCCTGTGTGGCCAGATCGAGGTCGGCGCCAAGCGAGAACGAATTGTCCCGCCGGGCCTCCACGATGAGCACCTCGATCAGCACCTGCAGCGGCCGGGTATCCAGTTGGGTCACCGCCTCCTTGAGCAGCTCGAAGTTGGGCTCGGAGGTCCGGATGAGGAGGGAGTTGGTCCTGGAGTCCGGCACGATCACCGCGCCGCCAGCCGGAGACGTAGACTGGCTGGTCGCGTCCCCAGCGGCACCCGGCGTCATGGTCGCGGCGGTGGTGCGTCGCAGCTCGTCCGAGAGGGTTCCGGTCGAGAGCCCGGCGCCGGAGAAACTCCCGGTGCCGCCATAGAGCATGTTGACGGTCGCAGCGACGTCTGTGGCATTGGCGTGCTTCAAGTGAATGACGAAGAGCTGGCTCGCGCCTTGGGGCACCGCTGCGGCCTGTGGTGGTGCTGGCTCCGGCGCAGGTGGTGGCCCCAGCCGGAAGTAGGCCGAATCCTCCGTCAGCCGAAGGTTGTGCGCCTCCGCCAGCCCCCTGAGCAATGCAAGTACGTCCTCCCGTGCCACGGGAGCGGGCGTCTGGAGGGTGACCCGGTCGCCGGGAAGATTGGCGGTGAGCAACGGCTTCGAGAGATAGGGCGCGAGTGCCTGCACCACAGCGCGCATGTCGGCTTCCACAAACCGGATGGCCACTGAATCACCCTTCGCCTTCACACCGGTGGAATCCTGTGCCAACAGGACGCCGCCAGGCGCAATGCAGCAAAGAAGCGCGGCCAGCGCCAGGCGCCTCATTGGAGCTCCCGGATCCGGAGAGTCCATGTCGTGTCGTATCCTGTCATCGTCACCTCATGCGGAAAAATTCGTCGCAGCTTGAGCCCGCCAGCCGTGTCGCCCCGCTGCATGGCGCGCGAACCATCGGTGCCCGGAACGCCATCGAGCAACGCGACAGGAGTACTTCCCCAGGCAATGCCCACCAGTTGCGGCGCCGGCCTGGGAGGACCGGGCGGTGGCGGCGCTTCCCCTGTCTGCGGTCGAACGGGATCGAACGGCACCGATGCGAGCGAGCGGCGCTCCCGGAACACCGCCGCTTTCGTGGCCACCAGCATCACCGAATCGAGGAGGGAGGCCGCTGGCGGCACGGTCCGGACCTCGAGCTGTGCGATGGGCGCGGGTAGCACGGAGACGATGGGCTTCCACCGCACCGCCTTGACGACCGCCGCAACGCCGAGAACGACGACCAGCAGCAGAATCAGGCGAATGACCCTGGATCTCATGAGTGCGGACGCTCCAGGTACCAGCCTGATACGACCAGCTCGGCTGAGAGCGCTTCGGCGGTGCCATCCGGAGAGCCGGGGTCGGGAGCGACGATTCGCAGACTGCGTATCCCGAGCGTGACCGGATCTTCAGTCAGCGCGCGGAGGGTACGCATGATGCTGCGCGTGTCGCCGGAGAGCGTGGCCCGGGCGGTGAGCCGCCCGAGGACTCCCGCCCTCACGGAGTCGGCAACCGGGACAGCCTGCACCAGAAGGGCACCGCCTCGGTCAGCCGCCATGCCGATGTGCGCGGACAGACTTGCGGTGGCCTCGGCCTCCGACTGCCCCGCGAGGATCGCCGTATCCAATCCGGCAAACTGAAGGCGAATGGAGTCGGCAGTGGGTGCCATCTCATCCAGTGCCGCCACGTCGCTCCGTAGCCGGGCAACCATGTTCACTTCCTGCTCGAAGCGCCCCCGCACCATCTTCCATCGCGAGAGTGCCAGGGGCAGCCCTCGCACAGTCAGCAGCGCAAGGAACATCACCGCCGCGGCTATCGTGAGGACCCGTCGCTCCCGCCTGGTCACCAGGCACGTTCCTCAGGAACGCCGAACTGCACCACGAACCGTTCACGTGGCCCGAATGGCGAGACTTCGCTGATGGGAGCGCCCGCACTGCGTGGCTGGGCAATGCCGGCCCGCTCCAGCGACGCAATAACATTCACGCTTTGTTTCGCGGCCCCGGTCAGCGCCCCGCTCCCGTTGTCACTCCATTCCATCGAGGTGAGAAAGCCGCTCTCCGGCATGGCGCCAGAGAGTGCGGCGACTGCCTCCAAGGCCCGGGCGGCATGCTGTCGAGTGGCATTCACGGAATCGAGCGCGTGTTCCGCCCCGGTCATGGCACGCCGAGCCGAGCGAGCGGCCTCGGCTGGCGCCTCCAGGCGGCTGAGTTCCGAGCGCAGCGAAGCCTGTGCATGCACGAAGCGGGTGGCGATCAAAGCGGCGCATGTGATCCACAGCGCCGCCGCGATCCCCGCGAGCCAGAACGTCTGGCGGCGAGCGCGCAATCGCCCGCTTGTCAGACTACTCGTGGAAGAGAACCGCAGGCCACCTGCTTCGGGCTCTGTGGCGATCGTGCGCTCGGCAATGCCAGCGAGCGCGAGGCCACTCCCTATGGCGTCGAGCCAGCGCTGTTCTACTGCTGCAGCGAGCACATCGCCCTTTGATCTGGGGGTGGCCCAGCGCGCTGACGTTGCCAGCGGGTGTCCGTTCCTCCGGAAGTAGCGCGTCGCCTGATTCGTTACCAGCGCGTTCAGCACTCGGTTACCCCGGACAGGTGGCACTCCGGTCACACGGCGTGTTTGTGCCAGTGGCGCAAGGAGACATACATCGGCTGCGAGCCTGCCTCCAGCCGGGAGCTCTGCCGCCAGCATTGCGATGGCATTGCCAAGATCCTCCGCGTCAGCTTCATCAAACCGTGTCTCGGCGGCCCAGGCCGCCGCACCATTCGCGGTGAGCTCCGCCCGCACCAGACCCGGCGCCACCCGCAGCAGCAATCGTCTCACCGCGGCACCCTCGCAACTATCGCCAGGCGTGATTCCAGCGGCACGAGCAACACGCGCTCTTCGGCAGTCGCACGCATGCCGAGTACACCACCTTCAACTCGGGCTTCGAGCCATGCGGGCTGGAATGTGAGCGCCGCGGAGAGAGTCTGATATGCACTGGAAAGATTCCGGCGAGAGGCGGAGGAGATCCGACCGCCCAGCTGGTCAAGCCCGGTCACTGTCGGTCCGAGGAGAATGGCATGAACGGCCTCGGCATCGAGACCAGGCAGGGCTTCGAGCACACGAGGGGGCACCAGATTGGGATTGAGGCGCCCGTCTCCCTCGACGGTGAAGTTGGAATCGAGCCATGACTCGGGGGTTGCTTCGAAGCCGGGCACCAGGCGCAACGCCGCGATGTTCCGGAACGCCATACCACCGGGCCTGCGGTCCCTCCAGCCTTCCACTGCGCCAGCCAGCGAGTCATCGGCCAGCGCCGCCGCAAGGATCGCTCGCGGAGCAGTGTTGATATTCACTCGAGAGGCCAGGTCCACCACCCGCACCCGGCACCATGTGCCCCGCCCCAGCTTCATTGTATCCACTACCCGGACATCGGAATGCTCGGCGTACCTCGCCTCAAGGATTGCCAGGCAGGCATCCTGTGCCCAGCGGCCGCGGGTCAGCGCCACACGGTTCTCCGTTACCCGCTGCTCGCGCCGGACAACCTGCAACAGGCTCGCCGCGAGCGTGCCCAGCAATGCCACCAGCCAGAGTACGGTGATCAGCGCGAACCCGCGTCGGGCTGTCGGCCGTCGCATCAGCCACGAGCCCCGATGACAAAGAGCAACGTGTCCACACCGGAAGCACTGACGAGCCGCACGCGAACGGCCATCGGTGCACTGACCGGTGAATGCCACGCCCCGACCCAGCGTGCGTCCGCGCCCAGATCCAGGAGGTAGTCGAACGACGCCGACTTGATGTTCTGTCGAAGTACGATGGGTCGAATACTGTCGCCGGCGAGCAGCAGTCGCCCCGTGGATGCCCGGAGTTCGATCAGGCTGCGCTCCGGCCATCCCGCCGGCGTCCAGAGGTAGCCCGTAAAGCGCACCGCATCCGTTACGCCGTCAAAGGGCGCATCGCCTGGCCGACCGATCTCCAGCGACCGGAAGGCCTCGTCCATCCAGCGGCGGCCCGCCGCGTCCGACTCGGCTTCGGCGGAGACCGTCTCCACACGGGAGGTCGCATCCACGGTCGCACTGAACAGCACGCGCGCCAGCAGGAGCACCGTGGCGGCCACGGTCATCGCAACCAGCAGTTCAATCAGCGTGAAGCCACCTCGGCGAGGGTTCATGGGGACGGC
>Ga0207660_10003189_pt1 | contig 10728 bp, 8 predicted proteins | sample KBSC73BmetaG_FD_184335 | JGI IMG/M metagenome (GOLD analysis project Ga0207660, IMG submission 184335) | Corn rhizosphere microbial communities from Kellogg Biological Station, Michigan, USA - KBS C7-3B metaG (SPAdes) (version 2) | ecosystem: Host-associated > Plants > Roots > Rhizosphere ... | reverse complement strand
TAGAACCCCGACAACGTCAGCCCGAACGCCGGGACGAAAGGCCCCAGGAAGTATCCCACGTAACCGTAGGTGGTGGCGTTCGGCGCGCGGTAGTTGTCGATGCTGTTCTTTCCACCGCGGTAGCTCACCAGGCCTCCGACGACGATCAGCCCCCAGACGCGGTCCAGCGTCTGGTCCAAAATCAACGCGCCGGTGGGCCGGCCGAAGCCGAGCTGCTGGTTCTGATTGAAGGGGCTGCCGCCCGCCGTGAAGCTTTCCTTGTAGGTGCCGGTGGGTAGGCCAAGGATCCCCGTCAGCGCCACGTTGTTGATGCGTCCCAGCCGCCGCGTCAGTTGCACACTGATGTCGCCCAGGCCCCCGTTCGAGTAGTCGACCGCCGGCGAGCTGGGCGCGAACTTCAGCGGATCGTCGAGGTACTTGTAGACGAGCGGGATGTTGATCCCAGCGTTCCATTGTTCACCGATGTCGGCGGTGATCAGCGTGTTCAAGTAGAAGTTGCGCTCGGGATAACCGGCCGCGCCCAGATTGGTGTACACCGCCTGCTCCTGGATGTTGAACAGGCCCCCGGTGACGTTGCGGCCGATCCACTTCACGCCGGCGCCCGTGGCGGCGCCCGCTCCGGCGCCGCAACCGCCGATGCTCTGCCAGCTGGCCAGCAGCGACGCGGTCTCGTCCAGGCGCACCAGGAACGCGGGGTCGGGATCCGACACCGTTATCGCCGCCGATGGCGCCTGCGCGTGGGACGGCACAGCTTGCAGGCGCGCCTGCAAACGCGCGCCTTCCCGCCAGCGCGACAGCGTCGGCCAGATGACGACCACAGCGACCGCGACGGCAAGGGCGGAGGTGCTCCGCCTTATCAATTTGCGCAAATCAAAACGCTCGAATAGCGGGGGATTGAGCCTCAAGCGCCGGAAGCATGGCGCGTCTGGAGCCGGATCGGAAGATCGTAGGCGCCCTTAAAACTCGAATTATTTTTGACAAAAATCGCACACCGCCGACAGTGTTCGGCGCGCGTCAAAAAACGCAGCGAACGCGACGACAGGTCGCGTGGCAGTTTGTTAAGGAGAATGACCAGCACGCGCCGCGTGCCCCGACCGCCGCATGGTCTTCACCAGTCACGTCTTCCTGTTCTACTTCCTCCCCCTGGTGCTGGGGACGTATTACCTGCTGCCGTTTCGCGCCCGCACCGCGCTCATCGCCGTCTCGAGTTACGTGTTCTACGGCTGGGCCAATCCCCTGTGGGCGGTGTTGATGTTCTTCGGTTCTGGCGTCGACTACATCTGTGGCCTGGGGTTGCTGAAGCTGTCGGGTTTGCCCGATCAGCCGGACGGTTTGCCGCCCGTCATCGATCGCAGCCTGCCCCGGACCGGCAAGATGAAGGCGCTGCTCACCGTCTCGATCGTCACGAACCTGGGCTTGCTGGCGGTCTTCAAGTACGCCGGCTTCGTGGCGGAGAACCTGAACGGGCTGGCGCGCACGCTGGGACTGGGGCCGAACGCCGTGCCCGTGCTTCACCTGGTGCTGCCGGTGGGGATCTCGTTCTACACGTTCAAGGCAATGAGCTACGCCATCGACGTGTATCGCGGCGAAGCGCGGCCCATGCGCCGCTTCACCGACTACCTTTGCTTCGAGGCGTTCTTCCCCGATCTCGTCGCCGGTCCCATCATCCGCTATGCCGCGCTGGAAGAGCAGATGCGTGTGCGCCGTCACACGCTGGACAAGTTCGCGCGCGGGGTGGCGTTCTTCGCCTTCGGGATGGCCAAGAAGATCCTGATCGCGAACCCGATGGGGCACGTGGCCGACACCGCGTTCGCGGCCGGCGCGCTGCACGCGCCCGACGCCTGGTTCGGCCTGGTCGGCTACGCCTTCCAGATCTACTTCGACTTCTCCGGCTACTCCGACATGGCGTGCGGTCTGGCGCTGATGATGGGGTTCGTGCTGATCCAGAACTTCGATTCGCCTTACCAGTCGCAGAGCATCACCGAGTTCTGGCGGCGCTGGCACATCAGCCTGTCCACCTGGCTGCGCGACTACCTTTACATCCCGCTCGGCGGTAACCGCCGCGGCGAACGGCGCACCTACGTCAACCTGATGACCGTGATGCTGCTGGGCGGCCTATGGCACGGCGCCAGCTGGAACTTCGTGCTGTGGGGCGCGATCCACGGCGGCATGCTGGCCTTCGAACGCGCGCAGGGCAAGACCGGCTTCTTCCACCGCCTGCCCCGACCGGCGCGCGTGGCCCTGACGTTCGGTGTGGTCTGCCTGTCGTGGGTCTTCTTCCGCGCCAAGACGCTGGGCCAGGCGGTCGGCTACCTGCGCTCGCTGTTCGGCTTCGCGGCGATCACCGCGGCCTCCGATCTGCCCGCGGGCGCGATGTACACGCGGCTGCACGTGTCGGCGTTCGCGCTGGCGGCGCTTCTGGTGTGGGGAATGCCGAACACCTGGACGTTCACCGCGCGGCTGTCGCTCCCGCGCGCCGCCGGCGCGCTGACGCTGCTGGCCCTGTCGATCCTGATCATGTGGACCCAGAGCGTGAACCCCTTCCTGTACTTCCAGTTCTGAGCATGGCGACCACCGCACCTTCGTCCGCGCGTCAGACCAAAGGAGGGGCAGAGCTCGCGCCAGCCCGACGCGGCGGACCCACCGATCCGTCGCACGACGAGAACCTGCGGCGTGGCATCCTGAACACCGACGTCGGCCGCCCGGTGGCGGCGCTGCTGGTGGGCGCGTTCTTGCTGATCATCTATGCCATCCCCATTGGCCAGGCCATCCGCGACAAGGTCGCGGGCGACGACTCGGTGCTGCTGGATCTCTTCCGGCGCCGCCCCAACCGGGAGAACATCAAGCAGTTCGAAGACGACCTGAACAAGGCGTCGACGCCGCGCGAGTGGGTCCGCCCCCGTATGCAGGCGTTGCTCACGCGCCACGGTGGCTACGGCAACGTGAAGGCCGTGCTGGGGCGGTCGGGTTGGCTGTACTACGCGCCCGGGGTGACGGCGGTCAGCGGTCCCGGCTTCCTCGAGCCCGCGCAGCTTGCCCTGCGCGCATCCGCCGCCCTCGATGACGAGGGGACCGTGGCCCCCGATCCGCGCCCTGCCATCCTGGACTTCGCTGCCTACCTGCGAGGCCGCGGCATCACGCTGGTGGTGGTGCCCGTACCCGACAAGGCCAGCCTGCAGCCGGTCGAGCTGACCGGGCGATCCCGCGACGGCACCGGCGCCCCTGCGCACAACCCCGATCGGGAGCGGCTGGCGAGCGACCTGCGCGCCGCCGGCGTGCTGGTGTTCGATCCCATGCCCGAGACACTGTCCCCCGGCGCGCCGCCGCGCTTCTTGCAGCAAGACACGCACTGGCGGCCCGAGTGGATGGACCAGGTCGCCGGGGCGCTGGCGCGCCTGCTGGTCGACCATGCGCTGGCGAGCGGTCCGCCCCGGTCCTGGCACCGGACGGCGAAGGCCGTGTCGCGCGTGGGCGATGTCACCGACATGCTGGGGCTGCCGGAAGATCAGACGCTTTACGCGCCGGAGTCGGTCACCATAGACGAGGTGCGCGACGCCGATGACAAGCTGTTCGAGCCCAGCGAGAAGGCGGCGGTCCTGCTGCTGGGGGATAGCTTCACCAACGTCTTCAGCCTGGACGCCATGGGCTGGGGCGAGGGGGCGGGCCTGGGCCCGCACCTGGCGCTGGCGCTGGGGCGCGACGTCGACGTGATCGCGCAGAACGACTCGGGGGCGTTCGCCACGCGGCAGCTGCTGTGGAACGCCCTGGCAGGTGGCGAGGCCGGCGGCAATGATAGGCTGACTGGCAAGAAGGTGGTGGTGTGGGAGTTCGCCTCCCGCGAGCTGGCCGTGGGGAACTGGAAGCCGCTCGACTGGTCGCGCGCCCGGCCCGACGCCGCGGGAGCGACGCCATGAGCCGGCGCGCGCTGATCACCGGCGCGGCCGGCGAGGTGGGCCGGCGCCTGGCGCGCCGCCTGGCCGCCGACGGCTGGGAGGTGCGCGCCCTGGTTCTGCCGGGCGACCCGTTGCGCGCGCGCCTGGACGGCGTCGCCAGCGAGATCCACGAAGGTGACGTGCGAGAGGCCGCGTCGCTGGGGCCGGCGTGCGCGGGCGTGGACACGGTCTTTCACCTGGCGGCCGTGATCCTGACGCAGGATCATGAGCAGTACGATCGCATCAACCGTCGTGGAACGGCGAACCTGGTCGCGGCCGCCGCGGCGGCGGGCGTGCGCCACTTCATCTACGTATCCTCGGCGTCGGTGGTCTACCCGCGCCTGACCCCGTACGGGCAGTCGAAGCTGGACGCGGAGCGCATCGTGGCCGGCGAGACCCGCTTCGCGCACACCATCGTCCGTCCCACCTTGGTATACGACGCCACGGGCGCGCAGGAGTTCATGCTGTTCCGGCGCTATCTGCTGCGGTTCCCCGTGGTCCCCTTCGTGGGTGCCGGACGATGCCGCAAGCGCCCCGTGTTCTCGGACGACGTGGTCGACGGGCTGGCCCGCGTCGCTGGCAATGCAGCGGCGCTGGGCCGCACCTACAACCTCAGCGGCGGCGAGGCCATCACGCTTCGCGAGCTGGCCCGTCTGGTGCTGGAGCTGGAAGGCCAGCCTCGCCCCATCCTGCCGCTGCCGGTGCCGCTATGCCGGGTGGTGGCGGCGGTGCTGGGCCGGCTGATGCGCAACCCGCCCCTCACGCCCTACGCCATCGCCGGCTTCACGAACGACGCCGATCTCGATCCCAGCCTGGCCATGACCGAGCTGGGGTACCGACCGAGAGGCGTGCGCGCGGGCCTGACCGCGTGCTTCACGCCCCTGTCCGCGCCCGCGGCGGCGGGACCATCATCCAACAGGGCCATCCGGCCCGCTGACAGGAGCCCGACATGATGCGAACGAAGACTGTCGCTGGCGCGCTGGCGCTGGCGTTCTCGGCGGCTGCCCTGGCCGGCTGCGCGACCAGCAGCGGCGGCGCCGGCGCCGGCAACGACGAGCAGCCCGACGAGAAAGAGCAGGCCGCCATGAAGGCCATCGGGGCCAAGGCGGACGGGAAGATCGTCTGGTCCAGCTCTCGCCTGGGCAACCACGATCTGTTCGTGATGAACACCGACGGCTCGAACGTCCACAACATCACCAAGGGCGACGCGGTGGACTGGTTCCCCCGCTTCTCACCCGATGGCAGCAAGATCCTGTTCACGCGCAGCAAGAAGGGGTGGGTGTTCGAGCGAGACGCCAACACCGACGGCAAGTGGGACATCTGGACCGTGACCCCCGACGGCAAGGACGAGACGAAGATCGTCGACAACGCCAGCTGGGGGACCTGGATCTCGGACGACGAGATCGTGTTCGTCCGTGTCACGGCGGTGGTGAAGCGCAAGCTGTCCGGCGGGGAAGAGACGGTGCTGGTCGACAGCGCGAAGGTGCCCGAGCTGGACAGCGCCCTGCTTCAGCAGCCGGAGATGTCGAAGGACGGCAACTTCATCGCCATCACCCTGCGCGGGTCGAAGCGCGAGACCGGCCTGTGGGACCTGCGCAACAAGAAGTGGCTGCGCACGGGGGAAGGTTGCCAGATCAACTGGAGCCCGTCGGGCGACGAGGTGTACTGGGTTCACCCCACCGGCAACGGCGGCAGCCGCGTGCTGCACCTGCCCGTCTCGAACGGCAAGCCCACCAAGGGCGACTCGGATCTGGACGCCATCACGTTGATCGACATCCCGGGGCGCCGCTCGCACGAATACTTCCCGCAGCTGTCCCGCGACGGGAAGTGGCTGGTGTGGGCCGCCACGCAACGCGGGCACGACCACGACACAGCCGACTACGACCTGTATCTGTGGGAGGTGGGCACGCCGGCGGACGCGGCCGTGCGCCTGACCTACAACTCGGCCAACGATCGCTGGCCCGACATCTTCCGCAATGGGGCAGCGGCCGCCGCGCCCGCCGCTGAAAAGGCGCCCCCGGAGAACGCCGAGGCCAGCGCCCCGCCCAGCAAGGCCGCCGCCAGCGAGGAAGCGCCGGTGAAGAAGCACAGGAAGAAGAAGTAATGAGCCGTCCCCCCCGCCTGCCCGCGAGAGCGACGAGGCCGATCACGGGTCTGGCCGCGCGCAGGCCGCGGCGGCGCATCGCCGTGCTGGGCGCGGGCGGGTTCATCGGCTCGCACCTGGTCCCCCTTTTGGCCAGCCGTCCGGGCACGTCGATCATCGCCGTCGACCGAACGTTGCAGAAGCTGCCCGACGACCCCGAGGGCCGCGTCGAGCGCGTGCAGGCCGGCATCGAAGATCAGCGGCTGCTGGCCGAGGTCATCGCCGGCAGCGACGTGGTGATCTCGCTGACGGCCCTGTGCAACCCGGCGCTGTACAACACCCAGCCGCTCGCGGTGATCGAGGCGAACTACGCCCACCTGGTGCCGCTGGTGCAGCAATGCGCGGCGCGCCGGCGCTGGCTGATCCACTTCTCGACGTGCGAGGTGTACGGCCGGGTGGCGCTGGACGGCACCGGCCGGCGCATGGCGCGCATGGACGAGGAGGACACGGCCCTGTTCCTGGGCCCCGTCGATCGCGAGCGGTGGACGTACGCTGCGGCCAAGCAGCTGCTGGAGCGCGTGATCTGGGCCCATGGCCGCCACCACGGCCTCCCCTTCACCATCGTGCGGCCGTTCAACGTGATCGGCCCGCGCATGGACTTCATCCCCGGGGTGGATGGGGAAGGCATCCCGCGCGTGCTCGCCTCGTTCATGCACGCGCTGCTGTCGCGCGCCGACCTGTTGCTGGTCGACGGCGGACGGCAGCGCCGGTCCTTCGTCGACGTGGCGGAGTTCGTCGAGGCGGTGGCGCGCATCGTCGACCGGCCCGAGGCCTGCCGCGGGCAGATCCTGAACCTGGGCAGCGACACGAACGAAGTGACCATTCGCCAGCTGGCGGTGACCCTGATCGCGGCGTTTCGCGCCGCCCGGCCCCAGTCACCGCCGCCGCGCCTGCGCAAGGTCTCGGCCGAGACTTTCTACGGCGCCGGGTATGACGACTCCGTCCGCCGCATCCCCAGCGTGGAGAAGGCCGAGCGATTGCTCGGCTGGCGCGCCACGCGGACGCTGAAGCAGATGTTGCCGGGCATCGTCGCTGACTACCTGGCGCGGTACGAAGAGGCGGTTCAGGCCCCGGCGCGTGCGCCCCGGGCCGTCGCGAGGTGATCCACTCATGAAACTATGCATCGTCATCCCCGCCTTCAACGCGGCCCGCTCGTTACCCGAGGTGCTCCGGCGCATCGAGGCGGCCCCTCCGCCAGGCCTGCACCGCATCGTCATCGTGGACGACGGCAGCCAGGACGACACGGCCACGGTGGCGCGCGCGCTGGCCGAGACGAGCCCCACCGTGGTGCTGCTGATCCGGGCGCGCAACGGCGGCTACGGCGCCGCCATGAAAGACGGCCTCGCGCAGGCGCGGCTGCTGGGGGCGGATCACGCGGCGTCGGTCCACGCCGACGGCCAGTACAGCCCCGAGGCCCTGGTGGAACTGCTGGCTGCGCTGGACGCGCGCGCGCTCGATCTGCTGCAAGGCTCGCGCATCGCGGGAGGACGGGCGCTAGAAGGGGGCATGCCGCTTTACAAGTACGCGGGCAACTGGGCGCTGAACAAGCTGGAGCGGCGGGTGTTCGCGCTGCCCCTGTCGGACTTTCACAGCGGCTATCTGGTCTACGGCCCGCGCGCGCTGGAGCGAATCCCGTTCACCCGCCTGAGTGACAGCTTCGACTTCGACATGGAGGTCATCGCCGCCGCACGCGCGCGCGCACTCTCCGTGGGAGAGGCCGCCATCCCCACCCACTACGGTGACGAGGTCTCCTACCTGAACCCTCTGTCGTACGGGCTGCGGGTCCTGCGCGTGATGTGGCGCTTCAAGCGCGGGGTGTACGCGTGACGGCGCGCCGTCTGCTCGCAGCCGCAGCGCTGGCGCTCGGCATCGGGGCGTGCGCCAGCGCGGGGACGCGCTTCCCCTGGCCGATGCGCGGCGCCGCCGTCCCGGGCGGCCGCGAGGACGTCGTCACCGTCAACGCGCACTACGATCGGTCCACCTCCGACGTGCTGGTGCGACAGGTGAAGCGGCCCACGCGCGCGGCGCTGGATTACGCCGCCTATCACGCGAACTTCATGAACGCCGATCCGCCGCCCGAGGGCGCGGCGGCGAACCCGGCCGGTGCGCCCCACGCGGCGCAGCCATTCGGCGGCGTGATCGACGCCGATTCACTGACCGGCTCGCTCGGGTCGACCCCGCTGACCGCCTCCGAGCGCGCCCACGCCCTGGCGCTGGCCCCCCTGGTCGAGCTGCTGGCGTCGAAGCATGTCGCCGGCGCCGGCCAGCTCGAGGACGTGGTGGGCCGCGTGCGCGCCGAGGCCTGGGGTCTGGGCGGCGGCCCGCAGGTGGTGCGCCAGACGGCCGCGCTGGCGTTTCTGCATCAGCCCGGGCCCGGCAAGGCGCCCGAACTGTGGATCCAGATCGAGTTCGCGCCCTGGTTCAAGGGCTTCGCCGACATGCCGGACGACGACGGCGATGGCTTCCCCGATATCTATGGACGCGTCTCCGCGCAGGCCCTGGGCGATGCCACCGCGCTGGCCGCGTTCGTTCATGATGAGTACGAGGGCAAGCTGCTGACGCCCACGGAGGTGAAGGGATGGGCGCACCAGCTCGCGTCGTACTGGTACCCGTCCTACAACACCGATCTGGTGCCGGTCCCCGGGGGATGGCCCGCCAGCGACACGGAGGCCGCGGTCAAGAACCAGCTGGGTTCCCTGCACTGGGAAGCCCCGACGGTGGTGATGCGCGGCAAACCGCAAGGCAAGCCCGTCTACAACGTGTTCCTGGTCGACCAGGCCCCGTCGACGGCGGCCGCCGCGGAGCCCAGCGCGCCACCTCCGGCGGCGCTGAAGCTGCCGCCCACCAAGCCGTCGCCGTCGACGAAGACGGTGACCGACGCCGTGAACACCGAGCTGGCGGCGCACGGCGGTTCCTGGACAGCCTGGTCCGCGGAGGTGGCGCCGGTGCACGCGGCGCTGAAGGCCCGCCTGGCGGCGATGCCCGCGGGCAGCAAGGCGCTGGCCGGTTCGGACGGTTTCCTGTTCTTCAACCGGTCCATCAGCTACCTGCTGGGCGGTGACCTGGGAAAGCAGAAGAAGGATCGCAACCCGCTGCCCGCCATCGCGGCGTTCCGCAAGCTGCTGGCCCGGCACGGCGTAGATCTGCTGTTCGTCCCCGTCCCCACCAAGGCCGAGGTGTACCCCGACAAGGCGGCCTCCACCCCGGGGAAGGATGCCGGCCTGGGCAAGTTCGCCGGCAAGGTGGTGAACCCGTTCGAACGGAAGTTCCTGCTTCAGCTGGCCGCCGAGGGCGTAGAGACGGTCGATCTGCTGCCCGCCCTGCTGGCCACCCGAGCAGACGGGCATGACCCGGCCTATCAGGCGCAGGACACCCACTGGACCAGCCGCGGACTGGAGCTGGCGGCCAAGCTGGTCGCCGAACGGGTCCGCCGCTATCCCTGGTACAAGGACCTCGAGAAGCACCGGCGCCCGTACCACCAGCGGGACGCGTCCTTCACGCGTCACGGAGATCTTCAGTCGCGCCTGCCGGAGGCCGAACGCGCCGCTTACCAGCCCGAGACGCTGGTCGGTCATCAGGTCGTCGACGCCGCCGGCAACCCCTACGACGACGACGCGGAGAGCCCGGTGGTGTTGCTGGGCGACAGCTTCACGGGCGTCTACCAGTTGATGGACTGCGAGCACGCCGGGGTGTCGGCGCACCTGGCCAAGGAGCTCGGCTACCCGCTGGATCTCGTGATGAGCTACGGCGGCGGTCCCAACGTGCGGCAGAAGCTGCTGCGCCGGGGTGAGGCGGCGCTGGGCACCAAGAAGCTGGTCATCTGGATGATGACGGCCCGGGACCTGTTCGACTTCGAGGACGGGTGGGAGCCGCTGGGAAAGCAGAAGTGAGCGCGCGCGGGCCGGCGCTGGCGCTCATCGTGACGCTGGCTGGCGCCGGCTGCGCCCGCGCGTCACAGCGCCCGCCCGGGCCCGTGGACAGCGCGCTGGTGGCGGTGGCGGCGGACTTCGACGCGGGAGACGTCGTCGAGGCGTGGGACGGCCTGCAGCGCCTGGCGGACCGCGTGACGGCGCGCCACCGGCGCAGCGGCGCCAGCGAGGTCGACGATCTGCGCGCCGTGCTGTTGGAGGAGGAGAAGTTTCAGCGCGAGATCGACAGCGACGATCCCCGCTTCTTCCTGCTGCCGTCGGTGCTGGCGAACCACCGCGGCAACTGCCTGGGGCTGGGCGCGTTGATGCTGGGCGTGGGCGAGCGGCTGGGCCTGCCGCTGGATGGCGTGATGGTGCCCGGGCACTTCTTCGTGCGCACCCGCGAGGCTCTGCGGAACGGCAAGCGCGTCGTCTCTCGCGCTGTCGTGAGCCTCGGCGCCCTGCAAGCGAACGCCGAGCAGGCAGCCGCGAAGGCCGAGCGAATAGGCGCCGGCACCCGCGAGCTCGAGGAGAGCGTCGCCCGGCTGCGCCGCTCGACCGCGCAGCTCGCCGTCCTCCGGGCCGCGCTCGCCGAAGTCGACGAGCAGCTCGGCTGGATGACGGTGCTCCTGTGAGAGTCGCGGCGATCGACCAGGGAACGAACACGACACGCCTCCTCGTCGCCGACATCGAGGACGGCGACGCGCACGAGCTCCACCGCGAGACGCGCATCACGCGCCTCGGC
>Ga0207660_10003188_pt1 | contig 10728 bp, 6 predicted proteins | sample KBSC73BmetaG_FD_184335 | JGI IMG/M metagenome (GOLD analysis project Ga0207660, IMG submission 184335) | Corn rhizosphere microbial communities from Kellogg Biological Station, Michigan, USA - KBS C7-3B metaG (SPAdes) (version 2) | ecosystem: Host-associated > Plants > Roots > Rhizosphere ... | reverse complement strand
CCAACTCGCACATCCGCTGGATCGTCAATTTGGCCTTGCGACTCCCAGCCGCAGATCTCGTCGTAGATGCTGTTCCGCCAGACGCATCGCTGTTCTGGCGTAATCCCTCCACTCTTCGCAAGTCACTTTTGAAAAAACTGACTTCCAGGCTGCGCCGCCCCAACTCGCCTTCCAGGCTTGCGACGTGGGCTTCCAGTTCCCGGATCCTTCTCGCCTGCGGATCGTCTTCAGCCGCTGGATGGCCCTGCGGCCCTGCCGAGCCGCATCGCGATACGACGGCAAGCCCTCACCTCTTCGCTTCCACAGATACAGCGCCCCCCCCCGGCTCACCACCAGACTGAAGACACGGTAAGCAATGGCAGGCTTTGTCCTGGCCAGACAGGCAGGATACTGCCTCCCGTTGGTCGCCTTGGGCTGTGCGGCTATTTCGGTGTAGAATCCTGAGGTCACAGCCGCGCGGATTCTGGGGCAGGTCAACACCTTGCGGGATGATTAATTCCCGCAAGGTCTTTGGTTACCAAAATCGCTGCCCGCAGCCTCAGACCGCGAGAGCCTGCGCAGCCTGCGCTCATCGGATTGATGCTACTTGCATTGGTCCCCTCCCCACGACCTTTGACCCGGAAAAATATACCGGCCTGTAATAAACCACGTGCTCAGGCAGTGCAGGGATTGCAATCGATCCAGCCGAACCAGGCGTGAATGTTTCTGACTCCCAATAAAATGGCGTTGACTCATTGATGACCCGGGACACCGCCACACATGGATCCTTGGATCGGTTCGGACTGCATTCCCAACCGCCCGCCCCATCGGATCCGTATTCGGAATACCCGAATTCAACGCCGATTCCATCTGAGCCCGGAATAAGCGAAGCATTCACCACCAACGGTTGGAACGTCGTACGAAGCGCGGAATCGATGCTGATCGGTGGCGCCTCCATCAGCATTGTTGAGAACACGCCGTCCCAGAATTGCGCCGGGAAATAGTACCACTGAGGATAATCCGAGCTGGTGATATTGGTCGCTGGATGGATCCCGGAAAATATGGACGACCGGCCATTGTTGAACAAATGCCCGAGCGTTTGTTCCGATGACCCTACGTAGTCAAACGATGACAGACTATACCGCGTTCCTGACTGTGATTCCATGCCAGCATCATAGATGCAGATGTCATTGATTTCCCAGTTATCACTGGTATTCGTCGCAAAACCGCCAGGAGGAAAATAACAGGCGCTCCCGGTCTGTGAACCGGGAATATACTTCAAAAGAAACGGCACGTTGATGAAGAAATCACCCGGAGAAGCCCCTGATTGACACTCTCCCGCCAGCATTGCCTGGCAGAACGTGTAATAGCCCGAACTGTCGCTTGCGATCACACTCCCGGGGCCCGACACATTTCTGAGTATGCGCCGCGCCGAAGTTGCCTGAGTATCGAAAATCTTGGGATGAAGTGTACGGGAAATGTTCGCTACTTTGTAGAGCGTCCCTGTCACAAGGGATATGTCGGTGGTATTCGGCGTTCCCCCGATGCCCACATATGGCCGGATGTCCAATCCATAGTTACTGACCGGATCGTTACCCAGCTTTGAATAGTCGGGGTGGGTTTGGCAGTTATCATTGCCGCACCATCCATTGAAGCCCTGCCGGCCAGCAAAGTATGAAGACATCGCCACAAGCCCGGTAAGGTTCTCTCGCGTCTGCTTCATTACGGCTGCGGCGAACTGCGAATCGTTCAGAGCCTGAAAATTCTGGTTGTTGTAGCATCCTTGATTGGCGACACAACGGGAACTCCACGTGCCACCTTGGGAGAATAGACTGTTGGTGCTGAATCCGTGAGCATTATATGTCGAATAGTCCCAAACGATTGTATTTCCACCAAGATTCTGTCCGTGCGGGTCGTTTACGTAATTCCACATCAGAACGTCGACCATCGGAGACCACGGGAAATTGAACCCAGGCCAATTACTGTACATCCAAAGCATCTGAGGATTAACGTCAACAGCCGGACAGTGCTTTGCGCCGTAAACACAAGCAAAAGTCAATGTCGTTCCGTCAATCTTAAGTAACTGAAGCAAGTCGATGTTCGCCTGATCGATTACCGGACCGCCCGGATAGGTTACGTCATCGATTCCGAGCCTGGCGTAATCTCCAATAGCGTAAGTTCCCAAAACACCTCGGTAACGCACACCGGACAAAAAGTCGTATGGGTCGCCGTCAACACCAAATTGCAGGCAGGCCGTGAAGCCGCCGCTGTTACTGGGACATGGAACCGATGTGGTATTACTGATTTTGTTAGCAACAGCCGGGCCACCGCCCGCGCTGCCGAAAGCATAGATGCTCTCCTGTTGAGCTGACCATCCCTCACGCAGCATTGCGCCCGGCCCCTTTTGCGTCATCCAGTGTGGATAGTCGGATACTCGGCGGGCAGCGATGATACATCCGGGAGTCATATAGTTCGCTCCGAAAGGGTCCGTGTTTTGACCGACGCAACCGGCGCCAAAAATACCATTTACATTGCTTGTCGCCAGTGGATCAAAAATCATAACCCATCCCCAGTAATTCTGGCCGGGGGAACCACTCCAGCGAATATCGAAATACAATTTCCCCATTTCAACAGCAGCAAAATACCACAGACCAAAAGGGTTTGTGCTATACCGCGAATCAAAGGCCTTTAGAAGCACGTCCAACGTCTGCCCGGGTTGAGTGATCGTAACTGGAACCTTGAAACACTCGTTTGTTATTGTTGAGCTGCATTGAGGGAGGAGCGCCCCGAGATTCCATTCCCACAACGGCAATTCTGGATGCCCCACCTTATTTTTAGCAGTGCCCCAGTCGCCTTGATAGACGTACTTGGTCAGGCTCTTGTCAGAGCCCATAACCCACCAGTTTCCGGTGTTGTCGAATCCTGAGCTTTGAATCGAACTGCTCACGTTTTGGTCTGGCGCAGGAGGCATGAATGCTCCGACCTTCCCGTTTAACAGGTCGATGCTGTATGCGCCCTGACGCAATTGCAGAACCCCGCCAGGGTCCCCGTTCCCAAGAGTGACTGTCATCGGAGCGCCGTAAAAGCCGCTATTGTATTGAGGATCCGTGTCGCCCCCTGCGAGGGTGTTGATAAACCCATTTGACACTGTTAACGTATCTGAGGAGTTGGTTTCTTTCCAGACGAGTACGCCGAAAGCCGATCCGCCAACAAACCATTGTCCTGCCGCCGGGCCTTGCGAACTTGTGCTGTTCGACGAATTAGGACAGGAAGTATCGATAGTGAAGTGTAAGGCGTCAATATTGCTCGTTATGAGATGGGTTCCGATAGGTTGAATCCAGATATAAGATCCTGCCGGGTTACTTTCAGGCGGTATTGTCCCGGTATCCCAGACCTTGGTTACTGTATTACTGTCGTCACACGTAACGCCGCCGCCGCGCCAACCGGTCTCGAATTGCGCCCAGATGCGCTTTCCGGGCTTTTGCATAACGTCATACACCTGTCCCGAGCCGAAGGTGTATTGTTTCGCGGCGCTTGAAAGCGGCTGCTGATAAATCTGGGCATTAGGAGCGCAAGTCTGCCAGTTCAGCGTTACGCACACGTCCATGCGGCAGTCGGGCGAGGTGTTACTGCCTGTGCAAGCCGAATTGCCAACATTTGCAGTGATCGAGAACTGCATCATAACAGGGGCACTATACGCTGAGCCAGAAATCACATCCCCCCACGAGAAAGCGTTGCTGAAGCCTACGCCCGGATTATTGCTCCAATCTCCGAGTACAAGTGGGTTGCTACTGCCGGTTATCGTAGCCTGACGAGTGGTAGTGATGTTCCAGCCTGATGGAATTGTCCATCCTGAACCCGTTACAAGTGGCGCCTGGATGTTAAGATTTGCAATGGAGCTATCATCTGGCATGACCAAATGCTTGATGAGCACGCCGGTTTGCGGGTCGACGTAGTCCGTATCGCGGCGCGCGGTCGAGCAACCGACATCAATTGTATTGCAGCGAGTTAATCCGATCGGGGACGGCCACGCCGGAGCGCCCGGATTGCTTGAGTCGGGCGGGATGCCGTCAAGATGCGTGTCGCCCATTGCGATAGGCCGAGTCGAGAAAGAGCCCGAGAATGAGTCTCCGTTGCAGTTAAGGGCATAATAATAGGAAGCATTCTGCTTGAGCGCTCTGGAATATCGGCTTCCGTCTGCAGCGTAGAAAGCTTTGTACCGCTTCCCGATGACGATCTGAGCGGTGTTACCGTTGATAAGATTGGCCGAGTCTCGCGAAACCAAATTGGACCCGGTAAACATTACCGGACTAACATCGTTGATTAGGGGGTAAAGCGAAGGATTACGAGATACAGCGACCGTGCAGGAACCAACGTTTCCGGGTGTATATGTGAACTTTATGATCGCCTGGGTGTTGGTGGTTCCGACTACAGATACATTCGAAAAGTTGGTTGAGTTTACGAGCGGAGGCGCGATCGTATAGAACGAACCCGGGTCGGACTGATTAGCGTATTCCGCCTTTACCCAATCGGCATTGCGAGCAATGTTTGAGACGCGTACCTCGTCAACAGCGCCCTTAAAAGTAGAGACATTTGCGGCGTTACTTCCAATATTAAAACCGCCATTACTGTATGAAAGCCTCCCCGCCAGGAGCGCTTTACCTGCTTGGCTGCCATTGACAAAAAGGGTCCCATTGGTGCCGTCAAAGGTGAAGGCGACATAGTACCATCTGCCTGGGTACCACGCGCCGCTACCGCACACGACTTTCAAACTCGTTCCAACAGACCACGCAGCCGCGAATGTGTTGGCCGGACAACTCGGATCATTGTTCGACAGGTAATAGGACCAGAAAGGAGATCCGTTCGGGCTTGAATAGGTCTGAGCGGCGATGCTTGACACATTGTTCGGTGATAAGTCCAAAGTGTTGACCCATGCCGAAAGTGTTACCGCAGTAGTGGGGGATTGCAGCGACGTCGTTTGCCCCATTCCGATACCACCCGACCCACTAAACAAAGCCGCGCCGCCGATCTGCCCCATCCCGGGCGTCGCGTTACTGGTCGTTCCGTTGTTCCCGTGCGAGGTCGAGTCCGCCATCGTCAGACTGGACCCATTCGGGAGATGCCACACTGCCATATAACTGGCATCCCAGGCGGATTTCTGCTGGTCCGTGGTGATATCCGACGTTCCGTAACAGAGATAGATGATTGTGTCGGTTATGTGAGATAGAGTGGGAATGTCTACATGAAACTCCGATTTTCCGGTCGTTGCATCCCACGCGGCTCGCTCGAAGCTAAGCAACGACGAGCATCCGGAGTCGCGCGTAAAAACAATATCGTAGCCGTTCGCGTTCTGAACGCTGCCGCCATTGGCGACAGTTGCGAGGTACGGATAGGTGCCGACAACAGCCATCGGAAAATTCGTCAAATCCACGGAGACACGCGCATGTGGAATGACAATCGGCCTGACGTTTTTGTAGGCCGCGAACGCAGGCAGCGTCAGCAGAAATAGAGATATTATTTTCTTCATTAGAATCCCAGGGTCCTCCAGGTACCGGCGCCATCACAGAAAACGAGGGCCGTGAAGCCGTCGCCTCCTACCGTTACGGCGTTACCCCAGGTATGGGCTTCTGCCACCGTAGCGTCCGTAACTGCTGCCATCATGCCTCTATTGCCGGTATTGCACGGATAGGCTGCAATGAGATTGGCAACCGTCGTAAAGTAGTTGATCCTTAACGGCGCATTAATGGTTGCCGGATTCGTCTGATTCTGCGTGATAACTACCGACTGATCTACACCGGCAGTTTGATTCTGCCCGTCATTCGAGATGAGAACGCCGAACCCTCCATTCAAAACAGGCGGTGCGGGAGTCGCTGCGGGCTGATAGGTTTTTCAGCTGGATGCGGTCCACACTCCGCCAGCGTAGTCGCACTTCGCGACAAGCGCTGTTGGAGCCGGTAAGCCGGCCGTGTAAAAGTTCGTTGCGCCTTGGGTGCTTGGAATAGCGAGCGGTCCGCCCCCCGTTCCAGTGATTGCCACGCCGTTCGGGGTTCCTATAACGGGCCCGGACGATGACCAATACACGTAGACCGTCCCATTGCCGGCAGGAGCGGCGAGTGCATTCGTCGCCGAAACCAGATCGAAAAGGCCACCGCCTTTCGGGACCACGCAGGGGGATCCCGACGTAGTGCAGGCAGCAAAGAAAACCAGACTTGACCCGTTGACGGAAGCCTGAGGGAAATTCCCCGCCTGAGCCGATGCTGGCGACCATGTGTTTGCCGCGGCGCAAAGATATAGATTGGTCCCCGCGGGGGCTGTCGTAAGAAAGAATTGCTCCCCAACGCCGCACGTTCCCGGCAGCGCCGATCCGGTCTTCGCCGGCTTCGATGAAACTGCGTTCGAAGCATCCCACGTGCCCGAAACCACCCGGCCTCCGTTGATCGTTGTCTGAGCAAACGCGCTAACCGCCACCGCCAGATAGATCTGAACCATTCTTCGCATCAGAAACTCCTCACGACTGTCAATTGGAAATTTGCACTTACGGAAACCGCAGCGCCGCTGAAATTACAGAGCTGCACACCTGCCGTGCCATTCGATACGATCCGCATTCGTCCCAATACTCCAGCCGGAAGGCTTGCCGGCCAGCCAGGCGCGACGCCATCGCCCACGACCGCTCGCGGCGCGGAAAACGTCACTTCCGTCGAGCACGCTCCGTTGTTGATCGTTCCGAAGTTCAGGCTACCGCTTGCCGATACATAAGTGGGAACAACCGCGGTGTCGATCCCGACCGTGGTCTGGGAGCCCGTATCAACGATACTTAACCCCGTCGAAACGCCCAGTATTTTCGTCGAGAGTAGCGCCCGTTTATCTATTCCGGTCGAGGTCCAGATACCATTGGTTGCTGTCCATGTGTACAGCGGAATCGTGTTGACTGGATAGGAAACCACGCCGTTAATTGCATTGCATCCGGAACAGACGACGTTCATGTTGCTGCCCACGTTCACGCTTCCGTCGGAACCCATGTAAATGAACGCGGTGCCCGTCGCGCCCGAGCCCAGCGCGGCTGTGGCCGGGGATGTCAAGGCATAAACGGCATTCCCGAATCGCACGTTGCACGGAGTGGCGGTTGAGCAGCCCGCACCGATCGTCAGAGTCGTGCTGGTTGCGTTCAGCGATGCTGCCATGTCCAGCAGTTGAGATATGAATTGTGCGCCCGAAGCTCCAGCTGCGGCGGAGCCGGAAATCGAGTTTCCGTTGATCACACAGCGGCCACTTTGCGGCTGCGCAAATGTCACGATTACGTTGTAAGTCGTCGGATCCACAGTTATGGAATCCGGTTCGATCGTTCGCGCGGGTGTCGAAGCGTCGTAGCACGTCACGACAAGATTGCTCGTATTCAGAACGTGTTCAGCGCCGGAAATCGAGAGCGTAGTCGCGGACGTGAACGGCTTACTGTAATTCGGAGTAACTATTCCTCCTTGCGCCGTCCAGGTGTTCGCCGCCGTACAAGCATAGAGGTTGGCGCCCGGCGTCGCCGCTGTATTAAAAAAGATTTCACCCTGCGAGCATGTAGCGGGGAGCGCCGGCCCCGTTTTGGCCGTTTTCGTAGTCGCCGCCGAGGAGAAGTCAACGCTCTTCGACTGCGTTCTCAAATCGATCTGGGTCTGGCCCCATGCTAATGAACCGCATAGGAGCAGCGCGTATATTAATCTGGTCATCAATCGAGCCCGATCCGACTGTACCCCTGGCACACTCTTGTCTTCCGCTAAATCGTTGATTTAATTACTTTTTTTCGTTGTGACTGTGAAAGTTCTCATTAGTCAGGCGGACAGCAAAAATTCGGGGATGAGAGGATGCCGGGGCCGCCTGATTGATGAGAACGCGCAGTGAGCTAAACCGCCTGGGCAGCGGTCGGTTTATGGGGTTTGAATGGGGCGGTGGTCCGGACAGTGGACAAGGAATGCGTGGATTGGCCGCCGGGAAGGGATGGCTGGCCGCTCGTTGATTGTGTTTGAAAGCTTCTGAGGAGCCTGTCAGGGCTGCCGATGGAAGCGGTGAGGGGCGTTTTTCGTCGGCCGGGCGCACTGGCGCCTCGCCATGCCGGAAAGGCAATGTCAGTGAGTGCGCTGCTGGTTAGCATGCTCATGAGGTGTTGGGAGGAATCGGGATCCGGATGAGGAACCCCGAGCATTTCGGGCAGCGAGGTTCTGGCGTTCGCAGAGCGCGCCAAACAGTTCGGCACTGCGCGGTGTCGGGCAGCAACTGGTTCTGCGGCCGCAGGAGCAGTTCCCGGCATAACGCCAGACTCTGTTTACGGTGGCGGTTGGCCATCAGGCCGAAGTAGCGGATGCGCTGAAAGCCCGCGGGCAGAGTGTGAATCAGGAAGCGGCGGATGAACTCTTCGGCGTCGAGAGTCATGCTCCGGGACTTGTGCCGGTATTTGCTGCGGTAGTCCTTCCACTGAAAGGTGACACGACCCTGGGAGACGCCGAGAATACGGTCGTTGGACAGAGCCACGCGGTGGGTGTAGCGGCCCAGATACTGAATCGCGGTTTGCTGTCCCTCGAACGGTTTTTTTGCGTAGACGACCCATTCGGATTTTCGAAGCGGATCGAGAAAGGACAGGAAGGCAGTCTGGTCTTTTAGCGGTTCGAGTTCGCCGAAGAACTCGAGCTGATGGTTTTCGAAAGCTTTGCCGAGCGCCTGAAGAAACAGTCTGCGGAACAGGCGGGACAGAACACGTACCGGCAGAAAGAAGCCGGGGCGGCAAGCCATCCAGTTGCCGTCCGGGCCGATGCCGCCTCCGGGGACGACGAAGTGAACGTGGGGATGATGCAGCAGATTCTGGCCCCAGGTATGAAGAATGCCGAAGAAGCCGATGTCTGCGCCGAGATGTTTGGGATCGCGCGCGATGGTGAGCAGCGTTTCGGAGGCGGCGCGAAACAGAATGCCATAGACGGTTTGCTTGTTGTAAAACGCGAGGCGCGCGAGAGGCTCGGGCAAAGTGAAGACGACGTGAAAATATTCGACAGGCAACAGTTCTCCCTGCCTGCTCTCCAGCCACTGGATACGCTCCGACCCCTGACACTTCGGACAATGGCGGTTGCGGCAGGAGTTATAGCTGTTGCGCGCGTAGCTGCACTGGCCGCATTTTTCGGCATGCCCTCCCAGCGCGGAGGTGCGGCAGAGCTGGATGGCCCGCATGACGCGCAACTGCTCGAAAGGGAGTCTGCGTGTCTTGCGGTACTGCTCTCCGTACTGCCGGAAAATGTCGGCCAGTTCGTAGACCGGCCGGGACAAAGCTGGCTTGACTCAGCTGGCTTTCGCGGCTGCCGCCTTTTTCCGCTTCGGGCGCAGTGTTTTGCCGGGAGCCGCCTTCGGCTTCGCGTCCAGCGGGCTGGCGATGGTGGAGAGCAGACCAGGAGTCACGGCAGTGTAACGGGCGGTGGTATCGATGCGGCTGTGGCCGAGAAGCACCTGAATGGCGCGCGTATCGGTTCCGTTCTCCAGCAGGTGCGTGGCGAAGCTGTGGCGCAGAGTGTGGGGCGTGACCCGCTTTTCAATGCCAGCCATGCGGCAGGCATCCCGGCACACTTCCTGAATGGCGCCGGCGCTGATGTGTGTGCCGGCCGCAACCCCGGGAAAGAGGTAATCGACCGGACGCCGCGCTTTCCAGTAGCGGCGCAGCAGGTTCAGCATGTGGGCGCTGAGAACGGTGTAGCGGTCCTTTGCGCCCTTGCCCTGCTCGACGCGGATCAGCATGCGCGCCGAATCGATGTGCCCGGGTTTCAATGAAACCGCTTCCGAGATGCGCAGTCCGGAACCGTAGCAGAGCATGAGCACGGCCCGGTGCGCCAGGAAGCCGACGTAATGGAACAGGCGCTCTACCTCTTCCCGGCTGAGAACCACGGGCAACTTTTCCGGCACTTTCATGCGTACAAACCGGTTCTTGCCCCAGGGCATTTCCAGAGTCACGGTGTACAGAAACTGAACCGCGGATACGAAGGTGTTGATGCTGGGGGCCGAGAGTTGCCTTTGCTCGGCCAGATACACCTGATAAGCACGCACGTGTTCCAGCCCGAGGCGGTCCGGGCTGGCGTAGTAATGCCGAGCGAATTCGGCTACATAATGAACGTAACTTCTTTGCGTCGTTGGCGAGAAGTTTCTGACCAGCATGTCTTCGATCATGCGTCTGCGAAGCGGCGTCATTGTGGGCTCCTGAGATGGTTTTGGTCTGTTAGTCCAGACCGTCGCCAGTGTTTCTCAGGAGCCCCCGCTTCGCAAATACCGCCCTTCGGGTATCACGAATACCGCGTCAGCGCCTTAGTTCATTCGGGTCGATAGATGTGCCCGGGCGCAACGGCTGCCGGATTCGTACCTGTGGATAAACGGTTCGGCCGAACCCGCGATAAGATGAATTGGTCAGAAGCCCGGGGCACTCGCGGAGTACGTTTGGAATCCCCAAATCGAACAGACGACCGGCCGATCCCGTGTGAGCAAACGGATGATCGTGGCGCAGTCGGGCGTGAGCTTCAGGCGTTACGGCGAAGCGAGGCTGTCCTTCGCGATTTCATCGAGACATCCACGATTGCTCTTCACTGGGTCGGCCCGGACGGTACGATTCTCTGGGCGAATCAGGCGGAACTCGACCTTCTCGGCTACACGCGCGATGAATACGTCGGCCGGAATATCGTGGAATTCCATGCTGACGAATCGGTAATCAACAACATGCTGGCCTGCCTGAGCCGGGGT
>Ga0207660_10003186_pt1 | contig 10733 bp, 9 predicted proteins | sample KBSC73BmetaG_FD_184335 | JGI IMG/M metagenome (GOLD analysis project Ga0207660, IMG submission 184335) | Corn rhizosphere microbial communities from Kellogg Biological Station, Michigan, USA - KBS C7-3B metaG (SPAdes) (version 2) | ecosystem: Host-associated > Plants > Roots > Rhizosphere ... | reverse complement strand
GCGCAAGGTCGAAATCCTGCCCTACCTCGTGCGCCTGCGCGACGAAGCCGGCGTACCGATGGTCTATGTCAGCCACGACGCCGGCGAAATGCGCCAGCTGGCGACGCAAATCGTGATGCTCCGCCGCGGGCGCGTGATCGCTTTCGGCGGAGCCGAGGTGCTGCCGGCGGCATAGCGTTCTTCAGGGTAACGAGGTGCACTTGCGTCTTCTCGAACCATGAAAGACCGCGAAGCTTTCCGCCGCGCGGGCTGGACTAGGGGCGTGTACCCATAAATCCAGAGGCGTGGGCGAACTCGGCTTTGGTGCGCATTCCGAACTCAAGTCGGACATCGTGCAAGATCCGAGAAGTGCCCAATGCCGGACCGCGGTTATTCCGGCATCCCCGCTATCCGGTAGGCTTCCACATATCGTTCATTAATTTCGGGTCGCCATCGCCGAGAGCGCAATCTATTCATAACAATCGAGATGCGCTGGGTGGGGTCGATTTGGCGCGCGACCGCCCAAGCCCGTCGAGCTTCTTCAACCCGCCCGGCCATCGCATGGCATCGCAATCTGGCCGTCCAGGATTTTGCGGCGCGCGGTTAGGGCATCGAGGATAGCGACCTCATCGGCTCCCATGAGGCGGCTGTAGCCCTCGACGTCAGCCGCAAAGATGGCAGCTAACCGGCGTTTCACTTCAAATGGGTCCGCCAAGGGTAGCCCCAGTACATGCGGTTTCCATGAGGGTATTTTGATACGTCCGGGCTGGCCGGGTCAATCGCGTTTGGGAAGTCGCCCTGTCGCTTGAATGCGTGGGCGCGGCCTTGGTGTTCTTTGGCATCGTAGGGCTGTCGATCGGGTACGGGTGGGATCGTTCGAGTACCAACAGGCTTGGGCAGTAGGAGCCGATCCTAAAAATCGTCGGCTGAGCTGGATTTGGTCCCGGCGGTTCGCGTTGGATGCAGGCCCGCTTGTGAGCGCATAACGGACGTAGATCAGACGTCGCGCGATGTCCGCCAAAGAGCGACATCGCTCTTTATTCGATCACCTCAATGGTGCGGACGAATTTGTCCCGCTAAAACATTTGGCCAACATCTCCCTTGGTTACTGCGCGGAGCTAGGGTTTCAGAACCTCAAACGCCTTCCAATCCCTGATGGCCGAGACGCAGCGATCGGTCATAGCCTTGGCCAGTGCGACGCCGCGCTCGTTGGCAGGATCGCCAAGGCCGCCACCAATCACCGGGTAGCAAAGACAAAACATCAGCGTCCAACGGTAATCGTCGATACAGTCGCCGAAAGAATAATTTTTGACGCCAAGTTCGATGAGCCGATCGTGATAAGCGCGCAGAAGGTCCAATTCGATCTCGCGTCTGAGTGACGGGGGCACACTTTGGCTCACGAAATAACCTACGTCGTAGGTGCCGGTAGATCGGATTGCAATTTGCCAGTCGACGACGGTGAGGGCATCGTGTTCTGGTCGCTCCCCGAAGAAAAAATTGTCGAGTCGATAGTCGCCGTGGCAAAGGGTGCGCGGTCTGTTTTGGAAACGATCGAGCATGCCGGCGATTTGGCCGGAAAGCCGCTCTCCGATCCGCCGCATATCATCCGGAAGGTCGGAGCCAAACTGTTGGAGATACAGCGGCCAAGCGATGGAATAAAGGGCAAGTCCGCCCTTATTCAGGTCGCTTTCTCCCAGTGGCACCCAATCGATTGTCTTAAGTTTCGGACTGTCCCACCATTCGGCGTGAAATGAAGCAAGCTGACGGATCGCCGCGAAGGCGTCCTCAGCCGAGCAGCCCTTTAGCTGATCTCCAAGCCGACGGTCGCCCAGGTCTTCCAGCAGCAGGAGGAAATCATCGGTTAGCAGGTCGTGAGAGGCATGGAGGCATCGCGGACTTGGCAAGGAAACATCTTTAGCGAGGAGTTTGTAGAAATTGACCTCACGTTCGTAGAACTTGAACTGCCGTGCCAGACCGCGGGTTTGCTCAATGGCCGCGGGGAATTTCGCGACCACCGACTTTGGACCTCGCGCGTTTTCTCGGTAAGAGAGCTTCACTCGCGCCAGTTGACAGAGAAAGCCAACGCCTTGGCCGATTACCTCGGTTTCGACCGAGGTTATGCTTGAGGCATCAAGAGAAAGTGCGTGGCTCAGATTGGAAGCAGTGAGATCTGCTGGACTTCGCGGATACATGCGATTCCTCCCTCAATCAGCAATTGAAATACCGTCGACCTCTTCTTGAGCTGCGCCAAGCCATTTGTTCTATCAAAGCATGGCGGATCAAGGCCATGCTAGGGGCTAACGCGCTGGGATATGATGTCTGAATTATCCCGAAAGCAGACATCGACCGGCTACCCCTTGGAAATACGACGTCCGGCTGAGTCCCACGCCCTAAATCCCCGCCACCGACGACCATATCTCGGACAGCTTGCGCTTCAACGAACCCATCCGCGTCGGGGGTGCTGCGTCTTCCTCTTCTTCGGGCAGGCGAAGGCCGACCACATTGACCCGGCCGCCGCTGATGCTGCGCGCCACCAGCACGATGGAGTCGAGCGCCAGCGTTGCGCCTTCCTTCGGCGCATGATCGAGATGAACGTCGAAATAATCGGCCAGCGTCAGTTTTGCCTGTTCTGCATCAACGGTCACGCCGTAGGTTGCGGCGATGTCTCCCAGCGTAACTTCGCCGGACACGGTAAAATCCCCGAGCAGATGCGGATCGGGCACCGTGCTCGGCAGCATGTCGACAAAAAAACGATCCAGCGATTCGGCTTTTTCCGGTGGCGCCAGCAGGTAGATATAGTCGCCGGGAAGAACCGGATCGGCCTCAGTGGGCGAGAGGATGTGCTGGTCGCGGATCACCAGCGTCGGCTTCGACCAGGATGGAATGACGCCGCGCCGGAAATACAGGCTCTTCGGACGAACGGAATAGCCGACCAGCTGCTGCTCGAGCTGGCCGGGCAGATCAAGCTCGACCCGGCGTGGACCGCGCTCGGCGCGCGGCAGCGCCACATGCAGCCGCCGGGCTGCTGCGGCCAGCGTCCAGCCCTGCAGCAACAGCGAGATGATGACGACGACAAAGGCGACGTCGAAATAGAGATGGGCCTTCGATAGTCCGACCAGCAACGGGATCGAGGCCAGAAAAATCGCGACCGCGCCGCGCAGGCCGGTCCAGGCGATAAAGATCTTCTCCCGCCAGTTGAAGCGAAACGGCGCGAGGCAGAGAAACACCGCGAGCGGCCGCGCCACCAGCATCAGCACCAGCGCCACGATCACGGCCGGAATGACGCTGCTCACCAGCCGCTGCGGCGAGACCAGCAGGCCGAGCAGGACGAACATCACGATCTGCGCCAGCCAGGTCGCGGCGTCGAGAAACGTCACCACGGAGTTGTGCGCGCGGGTCGGCCGGTTGCCGATGATAATGCCGGCGAGATACACGGCCAGGAATCCCGACCCGTGCGTGATCTGAGCTATGCCGAAAATCACCAGCGCGGCGGTGGCGACAAAAGGCGCGTGCAGGCCCTGCGGCAGCGCCACCCGATTAAGCGCCAGCACCACCAGCCGGCCGCCGATGATGCCGACGATGGCGCCGAGCACGGCCTCGCGGCCGAATTCCAGTGCAACATGCCACGCCGAGCTTTCGCCGATCGAAATGAACTCGACCAGCATCAGGGTGAGAAATACCGCAAACGGATCGTTGGTGCCGGATTCGGCCTCCAGCGTCGCGCCGACGCGGGGACGCAGCCGCAAGCCCTGCGCATGCACCAAGAGGAACACCGCCGCGGCGTCGGTCGAGGCCACCACCGCGCCCACCAGCAGCGCCTCGGTCCAGTTCAGATCGAGCGCATATTTGGCGACTGGTGCGGTGATCAGCGCCGTCAGCAGCACGCCGATCGTCGCCAGCACCATCGATGGCGCCAGCACCGCGCGGATGCTTTGAAACCGCGTTCTCAAGCCGCCATCGAACAGGATCAGCGCCAGCGCCACCGAGCCCACCAGATAGGTGGTGCGCACGTCGTCGAACGGCAGCTGGCCCGGGCCGGCATCGCCGGCCACCATGCCGATCAGCAGAAACACCAGCAGCAACGGCGCGCCGAAGCGCAGCGCCAGCAGGCTCGACAGAATGCCGGCCATCACCAGAACCGCGCCAAGAAGAATGGCTATGCTGACCGAATCGAGAGAGGCCATGAGCTTCGCAAACCCTCGCAAATCCTTGCAATTGCATCCTTATCGTCGCAACAGTTCAACGCCAACCCATTTCTGTCCCCAGCGGCAATGTGCCCGTTTTGCGGGCTTTAACTCGCTGGCATGCGCGTCGCGATGGCGCCGACGCCGCGGTTATGGGAATCTGCCGGATATTCGAATCAAGTTTTCCGATGATCTGCCATGAGATGAGATTTTGACGATGGACCCGAATGACATCACCGAATTCCTGCACTCCGCCGCGCGTTCGGTCGGCGCAGAGGTCACATCACCCTGGTTCTATCTGCAGCTGGGGCTGATCCTGGCCGGCGCCGGGATCGCCTACGGCGCCGGCGCTGCCATTCGCTCGCGGATCGACATGACCTCGCTTGCCATGGGCTGGCCGGCGCCGCTGCGGCTGTTCATGCGCGTGCTGGTCGGCAGCGCCTCGACGGCGGTGTTCGCGGTGGAGATGACGCTGGCGCGCACGGTGATGCTGACGTCGACCTGGCCCAGCCGCAGCTATCTGCTCGCGGTGGCCGCCAACCTTGCCTTTGCATGGCTGATCATCCGGCTCGTTACATCCGTTATTCGCAACCCCTTTATCGTCCGTCTGGTGTCATTGTCGGCATGGCTGGTAGCGGCCTTGAGCATTCTCGGACAACTTGAGCCGACCGTCGAAGCGCTCGACTCGGTCTCGATCGTGCTCGGGGGGCTGCGGCTGACGCCGCTGCTCTTGATCAAGCTTGCCGTGCTGCTGGCTGTGGCGCTGTGGCTGACCAACATCGCCAGCAATTTCGCGGAAAGCCGGATCACGCGATCCAGCGACCTGACGCCGTCGATCCAGGTGCTGCTGGTCAAGATGATCCGGCTGGCCCTGATGGTGTTTGCCGTCGCGGTCGTGATGAGCGCGGTCGGCATCAACCTCTCGGCGCTGGCGATCTTCTCGGGCGCGGCCGGCGTCGGCATCGGCTTCGGCTTGCAGAAGATCGTCGCCAATTTCATCAGCGGCATCATCCTGCTGGCGGATAAATCGGTGAAGCCGGGCGACCTCGTCACTATCGGCGACAGCACGGGACGTATCAGCGCAATGAAAACCCGCTATATCTCGGTCGCCGCCGGCGACGGCCGCGAATTCCTGATTCCCAACGAAGATCTGGTGACGCAGAAGGTCGTCAACTGGACCTACACCGACAAGAACACGCTGGTGAAGGTCAATTTCGGCACCAATTACGACGCCGATCCGCGGCTGGTCTGCAAACTGGCCGCGGATGTCGCGGCAGCGATCCCGCGCGCCATCAAAGGCAAGCCGCCCAACTGCATCCTCGTGGAGTTCACCGAGGCCGGCATGAAATTTTCCCTGACCTTCTGGATCGCCGATCCCGACGGAATGGACAATGTGAAGAGCGAGGCGATGCTGTCGCTGTGGGATGTCTTCAAGCGCGAGGGCATCCGCGTGCCCTATCCGGTGCGCGAAATCCGCATTCGCGGCGGCGCGTTGCCGGTCGAGACCACGGTGGAGGTTCCGAGCTGATGCGATGGGCTTTGCTGCCGAATTCCCTCGGGAATCGCTGCGGTTCCGGACGAGTCAACCGTGGCTTGCTACTCACAGCCCCGATCATTAAATTGGGGCTGCAAATCATCACTTCCCGCCCAGACATGATCGGCCCATGAGCTATATCGAAGCCTCCGATACCTCCTTACGCAAGACCGGGCAGATCAAGCTGCATGGGCCGAGCGGGTTCGCCGGCATGCGCAAGGCCGGTGCGCTGGTGGCCAAATGCCTCGATGAACTCAGCGATATCGTGAAGGCGGGCGTACCGACCTCCCGGATCGACGATTTCGTCCGCGACTTCGCCTTCAGCCATGGCGCCTACCCCGCTACCCTGATGTATCGCGGCTATCGCTATTCGACCTGCACCTCGATCAATCACGTGGTCTGCCACGGCATGCCCGGCGACCGGCTGCTGAAGGAAGGCGACATCGTCAACATCGACGTCACCTTCATCGTCGAGGGCTGGTACGGCGATTCCAGCCGGATGTACGCGGTGGGCCCGATCGCCCGCAAGGCGGAACGGCTGATCGAGGTGACCTATGAGGCCATGATGCGCGGCATCGCCGCGGTAAAACCCGGCGCCACCACCGGCGACATCGGCCACGCCATTCAAAGTTTCGTCGAGCCGCAGGGCATGAGCGTGGTGCGCGACTTCTGCGGCCACGGCCTCGGCCGCATGTTCCACGACGAGCCCAACATCATCCATATCGGCCGACCAGGCGAAGGCGTGGTGCTCAAGCCCGGCATGTTCTTCACCATCGAACCGATGATCAATCTCGGCAAGCCGCATGTGAAAATCCTGTCCGACGGCTGGACCGCTGTGACGCGCGACCGCTCGCTGTCGGCGCAATTCGAGCATTCGGTCGGCGTCACCGCAAATGGCTTCGAGATCTTCACGCTGTCGCAGCGCCACGTCGAGAAGCCGCCCGTAGCGGCATAATTTTCGCCACGGGTAGCCCCTCATCTGACAATTCGCGGTTGCAAAACCTGGCCGACACGGCATGTTTAGTGCCAATGCCCGCGAAAACCAGCGAACCACAGGATCAGTCTGCCGAGACGCCGCATTATCTCGGCCATCGCGAGCGGCTGCGCGAGCGCTTTCATGGCGCCGGCCCCGACGCCTTGAGCGATTACGAGTTACTGGAGATGGTGCTGTTTACTGTCCACGCCCGGCGTGACATGAAGCCGCTGGCTAAATCCCTGCTCAAGACATTCGGCTCGTTCGCGGAGGTGATCCACGCGCCGGTAGCACGGCTGCGTGAAGTTGATGGAATCGGCGAGGTGTCCATAACTCAGCTCAAACTGATCGCGGCCGCCGCCAGCCGTATCGCCAAGGGCGAGCTGAAGGCGCGCACCATGCTGTCGTCATGGAATGACGTGATCGACTATTGCCGGACCAGCATGGCGTTTGCCGACAAGGAGCAGTTTCGCATCCTGTTTCTCGACAAGCGCAACCAGCTGATCGCTGACGAGGTGCAGCAAACGGGCACGGTGGACCACACGCCGGTTTATCCGCGAGAGGTGATCAAGCGCGCGCTGGAATTATCGGCCACCGCGGTTCTGCTGGTGCACAACCACCCCTCCGGCGATCCGACGCCGTCGCAGGCCGACATCCAGATGACGCGCGCGATCATCGACATCGCCACTCCGCTCGGCATCGCCGTGCACGACCACATCATCGTCGGCAAGAACGGGCATGCCAGCATGAAGGGGCTGCGGCTGATTTAGGATGATGCGCATTGATCTGCGTGTCCGCGTTCGTTACGACGCCATACGGTACCTTTGCGGAAAGCCGCGGGCATAATATTCTGTATAGACAGGTTGCCATGAGAAGTACGCTGCCGATCATCATTGGCGTTTCGTTGGTGATCGCAGCGGTGGCCTGGGGTTTTCCGTTCGTGGCTCCCATGGCCTGCAGCTATTGGGCATCGGGTATCTGGGGCGCCACCGTCATCGCGGGCTTAGCTCTTCATGGAAAGCGGGGTCTCTGGGTTTTTCTCGGCACACCGCTGGCGCCGTGGCACGCCGCGTTTGCTGGTCTGATCTATATTGCCTGGCGCTGAGCGAATTTCCGACTCCAACGCGTCAGGTGGCCTTTCCCGATTTTTCCTCTTCGAGGGTAACCGCGACTGCCGCATTGGCCGACAGCCGCACCTTCCGCCCTTCGACATCCGCGACCAGCCCCAGATCTATGAAATGATGGTGGCCTCTGTGATGTCCTTCGCCGCTGTCGGCCGTGGTGAGCTTGATCCGGCCGTTTTCAACGCGGTCGACGGTCCCGATGTGAACGCCATCCGCGCCGATCACTTCCATATGCTGCTTGACGCTGATTTCCAATTTCTTCACGCGCGACTTCGATCGGGTAAGTTCATCGCGCTGCCTGGTCAGGAGGTCGAGTTGCGCCTCCTGGTCGGCGATACGCCGTGCCGTCAGTTCCTCGACCGCGCCGCCGGAATAGGCGGCTGCTTGCTCGGTCAATTCGGTGAGGTTTTCCCTTATCGCGGCGATGCGTTGCTCGATCTCGGCGATGCTCAGCGGAATCTCGGGCATGGATGATCTCCTCGGCACAGGTCCTGCGCGATCGGTATTGCCCGAGGCGCGCTGACTTCGGTGCCCTTTGCAGGCCCCCGCGCCTGCAACGATTGGACGGGATCGCGGCGCCAACAAGACAATTTTGCGTGTGGGCTTGCCGGCAAGCCAAGTTGATCGACCGGAATCGTTTCTAAAAAACTACTGCCTGACCATGATCAGCGGATCGGCGCTGTCGGGCACCCGCCGCCACTGCGCGTTGTCGTCGGCCTCGAAGTGCCAGACCTCGCCGCTTCCCGACATCAGCAGCAACTCGCCGCGCTCCAGCCGCCACACCGTCGGCGCAAAGGCTGCGACCGCCGGATCGCAGCGCGGCTTGAGGAAGACCGCGAAATTGTCCGGCGTCACCTCGGTGTTGGTCAGGGTCAGGCCGCAGATCGCGCGGCCATTGCCGCGAACCATCGACCAGTCGCCGATCATCTGGTCCATCGATTTTGCCAGCGAGCGCGCGGCGGCGAGATTCTGCAGGATGTAGATGCCCTCGCCTTGTCGCAGGCCTTCGAAAATCCCGCTCTCGACCTCGGTAAAGTCGATCACCGGCTGACCCGCGGCGTCCTGCAGCCGCACGATATCCAGACCCTTGATATTCCAGGCGGTGATATCCCTGGTGAATGGCAGCGCCGCCGCGCAACCAGGCTCGAGTTCAAGCTTCAAGCCTTGCGGCGTCGCATCGCCTTTCAGGGTGACGACGCAGGTCTTGCTGCGTTCGGTAGTCGAAAGCTCCCACTGACCGATCATGTCTTTTTTCAAGGTCGAGGCATCCTGCGACCGAACGGGCGATCCGCAGGCAAGCAGTGCCAGCAGCGCCGCGAGCGCGATGCCGAGGCGCCCTCGCATCAGCGGCTCTTCACCGGCGTTTCCGCAACCGGCGTCAGCGGCGGCTTGCCCGCGAACCAGGCCTTCAGATTGTCGACCACCAGCTGATCCATGGCATTTCGCGTCACCACCGAAGCGGAGCCGATGTGGGGAAGCAGCACCACGTTCTGCATGGTGCGCAATTCATCCGGCACCGCCGGTTCGTTGGCGTAGACATCGAGCCCCGCGGCCAGAATGGTCCCCGACTTCAGCGCGGCGACCAAGGCCGGCTCATCGACCACCGAGCCGCGCGCCACGTTGATGATGACGCCGCGCGGCCCGAGCGCCTTCATGACGTCGGCGTTGATCATTTTCGCCGTCGCCGCGCCGCCGGGGACAATTACGATCAGGGTGTCGACCGCCTTCGCCATCTCGATCAGGTCGGGATAATGCTTGTACGACACGCCGTCCGCCGGTTTGCGCGAATGATAGACCACGGGAACGCGCGAGGCCTCCAGCCTGCGTCCGATCGCCTGCCCGATCCGGCCCATGCCGACGATCCCGACCTTGCGGTCACGCAACGATCCAACGCTGAGCGGATAGTTCTGCGTCGTCCAGAGGCCCGAACGCAAATAGCGGTCAGCCTTGACGAACTCGCGCAGGGTCGCGATCAAAAGCCCCATCGCGACGTCGGCAACCTCCTCCGTCAACACATCAGGCGTATTGGTGACAACGATATTGTGCTCGCGGGCGAAAGCGGAACCGACGTGATCGTAGCCGACGCCGAAGCTCGCAATGATCTCGAGCTTCGGAAAAAGCGCCAGCGCTGTCTTGTCGGCATGGACCGTGTGGTAGGTCACCGCCATGCCGCGGATTTTCCCCAACATGGCTGGAGTCAATCGTTCCAGGTCGTGCTTGGTTTCAGCAGTGTGCAGGACGAACTGGTCGGAAAAACCGTTCTCAAGAATCGGTCTGCTCGGGCCATAGATCAGCAAATCGACCTTCTCCGAAGAAATATTTCCGCCCACCATCAGTTTTCCTTTCCAAGCGCGCTTTCGTGCCAGCGCCGCAACACCAGGTGCGAGGTTAGCGCCAGCAGCCCATAGATGACAATCCCGGCGGCGGAGAGCAACAGCAACGCAGCGAACATTCGGGGAATGTTGAGGCGATAGCCGGATTCCGCGATTCGATAGGCGAGGCCGGAACCAGCGCCCGCGGTGCCTGCCGCGATCTCGGCGACCACGGCGCCGATCAGCGACAACCCGCCCGCAATCCGCAATCCGCCGAGGATGAATGGCAGCGCAGAAGGCAGTTTGAGAAAGGCAAGCGTCTGCATTCGCGACGCGCCGTAAAGCTGAAACAGGCCGGCCAGATTGCGATCCACCGAATTCAGTCCGAGCGTGGTGTTGGACAGCACCGGAAAGAATCCGACGATCCAGGCACAGGCAATGACGGCGGTTTGCTGCGGCAGGTAGATCAGGAGCAGCGGCGCGATCGCAATGACCGGCGTCACCTGCAGGATGACCGCATAGGGAAACAGCGAATATTCCAGCCACTTCGATTGGTTGAACAACAGCGCCAGCGCGACGCCGCCGAAGGCTGCGGCAACGAAGCCTTCGAGCGTGGTCAGTAGCGTG
>Ga0207660_10003182_pt1 | contig 10738 bp, 8 predicted proteins | sample KBSC73BmetaG_FD_184335 | JGI IMG/M metagenome (GOLD analysis project Ga0207660, IMG submission 184335) | Corn rhizosphere microbial communities from Kellogg Biological Station, Michigan, USA - KBS C7-3B metaG (SPAdes) (version 2) | ecosystem: Host-associated > Plants > Roots > Rhizosphere ... | reverse complement strand
AGCGACCATCGAGCGCAAACGCACCCGCGCGGCTGAGCCTCAGCCGCCGTCGCCGCGCGGCAAGGACGATGCGGCGATGCTCAAGGCGGCGGCGAACCTGACCCGCGACCTCAACGTGCCGAAGACGGGGATCTACTGGGCGGACATGCTCGGGTCGGCGGTGCTGGGTTATGCGGCGCTGCTGGCTGCGATGTTCGTGCATCCGGCGTGGCTGGCGCTTGGAGTCGGCCTCGTGGCGGTGCTCGCGTTGTACCGCGCGGGGTCGTTCATCCACGAGCTGACGCATATCAAGAAGGGCGCCGTGAAAGGCTTCCGCTTCACCTGGAATCTTATCGTCGGCGTGCCGCTCTTGATCCCGAGTTTCATGTACGAGGGCGTCCACAACCAGCATCACGCGAAACGCTATTACGGGACGGTCGACGATCCCGAATATCTGCCGCTGGCACTGATGCATCCGTGGACCCTGCCGGTGTTCCTGATCGCAGCCGCGCTCGCGCCCGTCGGGATGCTGATCCGGTTCGGAATCCTTGGCCCCCTGTCGCTGCTCTCGCCGAAGCTGCGGGCGCTGGTGGTCGGGCGTTACTCGGGCCTTCAGATCAACCCGAAGTTCGTCCGGCCCAAGCCCGAAGGCGAGTTCGCGCGCGACTGGGCGTGGCAAGAGGGTGCGGCCAGCGTTTGGGCGATCGCGCTCATCGCCATGGTCGTGATCGGCGTCATCCCGCTGCGCGATTTCCTGATCTTCCTCGGCGTCTGTTCGGGCGTGATGTTCCTCAACCAGATTCGCACTCTGGTCGCGCATTTATGGGAGAATGGCGGCGAGCCGATGAGCGTCACCGCGCAATTCCTCGACAGCGTCAACGTGCCCCCGCCGGGCACCTTGCCGGCGCTGTGGGCGCCGGTGGGGCTGCGCTATCACGCGCTGCACCATTTGCTTCCCGGACTGCCATACCACGCGCTCGGCGAGGCCCATCGTCGGCTGTGCAGGGAACTCGAAAGCGGTTCCGCCTATCACGCGTCGAGCCACCGCGGTCTGTCGCCGCTCGTGCGCCGGCTGGCCGCGAGCACGTGGAGAGCCGGCGCAACTCGTGCTAAGGAGCCCGCATGAAGCACGAGCGTTCGATTTTCGACGATCCCGAAGCGGAGGCGGCCTCTCTGCGAAGGGCCGAGGAGGACGTGCGCGAGGGCCGCCTGATCAGCAATGAGGCCATGGTCCGCTGGTTCAAGTCATGGGGAACCGGCAAGCGCCTGCCGAAGCCCAAACTCGGCGACTAATTTGCGAAGAGCGCGATCGGTCGGCGCGACACCTAAATTGCACTGCGCGTTCGAGTTGCAGATAGTCTCAGCAGGGGGTGTTATGCGTAGAATTCTCACGTTCGCAGCCGCGACAATTTTGGCATCGGGCGCGGTCGCTGCGCCGGCTTCAAAGACCGGACCCGATTGCTCGGGGACCGACCGTTACCCAGTGATGATAACGCACACTGAGCTTGTCGACGAAGGTATTCTTCCTCGCGATGGCGTGGACTGGCGCCACATAATTAACCGAATGATCGCATCACAGCAGATCAGTAAGCACCTATGGCGCCAAGTCTTCCACGTCACATATCCTCTGAAGTCGGGCCGCAAAGTTGAAGCCATCGTGGTGAACAACGCCTCGTATGAGGAATGCTCGGAGGGCGGCACGCAGATCTTCGTGGTTTCGAAGTCCTCTGAACCTTGACTAAGCGGCGCATTTCGGCTTGAGCGCTCCGCGTCCGGCGGGCTGATCAGCTCGCCTTTGTTATTTGGGCATTGCGCGGCCGCCCGAAGTGCTGCGTGGCCGGGAGTACCTGACACGGCTCCCCGACGAACGAAAGGAAGACACCATGCGCCATCGTGTTGGCGGCCGTAAGCTTCAGCGCACCTCCAGCCACCGCGCGGCCCTGTTCCGCAACATGGCGGCCGCGCTCATCAAGCACGAGCAGATCACGACCACCACGGCCAAGGCGAAGGAGCTTCGCCCCTATGTCGAAAAGCTGATCACGCTCGCCAAGCACGGCGGGCTGTCGAACCGCCGGCTCGCGCAGTCGCGGCTGATGGACGATGTGCAGCTCGCCAAATTGTTCGACGTGCTCGCGCCGCGCTACGCCAAGCGCGACGGCGGCTACACGCGGGTGATCAAGGCGGGCATTCGCATTTCCGACGCGGCGCCGATCGCGGTGATCGAACTGGTCGACCGCGACGTTTCGGCCAAAGGGCAGGATTCGGGCCCGGTGATGACCGAGGAAGAGTTCGAAGCGGCCTGAGCCGCTCAGGCGGCGCGGACGTTCGTCAGGAAGCGGTCGACTTCCGCCTTTAGCGCATTGGCCTGGTGAGAAAGCTCGCCGGCAGCCTCGAGGCCGTCGCGAGCCGCGGCTTCGGTCGCCTTCGCGCCTTCGCGCACCTCGGCGATGCTCTGCGCGACATTGTCCGTGCCCACCGCGACTTCGCCGGTATTCTCGGAAATCTGCTGCGTCGCCATCGCCTGCTCTTCGACCGCGGCGGCGACCGAACCGAGGATCTGGCTGAGCTCGACATTGGTGCCGCGGATATGCCCGATGGCCTCGGCGGCTTCCGCCGAAACCTGCTGCATGGAGATGATCTGGTCGGTGATCGCGGCCGTGGCGCTCGCCGTCTGGCCGGCGAGATTCTTGATCTCACCCGCGACCACTGCGAAGCCGCGCCCCGCTTCCCCGGCGCGCGCGGCTTCGATGGTGGCGTTCAGCGCCAGCATGTTCGTCTGGCCTGCAACCGACTGGATGAGGCCGATGACTTCGCCGATCTTCTGTGCGGATTCAGCGAGGCCGGTGACGATCGTGTCGGTATCGCGCGCCTTGTCGAGCGCGCGTTGGGCGATCACGCTCGATTCCGAGACCTGCTGCGCGACCTCGGCGATCGACTTGGACATCTGGCGCGTGGCGATCGCCATCGCCTGGACGTTGCTGCTCGCCTGGCCCGCGGCCGAAGCGACGGAGGAGGAAACGGTGCGGCTGCGCTCTGCGGCGGCGTTGGTCTCACGGCTCCCTGTTTCGATCTGCGCGGCGATGGCGGCAACCGTGTTCACGACCTCCATCACGGTTTTCTCGAACTCGTCGGCGGTCTGGGTGAGCGCCGCACGGCGCTGAATTTCGGCACGTTGCAGCGATCCGGCTTCGCGCTCGCGCAGCTCCGCCTCGCTCTCCTTGAGCTTGGTCTTTTCGAGGCCGGTTTCGCGCAGCGCTCTCGCGGCGCGGGCAAGCGCGCCGATTTCGTCGTCGCGCTGCGAGCCGTCGATTTCGACCGAATAATCTTCGCCGATCAGGCGTTCGAGGGTGACGGAAATACGCGCGAGCGGCTCCGACACGCTTCCGCCGATACGGTTGGTGAGAAGGCGCGACGCGATGACCACAAGCACGCCGGCGAGGGCGACGAGGACGAGGTCGACGACCGAGGCGCGGACGACCGACGCATCTTCGACCGCCACCTTCGCCTTGTAGTCGTTGCGCATGCTTTCGATGGTCTTGTCCATGAAGTGGCCGGTGTCGGCCAGCTCGGCCATCGTCGCGAGCGCCGCTTTGTCATCGCTGCGAAGAAGCTCGGACTTCAACTGGGCGAACTCGCCTTCGTAGCGAACCTCTCCATCGCGGACCGCGTGGACCTGCACATGATGCTCCCCGCGGACCGCCGCTTCGGCCGCCGCGATCGAATCCTTGAGGTCGGAGATATTGCCTTCGGCTGCCCCGATCGTCGTGGCGTTGGGGTTGGCCGTTGCGTGGAATACGTCGCGCTCAAGGGACGCGAGGTCCTTCTCGAGATTGAGGCTGGCAATGGCTTCACGGTGCAGCTGCCTCGACCGTTCGAACGCCTGGAGTCCTTCGTAGGCGGCGACAATCTGAACGCCGACGACGAGGGTGACGAGCGCGATGGTGAGCGCCGTCAGCGCATCGAGCTTGCGCGATATCGGCTGTTTAGCAAGCCACGAGTCGAGCAGACCAAGCGACATATGCGTTCCTGTGCGATGACTGACACGCTTCCGAAACGCCCCATAAACCGGCACCTGTAAGTGAAAGGTAAACGGCTCCTTCACCATCGCGCGTCCCGCTTCGGGATGAAGTTGGCCTGGATGATTCGGCGCCGAAATGGATCGATGGTAAAGTGGGCGTCGCCATGGGGGGTGCCGGAGATGCTGTACTACCGGCTCTATTATTTCGAGCGCTTCAGCGGCCACATCGACCATTTTCGCGAATTCGAGGCGGAGGACGATGCGGCGGCAATCAGCCAGGCCGAATGGTGGAGCGACGGTCAGGCGATGGAACTGTGGAACCGCGAGCGCCGGCTAAGGCGCTGGGACGGCATCCCAATTGACGAGGCTTGAGCGGCCGGGATCTGCCTGAACTGCAGACGACCGGGGCGTTCACAACCGGTGCAGCGGCGCAATGAGATTATCCGAAACAGACCGTCGCGCGTTCATGCGGCGAGTCGGGAACAGGTGAGGAGTAAGGCCATGAAGGCTGTCACGATGTTTTTGGCCGGAGGCGCCGCGATTGCCGCGCTCGCCGGTGCGGCCCCCGCAAGCGCGCAGTTTTTCCCCGGCATGGGTTTCCCCGGCTACGGCCAACCGGCTTATCCGGGCTACGGCGGCTACGGCTATGGAGTGCCGGGCGGCGGCCGCGTCGCGGCCAGCCAATGCACCGCGGCGGTCCAGCAGCGGCTCGGCGGCTATGGCGGTTACGGCTATGGCTATGGCGGCGCTGCCGGCGGCCGGGTTCTCGGCGTGACCAGCGTCGAGATCCGCTCCGAAGGCGGGTACAGAGTTCGCGGGACCGCAACCCAGGGCGCCTATGGCTATGGCGCTGGAACGATCGGCTTCACCTGCCGCACCGATCCCCGCGGACTGGTCATCAGCGTCGCGTTCAACAATGGCTATTACGGCAACGGCTATCCGGGCGGCGCCTATCCCGGCAACGGCTATTACGGGAACGGCTATCCGGGTGGCGCCTATCCCGGCAACGGCTATCCGCCGAACGGTTATTACGACCCGAACGGCAACGATCCGGACAATCCCTATTCGGTCTACGGCTATTCCCGCTACTAAGGCTTGAATTCGCAACAAAGGCACAGGCGCCGGGTTCGGGAGGCCGAGTCCGGCGCCTTGTCGTCGCGGCACCGAACTTTACTCGCCGCCCACGCGTGCCTATCGGCCCGCCATGACGGTCCAGCCAACTCAGTCCATCCTCGTCGTCGACTTCGGGAGCCAGGTCACGCAGCTGATCGCTCGGCGCGTGCGCGAGGCGGGGGTCTATTGCGAGATCGCGCCGTTCAACAACGCCCAAGAGGCTTTCGAACGGCTCCGGCCGAAAGGCGTGATCTTCTCCGGTGGACCGGCGTCGGTGATCGAAGCGGAAAGCCCCAGAGCGCCTCAGATACTGTTCGACAGCGGAGTTCCGCTGCTCGGCATCTGTTACGGGCAGCAGACCCTTCACCAGCAGCTTGGCGGAAAGGTCGTCAGCTCCGACAGCCGAGAGTTCGGCCGCGCCTTCGTCGACATCGTCGCGCCCAGCGCCCTGTTCGACGGACTGTGGAACGTCGGCGAGAAGCACCAGGTGTGGATGAGCCACGGCGACCGGGTGGAGACGCTCGCGCCAGGGTTCGAGGTCGTCGCGCGTTCCGAAGGCGCGCCGTTTGCCATCGCGACCGACGAGAAGGCGAAGCGCTACAGCCTGATGTTCCATCCTGAGGTCGTGCACACGCCCGACGGCGGCAAGCTGCTCGCCAATTTCGTGCGCCACGTCTGCGGCTGCACCGGCGACTGGACGATGGCGAGCTTCAAGGAGTCGAAGATCGCCGAAATCCGCTCGGCTGTGGGAAGCGGACGCGTGATCTGCGGTCTTTCCGGCGGCGTCGACAGCGCTGTGGCCGCGGTGCTGATCCACGAGGCGATCGGCGACCAGCTGACTTGCGTCTTTGTCGATCATGGTCTGATGCGGCTCGGCGAGGCCGAGCAGGTCGTGAGCCTGTTCCGCGGCAACTACAACATCCCGCTGGTACACGTAGACGCGAGCGCGGATTTCCTCGCGGGGCTCGAGGGAGTCACCGACCCCGAGAAGAAACGCAAGTTCATCGGCGCCGAGTTCATCAACGTGTTCGAGGCCGAGGCGAAGACAATCGGCGGCGCCGACTTCCTGGCGCAAGGCACGCTCTATCCCGACGTGATCGAGAGCGTCAGCTTCACCGGCGGCCCATCGGTTACGATTAAGAGCCACCACAACGTCGGCGGCCTGCCCGAGCGGATGAACATGAAGCTGGTCGAGCCCTTGCGCGAGCTGTTCAAGGACGAGGTGCGCGAGCTAGGCCGCGAGCTGGGCTTGCCGGAAGCCTTCGTCCAGCGCCATCCGTTCCCCGGCCCCGGTCTGGCGATTCGGATCCCCGGCGAGGTCACGCGCGAGAAATGCGACATCCTGCGCAAGGCGGACGCAATCTACCTCGAGGAAATCCGCAACGCCGGCCTCTACGACGCGATCTGGCAGGCGTTCGCCGTGCTTCTGCCGGTGCGCACGGTCGGCGTGATGGGCGATTATCGCACCTACGATTATGTGTGCGCGCTTCGGGCAGTGACGAGCGTCGACGGAATGACCGCCGACATCTACCCGTTCGACGCCGAATTCCTGAGCCGCGTCGCGACGCGCATCGTGAACGAGGTCAACGGAATCAACCGCGTGGTCTACGATTATACGTCGAAGCCGCCCGGAACGATCGAGTGGGAATGATCCTGCGCATCCTGTAACGATCGGAATCCTCAGTCTCTCGGCACTCCTACTGATTGCGATATGGACGCGGAGCGAGCGCTATCACGCCGCTTTTGCGATCTTCGCGGTCGCTTGCCTCGTCCTCTTCCCTACGGTGATTTTCTACACCGTCGGCTAGCACCGCTCACTGCTGCGGCTGGACGATGCCCTCGGGCGGATAGGCGGGCGATAGGGCGGGCGGCGCTGGCCGCCCGCTCGGCTTGCCCTGCAGCTTCTGCATCAGCACCGCGACTCCGGTCTCGAGCTGCTTGTCGTGGCCGGCGAGCAGGTCGGCGGGCTCGTCCTCGACGACGATGTCCGGATCGACGCCATGATTCTCGATCAGCCACGCGCTGTTGTCGCCGAACATCGCCTGCTCGGGGATGGTGATGTAGCCGCCGTCCATCATCTGCCAGTCGCCGCGAATGCCGCGCACTCCGCCCCAGGAGCGGGTGCCGATCAGCTCGCCCAAACCGTATTTCTTGAACAGCCACGGGAAGATGTCGCCGTCCGAGGCGGACCAGTGATTGAGGAGCGCGACCTTGGGCCCATTGACGAGGCTCTGCGGCTCGGTGGTGACTCCGCGCTCCCGATTGACGTCTAGCGAGGCGAGGACGCGCCGGAGCCGCTCGAGCGGGTAGGGGGCGATGAAGCCGCCCCCGTTCCACCGGTCGTCAACGATCATCGCGTCCTTGTTCGTCTGCGCATAGAATTGGCGCATGAATTGCTGCAGCCCGAGCGAGCCCATGTCCGACAGATAGACGTAGCCTATGCGGCCGCCGGACAGGCGGTCCACGGTCGCCCGGTTGTGCTCGATCCACGCCGCTTCGCGAATCGGCAGCTCGCCGCCGATCGGCTTCACGCGGACCTGATGGCGCGGCCCGTTCGGGCTGGAGGAGATTGCCAGTTCGACCGGCGTATCGGTGTCGCTGGTCTGGAGGAGGGCGTCGGGATCCGTCGGCGCCCAAAGCTCGACGCCATTGATCGCGAGCAGATAATCGCCCGGTGAAACGGCGATGCCGGCTTCCGCCAAGGGGCTGCGATATTCGGGGCGGCTGTTGTCGCCGGGATAGATTTTCGCGATCCGGTAGCGGCGCGATGCGGGGTCGACCGCGAGATCGGCGCCGAGTTCACCCGGGTGGATTTCCGGCCCGGTCTCACCGTCGTCGCCGCCGCCAACATAAGTGTGCGAATTGGACAGTTCGCCGATCATCTCGCCAATCAGGTAATTGACGTCCTCGCGCGATCCGGCGGCAGGGAGCAGCGCCGCATATTTGTCGTGGACCGCTTTCCAGTCGACGCCGTTCATCTCGGGATTGAAGAACATGTCGCGCTCGAGCCGCCAGGCATTGTCGAACATCTCGCCCCATTCGGCGCGGGGATCGACCAGGAGGCGCATGTGCGAAAGGTCGAGCGGCTTGACGCTGTCCTCGTCCTTCATCGCATCCTTCTTCGCGTCGACGACCTTGTAGCTGTCTTTGTGCTGGAGCAGCACGCGCTTGCCGTCGGCCGAGAGGGAATAGGAATCGACATTGTCCGAGACGATGTCGTCGTCGCGCGTCTTGAGGTCGTAGACGTGCAGCGCGGACGTGTCGCCGGTCAGCGGGCCGGTCAGGGTGTTCGCCGGCGAGGAGAGATAGAAGATGTGGCCCGGCCGCACGTCGAGCGAGGTGATGTTGGCGGCCTTGATCGGAAGCGCCGCGACGCGGTCCATCATGCCGTCGAGGTCGATCCTCATCGGCGGGATCAGCACGGGGTTCGGCTTCGCTTTCGCGTTCTTGCTCTTGTCGCCGGCCTTGCCGCTGTCGCCCTTGCCGGCATCGGCCTCGTCATCGGCTTCGTCGGCGCCCTCATCCGAGCGCGGTGCGACCGCCGAAGGCGTGTCTTTCGCTAGCGGAATTGCATAGACGCCAATCGACTTCACTTCGGCGAAGTCGAAGTCGACATCCGGCGCAACCATGTTCTCGTTCCGCGACGAGAGGAAATAGAGATACTTTCCGTCGGGCGACCAGACCGGCGCGTAATTCACATTGTCGCCGCGCCCGAGCTCGGTCAGCCGGCCGGTCGGTACCGAATAGAGATAGATGTTCCGACGGTCTCCGTGGGCGACCATCGTGAATGCGAGCCAGCGGCCGTCGGGCGAGAAGCTCTGGTCGTGGATCTCGCTGTCCTTGTCCTGCGCGATCATCCGCGGGGCGCCTCCCTGAGCGCTGACCAGCCAGAGCCTGTGGTTGCCGTCGCTGAACGCGAGCATCGCCCCGTCGGGCGACCACAGGGGACCATAAAAATACCCTGTCGCAAAGTGAGTGAGCACCCGCTCGGGTCCGCCTTCGGCCGGGCGGATCGCCACCTGCTGACCGCCGCCGACGTCGGTAGTGTAGGCAATCCACTGCCCGTCGGATGACCATGCCGGATGGTCTTCGTCGACCGCCTGCGTCGAGGTGAGGTCGCGCGTCGCTCCATGCTCCGTCGGGATGGAAAAGATGTCGCCGCGCGCAGAGAAGAGCGTGCGCTTGCCGTTGGGCGCAAGCGCGAAATCGGTCTGCCCTGCGGGATCGGACCTGCGCAGCGAATCCTTCCCCGAGACTACATGCGGCCGGGTCCGGATGTTGTCGTCGGGAAGCGAGACCTGGACCTCCCGCACCTGCTCGTCCGGAAGGCTCAGGAGGTAGAGCCTGCCGCCGTCGCTGAATGAGATTGCATCGCCACCGAGCGCTGGGAAATCCACGTCGTAATCGGTGAAATGCGTGACTTGCTTGTCCTGGCCGGTATCGAGGTCGTGGACCCAGATGTTCTCGCGCCGGTTCGAGTCGCGGTCGGAGAGGTAATAGATTTTTCGACCGTACCACATCGGCGAGGTGTCGGTGCCCACCCAGTTGGTGATCCTGTCGAGCTTCCGCGTGTTGAAATTGTAGGTGTAAACGTCCTGCGCGAGGCCGCCGTTGTAGCGCTTCCAGGTGCGGAAGTTCCGGAAGATGCGATTGTAGGCGATGCTCTGACCGTCGGGGGAGAAGGTGGCGAGGCCGACAGCGCTGTCGATCGGCATGGCGCTAGGCAGGCCGCCGTCGACGGGTACCTTGTACATGTTCTGGATCCAGCTGTTCCAGGCGTCGCGCTTGGACAAATAGACGACATATTTGGAATCGGGCGTCCAGGTGACGACCATGTTGTCGGGGCCGTGTCGTCCGCCCGTGCCACCTTCGGCGGCCGGGTGATAGGTAAGCCGGCGGGCTGCTCCGCCGCTTGTCGGGATCACCCAGATATCGGTACCGGCGTTGCTCGCCTCGGTATAGGCGATCCATCGGCCATCGGGAGACACGCGCGGGAACATGTCCTGCCCCTCCGCGCTCGTCAGCCGCACCGCGGTTCCACCATTCTTCGACACCATCCAGACGTTCCCGTCGGCGACGAAAATGATGTTGGGTCCGAAGGGCTGGGAGAAGCGCGGAATGCTCGCCTGGGCAGCCGGAATTGCGGCGCCGGCCAGCAGCAGCGCGGTGAGCAGTCGAAATGCCTTCATCGATGTTCTCCCCCCGAGAGAGAAACGATCTTACCTTCTGCGGCGCGGCGGTCTACCGCACCTCGCCGAATCGGCGGGCTCAATCGACCGGAGTGAAATTGTTGATGTTCGTCATTGCGGCTGCCGGCGCACTCGCCGCTGCCCCCGCTCCAAGAATGGACGCGGACACTGCCGCCTGGTGGGCGACCACGGCGCAGCTTTCGAACGACTCGATGGAAGGACGTGACACGGGTTCGCCGGCGTACCTGCGCGCCGCGAGGCTGGTGGCGGCGAAGTTCGCTTCGGCGGGGCTGAAGCCGGCGGGAGAGAACGGAAGCTGGTTCCAGACCGTGCCGATGCACGAGATCAGGGTGACGGCGGCGAAGCTGAGCGCCGGGGGCCGACCGCTGGTCTTCCTGCACGATTTCACGATCTCGCCGAACGAGGCTATTCCGGCGAC
>Ga0207660_10003177_pt1 | contig 10745 bp, 18 predicted proteins | sample KBSC73BmetaG_FD_184335 | JGI IMG/M metagenome (GOLD analysis project Ga0207660, IMG submission 184335) | Corn rhizosphere microbial communities from Kellogg Biological Station, Michigan, USA - KBS C7-3B metaG (SPAdes) (version 2) | ecosystem: Host-associated > Plants > Roots > Rhizosphere ... | reverse complement strand
CCGGCGGGCGTCATCAACGCCGCATCGACCAGCTTTCACACGAACTGCAGGATTCCGACTGATGGCCACTGTCGCCGAGCTCGATCACGACCAGAATTATCGCGTGCCGCAAGGCTTCTTCACCAGCGGCCTCGGCAAGAAGGACAAGGCGGTCGAAGAAGCGATCGACGCCGAGCTTCACCGGGAGCAGACGCAGATCGAGCTGATCGCTTCGGAGAATATCGTCAGCAAGGCCGTGCTCGAGGCGCAGGGCTCGGTGCTGACCAACAAATATGCCGAGGGGTACCCCGGCCGCCGCTACTACCAAGGATGCGCGCCGTCGGACGCGGTCGAGACACTGGCGATCGAACGGGCCAAGAAGCTGTTCAACTGCGGCTTCGCCAACGTCCAGCCGCATTCGGGCGCCCAGGCGAACGGCGCCGTGATGATGGCGCTCCTGAAACCGGGCGACACGATCATGGGCCTCAGCCTCGCCGCCGGCGGTCACCTCACCCATGGCGCTCCGCCCGCCCAGTCGGGCAAGTGGTTCAACGCCGTCCAATATGGTGTCCGCCAGGATGACCACCTCGTCGATTTCGACGAGGTCGAGCGCCTGGCGAAGGAGCACCGGCCGAAGATGATCATCGCCGGCGGATCGGCCTACCCGAGGCACTTCGATTTCGCCCGCTTCCGCCAGATCTGCGACGAGGTCGGCGCGATCTTCATGGTCGACATGGCGCATTTCGCGGGTCTGGTGGCTGCCGGCGAACACCCGACGCCGTTCGGACACGCTCATGTGGTGACTACCACGACGCACAAGACGCTTCGCGGACCACGTGGGGGCATGGTCCTCACCGACGACCAGGAGATCGCCAAGAAGATCAACTCGGCGGTCTTTCCCGGCCTCCAGGGCGGACCACTGATGCATGTCATCGCGGCCAAGGCCGTGGCGTTCGGCGAAGCGCTCCAGCCGGAGTTCAAGGCTTACGCGAAAGCGGTCATCGCGAACGCGAAGATGCTCGCCAATCGGCTGAAGGAGCGCGGTGCCGACCTTGTTGCCGGCGGCACCGACACGCACCTGGCGCTCGTCGACCTTCGGCCGCTGGGCCTTACCGGCAAGGACGCCGACGAGAGCCTCGAACGCGCCGGCATCACCTGCAACAAGAACGGCGTCCCGTTCGACCCGCTGCCGCCGGTCAAGACGAGCGGCATCCGCGTCGGCTCTCCCGCGGGGACGACGCGCGGCTTCGGCGAAGCGGAGTTCCGCGACATCGCCGATATGGTCGCGGACGTGCTCGACGGTCTCAAGGACAACGGCCTCGAGAATAACAATGCAGTCGAGCGGCAGGTGAACGAGCGCGTCCGCGAACTGTGCGCGCGCTTCCCGATTTATCAGGGATAAGGAATGCGCTGCCCGTTCTGCGCGCATGAGGACAGCCAGGTGAAGGACAGCCGGCCGAGCGAGGACGGCGCCGCGATCCGGCGACGCCGCCAGTGTGAGGCTTGCGGCGCCCGCTTCACCACCTTCGAGCGGGTCCAGCTGCGCGACCTGACTGTCGTCAAGAAGAACGGAGAGCGTGAGCCGTTCGAGCGGGACAAGCTCGCCCGGGCGATCGGCCATGCGACACGCAAGCGCGATATTCCCGCCGACAAGATCGACCGCATGATCACCGGCATCCAACGGCGCCTGGAGACTCAGGGAGACGAGGTGAGGAGCGCGGAGATCGGCGAAGCCGTGATGGACGGCCTCAAGGCGCTCGATCACGTCGCCTACATTCGTTTCGCAAGCATCTACAAGGACTTTAGCGAACCGGGGCACTTCGCCGAGATAGCCGAGAGCGTCGAGAAGGAGGGAGCGGCAGTCCCCGCTGACGCGCCGGGACCGCCGAAGAAGCCGCCGTCGGAACGGCTGCTGTGAGCGCCGGCGCAGCCGAACCGAACAAGCCCGTCATCGTCCTCGTTCGCCCGCAGCTGGGGCAGAACATCGGGAAAGCGGCCAGGGCGATGCTCAATTTCGGGCTGACGGAGCTCCGGCTGGTATCGCCACGCGACGGTTGGCCCAATCCCGATGCAGGGCCTGCGGCCAGCGGCGCCGATGCGGTCCTCGAGCAGGCCGAATTGTTCGACACCGTCGAGGCCGCGATCGCCGACTGCAACCAGGTATTTTCCTCGACCGTGCGTCGGCGCGATCTCGTGATGCCCGTGTTGAAGCCGGAGGAGATGGCGGAGCGGATCGCGGCATCGCCGGGCAGGAGCGCGATCCTGTTCGGCCCCGAACGCTCCGGCCTCGAGACCGAGGAAGTGGCGCTCGCCACGGCGATCGTGACCGTTCCGATCAACCCGGATTTCGGCTCCTTGAACCTCGCCCAGGCGGTGATCCTCCTCGCCTACGAATGGTCTCGGCGGAGCGACCTCGCGCAGCCCCCGGCGAAGGAGCTCGAAGTCCCCGCGCCGCACGGCGAGCTCGACGGACTGATCAGCCAGCTCAATGACGAGCTAGAAAGCAAAGGCTATTTTCATCCGCCGTCGCGCACGCCGGCGACGAAGAACACCCTGCGGACGATCTTCACCAAGACGGGTTGGTCGTCACGCGAGGTGAAGGCCGTGCGCGGCTTGATCCGGGCGCTCGCCGCGCCACCGAAGACCCGCCGCTAAGCCTCGATTCAGATTGCTAATCGAGACCATTAGGCGCATCATCCAGCTCTCCAATTGCGGGAGAACGACGATGGTGCCTCTTCTTTTGGCATTGGTTCTCGGCCCAGCCGTCAATGGCGGATCCATCGGCGAGAACAGGATGATTCTGAGGGACCCACAGCAAGGCCCGACTCCGGTCACGAGCATGTTCCTGATCCCCGCTCGCGTTCCCGACTGCGCAGACCGCTACCAGGCGCAGCGCGCGGCCGAGGAGCGGATCAGGGGCTTCGAGCCCGAGTGCATGCTGCCGCTCAAAAGCGATCCGAAGCCGCGACAGCAATAACCCACCCGCGAAGGGGGTCAGTTGACCGATCCCCTCCGTTCGTCGAATGAAGCTGGCAAATGCAGGAAATCCTGCGTTTTTCCGCTTTTTACCGACTCGTAAGGAAACGACCCCGATGCTCATCATTGCCGCCATGATGCTCGCGCAGGCCCCCGTCGCCGCTGCGACCGCCCAGCCCGTCCCGAAGAAGCCGGACCAAGTTTGCCAGTACATGGAAGTGACCGGCTCCCACCAGCGCCAGAAGGTCTGCCACGACAAGAGTGCACCGGCCGAACCCGGCCTGGATTTCTCCAGCGACGCGCCGGCCGGCATGTTCAAGGAGCATCCGCAGACGCAGCCTGCGGCGAGCCTCGGCTCTCCGCGCTAAGCGGCCGCGGCTTGATTTTTGGAGCCCGCGTCCGTAGGTGCGCGGCTCGCAATTGATCCCGCATGCCCGGTGAAGCGGCGATCGCGCTGAGCAGACTGGCTCAGCGGTGCGGTCCCGGGCGCACGTAAAACGCGAATTGGAGAACGACACGTGACCAAGCGCACCAGCGCCAAATACAAGCTCGACCGCCGAATGGGCGAGAACGTCTTCGGACGGCCCAAGAGCCCGGTCAACCGCCGTGAATATGGTCCCGGCCAGCACGGGCAGCGCCGCAAGGGCAAGCTCAGCGACTATGGCATCCAGCTTCGCGCCAAGCAGAAGCTCAAGGGCTATTACGGCGACATCACCGAGAAGCAGTTCAAGAAGAACTATATCGACGCCAGCAGGATGAAGGGCGACGCGTCGCAGAACCTGATCGGGCTGCTCGAACGGCGGCTCGATATGGTCGTTTACCGCGCCAAGTTCGCGCCGACCATCTGGGCTGCTCGGCAGCTGGTCAGCCACGGCCACATTCGTGTGAATGGGGTCAAGTGCAACATCGCTTCGCGCCGCGTGAACGTCGGCGACGTCGTCGAGCTCGGCCCCAAGGCGCAGGAGATGGCGCTGGTGATCGAGGCGCAGAGCCTCGCCGAGCGCGACATCCCCGACTACGTGGTTCCCGACGGCACCTCGAAGATCACATACACCCGTGTGCCGAAGCTTGACGAAGTCCCCTATCCGGTGCGGATGGAGCCGAACCTCGTCATCGAATTCTATTCGCGCTGATCGGTTCGCGAGAGCAACTCATGAAAGGGCGGCCCTTGTCGGCCGCCCTTTTCATTCTCAGTGGCCGATCCTGGTCCAGTAACTGCCCGATAAACGCAACTTCATGGATCCCCCTTCTTCGGCAAGCACATAGTGCATGGCCGCGCGGCAGGCGCAAGTGGGCGACTTGGTACGATCGCGTCGAGCGCATTACTCTAGGATTTGCGAGCTGAACTCAGTCGCGGCGCGATAGGGGCGCAGTCGGACGCCGGGCGAACGAGGATCGCTTGCCAACGCGGCGCGCGCCTTCGATCTGGCGCCAGAGGTTGAGTGTCTTGTCGTCCATGACCGTTGCGGCGGAACGCGGCCCGGACACCCCGGTTCCAGTCCACTTACCGGCGCATCAACCACGATCCTTCGCAGCGGCTTAATCGTCCGGCGGCAAACCGATCCTCGGTAGTGTCGTTGAACTTTAGCGAGCTCCAGCGGCACTACCACCAGGCGGGTGAAGTCCCGCGGCTGGTCTACCTCCCCTCGCCGGCACCTTCGGGCTTCGCCCGCATAGCGCGCGACTTTCACTCGCGGTTCAAGTTCTTGATGCCTAAAGTGCGGCGACGCGACGCACAGCATAGAACTGACAGACAAAGATCTTGTCCGCCTACCGGCTGCCCCTTCCCTACGAGCGCCCGCCGCTTCGGCGACGCGCGTCCGGCCTTGCGCTTGCCGTGGCGGTCAACCTCGGGCTGCTGCTGCTCCTTCTGACGCTCGGCCGTTTCGCGCCGGAAGCGAAGAAAGCCGGACACGCGGTGGTCGTCGAGTTGGTCTCGCAGTCGCGTCGCGCTACTGCACCGCAGAAAAGTGAAGTGGCTCAGCGAGCGGTAGCCCGGCCGGAGACGAAGCCGCTGCCGAAGCCGCCGCGGATCATCTTGCCCTCGAAGCCAACCATCATTTTGCCGAGGGCGGCCCCGACCAAGCCCGCACCCTTCATTGAATTGAGCAATGCCGAGATGGCCGCAGCGGATCTGCGCAACGTGGCTAAGGGCGAGTCCGGAAGCCAAGGCGATTCCGAAGTGGTCGGAACAGGCCCAAATGGCGAGGTGCTCTACGCGGCGGAATGGGCTCGACATCCGACTGATGCGGAGCTGGCGGGCTATCTGCCCCGAAATGCGCCGGACGGTTATGGCCTCATCGCGTGCAAGACCATCCCGGGCGATCGGGTCGACGACTGCGTCGAGCTCGACCAGGAACCGCATGGTTCGCACCTCGCGAGCGCCGTGCGCCAGGCCGCCTGGCAGTTCCGCGTCCGCCCGCCGCGGAAGAACGGAATCCCGCTGATCGGCTCCTGGGTGCGGATCGAGATCGATTACGAGCGGGTGAACCGCAGCGCGGGGTTATGATGCGCCGGTGTCCTGCAGCTTGTGGCGCTTCAGGGCATGTCGGAGCTGATCGTAGCTTAGGCCCAGCGAGGCGGCGGTCGCGCGCTGGTTGAAGCGATTTCGCTGAAGCGCGTCTTCGAGCAGCTGGCGTTCGTACGCAGCGACCGCGCCGCGAAAGTCGTTCGTTGTCGCAGCCGCCGGTGCGGCTGCAGCCCCGTTGGCCGGCGCTGCGGGCTCGTCCACCAGCGCCTCTGCGGCGGCGGCGTGGGTCTGCACCGTGTCGCCCGCGCCCGGCGCCCAGGGGGAATAGAATGGATCGAACTGGATCTGGTCGATCGGGCGTTCCGGATCTTCATGGCGATAGACGGCGCGCTCGACGACATTCCTGAGCTCGCGCACGTTGCCGGGCCATGCATAGGTTTCGAGAGCGGCAACCGCGCGCGGCGTGAAGCCGGGCCAGTTGGACCAGTCGAGCTCGACCGCCATGCGGCGCCCGAAATGCTCCGCGAGCAGCGGGACATCGCCCTGCCGCGCCCGCAGTGGCGGCAAGGTGATAACCTCGAAGGACAAACGGTCGAGAAGGTCGGCGCGGAACTTGCCCCGGTCCACCTGCGCAGGAAGATTTTCGTTGGTTGCGGCGACGATCCGGACGTCGACGCTGATCGGCTTGGACGCGCCGATCCGCGTGATCTCGCCATATTCGGTTGCGCGGAGCAGCCGGTCCTGCGCCGGCATCGACAATGTCCCGAGCTCGTCCAGGAACAAGGTCCCGCCGTCGGCCTCCTCGAAGCGGCCGTGACGCGTCTTGGCGGCGCCGGTGAAGCTGCCCGCCTCATGACCGAACAGCTCGGCTTCGATCAGATTCTCGGGCAGAGCGGCGCAGTTCATGATGATCAGCGGGCCCGCCCAGCGCGACGACAAGTGGTGAAGACGTTCGGCGATCAGCTCCTTGCCCGTGCCCCGCTCGCCGATGACAAGCACCGGCCGGTTGAGCGGCGCCGCGCGGCTCGCGCGTTCGACCGCGTCGAGGAACGCCAGGCTCTGGCCAATGAATTGGTCTGTGCGTTCCATAAATCTCGTTCGGACTGGCCGACTGTTGGTGGCAAATCCCACCATTTGGCAAGGATTTTCGCTTTGTTTTCAGCCGAAAATCGCGCGTTTTCCCAGAAGAGCGTCTTTTCCGGAAATATGGCACGCCTCTTGTATGGTATGGGGCAGGTTTAGGCGCCTAATTTTGGAATTCGGAGTGACTGGATGAGCATCTTTTCCCGGACGCGGGACATCTTCGCGGCGAACATCACAGAGATGCTCGACCGCTCGGAAGACCCGGCCAAGATGATCCGCATGGTGATCCTCGAGATGGAGGAGACATTGGTCGAGGTGCGCGCCTCCGCGGCGCGCTGCATCGCCGACGGTAAGGAAATGCGCCGGGCGTTGTCGCGCCTCGACGAGCTTCAGAAGAGCTGGACCGAGAAAGCGGAGCTGGCGCTGTCGAAGGAGCGCGAGGACCTTGCAAAGGCCGCGCTGATCGAGCGCCAGAAGGCCGCGGACATGGCCGAAGGGCTGCGCGACGAGATCAAGGTGATCGACGATACGCTCAAGGGCTACGAAGGCGATATCAACAAGCTTCAGGGCAAACTTCGCGAAGCGCGTGCGCGCCAGAATGCGATTGCGACCCGCTTCGAGAGCGCAGTGACCCGCGCCCGGGCTCGCGAGCTTCTGAACGGCAACCGCACGGAAGACGCATTTTCGAAGTTCGACATTCTCGAGCGGCGCGCCGACTTCGCGGAAGGCCGCGCGGATGCGCTGGGAATGACGGGGCCGAAGAGCCTCGAAGAGGAAATCGCCGAGCTCAAGGCCGCCGAATCCGTCGACAAGGAGCTCGAAGCCATGAAGGCCGCGCTAAGGACGAGGGGGAAGTAAACAAATGGACGATGTTTTCATTCCGATTGTCATCGTCGGAATCCTGTTCCTGGGCTTGCCGTGGCTGATCTTTCACTACGTGACCAAATGGAAACAGGCGAAGACGCTCACCACCGGTGACGAAAAGTTGCTCGACGAGCTTCACGACGCAGCCCGCCGCCTCGATGACCGTCTGTGCACGATCGAGCGGATCATGACCGCCGAAAATCCGAACTGGCGCCAGCAGTGCATGCCCGGTCGCGACAGCAACCAGCGGCTCCTCGCCGACGGGGAGTGATCATGGCCTACGACCGCTATCCCGTGCGCGAACGCCGAAGCAACGAGCCGCAACAGATGAACAATCTGCCGGACTATGAGCGGAGCAGGAATTATGGCGGACAGCCGGCGAGCCGCACCCGCTTCTACCGCGACAAGCAGAACGGCAAGGTGATGGGGGTGTGCGCCGGCATCGCCGACTACACCGGGTTTGATGTGGCCTTGGTCAGAATCTGCTTCCTGGCCGCGGTGTTCATGAGCGGCGGATCGGTGCTCCCCTTCTATTTCATCGCCGGCTGGGTCGCGCCGACCAAGCCTCGCGAGCTGGACTATGACCGGAGCGAGGACCGCGAGTTCTGGCAGGGCGTCCGCGCCTCGCCCGCGCGGGCAGCCCAGGACATCCGCTCGCGCTTCAAGGATATCGACCGCCGGCTCGCCGACATCGAAAGCTATGTGACAACCGAGAACCGCTCGCTCGCTCGGGAGATCGAGCAGCTTCGCTGACGCCGTTCTAAAGGGGGAATGTAATGGATCCGCAAGTTGCCCAGGTGTTCGATTTCGTTCTTCGCCTGTTTCCGTTCATCGCCATCATCGTGGTTGTGAGCGTTGGCGGATCGCTGCTGAACAACTGGCTCAAGATCAGGAACGGCTATCCGCTGTCCAACTCCTGGGGGATGCCGCTCCACCCGAAGCGGGATGAGGAGGCGATCGAGCGCGTCAAGCTGTTGACCAGCGAGAACGCGCAGCTTCGCGCCGAGCTCGGCTCGATCAAGGACCGGCTCGAAAGCCTCGAGCGGATCGCTACCGACCAGCCATCGAAGCTTGCCCGGGAGATTGAGGCGCTCACGGTCGACAAGGGAGGGAACGCATAATGCAGGGGCCCACCGCCGTTCTGCTGGCGATGATCATCATCGGCCTGCCGACCATCATGATCATGGTGATGGCGAACCGCTTCTTCAAATTCCGCGAGAAGAAACTCGAGGTGGAAGCCATGCACGCGGCGGAGAAAGCGGCGCAATACGCTTCCCGATCCATGGAGCTCGAGGAGCGCGTGCGAGTGCTGGAGCAGATCGTCACCGACGGAGGCGCTCAAACCGCGGCACAGATCGAGGCGCTGCGCTCCACTCCTGCATTGAAGGCCGTACCGCGAAAGCGCACATCAAGGGCCAGCGAAGGGACGAATTCATGATTTTGGACAATCCCGCCACGATCTGGGTGCTGATCCCTCTTGCCGCGATCGGCCTCGCGCCATTCAAGATGTGGCTTAGAGTGAAGGAGAAGCAGATCTCCGCTCAGACCAGCCTCGCCGCCGAGAAGAGCGCGCAATATGCGCAGCACATGGAGCGGTTCGAAGCGCGACTGCGCGTACTCGAGCAGATCGTGACCGATGGAGGCGCGCAGACTGCGTCGCAGATTGAAGCGTTACGCGACCAAGCGCGGATCCCCGTACAGGACGAGCGCTCGTGACGAGGTTCGACATCGGGGTCGTGGCCGTCACGTTCGTCGCACTCGCGGTCGCGGCCATAATTAGAAATATTGTCGTGCCCGCAGTCAGGCTCCGTGTCGCCAGTCAACGGCTCGCTGCAAATCCCTCGCTCCAGCAGCCGGATGTTGCAGCACTCCGAGCGGAGGTCCGCGAACTGGAACAGCGCAATAGTGAGCTGGAAAGCAAGTTGGCTCAGCGTCAGCTGATGAATGATCCGCGAATGGACGCGAGGGATCGCACACGATGAATGCGCCCGAATTCGTCCTCGCAGTCCTGTTCATGGTGTTCGCGTTCACGATCATCAGGCACAAGCTCGGAATCCCGGTTCGGTCGATGCGTGAAATGCGCGGGGACCCGCCGAATGACGCCGAGAATGCGCGCCTTCGCAGCCAGGTGCAGCAGCTTCAGGATCGCATCCGCATACTCGAGCGGATCGTGACAGACAGCGGCGCTCAAACGGCTGCGCAGATCGAAGCACTGCGCGACCGCGACAAAATTGCGGAGGATGAAGCGAATGGATAGCGGACAGCTGACGGCGGTTCTGATCGTCATGATGATCATGATCGGGTCGATCGCGCGCGCAAGATACGGATACGGCCGCTTTGGGCGGCTTGGTCGCCACCATCGCGACGATGACGGAATCACCGCCCAGGACCGCGCCGAAAATCTCCGTCTTCGCGACGAGGTGAAGGAGCTCAAGGAACGGATCAAGGTGCTCGAGCGGATCACCGTCGAGAAGGAAAACAGCCTGGCCAAGGAAATCGAGTCGCTCCGCGACCGATAAGAAGCTACGGCCACGGCATGGCTGGCCTCCCCGCGCTGCCCGATATCCTCGAAGAATATCAGCTCGTCGATGCAGAGGATCGCTACCGGCTGCTAATCGACCTCGGCCGCCAGCTCGAACCGATGCCGAATGAGCTCAAGGCCGATGCGACGAAAGTGCGCGGCTGTTCGGCGTCGGTGTGGGTTTATCCCACTGCCGAAAACGGGCGGCTTCACTTCCTCGCCGACAGCAATGCGGCGATTACCAAGGGCATCGTCGCGCTGATCCTCTCGGCCGTTCAGGACAAGCCGGCAGCCGAGGTCGCACGAATGGACGTGACGGAGGCATTGGCGCCGTTCGAGCTACGCAAACACCTCAGCGCCAACCGCACCCAGGGTGTTCCCAACATGATCGCGCTGATCCAGCACACTGCAGAGCGCTACGCGACGGCAGCCTAGGCCGCTTTGCAGTTCTTCCGCTCTTCGGCCTTTTTCAGCACGTCATACGCGGCCTGCACCTGCTTGAACCGCTTGGCGGCTTCTTCATCCCCGGGGTTAGCGTCCGGATGGGTTTCTTTGACCAGCCGGCGGTGAGCGGCTTTCACCGCAGCGAAATCGGCGTCACTGTCGAGTTCGAGCGCGGCGAGCGCGCGCATTTCGTCGCGGCTTCGGCTTCCGTCGCCGGGCCCCGCCCATTTCCATTGCGCGGACTGGCGAAAGCCCGAATTGCCCCTCTCCTCCTCGGCCGCGCTACGCGCAGCCTCTTCCGGGCTGAGGCCGGCGAAATAATTCCAGTTCTTGTTGTATTCCGCGGCATGCGTCTCGCAGAAATGCCAGCGCTCGCGGCTGTTGGGCGCCTTTGGCGCGGGCCGGTCG
>Ga0207660_10003161_pt1 | contig 10785 bp, 6 predicted proteins | sample KBSC73BmetaG_FD_184335 | JGI IMG/M metagenome (GOLD analysis project Ga0207660, IMG submission 184335) | Corn rhizosphere microbial communities from Kellogg Biological Station, Michigan, USA - KBS C7-3B metaG (SPAdes) (version 2) | ecosystem: Host-associated > Plants > Roots > Rhizosphere ... | reverse complement strand
TCGGCAGAATCTGTGTGTCGTGCCCGATCAGCGCACCGAGGCTGGGTGCGATGCCGGACAGGGCAGGCGCCTTGACCGCAAGCACGACGACATCCTGGACGCCCAGTTGCGCGGGATCGCTCGCCGTCGCAACCGCGACGCAACGGGTCTCGCCGCCGTCGGTGATGTGCAGGCCCAGCGTGTCGATCGCAGCCAAAGTCTCGTCGCGGGCAACGACCGATACTTCATTCCCGGCGAGCGCCAGCCGGGCGGCAATCCAGCCGCCGATCGCCCCCGCTCCGACAACGCAAATATTCATGGCCGTGCCGATGGGCTACAAACCGTCCTCTGGGCAAGGGGGATCGGATGCTCTTTCGTCAGCTCTTCGAGCCGGAATCGTCCACTTATACCTATGTGATCGGGTGCCAGCAAAGCGGCGCCGCGGCGCTGATCGATCCCGTGCTCGAGACCGTCCGTCGGGACCTTGAAGAGCTGAAAACGCTGGGGCTGACGCTCCAGCTGACCATCGAAACGCACATCCACGCGGATCACGTAACCGGCGCCTGGCGCCTGCGCGGCGAGACCGGCTGCAGATGCGCCGTTCCGGAAAGGAGCGGCGCCAACCATGCAGACCTGCCGATCCGGGAAGGAGAGCCGCTCCGCGTCGGCGCCGTTGAAATCAAGCCGCTCTACACGCCCGGCCACACCGACGATCACCACTGCTATTTGATCGAGGGCGTAAGCCCTGGACGAGTGTTTACGGGCGATGCGCTCCTCATCGACGGATGCGGTCGGACCGATTTCCAGAACGGCGATTCCGGCACGCTCTACCGCTCAGTCCACGAAAAACTCTTCTCCTTGCCGCCGGACACGCTTGTTTATCCCGGCCATGACTACCAGGAGAGACATGTCAGCAGCGTTGCACAAGAGCGCGCGCGCAATCCGCGGCTCGGAGGCGGGAAGAGTGTCGAAGAGTTCATCGCGATCATGGCCACATTGAACCTGCCCCGGCCACGGAAAATGGACATTGCAGTGCCGGCGAACCGCCAGTGCGGAGCGATGCCCTAGCGACGATCAGGCGGCGAGACTTCCGCTTCGCAGATGCGGCAGATGGCTTCTTCCAATTTGTGCGGCGTGAAGGGTTTCAGGAGGATCTCGACCGCTTCGGGTCGATCGCTGATCGCATCGGCGTCGGCATAGCCGGTGATCATCAGCGCCGGCACTCCCGGGCAGAGCGTCCTCGCTTCGCGCAGGAATTCGGCGCCCGAAACGTTTGGCATCGCATAATCGGTGATCATCAGGTCGAAATCGCCCTCGCCGCCCTTCAGCGCGGTGATGGCTTCCGCGCCGGTCGCAGCCTCGACGATGTCGTGCCCGAAGTCTGACAGCATGGCCGCGGTGGTGCTTCTGACCTCCTCATGATCGTCGACGAGGAGGATTCGAAGGGGGCGCGGCGGCTTCGACCGGATTTCTTCGCTCGCGGGCGCACTCTGCTTCTTCTTCTGCCCGGGCGCGCGCGGGAGCCAGAGCTCGGCGGTCGTCCCCTTGCCGGGTTCGCTGTCGAGCCGGAACGCGCCGTTCGATTGCTTGGCAAAGCCATAGACCATGCTCAGCCCGAGACCGCTGCCCTTGCCGACCTCCTTCGTCGTGAAGAACGGCTCCAGCACCTTTTCGAGATGTTCACGGGCGATCCCGGTGCCGGTGTCCTGGACTGCCAGCCGTACATAGTCGCCGGCAGCGATGCCGGGCAGCTCTTCCTCGGCCAGCTTCCGGTTTTCGGCGGAAATCGTGACTGTTCCGCCGGCGGGCATGGCATCGCGGGCATTGATGATCAGGTTCATCAGCGCAAGCTCGAGCTGGGCCTGGTCCGCGAAGACTTTCCAGACGCCATCGGCCAAGCGCCACTCGAAATTCATCAAGCCGCCTAGCGTGTGGGTAAGCAGGTCGATGACCGCTTCGCGCAGCGCCTGTAGATCGACCGGATGCGGTTCGAGCCGTTGCCGGCGGGCGAAGGCGAGCAGCCTGCGGACCAGTTCGCTTCCCTGTTCGGCGGCGCGCCTGGTCATGTCGAGCACCCGCTGCTGGTCGGGTTCGAGCTTCGTACGCCGCTCGATGACGCTCAGGCCGCCGATCACCGCAGCGAGCAAATTATTGAAGTCGTGGGCAATTCCGCCGGTCAGCTTGCCGATGGCATCCATCTTCTGGGCCTGGACCAGCTGGCTTTCGAGTGAACGCTGCTCGCTGATGTCGGTGATCGTCCCGGCGAATTCGACGGGATGCCCATGGGGGTCCTTCAGCAGCACCGCCTGATCCAGCACGTGCTTGAAATGCCCGTCGGCGCACTGCCAGCGATATTCGAGCGACATCTTGCCCGATCGGCTGCGCGCCTCGAGCGCAGCGATTACCTTGTCGCGGTCGTCGGGGTGGAGCCGATCGACCCACATTTGCGGATCGCTCGATAGCTGCTCGTAGGTGAAGCCGGTGATCGCCTCGATATCGCCGGTGATGTAGTTCGGGACTCGCCGCCGGGAATCGTACGGCTCAAGGTACAGGACCATCGGCAACGACTGGATGATGACCGCCTGGCGCTGCTCGGCTCGGCGAAGCTCCTGCTCCACCCGAAGCCGTTCGGCGTTCGCGCGAAGGTTGGCGTCGAGCAGCGCCTGCTCGTGCCGCGCCTTTCGCTCGACCTCTTTCGATTTCTCGAACAGTTCGACGAATACGGCGACCTTCGATCGCAGGATCACCGGGTCGACCGGCTTGAACACATAGTCGACCGCGCCCATCGAATAACCGCGCAGCAGGTGTTCGGCTTCCTTGTTCACCGCCGACAGGAAGACGATGGGAATGCCCTTGGTGTGGTCACGGGCGCGGATGATCTGGGCGGTCTCATAGCCGTCCATGCCCGGCATGTAGACGTCGAGCAGGATGACGGCGAACTCGCCCTTGAGGAGGTGCCGAAGCGCCTCCTCACCCGAGTGGGCGAGCACGACCTCTCCAAGGTCTTCGAGGACGGTGGCAACCGCGAGCAGGTTGCGTTCGTCGTCGTCGACCAACAGGACGCGGGCGCGCTGGGCCTCCGGTTCGACCGGCGGCTGATGCTCTTCCGCGGTGCGGAGTGCCACGGGAATTTCTCCCACGGGACCGTTCATCGCTTACTCCGCGGCCTCCAGCGGCACCGGTGCCGCAGCGTCGGCCTGCGCCTCGCGGGCACGAGCGACCCACACCCGCAACAGCGCGAGCAGCAGCTCGATGTCGACCGGCTTGGCGATATAGTCGGAAGCGCCCGCATCTAGGCACTTCTGGCGATCACCTTTCATGGCCTTGGCAGTGACAGCAATGAGCGGCAGATCGGCGAGCTCCGGCCGCTTCCGGATCTGCTGCATCGTCTCGTATCCGTCCATCTCAGGCATCATGATGTCGATCAGGGCGACGTCTACGCCAGGCGTTTGTTCGAGGATCAGAATGCCGTCCTTCCCGCGCTCGGCGTGGAGCACCTCCACGTCGTGACTCTCAAGAACGCTCGTCAGCGAGAAGATGTTGCGAATGTCGTCGTCGACGATCAGCACTTTCGCCCCGGCAAGCTCCGGGACGAGCCGGGGCTGCCCCAGATTTTCAGGCTTCCGCCGCTTGCGTGGTTTTTTCTCCGCCTCCTGCCGAAGCGCTCGGAACACCCGCACCAGTTCCTCGCGTTCGGCGGGCTTCTCGGTCACGCCGAAGGCGCCCATCTGCAACACCGCCTGGCTCCGATCGATGCCGGATACGACGTGGATCGGCACGTGCGCCGTGTCCGGATCGTGCTTGAGAAGGTCGAGCAGCACGAATCCCTCGATGTCCGAAAGGCCGAGGTCGAGCGAGATCGCGCTCGGCTGGAGCTTGCGCGCCATGGCCAGGGTGCCGGCCCCCGCTGTCGAGACCACGCCTTTCAGGCCCGCCTCACGGGCGGCGTCGAGCAGGATGGTCGCAAAGGTGGCATCGTCTTCGACGATCAGCACGAACGGGTCTTTGCCGAGGTCATCCCGATCGTCGCTGACCTCGAAGCCGGTGGGAAGCGCCGTGGGGATGACCGCTCCGCTGTTCTCGAGGCGGATCGCGGAACCTTCGGCAACGGCCGACGGCTCAGCCTCGAGCGGCACATAGAGAGTGAAGGTCGAGCCTTCGCCCGGCTTCGAGCGCACCTGCAGCTCGCCGCCGAGCAGCCGCGCGATCTCGCGGCTGATGGAGAGGCCGAGGCCGGTGCCGCCATATTTCCGGCTGGTCGTACCGTCAGCCTGATGGAATGGCTCGAAGATCAGCTTCTGCTTCTCCTCGGGGATGCCGATACCGGTGTCGGTGACGGCGATCTCGATTGCTCGGCTGGCGCCGCGCAGCGACGGGTGGTTTGCACTCCACCCCTTGTCGGCGCTGCGCACGGCCAGCGTGACACTGCCCTTCGAGGTGAACTTGAAGGCGTTCGAGAGCAGGTTGAGAACGATCTGCTGCAGCCTCTTTTCGTCCGTCCGGATCGTTTGCGGAAGCTTCGGGTCGAACTTGACGTTGAAGTCGAGGCCCTTGTCCGCAGCCAGCTGGCGGAAGGTCCGCTCCATGTGCTGCTTGAGGTTCGGCATCGGCATTTCGCCGATCTCGATCGACACCGTTCCGGACTCGATCTTCGACAGGTCGAGGATGTCGTTGATGAGGTTCAACAGGTCGGAACCCGCCGAATTGATCGTCTTCGAGAATTCGACCTGCTTCTCGTTGAGGTTGCCCTGGGCGTTGTCCGACAGCAGCTTCGACAGGATCAGGAGCGAGTTGAGCGGCGTACGCAGCTCGTGGCTCATGTTGGCCAGGAACTCCGACTTGTACTTCGAGGTGAGCGCGAGCTGCTCCGCTTTCTCCTCGAGCGCGCGGCGGGCCATTTCGATCTCGAGATTCTTGGCCTCGACCTGCTTCTTCTCGTTCTCGAGCAGCTGCGCCTTCTCCTGAAGCTCCTCGTTGGTCGCATGCAGCTCCTGCTGCTTGCGGGTGAGCTCGGTCTGGCGCGCCTGGAGCTCGGTCGTCAGCAGCTGCGACTGCTTGAGCAGCCCCTCGGTACGCATCGTGGCGGCGATCGTGTTGAGCACGATTCCGACCGATTCCATCAGCTGGTCGAGGAAGTTCTGGTGGGTTTCGTTGAACTCGCCGAATGAGGCGAGCTCGATCACCGCCTTGACCTCGTCCTCGAACAAGGCGGGAAGGATGTTGACGTTTGCCGGGGTCGCGTGGCCGAGGCCTGACCCGATCCGGATGAAATCGGGTGGCACGTCCGTCAACAGGATCGGCCGCCGGTCCGCCGCCGCCTGGCCGATCAGGCCTTCGCGCAACGCGAATTCCTGCTTCAGCTGTTCCGGGTTGTCTGCGCCGTAGCTGGCAACGAGCTCGAGCTTGGTCTCGTCCTCGTCGCGCCGGGTGACGTAGAACACGCCATATTGAGCGTTCACCAGCGGCGCGAGCTCCGACATGATGAGGTTCGACACGGTCGCGAGATCGCGTTCGCCCTGCAGCATCCGGCTGAAGCGGGCGAGGTTGGTCTTGAGCCAGTCCTGCTCGGCATTCTTGAGCGTCTGCTCTTTCAGGTTCGCGATCATCTCGTTGATCGTGTCCTTGAGCGCGGCCATTTCGCCCGACGCTTCCACCGCGATCGACCGGGTGAGGTCGCCCTTGGTCACTGCGGTCGCCACTTCGGCGATCGAGCGCACCTGGTTCGTCAGGTTCGCGGCGAGCTGGTTCACGTTGTCGGTGAGGTCGCGCCACAAGCCCGCGGCTCCAGGCACACGTGCCTGCCCGCCGAGCTTGCCCTCGATCCCGACCTCGCGGGCCATGTTGGTGACCTGGTCACCGAAGGTCGACAGCGTATCGATCATGAAGTTGATCGTATCGGCCAGCGCGGCGATTTCGCCCTTGGCGTCCACGGTCAGCTTGCGCTTCAAATTGCCCTGCGCAACCGCGGTCACGACTTCGGCGATGCCGCGCACCTGGTTGGTCAAATTCGTGGCCATCAGGTTGACGTTGTCGGTGAGGTCCTTCCACGTTCCGCCGACGCCGGGCACAGCCGCCTGTCCGCCGAGCTTGCCGTCGGTGCCGACTTCGCGCGCAACGCGAGTCACCTCGCCGGCGAAGGCGTTGAGCTGATCGACCATGGTGTTGATGGTGTTCTTGAGGGCGAGGATTTCGCCCTTCACGTCCACCGTGATCTTCTTCGACAAGTCGCCCTTCGCGACGGCGGTCGTCACGTCGGCGATGTTGCGGACCTGGCCCGTCAAGTTCGCGGCCATCAGGTTCACGTTGTCGGTGAGGTCCTTCCAGGTCCCGGCGACTCCGCGCACCTGCGCCTGGCCGCCAAGTTTTCCTTCGGTGCCGACCTCGCGCGCCACGCGGGTCACTTCGGATGCGAAGGAGTTCAACTGGTCCACCATCGTGTTGATGGTGTTCTTGAGCTCGAGGATTTCGCCCTTCACGTCGACGGTGATCTTCTTCGACAGGTCGCCCGAGGCCACCGCTGTCGTCACCTCGGCGATGTTTCGCACTTGGCCGGTGAGGTTCGCCGCCATGGCGTTCACATTGTCGGTCAAATCCTTCCACGTGCCGCCGACGCCGGGCACCTGCGCCTGGCCGCCGAGCTTCCCTTCCGTGCCCACCTCGCGGGCCACGCGGGTCACCTCGCTTGCGAACGCGTTCAGCTGGTCCACCATCGTGTTGATCGTGTCCTTGAGCGCGAGGATCTCGCCCTTCACGTCCACCGTGATCTTCTTCGACAGGTCGCCGCGCGCCACGGCCGTGGTAACCTCGGCGATGTTACGGACCTGGCCTGTCAGATTGCCGGCCATCAGGTTCACGCTGTCGGTCAGGTCGGCCCAGGTGCCGGCGACGCCTTCCACCTGCGCCTGGCCGCCGAGCTTTCCTTCGGACCCCACTTCGCGAGCCACGCGGGTCACCTCGGACGCGAAGGAGTTCAGCTGATCGACCATCGTGTTGATGGTATTCTTGAGCTCGAGAATCTCGCCCTTGACGTCCACCGTGATCTTCTTCGAAAGATCGCCCTTGGCGACGGCGGTCGTGACCTCGGCGATGTTGCGTACCTGACCGGTAAGATTTGCGGCCATGGCGTTCACATTGTCGGTAAGGTCGGCCCAGGTGCCGCCTACGCCTTCCACCTGCGCCTGACCGCCGAGCTTGCCTTCGGTACCCACTTCGCGAGCCACGCGCGTGACCTCCGATGCGAAAGCGTTCAACTGGTCGACGAGGGTGTTGATCGTGTCCTTGAGCTCAAGGATTTCCCCCTTCACGTCGACCGTGATCTTCTTCGACAGATCGCCGCGCGCGATCGCTGTCGTGACGTCGGCGATATTGCGGACTTGGCCGGTCAGGTTCGCGGCCATCAGGTTGACGTTGTTCGTAAGGTCGGCCCAGGTCCCGGCGACGCCCGGCACTTGCGCCTGGCCGCCGAGCTTTCCTTCGGTGCCCACTTCGCGCGCCACGCGCGTCACCTCGCTCGCGAAGCCGTTGAGCTGATCCACCATCGTGTTGATGGTGTTCTTGAGCTCGAGGATTTCGCCTTTCACGTCGACGGTGATCTTTTTGGACAAGTCGCCCTTTGCGACCGCGGTGGTCACTTCGGCGATGTTGCGGACCTGGCCGGTGAGGTTGTCGGCCATCAGATTGACGTTGTCCGTCAGGTCCTTCCACGTGCCGGCGACGCCTTCCACGCGGGCCTGGCCGCCGAGCTTGCCTTCGGTACCTACTTCGCGGGCCACGCGGGTGACCTCGCCGGCGAAGGCGTTCAGCTGATCGACCATCGTGTTGATGGTGTTCTTGAGCTCGAGGATTTCGCCCTTCACCTCGACGGTGATCTTCTTGGAAAGGTCGCCGCGGGCGACGGCGGTGGTCACTTCGGCGATATTGCGGACCTGGCCCGTGAGGTTGGTCGCCATCGCGTTGACGTTGTCGGTGAGGTCCTTCCAGGTCCCAGCAACGCCCTTCACCTTGGCCTGGCCGCCGAGCTTGCCCTCGGTGCCCACTTCGCGGGCCACGCGGGTCACTTCCGACGCGAACGAGGCGAGCTGCTCGACCATGGTGTTCACGACCTTGCCGATTCGCAGGAATTCACCGCGCAAGGGGCGCCCGTCGATTTCGACCGACATGGATTGGGAAAGGTCGCCCTTGGCGACGGCCCCGATCACGCGCGACACTTCCGCGGTCGGCTGGACCATGTCGTCGATGAGCTCGTTGACGGAGCGGATGGCGCTGTCCCAGCCGCCGCGCGCATTCTTGACCCTGCCGCGCTGGCTGATCTTGCCTTCCTTGCCGACGACTTTGGAAAGGCGTTCGAATTCCTGGGTCATCTCCTCGTTGAGGGAGACGACTTCGTTGAAGAGGCTGGCGATCTCGCCGTCAACTCCGTCGACCTCTTCGGGCAGACGCACGCTGAAATCACCACGGCGAAGAGCGCGAAGCGCGCTGACGAGCTGACGCCGATCAATAAAGTCCCGCGGGGCCTGGATGTTCACCTGTTTACTCCGGTTTACTCTCCCCCCGCCACGTGGTTGGTCCGAAGCGGCCCCCCGGCCGCCAAACAGCGATGTTTAATCGATTAAATCGGTTTACGCTTCATAAAAAATTCGAGTTGCCCACAGTAGCGACCCTTGTCTTTCGTTAACATGTCTCGCTAGGAGACATTCATGCGTTCGGACTGGATGATCACGGGCTCGTGAAGAGCTCGAATGATGAAATCCTGCGCTTCATCGCTTCGAGCTTCCGATCGGTGTGGTCGCTCGAACTGTTGCTGGTGCTCAGGAGCGAGCAGCGAAGCTGGTCGCACCAGGAGCTCGTCACGACGATGCGGGCGAGCCAACTCGTCGTAACCCGAGCGCTCGCCGCGCTCGAAGCGGCCGGGCTGGTCAGCAACGATGGGGACAAAGCTCAATACATGCCCGTCAGTGGAGATGTGGCCACACTCGTCAACGACGCCGCCGCACTCTATTCGAAAAAACCCGACGCGGTGCGGCGCGCGATCGTATCGGCCTCCGCCGGCGATGCGACCGCCTTTGCCGAGGCGTTCAGGCTGAGGAAAGACTGACATGGCCGATATCTTCCCCACAGCGGTCTATATCCTGTGTTTCCTGACCAGTGCCGCCTGTGCGTGGCTGCTCGGGCGGAGTTATCTCGCGAATCGCACGCGCTTCCTGATGTGGAGCAGCATTTGTTTCGTCTTCCTCGCACTGAACAACCTCGCGCTGGTGCTCGACCTCGTCGTTTGGCCGAGCCCGGAAGTGGACTTGAGACTGCCCAGGTTGTTGCTGGCGCTCGCCGCGGCGGTGTCGCTGATCTGGGGTTTCGTGTGGGAAGTAGAGGAACGCTGAAGCCATGATGCTGTACGACTTCCTCTCGGGCGCGGTCGCCCTCGGCTTCCTTGTCTGCGCCTGTTTCTTTCTGCGCTTCTGGCGGCGGACGCGCGACGGCCTGTTCCTGTCGTTCGCGCTCGCGTTCCTGCTGCTTGGAACGGGGCAGACGGTGCTCGCGCTCGGCAACATCCCGACCGAGGAGCGCGGATCGCTCTATCTCATCCGGCTGCTCGCCTTCCTTCTCATCCTGGTCGGAATCTGGCGAACGAACCGGCGCCAGCGCATTTGACCCCACTTCCGGTGCGTGGCACCGGCGCCGGCGATGTCACGCAAGCCTACGCAGCGAACATGGGGCGGCCGCTTCGAGACGAGCCCGGCCGAACTGATGACTCGCATCAACGCGTCCATCGGCTTCGACAAGAGGTTGTGGCGCGAAGACATTGAAGCGTCGAAGGCGCATGCGGCGATGCTTCGCGAGCAGAAGATCATAACCGACGCGGACGCTGCGGCGATCCTCGATGGCCTGGACCGAATTGCCGCCGAATATGAGCGCGACGGTGTTCCCGATCTGGCCGAGCTCGAAGACATCCACATGACGGTCGAGCACCGGCTCGGCGAGCTGATCGGTGCGGCGGCCGGGCGGCTGCACACGGCGCGGTCGCGCAACGACCAGGTCGCGACCGATTTCCGATTGTGGGTGCGCAACGCGTGCGATGAAACGATAGACGCCATTCGCGACCTGCAGCGCGTGCTGGTCGGCCGAGCGGAGGAGCAGGCGGAGACGGTGATGCCCGGTTTCACGCACCTTCAGGTCGCCCAACCGGTCACGCTCGGCCATCATTTGATGGCCTATTACGAGATGCTGCTGCGGGACCTGTCGCGCTTCAGCGATGCTCGGGCGCGAATGAACGAATGCCCGCTCGGCTCGGCGGCGCTCGCCGGAACCGGATTCCCGATCGATCGCGAGCGAACCGCTGACGCGCTTGGTTTCGAGGGCGCGACCGCGAACAGCCTCGACAGCGTATCCGACCGCGACTTCGCGCTCGATTATCTCTCGGCCGCGACCCAGTGCAGCCTGCATCTGTCGCGCCTTGCCGAGGAGCTGATCATCTGGGCGAGCGCGCCGTTCGGATTTGTGAAGCTGTCCGACGAATATTCGACCGGCAGCTCGATCATGCCGCAAAAGCGCAACCCCGACGCGGCTGAGCTGGTGCGCGGCCACAGCGGCCGCATCGTCGGACTGCTTACCGGCCTGATGGTCACGATGAAGGGCCTTCCCCTCGCATATTCGAAGGACATGCAGGACGACAAGGAGCCGGTGTTCGAAGGGCACGACCTGCTGACGCTATCGCTTCAGGCGCTCGCCGGAATGGTCGAGACAGTCGAGTTCCTGCCCTTGGCGATGCGGGCGGCGGCCGCGCAAAGCTATTCGACCGCGACCGACCTC
>Ga0207660_10003155_pt1 | contig 10795 bp, 7 predicted proteins | sample KBSC73BmetaG_FD_184335 | JGI IMG/M metagenome (GOLD analysis project Ga0207660, IMG submission 184335) | Corn rhizosphere microbial communities from Kellogg Biological Station, Michigan, USA - KBS C7-3B metaG (SPAdes) (version 2) | ecosystem: Host-associated > Plants > Roots > Rhizosphere ... | reverse complement strand
GCCTTCAAGGCGCTGAACGAGGCGTGGATCTCCAAGCACTTCGCGCTGGAGGCCAAGGACCGCGAGGTGCTCGACGACCCGCAGGGCAAGATCCTGGAAAAGGGCGGGCGCATCTTCATGGCGTTGCAGGACGGCGAAGCGGTGGGCTGCGTGGCGCTGCTGAAGATGCCCGACGGCGGCTATGAGGTGGCCAAGATGACCGTGTCGGAGACCCTGCGCGGCGCAGGCCTGGGGCGGACGCTGATGCAGCGCTGCATTGACGCCGGCGCGGCGGACAACGCGCCGCGGCTGTATCTGGAGACCAACTCCAGCCTGGCGCCGGCGCTTGGCCTCTACCGCGCCATGGGCTTCGTCGACCTGCCGCCGGCCAAGACGCCCTACGCCCGCGCTGACGTCTTCATGGAGCGCCGCTACCCGTAGGTCAGCGGGTCGCCAGCACAACGCCCAGCAGCACCGCCGCCCAGTGGGCGGCCGCAGCGGCCACCACATGGCCGTGCCAGATGGCGCGGGCGAACTTCAGGCGCTTGTTGACGTAGAAGATGACGCCGGTGGAATAGACCACCCCGCCGGCCAGCAGGAGCAGCAGCGCCACCCAGGTGACGTTGTCGATCATCGGCTTGGCGGCGACGACGACCAGCCAGCCCAGCGCCAGGTAGATGGCCAGCGACAGCCGCCGGTCCATGCGCGGCACGAAGAGCTTGCCCAGCGCGCCCACCGCGGCGATCGACCAGACGGCGGCGGTCATGCCCCAGGCCCACGGCCCGTGGAGGTTGTGGATGGTGAAGGGCGTGTAGGACCCGGCGATCATCAGGAAGATGCCGGCGTGGTCGAGCCGGCGCAGCACCGGCCGGTAGCGGTGATCGGCGAAATTGTAAGCCGTGGAGAACCCCAGCATCGCCACGACGCCGGCGGCGTAGATCGAGACGCCGACGACGGCGGTGATCGAGTGCGCGGCGACGGCGAGGCTCAGCAGCACGATGCCGCCAACCAGGGCGAGCGTCAGGCCGACCACGTGCACCACCAGGTCGGCGCACTTGGCCGCCGGGGTCGGGTAATGGCGGGGCGGCTTGGTCGGCAGCATCGGGGCGGCGGTCATGGACGGAACTCCGTGCGCCTCCTCTCCTCCCGCGCAGCGAGAGGGAGAGGACAAGAGGAAAGGGCGGCTCAGAATCGCCCCACCGTCGCCGGCTGTCGAGGGCGATCCAATAGCCCCGCCCGCAAAAAGCCAGCCGCCGTGCAGCCCTCTCCCGGGCTCTCCCTCTCGCTGCGCGGGGAGAGGAGGCGGGATCGGTCGGGCCTAGTCTTCCTTGACGCGCTTCTTGCGGAACGAGGGGTTGAGCACCTTCTTGCGCAGGCGGATGGACTTGGGCGTCACCTCCACCAGCTCGTCCTCTTCGATATAGGCGATCGCCTGCTCGAGGGTCGGGCGCCGCGGCGGGGTCAGGCGGACCGCCTCGTCCTTGCCGGAGGCGCGGACGTTGGTGAGTTGTTTGGCCTTCATCGGGTTGACGTCAAGGTCGTCCTGGCGGGAGTTCTCGCCGATGATCATGCCCTGGTAGGTCTTCTCGCCGGCGCCGACGAACATCGTCCCGCGCTCTTCCAGGTTCCACAGGGCGTAGGCCGCGGTTTCCCCGTCGGAGTTGGAAACCAGCACGCCCTTGCGGCCTGCGTCGATCGCGCCCTTGTAGGGCTCGTAGTGGCTGAACACGCGGTTCAGCACGCCGGAGCCGCGGGTGTCGGTGAGGAACTCGCCCTGATAACCGATCAGCGAGCGCGAGGGGCTCATCAGCGAAAGCCGGGTCTTGCCGGCGCCCGAGGGACCCATGTCCTTCAGCTCGGCCTTGCGGGCCGACAGCTTCTCGATGACGATTCCGGTGAACTCCTCGTCCACGTCGATCATCACGTCCTCGACAGGCTCCAGCCGCTCGCCGGTTTCGGGATCGGTCTGGAAGACCACGCGCGGGCGGCTGATCGAAACCTCGAAGCCCTCGCGGCGCATGCTCTCGATCAGCACGCCAAGCTGCAGCTCGCCCCGGCCGGCGACCTCGTAGGCGTCCTTCTCGGCGGTCTCGCTGACGCGGATCGCGACGTTGGACTCGGCCTCCTTGAGCAGGCGCGCGGCGATGACGCGGCTCTGCACCTTGTCGCCCTCGCGCCCGGCGAGCGGGCTGTCGTTGACAGAGACCGTCATGGAGATCGTCGGGGGGTCGATCGGCTGGGCCGGCAGGGCCTCGGCGACCTCCATGGCGCAGAGCGTGTCTGCGACGGTGGCCTTCGAGAGGCCCGCGATGGCGACGATGTCGCCGGCTTCCGCGTCGTCGATCGGCTGGCGCTTCAGGCCGCGGAAGGCCAGCACCTTGGTGATGCGGCCGCGCTCGACCTCCTTGCCGTCCAGGCTGAGGGCGTGGATGGCCAGGCCTGGCGTGGCCTTGCCGCTCTCGATGCGGCCGGTCAGCAGGCGCCCCAGGAACGGGTCGTTCTCGATCAGCACCGAGAGGATCTGGAACGGCTCGTCCTTGCGCGCGACCGCCTTCGGCTCGGGCACGTGGCTGACGATCAGGTCGAACAGCGGGGCCAGGTTGTCGTTGGGCTTGGCCATGTCCAGCGTCGCCCAGCCCTGCTTGCCCGAAGCGTAGAGGTGCGGGAAATCGAGCTGGTCGTCGGTGGCGCCCATGGCGGCGAAGAGGTCGAAGGCGTCATTGAGCACCCGGTCGGGGTCGGCGTGCGGCCGGTCGACCTTGTTCAGGCAGACGATGGGGCGAAGGCCCATCTTGAGCGCCTTGCCGAGCACGAACTTGGTCTGCGGCATGACGCCTTCCTCAGCGTCGACCAGCAGGACGCAGCCGTCCACCATGCCCAGGATCCGCTCGACCTCCCCGCCGAAGTCGGCGTGGCCGGGGGTGTCGATGATGTTGATCCGCGTGTCCCCGGCCGCTCCATGCCAAAGGACGCTGGTGCACTTGGCCAGGATGGTGATCCCGCGTTCGCGCTCCTGGTCGTTGGAATCCATGGCGCGTTCGGCGTGCGCCTCATTGGCGCGGAACACGCCGGATTGGGCGAGCAGTTGGTCCACCAGCGTTGTCTTGCCGTGGTCGACGTGGGCGATGATGGCGATGTTGCGAAGCGACATGAGATTGGAAAGGGCGTCTCGGAGGCGAGGAAGGCGCGCTTGTAGGGGAGAGAAGGCGCAACCGCCAGCTTGAACTCGCCGGCTGCGACCCCGCAGCCGCCCCTCAGGCCACGCGCCATTGTGCGGCGCACACTAGGCGGGGCCGACGCCCGCCAGCGCAAGAGCCGGAAAAACTTGGCCTTTCGGCGTGCAGCGCGCTGAAAACGCAGGTTTTTGTCGCCGCCGCTTGCATAATGGTGCACTGCACAGTACATTGCACGTGTGAGGCGTCCCTGACGCCTCTGCCCTTCCTGGGCGTTTCCTCCCTATAAACTGCCGCGCCTTCGGGCGCGGCTTTTTTTTGGCTCAGCCGGCCCTCAGCGCGGTCCAGTCGGCGGCGGTGAGCGCGCGGGTCAGCGCCTCGAGGTTGGCCTTGAGCTGGTCGAAGCCGGCCGTCGGCGTCAGCTTCGCCTCGTCGAGGTAGAGGCCGCGGTTGATCTCGATCTGCAGGGCGTGGGTGCGCCGGGACGGGCGGCCGTAATGCTCGGTGGTGTAGCCGCCGGCGTAGGGCGTGTTGCGGGCCACGCGATAGCCCATGGCTTCCAGCTCGCGCTCCGCGCGGCCGGTCAGCAGGCCCGAGCAGGCCGCCCCGAACCGATCGCCGAGCACGATGTCCGCGGGCCGGTCGCGCCCGCCCGCCCGGGCCGCGGCGGCGGGCATCGAGTGCCAATCGATGAGAATGGCGTAGCCGTGCGTACGATGCGCCTCGGCGACCAGCCGCTCGAGGGCGGCGTGATAGGGACGATGCGCGCCCTCGATCCGCCGACGCGCCTCGGCGAAGGTGAGCTTGCGGGCATAGATCTCCTGGCCCTCCGAGACGACCCGCGCGATCGCGCCCAGGCCGGCCGCGACCCGGGCGGTGCGCGCGCGGGCGAAGTCGGGCAGTTCGTCGGAGAACATTCCAGGGTCGAGTTCGAAGGCCTCGCGGTTCAGGTCGATGTAGGCGCGGGCGTAGCAGGCGGTGAGGGTGGCGGCGCCGAGCTGGGGCGCGGCCTCGATCAAGTCGTCGACGAGAGCGTCTTCCGAACGGCGGATCGCCTGGGCGTCGAGCGCGGCGGCGGCCATCATGTCGTCGGGGTAGTCGCGGCCGGAGTGCGGCGAGGCGAACACCAGAGCCGTCGGCGGCGCGGCGCCGTCCGCGGCCGCTCGCCGCAGCACAAACGCCGCTCGCGCGGGCGCGTCCTCGGTGGCGACAGGCTCCCAGGCGTTCATCGCCGCCATAGAACGCCCAGCATCGGCATGGGTCAAAGGGTTCATCGCGCCTTTACGCTTGTGGCGATATCGTAAGGCCTTCGCCCGCGCACCCGCCGCCCCGTCCGAAGAGCCCCATGCCCCGAATCCTCCTGGCCGAAGACGACGACAGCCTTCGCGGCTTCCTGGCCCGCGCGCTGGAGCGCGCCGGCTACGAGGTGACGGCCTGCGCCGACGGCGAGGAGGCCGCGGCCATCCTCGACCAGGACTGGGACCTGCTGCTGACCGACATCGTCATGCCCGGCATGGACGGGATCGAGGTCGCACGTCAGGCCGCCGCCCTGCACCCGGGCCTGCGGATCATGTTCATCACCGGCTTCGCGGCCGTGGCGCTTGCCGCCGGCGACCAGGGCCCGCCCGGCGCCAAGGTGCTGTCCAAGCCCATCCACCTGCGCGAGATCGTCTCCGAAGTGGAGCGGATGATCGCCGCCTGAGGCGCCTACGCCCGCGCTTGCACGGCCCGGGTCTCATCGGTATATCCCCGCCTTCCCGAGACGACGGTCTGGACGCGTAGCTCAGCGGGAGAGCACCTCGTTGACATCGAGGGGGTCACAGGTTCGATCCCTGTCGCGTCCACCATCCCTTTCTCGCCGATCGCCCGCCGCGGCGCCCGGCTGCGGATTCCCCAATTCGATGACCCCGCCTTGCGCGAAGCGTAGGCAAGCGCGAAGCTCTAGCATAACCGTGTTCGGTGGAGGGGCCGATGGACGTCATTGCGAAGCCGAGGATCGGGAGCGGCGCGGCCTATTTCGTGGCCGCCGGAGGCCTCGCCGCGTTGGGCATGGCGGCCTGGCTGCTCGGCGCGGGGGATGGCGGGGATGCCCGCGGGCTGATCGTCCCGGCGCTAGGCCTGGCCCTCGCCGGGGCGGTCGTCGGTTTCGTCGTCAGACTTTTCGGCCTGCTCGAGCGGCGGCTCATCGAGATCCAGGCGGCGTTGCAACCGGCCGACTCCAAGCCCGCGCCGGGGCGGCTTCCGCCTCCGGTCGGCGTCGACCGCTACGGCCTTCCGTTGCGGCCGCCGCCGCCCGCGGGGCTGGGCGGCGGCGCCTGACGCGAGGGCGAAGGCGAAGCTTCGCCGGTCCGGTCGATTCGCCTCGCCCCGGTCAGGGTCGCCGCGCGCTCCCTGTGGGCGCCGGCGCCTGCAAATTCCATCTCGCGACATTTCGGCAACAGCCGCGGCGACCGCCGGACTTTTGAAACCTCGGTATGCGCCGACCGCATGACGCTGGGGAAGTTGACGCCCCCGTCACTTACCCGTCGGCGGAATACTGGCCTTCGGGATTATGTCGGCCGTGCCGGGTCGTGACAGGCCCACGGCCGCCGGTGGTCGGACTGAAAGCTTAGAAATTGAGGTACGCCGACGGGGTTCATGACCAAATCGTGGCGGACCGTTACGTAATCTATTCATTCGGGAAACCTTATGTGTCGATTTCGAAAAAGACTAGTCACGCTCAAAATCCCGTCGGATGATCCCGCCCATTGCCGCGGAACAGCCTCGCATCAGACGAGGATGACCGCTCCTCTGGGGAGGGAACCCGAACATGTTGAAGAGCAGATATTTCTGCGGCGGCTCGGTCGTGGCCGTCGCGCTGGCGCTAGGCCTTTCACAGACGGCGGTCGCTCAGACCGCCAAGTCCGCAACGACTGCGGCCGCCGCCCCGAAGGCGCCGGAAGTGAGCGAGCTGGTGGTCACCGGCTCCCTGATCCAAGGCAGTCGCCTCGATGCGGCTTTGCCGGTCGAGGTCTATTCCCAGAATGAACTGGAAAAGCAGGGCTCGCCGTCCGCGCTCGAGTTCGCAAAGACCCTGACGATCGCCGGTCCGACGACGGGCGAGGCCTACTACTTCAGCGGCGTCGCCCCTGGCGTCGTCAGCTACAACCTGCGGGGCATCGGCTCGGACAAGACGCTGATCCTGCTGAATGGCCGCCGGGTCAGCCAGAACGCGACAAACATTCCGCAGATCGCGCTCTCACGCACCGAGATCCTGAAGGACGGCGCGGCCGTGACCTACGGCGCCGACGCGATCGGCGGCGTGGTCAACTTCATCACCCGCGACCACTACGTCGGCCTGGAGACGAGCGGACAGTACAAGTACATCAAAGGCTCGGACGGCGACTATTCGCTGGGGGTCCTGGCCGGCGTGGGCGAGGGCGACGTCAACCTGCTGGTCTCGGCCGAGTACGAGCACCGCTCGCGCCTGAACACGCTCGACCGCGACTTCGCCAGGACTTCGCTGGACCCGACCAATCCGGGCTACAACCCCGCGCCCTGGTCGACGCTCACCAACCTGGCCGGATGGCTGCCGCGCGGGGCGCTTCCCACGACTCCGAGTTCGCTGGGCTCCTCCGGCATCGGCGAGTGGGGCGCGCCCTCGGGCGGCATCGTGTCGGACTTCACGCCGGCCAGTTGCGCCGCCGTCGGCGGCCGCTACGACAACAGCTACACCTGCGCCTACAACTACCTGTCGTATTACAACCTGGTCGAAGAGAACAATATCTACCGGGCCTACGCGCAACTGAACGCGAAGGTCACCGACTCCATGAAGGCGCACTTCGAGGTCGCCTACGGGCAGGTGGACTCCCCGCAGATCTTCGGATCCCCCGCGCAGCCGGTGACCCAGGGCCCGGCCATGGCCACCGGCGCGACCTACCAGTTCTACGTGCCGATCACCAACCCCTACGCCGCGGCCTTCGCGGCCTCGCACAACGCGCCCGCCTCGACGCAGGGCTTCACGCCGGTGACCTATCGCGTGTTCGCCCACGGCGGGAACCCGTTCTTCGGCGAGGGCAACGGCTTTGGCGTGCCGAGCCGGTACAACAGCCAGACCTTCCGGGTCTCGGGCGGGCTCAAGGGCGACCTTGGCGACTTCGGCCCTCTGACAGGGGTCCGCTATGACGCCAATCTCACCTACAACCACTCCGAAGTGTACGCCGACAGCCCGGACGTGATCGGTTACCGGCTCCAGGAGGCGCTGTACGGGTTCGGCGGCCCGAACTGCCACGCCACGGACAACAACCCCGCCCGGTTCGGAACTCAGAACGCGGCGGCGGCGGGGAAGAACGGCTGCCTCTATTGGAACCCGTTCGCGACGAACTTCGCGAGGCAGCCGAACCTCGGCCTGACCAACCCCAGCTTCCAGGCCGGGACCGAAAACCCGGCGGAGCTCGCCCATTGGCTGTTCGACGACCGGGCGTCGGAGACGACGAGCCAGAACCTGACCTTCGATTTCGTCCTCAATGGCCAGTCGAAGCTGACCCTTCCGGGCGGCGATGTCGGATGGGCTGTCGGCGCCCAGGCCCGCTCGCTCGAAGAGCGCGTTCGCGTCCCGAGCGACATCTACAACGGGACCCTCGCGTGCCCGTGGCCGGCGCCTTTCACCAGCGCCAACGGCGCCGGTTCGCCGAACATCGAGGCCCATCCGGCCAACACGACCGACGCGAACTACCGCGGCTGCACCGCCGGCGATGGACAGGGGCCGTTCACCTTCTTCGGCACCCTGCACCCGACCTTCCTCGACCAGCAGCAGTATTCCGTCTTCGGCGAACTGCAGATCCCGGTCCTGGAGTCCCTGAACTTCCAGCTCGCGGCGCGCCACGAGGAATTCTCCCACGACCTGAAGAGCACCGTCTACAAGGTCGCGGGCAGGTGGAATGTGTGGGGACCGCTGACGGTGCGCGGCTCCTACGGCACCAACTACCAGGCGCCGCCGCTCAGCGTGATCCCCGGCCAGGTCAACAACGCGGTCCGCAGCTACACGATCGCGGCGGGCAACTGGCTCGGCGCCCAGTTCGTCACCGACGCCAACCTCAAGCCGGCGACGGCGAAGACCTGGAACGCCGGCGTGATCTGGCAAAGCCGAGGCTTCGCCGACGACCACGATCTGCGGATCATCCTCGACTACTTCGACATCCGCACCAAGGACGAGATCTCGGTCCTCGGGGGTATCGCGGACGTCAACGACATCGCCAACCTGGTCTTCAACGGGGCGGGCGGCACGATCACGACCTGCGATCCGTCCGTCCAGCCGCTGCTGAACCGAGTCACCTTCAACAACGGGTGCACGATCGGCATGGGCGCGGTCGGCACGTTCTCCCAGATCCGCACGGTCACCGGCAACGGCCCGGGGCAGACGACAACGGGGTATGACCTTCAGTCGACCTATCACCTGCCGCTCGGACCCGGTGATCTCACCCTCGGTTTGAACGCCACCTACATCACCGCCTTGCGCACCGGGCCGACCTCGATTGACGGCGTGGTGATCTCCACCGGCGACGACCGGCTGGGCAAGCTGAACTTCGCGACCGTCGCCGCGGCGGCTCCCAAGCTCCGCGCCAACCTGAGCGCCAACTACGCAATGGGCCCGCACAACTTCAGGCTGGGCGTGGACTACGTTTCGAAGGTGACGGACGAACGGCCCGGCATCCAGTACGGCGAGAGAGGCGAGGCTTGGGTCGCCGTCGACCTCACCTACCGCGTTCTGTTCCAGGACAACCTGACGCTGACGGCTACCGTCGGAAACCTCTTCGACCGCGACCCGCCGGCGGCCCAGGAAGAGCTCGGCTACGACCCGCGGCTCGGCAACCCGCTTGGCCGCACTTTCGAGATCGGCCTCAAGAAGACCTTCTAACCAGCCGGATCACCCCTTTCCCCAAGGCGTCGGCTTCGTGCCGGCGCCTTCTTTTTTTGCGTCAGGGCCCAGCGGCTCAGGGCTTGGCGCGCGGGGGCAGGGCGGCGATTTCTTCCGGCGTCAGCTTGCGCACGCTGCGCACCGGGCAGCGCTGTGGGCCGATGGGGGAGCGGGTGACCACCTCGGCGTCCATGCCGGTGCAGATGGTCGAGCCGCTGCGCGAGATGAGCGCGATGCGCTGGTTCCAGTCGATGTCCGGGCAGGGGCCGAACATCTCGAACTGATAGACGTCGCGCACGCCCACCCGGACGTTGAGGGTGTGCTCGTCGGCGGCGGCGAAGCCGTCCGCGCTGCGGGTCCAGAAGCATTGGCGCTGAGCGCCGGGCGGCGATTTCGCCGTGGCGGCGGTTGCGCTGAGCGCCAGGAGGGCCGCCGCGCCGGCGGCCAGGGCGACATGGGTCTTCATCACTCGGTCCTCACGAAGGATGTCCCCCGAGTTCAACCTCTATAGGCCAAGCTCGGTTTCCTGGGAAACGCGCCGCGCCGCGCGCCGGGCGAAACGGCCGGGATCGACCAGGGCGGCCAGCGGCTGCGGCAAGGGCGAAGGAGCCTCGAAGACCAGCGCCGCGACATGCTCGGCCAGCAGGGGCGCGAGCGTGAAGCCTCGCGCGCCGAGGCCGCTCAGCACGAAGAGGCCGGCGGGAGCATCCGGCGCGGGGCCGGCGACCGGCAACCGGTCGGGGGTGGCGACGCGGATGGACGCGCGGCCTTCGAGAGGCGCCGAGGCCAGGCGCCCGGCCAGGCGCGGCAGGCCCGCCGCAAGCGCCTCGAGGTTGCGCCGATGGTCCTGTGGCCGCACGTCGCGAGCGACCTCGCCGCGGTCGTTGGTCGCGCCGAACAGGACGCCGTCACGGGTGGGGATCGCATAGCCGCCGAAGGCCGCGGCGCGCGGCGGGGCGGCAAGCGCGGTGAAACTCGCCTGGCCGCGCACGGCGCTCAGCGGCAGGCCCGGGACGAGTTCGGCGGTGGCGAGGCCCGCCGCCACGATCACCGCGTCGGCCTCGGCGAGAAGGGTTCCGTCGGCGGCCAGCAGGCGCCAGCCCCCGGCTTCGCGCTCGATGCGCGCCACCGCGGCCGGTTCGACCTGCGGCGCCCAGGCGGCAAGCGCGACGCCCGGCTCGATGACCAGGCCGTCGCGCAGCTCGAGCGCCTCGGCCACCGGCTCGCCGGCGCGGGAGGCGGCGTCGGCTGGGCTGAGCATTCGCAGCGCTCCGGGCTCGAACAGGTCCGACGCGGCGATCTTGGCGAACCGGCTGGCGTCGCGGGGCTGAGCGGCGAGCTGCAGCGCGCCACGCGCGACGACGGCCTGCGGCAGCTCCTCGTAGAGGGCGACGGCGCGGCGGAAGGCCTGGGCGAACAGCCGGGCCGGTTCGGCGAGGCCGGCGTCCAGCCTGGGCGTCACCAGGGCCGCGGGATTGCCGGACGCGCCGGCGCCGGGTCCTTCGCCGTCGAACACCAGAGCCTCGCCGCCCAGCGCGCGCACGGCGCGCGCCGCCGAGGCGCCCGCGACGCCTGCGCCGACGATGGCCACGCGGCGCGGCGGGCTCGGGCCGGAGCTTTCGCCAGGCAGGCGGGCCGCCAGCCGTTCGCGCTTGCGCCCGAAGCCCGGCTGCTTTTCCACGGCGAAACCGGCGGCCGCGAGCCCGCGGCGAACGGCGCCCGCCACCGTGAAGGTGGCCGCCGTCGC
>Ga0207660_10003153_pt1 | contig 10795 bp, 9 predicted proteins | sample KBSC73BmetaG_FD_184335 | JGI IMG/M metagenome (GOLD analysis project Ga0207660, IMG submission 184335) | Corn rhizosphere microbial communities from Kellogg Biological Station, Michigan, USA - KBS C7-3B metaG (SPAdes) (version 2) | ecosystem: Host-associated > Plants > Roots > Rhizosphere ... | reverse complement strand
GATCTACTTCGATCGCAAGATCTTCGCCGGCGTGCAGATGCGCAAAGGGCCCAACGTGGTCGGCCCCTTCGGCCTCTTCCAGTCCTTCGCCGACCTCGGCAAGTTCCTGATCAAGGAACTGGTGATCCCGTCGGGCGCGGACAAGGTCGTCTTCCTGCTGGCTCCGCTGATCAGCGTGACGTTGGCGCTGGGGTCGTGGGCCGCGATGCCGCTGGCGCCCGGATGGGTGGTCTCCGACATCAACGTCGGGATCCTCTACCTGCTCGCGGTCTCGTCGCTGGGCGTCTACGGCATCATCATGGGCGGCTGGGCGTCCAATTCGAAATACCCGTTCCTGGGCGCGCTGCGTTCGGCCGCGCAGATGGTCTCCTACGAGGTCTCCATCGGCTTCGTGATCATCACGGTGATCCTGCTCTCCGGCACGCTGAATCTGACCCGCATCGTGGAGCTGCAGGGCGGCGGGTTCTGGAACTGGAACATCCTGGGCGGCGGAGGGCTGAGGAACCTGCCGCTGGCGCTGGTGATGATCCCCATGGGGGTGATCTTCTTCATCTCGGGCCTGGCCGAGACCAACCGCCCGCCCTTCGACCTTCCCGAGGCCGAAAGCGAGCTCGTGGCCGGCTACGCCATCGAATACGGCTCCACGCCCTACATGCTGTTCTACCTGGCCGAGACCGCGAACATCGTCTTGATGAGCGGGCTGATGGCCGTGCTGTTCCTGGGCGGCTGGCAGGCGCCTTGGCCGACGCACTATCTGGACGGCTTCGCCGGGACCGGCTGGTCGTGGGTGGCGAGCCTGCACGGCCTGGTCATGCTGATGATCAAGACCTTCTTCGTCTTCTTCATGAACGCCATGGTCCGCGCCGTGGTGCCGCGCTACCGCTACGACCAGCTCATGCGGCTGGGCTGGAAAGTGTTCCTGCCGGCGTCGCTGGCGGCCGTGGCCCTGGTCGCGGGCTGGCGGGTCTACGCGCCGGTGGCGTGGTGAGGATCGCGGCTCTCATGACCCTCCTGGCGCTCGGCCTTGCGGCCTGTGAGACGTCGTCGACCCTGGCGGGCGCGGCCGACTACGACTCGCTGAGCCGGGCGACGGCGGAGTGCAAGGGGCAGGGCGGCGAACTGGTCCTGAAGGACGGCGGCGACGCTCAATACATCCAAGACTACGCCTGCAAGAGGAAGTGACCATGTTCCAGCGTATCGGACAGGCGATGAAGGGCGCGGCGCTGATGGATTTCGCCAACGCGCTGGGGCTTGGCTTGAAATACATGGTCCGTCCCAAGGCGACCGTGATCTATCCGCACGAACGCAATCCACAGAGCCCGCGCTTCCGCGGCGAGCACGCGCTGCGTCGCTATCCCAACGGCGAGGAGCGCTGCATCGCCTGCAAGCTCTGCGAGGCCATCTGCCCCGCGCAGGCGATCACCATCGAGGCCGAGCCGCGCGCCGACGGCAGCCGCCGGACCACCCGCTACGACATCGACATGGTGAAGTGCATCTACTGCGGCCTGTGCCAGGAGGCCTGCCCGGTGGACGCCATCGTCGAGGGCCCCAACACCGAGTTCACCGTCGAGACGCGCGAGGAACTCTACTACGACAAGGCCAAGCTGCTCGACAACGGCGACCGTTGGGAGCGCCAAATCGCGAAGAATCTGGAACTGGATGCGCCGTACCGATAAGAGGGCGGCGCGATTCTGCTGACCCGTTCGGGTCGTCATGGCCGGGCTTGTCCCGGCCACCCATGAGCACCGCGAGAGGATCGTGTTCATGGATCCCCGGCACAAGTCCGGGGATGACGGTGAGAGAGTGTAATTTGAGGGGTTGAAGACAGCCGAGATGGCCCTGCAGGCGATCGCATTTTACCTGATGGCGGCGACGACCATCGCAGCCGGGATCGCCGTGGTCTCGGCCCGCAACCCCGTGCACTCGGTGCTGTTCCTGATCGCGGCCTTCTTCTCCGCGGCCGGCCTCTTCGTGCTCCTGGGCGCGGAGTTCCTGGCGATGCTGCTGGTGGTCGTTTACGTGGGCGCCGTCGCGGTGTTGTTCCTGTTCGTGGTGATGATGCTGGACGTCGACTTCGCCCAGCTTCGGCAGGGGTTCGCCAAGTACATGCCGCTGGGCGGCCTGATCGCGCTGGGCCTGGCGATCGAGATGATCGTGGTCTCGACGACCGTGGCCACCAAGGGCGCGGCGCGGCTCAGCGAAACCCCGATGGCGCAGGGCGTGGGCGCGCCCGCCAGCCTCTCCAACGCCGAGGCCATCGGGCGCGTGCTCTACACGAACTACGTCTACTTCTTCCAGGCGGCGGGCATGGTCCTGCTGGTCGCCATGATCGGGGCCATCGTGCTGACGCTGCGGCACAAGCCCGGGGTCAAGCGCCAGATCATCATGGACCAGGTGCAGCGCACGCCCGCCACCGGCATGCGCGTGGTTTCGCCCAAGCCCGGCGAAGGGATCGACGCATGACCATCGGCCTCGCCCACTATCTCGCGGTCGCCGCGATCCTCTTCACCATCGGGGTCTTCGGGATTTTCGTGAACCGCAAGAACATCATCATCATCCTGATGTCGGTCGAGCTGATCCTGCTCGCCGTCAACATCAACCTGGTGGCCTTCTCGGCGTATCTGGGCAACGTCACCGGCCAGATCTTCGCCATGTTCGTGCTCACCGTCGCGGCCGCGGAGGCCGCCGTGGGCCTGGCGATCCTGGTCACCTTCTTCCGCAACCGCGGCGACATCGCCGTGGACGACGCCTCGATGATGAAGGGCTGAGGATGGATCCCAAGCTCCTCGTCACGATCATCCTCTTCGGCCCGCTGCTCGGCGCGGTCGTGGCGGGCCTGTTCGGCCGCCGGATCGGCGCCGTCGCGTCCATGGCGATCACCACCGGCCTGCTGATGCTGGCGGCGGCGCTGTCGTGGATCGTCTTCGCGCAGTGGACCTGGGGCGGGCTCGAACCCTTCACCAACACCTATGCGCCGTTCATCCAGGTGGGGAAGTTCGTCTCCAACTGGTCGTTCCGGATGGACGGCCTCTCGGCGGTGATGCTCGTGGTGGTGACCACGGTCTCCAGCCTCGTCCACCTCTACAGCTGGGGCTACATGGCCGAGGACGACGGCAAGGCGCGGTTCTTCGCCTATCTGTCGCTGTTCACCTTCGCCATGCTGTCGCTGATCAGCGCGGCCGATTTCATGCAGCTCTTCTTCGGCTGGGAAGGCGTGGGCCTGGCGAGCTACCTCCTGATCGGCTTCTGGCACCACAAGGCCACGGCCAACGCCGCAGCGATCAAGGCCTTCGTGGTCAACCGGGTGGGCGACTTCGGCTTCGCGCTCGGGATCATGACCGTGTTCTGGGCGTTCGGATCGATCCAGTTCGCCCAGATATTCCCGCAGGTCGCCGCGCACGCCGGCGACACCTGGATGTTCGCAGGCGAGGGCTGGCGGCTGGTCGACCTCGCCTGCACGCTGCTGTTCGTCGGCGCGATGGGCAAGTCGGCGCAGTTCTTCCTGCACACCTGGCTGCCCGACGCCATGGAGGGCCCGACGCCGGTCTCGGCGCTGATCCACGCGGCGACCATGGTGACGGCGGGCGTCTACATGGTCTGCCTGCTGTCGCCGATGTTCGAATATGCGCCGGTCGCCAAGCACATCGTGGTCGCCATCGGCGCGGTCACCGCGCTGTTCGCCGCCACCGTCGGCATGGTGCAGAACGACATCAAGCGGGTGATCGCCTACTCGACCTGCTCGCAACTCGGCTACATGTTCATGGCCGCCGGCGTCGGCGCCTACCAGGCCTCGATGTTTCACCTCTTCACCCACGCCTTCTTCAAGGCGCTGCTGTTCCTCGGCGCGGGCTCGGTGATCCACGCCATGGCCCACGAGCAGGACATGCGCCGCTACGGGAACCTGGCGAAGTACCTGCCGGTGACCTTCGCCGTCATGGTCATCGGCACCATCGCCATCACCGGCCTCGGCATCCCCGGCGTCGATCTCGGCTTCGCGGGCTTCTATTCCAAGGACTCGATCATCCACGCCGGCTACGAGGCGGGCGTGGCGGGCGATCCCATGGGCTATTTCGCCTGGGTGATCGGGGTGTTCGTGGCGGGCCTGACGGCCTTCTATTCCTGGCGCCTGGCGTTCTTCACCTTCAACGGCCATGCGCGCTGGACGTCCGAGGACCTACAGCAGCACTGGCACAACCGCGACCATGCCGCCGATGACCCCGCCCACGGCGGTCACGGGCAGGCGGACGACCACGCCAGCGCCGCGCAGATCGAAACCCATTCCGAGCCCGGCGACGGCGAGCACGTGAGCCTGCCGCACGAGAGCCCGTGGACCATGCGCCTGCCGCTGATCCTGCTCTCCATCGGCGCCGTCGCCGCCGGTTTCGCCTTCGCCGAGAAGTTCGTCGGCGCCGAGCAGGTGGAGTTCTGGCGCGGCGCGATCTTCACCGCGGCCAGCAACCACGTCCTCGCCGGCCGCGAGCCGCCGGAGTGGATCGTGCTCGCGCCGCTCACCGTCTCGGTGCTCGGCCTGCTGATCGCGGCCTACGTCTATCTGATGCGCGAGGGGCTGGGCGCACGCCTCGCGGCTAACCGCGGTCCCCTCTACCTGTTCTTCTACAACAAGTGGTTCGTCGACGAACTCTATGACGCGACCTTCGTGCGCGCCGCCCGGTGGCTGGGCGACCTCTTCTGGAAGGGCGGGGACCAGAGGCTCATCGATGGGCTGGGCCCCGACGGCGTTTCCGCGGTTTCGATGAAGGTCGGGCAGGGCGCGGGCCGCCTGCAGAGCGGCTTCCTCTATCACTACGCTTTCGTGATGCTCCTGGGCGTCGCGGCCATCCTCTCCTACGCCCTCTGGGTCTGGAACGGGTAAGGGAGCGCCGCGACATGCCCATCCTCTCCCTCATCACCTATGCGCCGCTGCTGGGCGTCGTCGGCATCCTGGCGCTGCGCCTGTTCGGCAAGCCGCAGGATCCGAAGACCGTCGAGGCTTCGAAGTGGATCGCGCTGGTCGCCACCCTCGCGACGCTGGCGCTGTCGGTCCTGCTGGTCGTGCAGTTCGATCCGAACGAGGCGGGCTTCCAGTTCGTCGAGGAGGCGGCGTGGTTCGCGGGCTTCAGCTACCGCATGGGGGTGGACGGGATCTCCGTCCTCTTCGTGCTGCTGACCGCCTTCCTGATGCCGATCTGCATCGCGGCCTCCTGGAAATCGATCGAGAAGCGCGTGTTGGAATACATGATCGCGTTCCTGCTTCTGGAGACGCTGATCATCGGCGTCTTCTGCGCGCTCGACATCGTGCTGTTCTACATCTTCTTCGAGTTCGGCCTGATCCCGATGTTCCTCATCATCGGCATCTGGGGCGGGCAGCGCAGGGTCTACGCCGCGTTCAAGTTCTTCCTCTACACCCTTCTGGGTTCGGTCCTGATGCTGGCCGCGATCCTGGCGATGATCGGCATCAGCCACACGAGCTCGATCCCCGAGCTGATGACCTATCACTTCGACCCGGCCGTCCAGAGATGGCTGTGGCTCGCCTTCTTCGCCTCCTTCGCGGTGAAGCTGCCGATGTGGCCGGTCCACACCTGGCTGCCCGACGCCCACGTGGAGGCCCCGACCGCCGGTTCGGTGATCCTGGCGGGCATCCTGCTGAAGCTCGGCGGCTACGGCTTCATGCGCTTCTCGCTGCCGATGTTCCCGCAGGCTTCGCAGTTCTTCACGCCGCTGATCTTCGCGCTCAGCGTGATCGCCGTGGTCTACACCTCGCTGGTCGCCTTCCGGCAGGTCGATTTCAAGAAGCTGATCGCCTATTCGTCGGTCGCGCACATGGGTTTCGTGACCATGGGGATCTTCTCCGGCAACGCCGTGGGCGAGCAGGGCGCGATCTTCCAGATGCTGAGCCACGGGGTGATCTCGGGCGCGCTCTTCCTCTGCGTTGGCGTGGTCTACGACCGCATGCACACCCGCGAGATCGCCTTCTACGGCGGCCTGGTGACCCGCATGCCCCTCTATGCGGCGACCTTCATGCTGTTCACCATGGGCAACGTCGGCCTGCCGGGCACCTCGGGCTTCGTCGGCGAGATCCTGACCATGACCGGGACCTATGGCGTCTCCACCTGGACGGCGATCGTGGCCGCGACGGGGGTGATCCTCTCGGCGGTCTATGCGCTCACCCTCTATCGCCGGGTGGTGTTCGGCACGATCACCAACGTCAAGCTCTCGACCATCGGCGACCTCGACTGGCGCGAAGTGGCGATCTTCGCGCCGCTGATCGCCGCCACCCTCGTGCTGGGCGTGCAGCCCGGCCTCGTCATGAACCTGACCCAGGCCTCCGTGGACCACCTCGTCTCGGCCTATCAAGCGGCCATCGGGGGCTAAGACCGAATGACCTTCTCCGCCGACCTCGGCCTCGCCTATCCGGAACTGATCTTAGGCGTCGGCGCGCTCGTGCTGCTCGTCTTCGGCGCCTTTGCTCCTAAGGCGGCGCGGCTCGTCGGCTGGGGCGGCGTGCTAGTGCTGGCGGCCGCGACCTTCCAGGCCGCCACCGGCCCCTTCGGGCGCGGCTTCGCGGGCGGGGTCATCGCCGACGACGCCTCGGCCTTTGCACAGGTCGCGATCTTCGTCGCCAGCGCGATCTGCATCCCGCTCGGCCAACGCTGGTTCGAACGGCGCGGCGTCCACAACTTCGAATTCCCGGTGCTCATCGTCCTCGCGGCGCTGGGGATGGGGATGATGGTGGCGGCGGGCGATCTGATCTCCCTCTATGTCGGCCTGGAACTGCACTCCCTGGCCCTCTACGTGCTCGCCGCCATGCACCGCGACAACGCCAGGGCCTCCGAGGCCGGGCTGAAGTATTTCGTCCTGGGCGCGCTCGCGTCCGGAATGCTGCTGTATGGCGCCAGCCTGGTCTACGGCTTCGCCGGCTCAACACTGTTCAGCGACATCGCGGCGACCGTTCGCCACGGCGCCAACACCGGCGTGCTCTTCGGCCTGGTCTTCCTGATCTGCGGCCTGGCTTTCAAGGTCTCCGCCGCCCCGTTCCACATGTGGACGCCGGACGTCTACGAAGGCGCGCCGTCGCCGGTCGTGGCGTTCTTCATCTCGGCTTCGAAATTCGCGGCCCTGGTGCTGCTGGCCCGGCTCCTGGCGCAGGGCTTCGGCGGGGCGATCGTCCAATGGCAACAGGTCCTCGTGGCGCTGGGCCTGATCTCGGTGGCGGTCGGCGCGTTCGCCGGCCTCGCCCAGAAGAACCTCAAGCGCCTGTGGGCCTATTCCTCCATCGCCAACATCGGCTACGCGATCATCGGCCTCAGCGCCGGCACGGCCGAGGGCGTGCAGTCGATGCTGGTGTTCATGGTCCTCTACATGATCGACGTGGTCGGCTTCTTTGCCTGCCTGGCGGCCCTGTCGCGCCAGGGCCGCGACATGGAGACGTTCGACGACATGGCGGGGCTCATCAAGGAGCAGCCCGGCATCGCGCTGGCCATGACCGCGTTCTCGCTCTCCGCGCTCGGCCTGCCGCCGTTCTCCGGCTTCTGGGCGAAGGTGTTCGTGTTCAAGGCGGCGCTGAACGCCGGCCTGCCGTTCGCCGCCGTGCTCGGCCTCGTGGGCTCGGTCGTGGCCGCCTTCTACTATCTGCGCCTGATCAAGGTCATGTGGTTCGACGCCGCCGCCGGCGCGACGGATGCGCCGCCGCTGGAGGCGCGCGTGATCGCCGTCGGCCTCGCCCTGTTCTCCTTCCCGGTGGTGCTGGGCGCCCTGATCTGGATCTATCCGGCCGCCGGCCGCGCCGCCCACGCCTTCGGCCTGGCCTGACTTGGCGGATCACCCGCCGATCGAGGCCTACGACGAGCTGGACTCCACCAATGCCGAGGCGCGCCGCCGCGCCGAAGCGGGCGAGGCCGGTCCCGTCTGGATCGCGGCCGGCCGGCAGACCGCGGGACACGGCCGCCGGGGCCGATCCTGGAGCACCGAGACCGGCAATCTCGCCGCCACCCTGCTCAGCACCACGGACCTGCCGCCGGCCGAGGCCGCGCACCTCTCCTTCGTCGCCGCGCTCGCGGCCTGCGACCTCGCCGACACCTGCCTCGGGCCGGGCGCCGCGCGGTTGAAGTGGCCAAACGACGTGCTGGTGTTCGGGGCCAAGGCGGTCGGCATCCTGGTGGAGTCGGGGCCACGCCCCGACGGCCGGCTGTGGCTGGCGGTCGGGATCGGCGTCAACCTGGCCCACGCCCCCACCGCCACCGAGCGCCCGGCCACCGCATTCGCCGAGCATATGGCCAGCCCTCCGCCAGCGCCGTTGGAAGCCCTGGAGGTCCTGGCCAGCCAGTTCGAAGCCTGGCGCAAGCTCTGGACGACGCAGGGGTTCGCGCCCATCGCGCAGGGCTGGACTGCGCGGGCCCAGGGGCTCGGCGAACGCTGCGAGGCCCGCTTGCCCAACCGCACCCTCACGGGCGTGGCCGAGGGCCTCGATATCGACGGTGCGCTACGGCTGCGGCTGGACGATGGCGCGCTGGAGCGCATAACGGCGGGCGACGTCTTCTTCGGAGGGGCTTAAGGCGATGCTGCTGGCCATCGAGCAGGGCAACACCAACACGCTGTTCGCCGTCCACGACGGAGAACGCTGGACGGCCCAGTGGCGCGCCGCCACCCACGCCAACCGCACGGCCGACGAATATGCCGTCTGGCTGTCGCAGCTGCTCAGCATGGCCGGCCTGCAGCTCGGGGTCTTCAACGGCTGCATCATTTCCAGCGTCGTGCCGCAGTCGATCTTCAACCTGCGCAACCTGGCCCGCCGCTACCTGCACGTGGAGCCCCTGGTGATCGGCGAGAACGTCGACCTCGGCATCGAGGTGCGGATCGAAAAGCCTTCGGAGGCCGGCGCCGACCGCCTGGTCAACGCCATCGGCGCGCATATCGCCTATCCTGGCGACCTGATCGTGATCGACAGCGGAACGGCCACCACCTTCGACGTCATCGCCGGGGACGGCGGGATGGAAGGCTGCGCCATCGCGCCGGGCATCAACCTCTCCATGGAGGCCCTGCACCAGGCCGCGGCCAAGCTGCCGCGCGTGGCGATCCAGCGCCCGCCCGGCAACACCGCGATCGGCAAGGACACGGTCGCGGCCATGCAGTCGGGGGTCTATTGGGGCTACATCGCCCTGATCGAAGGCCTGGTGGCGCGGATCAAGGCCGAGTGGGACAAGCCCATGACGGTGATCGGAACCGGCGGGGTCGCTTCGCTCTTCCATGGCGCAACGACGGCGATCGACCACTTCGACCCGGACCTCACGATCCGCGGCATGCTCGAGATTTACCGCCGGAACACGGCGAAGGCATAGATGGCAAAAGCTTCCAAAGACGACGAGCTCGTCTTCCTGCCGCTCGGCGGGTCGAACGAGATCGGCATGAACTTCAACCTCTACGGCTTCGGCCCGGCGCACGACCGCAAGTGGATCGTGGTCGACCTGGGCATCACGTTCGGAGACCAGACCACCCCTGGCGTCGAGGTGATCCTGCCGGACCCCGCCTACATCGAGGAATACGCCGACCGCATCCTGGGCATCGTGCTGACCCACGCGCACGAGGACCATATCGGCGCCGTCGCCTGGCTCTGGCCCAGGCTGAAGGCGCCGGTCTACGCGACGCCCTTCACCGCCTTCATCCTGCGCGAGAAGCTGCGCGAGGCCGACCTGTTGGACCAGGTCTCGATCACCGAGGTGCCGCTGGGCGGGGCGATCTCGCTGGGCCCTTTCGAGCTGGAGCTGATCACGCTCACCCACTCGATCCCGGAACCCAACGGGCTGGCCATCCGCACGCCCCTGGGCGTGATCCTGCACACCGGCGACTGGAAGATCGATCCGGACCCGCTGCTGGGCGCCGTTACCGACCAGGACGCCATCCGCAAGCTCGGCGACGAGGGCGTGCTGGCGATGGTCTGCGATTCGACCAACGTCTTCGTCGATGGCCACGCCGGTTCCGAGGCGGAGGTGCGCGACACCCTGATCCCGCTGATCGGCAGCCTGAAGGGCAAGGTCGCCGTCGCCTGCTTCGCCTCCAACGTGGCGCGGATGGATAGCGTCGCCCGGGCCGCCGAGGCGAACGGCCGGCGGGTCTGCCTGGCGGGCCGCTCAATGCACCGGATGTCCGCGGCGGCGAAGTCGGTCGGGCTGATGCAGGGCCTGCAGCCCTTCCTCGACGACACTGAGGCCAAGAGGTTCCCGGCGGACAAGGTGCTCTATCTCTGCACCGGCAGCCAGGGCGAGGGCAGGGCGGCCCTGTCGCGGATCGCCGACGGCACCCATCCGCACGTCAGCCTTGGGGCGGGGGACGCGTGCGTCTTCTCCTCGCGCGTGATCCCGGGCAACGAGATCCCGATCCGCAACCTGCAGGACAAGCTCGCCGACCGCGGCGTGCGGCTCTACACCGAGCGCGACCATCCGGGCATCCACGTCTCCGGCCACCCCTGCCGCGACGAACTGGCGGAGATGTATCGCTGGGCGCGGCCGGAGATCAGCGTGCCGACCCACGGCGAGCGCCGCCACCTCCTCGAGCACGCCGCCTTCGCCCGCGACCTGCAGGTGCCGCAGCAGGTGACGCCCCGCAATGGCGACATGGTGCGCCTGGCCCCCGGCCGCGCGGCGATCATCGACGAAGTGCCGGCCGGCCGGCTCTACGTCGACGGCGGCATGGTGACCGTGGAGAACGGCGACGCCTTGCGGGAGCGCCGGCACGCCGCCTCGAACGGCATGCTCGCGGTCTCGGTCGTGCTGGACGGCAAGAACAAGATCATCTCCGGGCC
>Ga0207660_10003150_pt1 | contig 10797 bp, 13 predicted proteins | sample KBSC73BmetaG_FD_184335 | JGI IMG/M metagenome (GOLD analysis project Ga0207660, IMG submission 184335) | Corn rhizosphere microbial communities from Kellogg Biological Station, Michigan, USA - KBS C7-3B metaG (SPAdes) (version 2) | ecosystem: Host-associated > Plants > Roots > Rhizosphere ... | reverse complement strand
CAACCGCGTTGATCTTGACGGTGAGACCCGCCGATCGCGCGGCCTCGATGCCGGCCTGTACCTTGTCGATATCGCCCCAGCGGGTGATGGCCCGGAATTTCGCCGGATCGAGCGTGTCCAGCGATACGTTGATGCGGCGAACTCCGCAGTCCCGCAACTCGCCGGCAAAACGCGCCAGTTGCGAGCCGTTGGTGGTCAGCGTCAGTTCATTGAGCGCCCCGGTGTCGAGATGGCGCGAGAGCGAGCGCACCAGCGACATCACGTTGCGCCGGACCAGCGGTTCGCCGCCGGTAAGCCGCAACTTTCGCACGCCCTTGGCGATGAATGCTGAACAGAGCCGGTCGAGCTCCTCAAGCGTGAGCAAATCGGCTTTGGGCAAAAATGTCATGTCTTCGGACATGCAATAAAAGCAGCGCAGATCGCAGCGATCCGTGACCGATACCCGCAAATAGCTGATGGTCCGGCCAAACGGGTCGGTCATCGGACGGGACAGCGATGTGGGAGAAGTCATCGAGGATCCGGATCCGTTCATTCAATAGCCCTGTGACTGCGGCAGCCGTGATGGTGCGGGGCAGAGTTCCACATTCGCAATGTAGGCATGATGCGATCGGCGCACAATCCGCACCTTATCTGGTGCGGTGCAAGCAATCAGCGGGTCGGTGCGGGCGGCGGCGGGGGCGGCGGTGCTGGCGGCGGCGCGGGGAATGGCGATCCCCCAGCAGGCGCCGCGGCCACGCCCTTCGGCTTTTTCGGCTTTTTTGGCCTCAGCATTTTGCGCTCGGCCTTCGGCGGCGGGCCGGCCGGCTGAAGTTCCGCGACCACTGGATTGGGATCGACCGTGGCTGAGGCCGGCGTCGAGAAATCGCCGGGGATACGGATGACCTGCACAGGGACGGTTGCCGGCTGGAACTTGTTGAGGGTGTAAGTGACCGAGAAACCGCTGTCGGGAGCGGGTACGGCAACTGAGCAGGGTGTCTTGCAACCCGGCCCCAGGGAGGTAGTGGCTTCAGCTCCTGATGGAACCGACTCGAGCTGGACTTGCACAGTCGGCGGCGCGACTTGAATGAGTCGAAGGAAAATGAAGAGCAGCCGGCCAGGTTAGCTCCCGCTACGGCAATCGCGATGACACGACGCATGATCCATCCGCCACTCGACTGCGGCAAACTGCCACAATCCCCGGGGCCGACCATAAGAGTGTCATCACGGCGGCGCAACCGCCCGGGCCTGCATCGTTAAGTAATGGTTAACGAGGGGGATATGCTCAGGAAATACGTAATTAAATCAAAGTATTATGTGGAATCTCTCTAAGCATCATGAGGTCTTCTACCGCCGCCGGCAGCTCCCTCATGTGATTGATCAGCCGGTCCGGTTTGAGGTCTGCAATCGGAACCTCGGTATATCCGAATTCGACGCAGATGACCGGAATGCCGGCACGGCGGGCGACGCCGATGTCCGGACCGGCATCGCCGACCATGATCGAGGAGGACAGCTCGCCGCCAGCGCGCGCGATCGTCTGCCGCAATATGGCCGGATCGGGCTTCGAAACGCCGAAGGTGTCTGCGCCACAAATCGCGGAAAATCGCGAACTCAGTCCCAGCTGGTCGAGCAGCAGCTTCGAGAGCCACTCGAGCTTGTTGGTGCAGACCGCAAAGCGGTATCCGCGCGCCGACAAATCATCGAGCGCCTCTTCCAGGCCTTCGAACGGCCGCGAAACGTCGGCGATGTGGGCCGCATAGTAGTTGATGAAGTCGCCAGTCAACCGGGTGACGCCGTCGGGGCCGAGGGAGCGGCCGTCCAACTCCAGGCCGCGTTCGATCAGCCGGCGGGCGCCCGCGCCGATCATATTTCGTGCGGAATGCAGCGGGACCGGGGGCAGCCCCTCGCGGTCGAGAATAAAGTTCAGCGCGTTGATCAGGTCGGGCGCCGTATCCACGAGGGTGCCGTCAAGATCGAATACAATAGTGCGGGCAGCGGTCATCGAAAATCGCTATCGGTCTGCGCGCAATCATGCAAGTAGGGGACCACAGGCTTCTGTCGTAATCCGGAAGAGGGCAGGGACAATCATGCGGGAGCTGGCCGGCAAGACAGCATTCGTGACAGGCGGGGCCGGGGGTATCGGGTTCGCGCTCGGCCGGGCCTTTGCGCAAGCCGGCATGAAAGTGATGCTCGCCGATATCGAGACCGACGCGTTGGCGGCCGCCGTCAAAAGCCTGCATAATGTTGGGCCTGACGTGCGCGGCATCAGCTGTGACGTTGCCGATCCCGTCAGCGTCGAGCGTGCGGCCGAGGCGTCGTACGAGGCCTTCGGAAATGTCCATGTGGTTTGCAACAATGCCGGGGTCGCCGCCGGCGGCGGCATCGACAATATCTCGCTCGATAATTGGCGATGGGTGCTCGACGTCAATCTGATGGGAGTCGTTCACGGCATCCGCACCTTCCTTCCGCATCTCCGCGCCCACGACGAAGGCGGCCACATCGTCAATACCGCCTCCATGGCCGGGATGATTAATGGCATGGGATTCAGTCCTTACGCGGCGAGCAAGTTTGCGGTGGTCGCCATGTCGGAAGGTCTCGCGGCACAGCTCAAGCCGCTCGGCATTGGCGTCAGCGTGCTGTGTCCGAGCTTTGTGCGCACCGGCATTGGCGAGAGCGGCCGCAACCGGCCGCAGCGCTACGGCCCGACACAACCCCTGGACCGGGCCAGCCCGGCGGCCGCGATGGTCGCCGAGATCGCCACGCGTCTGCAAGCCGGGTTAGACCCGGCGGCGGTCGCTGCGCGTGTCCTCGACGCTATCAGCAACGACGAACTTTACGTGTTCACGCACCCGGATATGCGTAGCGGGGTAGACGAGCGGTTTGCGGCGATCCAGGCGGCGATGGACAAGGTAGCCGACTAGGCCAAAGTCGCTGCATCCGAGTACTGATAGCGCTGTTCCTTACCCTAAAACGACGCTAGATAGGCTTCATCGCCGGCCGCAAGTCGGCAGGGGCTCTGGGGCAGTATTTGCAAGTGAATATGGACGGATTGAAACGGCAGGCGGCGGCGCGCGCGCTCGAACATGTGCGCGACGGCATGAGGCTTGGCCTCGGCACCGGCTCGACCGCGAAGCATTTTGTCGAACTTCTCGGCGAACGGGTTCGCGCCGGGCTTGACGTCATCGGCGTGCCGACATCGGAGGCGACCCGCACCGATGCGGTGCGGTGCGGCATTCCGCTGACCACGCTTGATGATATCGATCGGCTCGATCTGACCGTCGATGGCGCCGACGAAATCGACCCCTCGCTCAATGTCATCAAGGGCGGCGGTGGCGCATTGCTGCGCGAAAAGATCGTCGCCGCGGCGTCTGATCGCATGATCGTGATCGCCGACGACACCAAATCGGTCGATGTTCTCGGCCGCTTTCCGTTGCCGGTCGAGGTCGTTCCGTTCGGCCTGGCGGCGACGCGGCGCGCCATGGGCAGGGCATTTGCGGAAAGTGGCGTTTCCGGGCAAATGGTGGTCCGAAACGGCAAAGACGGTCACGTTTTTGTCACCGATGGCGGCCACTGGATTGTCGATGCCCATCTCGGGCGCATACCCGATGCGCCGCGCCTGGCGGGACTACTGAATTCGATACCGGGCGTTGTCGAGCATGGGCTGTTCATTGGTCTTGCCAGCACGGCTGTTCTGGCAGGCTCTCAGGGAATTCGCGTTGTCGAACGGCGGTAACGTCGCAATCGAGGAGATTTGGAATGAAGCGCCTTTCAAGAATTTTGTCGGCCGCGGGCCTTGCGTTGGGATTGGTTCTGGCCGGCGTTCCAGCGGGAGCGCAGCAGCAGCCACCTCCGCTCAAGCCGGCTTCTCCGGCGGCGATCGCCGCCGCAAAAGAAATCCTGGCGATGAAAAACGCGAGCGCGATGTATGCCAGCGCGGTGCCCAACATCGTTCACAAGACCAAGGAAGCGCTGTTGCAGGCAAACCTCAACTATCAAAAGGACCTCAATGAAGTCGCCGTAATCGTCGCCCAGAGCCTTGCCGGTCGCGAGAAGGAAATCGGGGAGGGCATGGCGAAAATTTACGCCAACGAGTTTACCGAGCAGGAGTTGAAGGACCTCGTCGCGTTCTACAAATCGCCGCTCGGCCAGAAGTTGCTCTCGACCGAGCCCAGGGCAATTCAGTCCAGCATGTCCTATATGAATCAGTGGGCGCAGGGTTTTGCCGAAACCGTCAATGCCCAATTCCGCGCCGAGATGCGTAAACGCGGCAAGGAAATCTGATTTCCATAGCGTTTTCGAGCGAAGTGGAGGCCGGTTCGCGTGAAGAAAACGCGTCAAAAGATAGAATCCGGGCAGGGTAACCATGGCTGAGTTCGACGTCGATCTGTTCGTCATTGGCGGAGGTTCGGGCGGCGTGCGTGCCGCCCGGATCGCCGCCGGCCATGGCGCGCGGGTCCTGATCGCCGAAGAATACCGGATGGGCGGCACCTGCGTCATCCGCGGCTGCGTGCCGAAAAAACTCCTGGTCTATGCCTCTCACATCCATCAGGAAATCGAGGACGCCGCCGGCTTCGGCTGGACCATACCGTCGGCAACGTTCGACTGGCCGACCCTGATCGCCAACAAGGACAAGGAGATCGCGCGGCTGGAGGCCGCCTATACATCCAATGTGGAAAAATCCGGCGCCCGTATCGTCAAGACCCGCGCGGTGTTCGAGGACCCGCATACGCTTCGGCTCGGAACCGGCGAGGCTGTCAGATCGAGGCATGTGCTGATCGCGACCGGCGGCGCGCCAAATCATGGGCTTGCGATTCCCGGTATCGAGCACGTGATCTCGTCCAACGAAGTGTTTCATCTGACGACGCTGCCGAAGCGCATCTTGATTCAGGGCGGCGGTTATATCGCGCTGGAATTTGCCTGTATCTTTGCGGGGTTTGGCTCCGATGTGACGGTGGTCTATCGCGGCGACAACATCCTGCGCGGCTTTGACGAAGACGTCCGCACCCATGTGCGGAGCGAGATGGAGAAGGAAGGCATCACCATTCTCACCTGCTGTACGGTCAGCAAGATCGACAAGCACGGCAAGGAATTCACGTCGCATTTGTCGAACGGCTCCAGCATTGCCTCCGATCAGGTGATGTTCGCGATCGGCCGGCATCCGAATGTCGTCAATCTCGGACTGGAAAAGACTGGCGTCACTATCAATCCAAACAATGGCGGGATCGCTGTCGATAGCTTCTCGCGGTCGTCGGTGCCGAATATTTACGCGATCGGGGATGTTACCCATCGCCACAACCTGACGCCGGTCGCGATCCGCGAGGGTCACGCGTTTGCCGATACGGTGTTCGGCAAGCGGCCGGTCGAGGTCGACCATGTCGACATTCCGACCGCGGTGTTTTCCCAGCCGGAGATCGGCACGGTCGGACTGACGGAGGCGCAGGCGCGCGCGCAATTCAGCCACGTCGATATCTACAAGGCCGACTTCAAGCCGATCAAGGCAACGCTGTCGGGCCGCGACACGCGGGTGCTGATGAAGCTGGTTGTCGATGCCACCACCGACCGCGTGGTCGGCTGTCATATCGTCGGCGACGGCGCTGCCGAAATGGTGCAGGTGCTCGGCATCGCCGTCAAAATGAAAGCGACCAAGGCCGACTTCGACGCCACGATGGCGTTGCATCCGACCGCGGCGGAAGAGCTTGTGACCATGCGCACGCCGACCGCGCGCCATGTGCGGCAAGCCGCGGAGTAGCGTTTTGGAGTGAAAGCCCCGGACTTGATCCGGGGTATCCGGGGTGGTCCCGCCCTGCGCGAAGAAAACCCGTGTACGCGCTCCGGCAGCTATCACCTACAAGGAAATCTATTTGGGTGCTGGTGGCACCAACGGACATGCCGACTGCCTTGCGCGATGTCGGCTCCTGGGGACAAGGCAGAAAACATATGCTCGCATTGAACCTTTCCGGTTTGGACCCGGAAAGGACATCAAGGGGGCATGAGCCCCTGGCGCGAGCCGATTGCTCACAATCCCCAAGGCTGTGCTAGATTGGCAAGGCCGACGGCATTCCGCCGTCAGCAGGATGTGCAGGGGGATTTGTTATGACGATAAAGACCTTCTTTGCGATCTTTGCGGTGCTCTCCGTTCTTTTCGGGATCGGATTCGTGCTGGCTCCCGGCCAGGTCCTGAGCAATTATGGCGTTGAAAATTCACCCGCTGTCGCGCTGATGTCGCGCTTGTTCGGAGGGACGTTGCTCGCGATGGCCGTCATATTTTGGTTCGCGAGGGACTTCCACGATGAGGCCGCGTTGCGCGCGGTACTTATCGGGACCGGCATCGCGGACGCCGTTAATCTTGTCGTGGCATTTGTTGCGACCGCCTCCGGAACGATCAATGCGTTGGGTTGGACCACGGTGCTGATCTATCTGTGCGGGGCGGTCGGGGCCGGATACTTCCTCACCATCGGTAAAGCACAGCGACAGGCGGCATAAACACTTCAAGGCCTGAAGCCGTCATCGCGCCTCGCGGTGGCGGCAGCCGCGGTTGCTTGCGCCATATCGTTGCCTTCATCCTAATCTCAAGGAGAAAAATGTGAGAATTCGCGCCTTTCAGCTAATGGTCGTTGGATGCCTGGCACTCTCCGGAGGATTTCTGCTCCTCGTCGCGTCGGCCAATGCAGCAACGGTAGTGGCGCTCAAGCGCGGACTGACCATGTCGATCGTGTCCTCCGCGGCGGGAAGCCCGCTGGCTTGCCAGTTCAGCAGCCGACCAAGTTTGGATTGGTGAAGGGGAAGTGATACGGGCATCGTCGGTCAGGCTATCGGTGGCTGTGCAGATTTCGGTCAAGCAAGTAATCGCCCGATGTTTTGCGGGTTGAAGAACTCCTTGAAGGGTACATTTCCCGCGAGGACATCCATAAAGCGCGTCGTTTCTTGCTCGGATTTAGCGACCCTCTCATAGATCGGAACGGCGGATGTGGGATCTTTGAGGCTAGCCGCCTTCAACGTATATTCGAAGATCGGCATAGTTCTGCATCGAAACGTCGACTGGTAGGCCGCGAACGATGTATCAAGAACCGCGGGGTTATCGGCGAGGCCGGCTGCGAGTGCGTCTGCAAGAAGTTGCGCCCCTAAGAATGCATCGCCGATGCCCATCCCTGGGAGTGGATCGCGATGGTAAGCTGCGTCACCCACTAGAGCCCAACCCTTTCCAAAGCTCTGGCGATAGAAATTCATTAACTTGGAAGTACCTTTGAACGATGTCACTTGCTCGGAGCACTTGAGCCGCTGGGCAAGCGATGGAGCGAGCCCAATTATATCGAGGTAATTGCCCTCAACATCTTTTCGATACTTATCCCATTCGTCGTGTGAGCGTCCCGCCCAGATGCAGGTCAACCCGTCGTGAGTGGGAAATACGAGGATATCGCGACCCTGACGAACGTAAAATTCGACACCCTGAGTGGGTACTCCAGCCCAGTAGGCGTAATACCCGCAAGTGAGCGATGGATGCGCAACATCCGTTGTGGCGCCAGCGGCGCGTGCGACCGGCGACCACATACCATCCGCACCGACCACAACCGCAGCGCTTTCTTCGACTGTCCGTCCATTTGCGTTCTGTAGGCGCGCTCCGACGACCCGACCTTCCGCCCAAATAAGTTCCCGAAAGGTGGTCGTCTCCCGTATCTCTGCTCCGGCTTGTCGCGCGGCATCAACTAAGAGATTGTCTAGAACAGTTCGTCGTGGGGAAAACATAGCGACCGTACCGTCAACCGGGCTCGGTCTGCCGCGAATGGCAATCGCGCCATAATCGGCTGTGACCTGATCAATCATTGGACACCCGGTCTCCGCCAGCTTGTCCAACAATCCCCACTTTGCAAGAGATGCTGTGGTTCTCGGCCACATGAAATGAGTTGAAACGGTGTCGCTCGGAAATTGCGCGCGATCAACGCCAAGAACATTGTAGCCTTTGCGTGCGAGCAGCATCGCCAGCGGCGCGCCAGCGCATCGCGTTCCTACGATCAGAACGTCGCGTCTGGCCAATTTTCTTACTCCAGTCGGCATGAAGGGACGGCCGCCCCTACATCATACTGTTTGAACGGAAAATGCATAGCTTTTCGCATCATGTGTCGCCGGGTAAGTGACCAGAAGAAATGATGCTATTAGGCAAGCGGTCCGAGCCGATGACCGAACGGGCGCGTCGACGCGCGCAAGCTCCGTTGATGATTGCAAGGTTGCAGAGCCGAAACGCGCCTATCGCTTCTTGATCAATGCAGCTTCGAGCGAGAAACGCCCGGCCGCGCAAATAAACAGAAACAAGGCCCCGCCGACAACGAATTCACGGCGATTCTTCGTTTCGTTTCGATCCATCGCTCGTTCCTTTTAGGATATAAATTCCAATCGCGGCGTATTTGGGCTGGCACGAGCCGCGATCCCCCGCGCTATTTCAGTGCCTTCATCTTTCCTCAAGGAGAAAAATGTGAGAATTCGTATCTTTCAGCTAATGGTCGTTGGATGCTTGGCATTTTCCGGAGGATTTCTGCTCCTCGTCGCGTCGGCCAACGCAGCAACGGTAGTGGCGCTCGGCGCAAGCAATACTTACGGGAAGGGAGTCGAGCGCGATCAGGCCTTTCCTGCTCAGCTTGAAGCGATATTGCGGGCGCGAGGGTATAGTGTGAACGTAGTGAACGCCGGTATTAATGGCGATACCACTGAAGGAATGTTGAACCGTCTGGACAGCGCGGTGCCGAACGGGACCCGTGCCGTTATTTTGCAGCCGGGTGGAAATGACCGGCGCAAGGGCCGAACCGATCGCACAGCAGAGATTCAGAGTCATCTGCGCGCTCGTGGTATCCGAGTGATTATGCTCGGAAACAATATGTTGCGCGGCTTGCCGCACCAGCCCGACGGCATGCATCTGACACCAGATGGTTACCGGATGCTTGCTCAGTCACTCGCTTCTCAAGTCGCGGGGGCGATCGGCCGTTAGGTTCAGTTGTCGGCGGTCTATTTATGATGCACGCTTAAATTAAATTCCAGATCAGGAGCCGCCGACTCCCTCATCGATGCTGTGGCGTATGCCGGTAATCGAGTCGGACATGGCGCGCGGGTCACGCGTTGGCCAGCGACCGGCTTCGACCTGGGCTATGAAGTCGCCAACGATGGCGTTGAACAGGTCTGGCGCTTCGAGATTGATGGTGTGCCCGCAATTCGGCATCACCGAGAGGGCCGCCGATGGGATGGTGCGCTTCATCAGCAACGCCGGCGTCAGGCAGGGCCAGTCCTCGTCGCCAGTGAGGATCAGCGTCGGCACCGTGAGGCCGGCCATCTCGTCTTGCAGATGATACAGCGATGGACGCTCCTTTTGGCAGCCGAGCTGGGTGTTGGCGGCACCCAGCGCTGAATGCTCGGCCAGCGCCTGCTTGAAGACCGCAAAACCGCGCGGGTTTTTGGCTTCGAACTGCACGCGGGTTGGGCCGTAGGCATAACGCGAAGCAAATGCGGCCATTCCATCGGCGCGCAGCGACGCCACTACGGCGTCGGCTTCAGCGCGAAATTGCTCGCGGGTATTCAGCTCGGCGCCATAGCCGCAGCCGGCCACGCACAACGACAAGGCCCGAGACGGATGGCGAAGGCCGAAATGCAGCGTAGCGAAACCACCCATCGAGAGGCCACAGACATGCGCCTTCTGGATACCAAGATGATCAAGCACCGCCAGAATGTCGTCAGCAGCGCGGTTCTGGCTGTAGGACGCCGGATCCTCCGGCACGTCTGACGGCGGATAGCCGCGCGCGGCATAGGCGATGGCCCGGCAGCGCCGGCCAAAATGCTGAAGCTGCTGTTCCCAGCTGCGATGATCGCCGGCGAATTCATGGACGAAGATGATCGGCGTGCCGCTTCCAGTTTCCTCGTAGTATAGCCGTACGCCGTCATCAGTAGTAGCAAAAGCCATGTTCAGCTCCGGTTTCAGCTGGTGAAGAGACGTTCCAGATCGATGGAGACGCCGGTGATGTCTGAGTATCGGCGACGTACGGGTTTTGCGGGTCGCAGAAAGTAAGCTTCGATGTTGGTCGCTAACGTAAATCGTCGATGATCCGCAAGTCCCTTGCCGCGGTCCCAGGTCAGGGGCTTGTATAACTCATTTGGCAGGGGTGTTGGCCTGCTTGATGAGGGCGGAAAGCCGTACGCATCTGAGGCGACGCCGACTGGTTCACGGCATCACGCGAGCGACAAGATGACGACAGCGCTTGAAGTGTCCGGTTCGCCAACAGCAGACACCAGCCAATGCCCACTTTGCGCCAACTGCGGAAATTGGTGCACGGGAGTAGACTACGCGCGTCTGTCGGGGCGTTGATACCGCAATTGAAAAGCGGGGATCTGCCCGCTTCACAGGAGCAGACTCGTGCACGCGACAATGAGGCCTTTGCCAGTGATTTACACCGGCCGGTCAAATTGCGGTTTCTGAATATTTACTGTTTCTGAAGTTTGGTGATTGTCTTGATGCCACCCGTTTCCGTGACGGAAAAGGTGACCTTGTCGCCGGCATGCCACGTGTCCAGCGACAAGCCGCCTTGTGCTTTGAATTCTTCGGCTGCGCCGCCGGTATTCGCTCCGACGGTACCGCTTTGCGTTTGCTGAATAGCGACGGTGCCATTGATCCGGTCAATTTTGGTGATCGTTCCGGTGAGCGCTTGTTGGGCCAAAGCCACCGAGCCGTGGATGGTGAGGGCCGCGGTACCAGCCAACATGATCTTTGCGATTTTCATGGCAGTCTCCCGGTTTTTGGGCATGTACGATAAGCCGTGGTGGCCGGATTGGTTCCCGCGGCTGACC
>Ga0207660_10003149_pt1 | contig 10800 bp, 7 predicted proteins | sample KBSC73BmetaG_FD_184335 | JGI IMG/M metagenome (GOLD analysis project Ga0207660, IMG submission 184335) | Corn rhizosphere microbial communities from Kellogg Biological Station, Michigan, USA - KBS C7-3B metaG (SPAdes) (version 2) | ecosystem: Host-associated > Plants > Roots > Rhizosphere ... | reverse complement strand
GCCGTCGCATCGCGCGCCGAGATCTCGATGCGATCGAGCGCGTGCAGGATGCGCTGCAGATGGCGCGCCGACGGCGGCACGTAATCCACCACGCCGGTGTCGATCGTCGCCAGTCCCACGCGATCGCGCTGGAGATTCGAGAAGTACGCCAGGCAGGCCGCGAGATAGCAGCCGTACTGGAGCTTCGATAACCGGCCATCCTCCTCGCTCGCACCGTATCGCATGGATGGCGACACGTCGAGAATGACCGTGAAGTTCATGTTCGTATCGGCTTCGTACTCCTTCACGAAGTGCCGGTCACTTCGCGCGTACAGCCGCCAGTCGATGCGTCGCGTGTCGTCACCCGGCATGTACGCGCGATGCTCGGCGAAGTCGGTCGACGAGCCGAGGTGCGGCGCGCGATGCAGGCCGTTGATGAATCCTTCCACGACCGTACGCGCCAGCAATTCGAGATTGCTGATGCGTGAGAGAACGGTGGGGTCGAGGAAGGTAGACATCGTGGATACGTCAGAGTCCCGAGCGCGGCACGGGTACCGCGTTCAGCAATTTCTCGATGATCTGATCCGACGTGACGCCCTCGGATTCGGCGTGGAAGTTCGTGAGTACGCGATGGCGCAGCACCGGTTTCGCGAGCGTGCGAATGTCGTCGAAGCTCACGTTGAAGCGGCCGTCCATGAGCGCGCGCGCCTTGCCGCCGAGGATGAGCTGCTGCGGCGCGCGAGTGCTGGCGCCGTAGGAGACCCACTGGCGAATGAAATCCGGCGCCTTGGGTCCCGGACGACTCGCGCGCGCCAGGCTCACCGCGTATCGCGCCACCGGCTCGGCGATCGGAACGCGGCGAACGAGCTGCTGGAACGCGATGATGTCCGTGCCGCTGATCGCGTGCTGAAAGCGATGGTTCTGCACCGACGTCGTCGACGTGGCCACCTGCACCTCCTGATCCTCCGGCAGGTAGTCCATGATGATGTTGAACATGAAGCGATCCAGCTGGGCCTCGGGCAGCGGATAGGTGCCCTCGAGCTCGATCGGATTCTGCGTAGCGAAGACGTGAAACGGCTCGTCGAGCCGGAAGGTCTTGCCCTGCACGGTGACGCGATGCTCCTGCATCGCCTCGAGCAACGCGGACTGCGTCTTCGGCGGCGTGCGGTTGATCTCGTCGGCGAGCACGATGTTGGCGAAGATCGGCCCCGGCGTGAACACCATGTGGCGCCGGCCGGTCGCCGGATCATCCTGGATGATGTCCGTACCCGTGATGTCGCTCGGCATCAGGTCGGGCGTGAACTGGATGCGCGAGAACTTGAGATCGAGCACCTGCGCGATCGTGTTGATCAGCAGCGTCTTCGCCAGCCCCGGTACGCCGACGATCAAGCTGTTGCCGCCGGTGAACAGCGACAGCAGCACCAGCTCGATGACGTTCTCCTGCCCGACGATCAGCTTGTGCAGCTCGGTGATGATCGAGTCGTGCCCGCGCTTGAGCCGCTCGGCCAGGGCGATGTCGTCGATGGATTCGAGCGGAGCCGCCGCGGTCGGAAGTGTGGATGCCATGAGATTCCGTTCAGATGGTAACGTTGGGCCGCTGATGACGCAGATGAACGCTGATGCTGTTGATCTGTTGGGTCGCTGATGACGCAGATGAACGCTGATGCTGTTGATGCTGTTGGGCCGCTGATGACGCAGATGAACGCTGATGCTGTTGATGCTGTTGGTCGATGCTCGTGCGGCTGGTGTTGCTTACGACGCTCTGATTGTTTGTACGGCGTACACCATGATTGCTGTCCTCTGATCTCTCACGTCCGCTCACTGGCTAGTTCTCTCCCCTCTCCCCTCTCCAATCTCCCCTCTGCCGTTCTCAATGCGTCAGCGCGTAGATGATGTAGTTGACGCCCAGCTTGTACGTCTCGTTCGCGGCAGCGATTGGAACGAAGCCCGAGCCCGACCACTGCCATGATTCGCCGATGTCGTTGTCGACGTTCGCGATCACCATCAACCGCTTCCGCGGATCATTGTCCTCGTAGATGCCCCAGTACGTCGGCGGCTCGGTTCCGTAGGCGGAGGTGCTCGATATCGCAGCCTTGAGATCGATCTTGAAGAAGGAATCGAAGATCGGCTCGTTGCCGGTGAGCTGGACCCAGTGCGCTTTCGGCAGCATGAGCGAGAAGACCTGACGCAGGTGCGTCCAATCGAAATTGCCGCCCCAGTTCTCGCGGAAATCGTCGAAGATGATGAAGCCGCCCTTGAGCAGATACGCGCGCAGGCCGGCCAGCTCCTTCTCGTTCGGGTTCCATCCGCCGGGCTCGGACATGTAGCTCACCGGATACTTGAACAGCGCCGGGTCATCGAGCGCCACAATCGCGCTGCCGACGATCGGACCCTCCTGCACGAACGGATGCATGACCGTGATATCGCGCATGATCTTCGTGAAGTTCTCTTCGGCATCCGGATAGTCGTGCGACCACCCCGGTCCTTCGCGGCCGGACCAATGCTCGAAGCCGCGGTACTTGATGCGTGCAAACGTGAACCGGCCGTCGTACGGCGGATTCCCGTGATACGCCGGCGGCACGTAGTAGTCGTTCGGGCCGCCGAGTGCCTGCGCGTAATACCCGTTGTTGCGCCGCCGCTGTGCACCGGCAGTCATCGCCAGCACGCCGAGCAGCACGACGGCGGCACCGAGCATCGTCTTCGTCATGGTTGTTTCGCTCCTCCGCTCTGGCGCGCGTCGTACAGCGTCAGGAGCAGCGTTTGCGCCTTCTCGAAATCCGGCGCGTCTTCCAGCGCGCGCAGCACGCTCGTACGCGCGTGCACGTCATCCCCCACTTCGTGCTGCGCATCCGCCAACTCGTACAGCGCCTCGGCCCGATCAACGGGACCAAGCGCGAGAATGGCCTCGCGCTCGCGCACGACGCGCGCCTTGTCGCCGGCGCGACGCGACAGATCCGCCAGTCGCTCGTGCATCGGAATGTCGAACGGATTGATGTAGATCGCGCGATCCAGTGCATCGGCTGCGCCCTTCGCGTCGCCGAGCTTCTCGAGTGCGGCGGACAGCTCCTCCAGCGCGGGCAGGTTCGTTTCGCTGAGCGCCATCCACGCGGTGAGCACATCGGCTTCCTTTCGTGTGTCACCCGTCTTCTTGTAGACGGCGGCGAGCACGGCGTACGGGCTGTCCTCGCCTCCATACTCCGGGAAGATCGCGCGCGCGCGTTCGAGAATTGGAATGGCGGCGGTGGTATCGCCCTGCGTGACCAGCGCGGCGCCGGCGATGAGCTGCACGCCGAAGTCGTTCGGCGCGTTCTTCGCCGCCTGGAGCAGCTCGTCGACCGAGCTCGATGCCGCGACCGTCGACGGATCCATCGTGATCGACGGCAGCACGCCGGCGAAGCGCGTGCGCAGATAGTCGTCGAACTTCTTGTCGAACGCCGTGAGATCGGTGTGCAGCACGCGCTCGAACACCTGATCCGTCGTCAAACCATCCTTGTAGCCGCGCAGCATCGCGAGCAGCGCCGGCTGGCCCCAGTCGCGCGCGATCAGCTCGCACACGAGCGAGGCCTGGTAATACGAGTACTGGACCTGCTCGGGATACGCCGGATGCATGAACCCGTCGTTCATCCGGCTCACCGGCACCAGCTTGCCGAACTTGAACGCCTCGAGGAATCCGGGGGTCACGTGAAAACCCCACCCCGGCTGCGCGTGATGCTCCTCGTACACCGACAACCCTTCGGACAGCCAGCGGGGCACGCGGTTGTTCGTCATGCCAAGCGTGAACGTGTGCGCCAGCTCGTGCCAGACGGTCGAGCCCCAGTTGAACGGCCCCGCGTCCTTTGCCGCGGGCGAGTCGAACGCCAGCGTCGTGCCGAAGCTCACGCCGAGCGCGCCGAGGCCGGCGAGACCGACGGTGCGCACCGAAAAATCCGCGTGGCTCCGGTACACCTCGATGCGGATGGGCGGAGGCGGCGCATATGCGTACTCCACCGAATACTTCGCGTACGCCTGCTCGGCGAGCTGCTTCAGGTACACCGACAGAATCGGCGCTTCATCCTTCTCGATCATGAACTGGAAGTGGCCGCTCGACACCAGATCATAGTTCTTGTAGGTGTCGAGCAGGTCGAGCGTGTTCTTCACCCACACGTTGTACGGATCGCCGGCGAACGACGTATCGAGACTCGCCTTGCCGGCCGCGATCTGTCCGAGCCGCAGCTCGTTCATGCCTCGCACGCTCCAGGCGCGCCAGTCCTTTGGGTCGAGCACCGTCCCCTGCCGCGCGAAGTCCGCGGCGGCGCGATAGAGCCGCACCTGGGCCGTCAGCTCGGCCAGCGTGGCGTAGAACTCCGCGTCGTGCGGATCGAGCGCCAACGCACGCTGGCGCAGCGCCTCGAAGCCCGGCAGATCGTGCGTGAGATACTTGATCGCCGCGGCAACCGCGAGCGCATGCCCGGCCGTGGGATTGACGCGCAGCGCGTGCTCGACTTGCTGCTGCGCCGCGTCGTAGTCCTCGGAGCCGAGCAGCAGCTCGGCCCGGAAGGTCAGCGCGTCCGCGTCGTCGGGATTCACCGAGAGCGCGACGCAGGCGAGCGAATCCGCTCCGCCGCTGCCGTCCGCGTCGCGACGACGCGCCGCACCGAGCAGCGCGCCCGGTTCGAGCGGATTGGTCTCGAGCACTCCATCGAATGTCGACTGCGCATCAGCAAAGTTGTACTTGCGCAGGAACAGCTCGCCCAGCTTGACGCGCGCATCGGTGTTGCCGGGTTCGACGGACAGCGCGCGGTCGAACGCCTTCAGCGCGTCCTTGAACAATTGCGGATCGTTCGCGCCGAGATATTCGACGGCCGTGGCGACGTCGACCAGCTCCGCGCTCGTCAGACTCGCGCCGAGCGTGGTGTTATAGACGTCGATGAAGCGATCGAACTCCTTGTCGGCGCGATCGTGCTCGCCGCGATCGTAGTGCAGCTCGGCGAGATCGAGCGCCGCGGTGAGACTGTCCGGTGCGTGCGCCGCCGTCGCGCGCACGAACGCGCTCTCGGCATCGGCGCGCTTGCCGCGCAGCAGAAGGGTTTCGCCGAGCGGCGTCCAGAGCGCGGCACCGCCGGGAGCGCTCGTTGCCTTGCGCGCCACCGACTCCGCTTCGTCGTACTTGCCGATCGTCGCGTAGGCGCGCACGAGTCCGCGCTGGGCCGCGATCCAGCCGGTGTCGCTCGGCGCAATCTTCGACCAGATCGCGATCGCGTCGGCGTACTTGCCGGTGCGGAACGCGTCGTCGGCATCGTTTGCGTCCTGAGCGTGAGCGCGCGCCGGCGCCGCGAGCACGGCGACCGCAAGCAAGGAGAGGACGAAGGGCCGTTTCATGACTTGCGGCCTTCCGCCTCGCGAATCGTTTTCGCCGTGCGCGCGAGCCGCACCAGCAGTTGCTCGAGCGCATCGTCGTACGCCGTGCTGTCCATCGACGCCTTCTTCGTTTTCAACTGATCGATCTGCTCCTCGAGCGCATTCTTGTCCTTGTACAACGCCGCGAGTCGCGGATCGTTCGCCCCGGCCTGCGTGACGAACGCGCCGTCCAGGAAGAACCGCCGTGCCAGGACGCCTTGCCCCGAGTGACCGTCCGGGTCGTCGACGCCGGCCCTGGCACCCATGTCATCGAGCTGCGCGTGCTCGGTCTGCAGCCGAGAGTCGTCATCGTACAGCCGCTTCGTCTCGGCCACGGCGTACCGGAACGCCTCGAGCAGCGACACGCGGCCATCCTTGTCGGTGTCGGCGACGTCCTTCGTGAGCGCGTCCACGAAGAACTGGCCGAAGTGCGACTCATTGCGCTCGAAGCTGCTCTTCGTCGCGGTGATGATCACGCGGTTCGGCGCGGCGAGCAGCGGCAGCATGTCGCCGCTCGCGCTGCTCAGATCGACGAACGCCACCTTCTGCGTCGGAAACTTCGCCAGCAGCTGCCCGAAGTCGCGCGCCGTGAGATCGACGCCGGGGATGCTCAGCTTCGAATCCTCGCGCTCGCCGCTGCCATGTCCGACGAGCACGATCACGATCTGATCGCCCGACCCCGCGCGCGCCGCGAGCCGGGTCAGCACGCGCTCGACGTTCTCCTTCGTCGACTCGCCGGCGAAGTGCGGTGCCCGTGTCGCGGCATCTTCGCCCAGCCAGACAATGTCCGAATCCGGAATGGCGAACCGCTTCGCGGCGGCCGTGGCCAGCGACTCCGATAGCTGTGCAAACACCTGCGTGAAGCGAGGCTCGCCACCGAGTCCGCTGACGATCACGAGATGCGTTTGCGCACGCGCTGGCATCGCGCCGACGGCAATCAGTGCGCAGAGTGCGACGCCACGTCTCATGCGAGCCCCCGCGCCTTGCGGTACGCCCATTCCGAGGTGACCAGCGCCAGCAGCAGCAGCAACACCGCCGGCATGTCCCACAGATCCATCTGGTTCACCACGGTGACGCCGTGCTTGCTGAGCGCCACGTCTTCCGGCAGCGTGGAGGCATTCGCCGGCGTGTAGAACTTGCCGCCGGTCTCTTTCGCCATGCGCTGGAGCAGCGGCGCGCGCATCTCGGCATCGAAGTACTCGGTGTTCTGATCCGCGACGCGCACGTAGCTCGTGTCCGTCACGACAGCGCCCGACGGCAACGTCGCGTCGACGCGAATGGTGTACACGCCCGGCGCATCCGGCGTGAACGTGCCGCGATATTCGCCGTCGCGGTCGATCGCCCAGTCGAGCGGCAGATCGCGCGCCGCGCCGCTGTCGCTCGCGATGTGCGCCACCACCTTCGCATCGTTGCGCGGTACGAAGACGCTGTCGGTCACCGAAGCGCGAATCGCCACCGGTGTGCGCGCATCGACTTGATCGGCCGCGGCCGTCACCACCATGCGGTCGGGCACATCGCTCGTGATCCAGCGTCCCATCTGCCGCCAGAACGTGTCGAACGTTTGATCGTCGGCCGGCGTGTTCGGATCCATCTGCCAGCTCCACGAATCCTGGATCGCGAATGCGACGGACAGTCCACGGCCGTAGTGCTGATAGACGAGCACCGGCTGGGTGTAGTCGCGCACTGGATCGCCCGGCTCGCCGGCGCGCCCACCGTCGGGGACCGTCGCGGATACGAGTGTCACGGCACCGGGCTTCACCTCGCGAATACGGTTGACCGTCGTCACGGCGGGCAGGGTCTTCCAGCGCTCCGCCGAAGCGGCGGGCGTCGCGGCAATCCGCGTCACCGCGTGGCTCGCGCCGGGCGTCGTGAGCTGCACCTTGAGATCGGCGAAGAACGTCATCGAATCCGCGACGGCATCACCCGAAATGACGACCGGCATCACCGCCGCGAGGGGCGTCCCTGCGTACCCGCCTTCGGCGAACGCGTGTCGGCCGCCGAGCAACAGCAATCCGCCGCCGCGCACGTTCACGAAATCGGCGAGCATCGCGAGCTGGTCGTGCGTGAAAAAGCTCGCCTCGATGCTGCCGAGAATGATCGCGCGATACTGGAACAGTTCGGCGCGCGACGTCGGAAATCCGCTCGCGAGATCGCTCGCCGCGTCGACGTTCAGGCGCAGAAACTTGTTGGGTGCGGTGCGCTGCAGCACCACGAGCTGCAGGTTGGAATCCGGATCGATGGCCGCGCGAATGAAGCGCGTCTCGTACCGCGGCTCGCCTTCCACGTACAAGACTTTTTCGCGACCGCCGCGCACGTCGACGAGCGCGTGCTGCGCATTGTTCTGCTCGACCTGCTCGCCGGGTTGCAGGGGAATGCGGAACGTGAGCGACCGCGCGCCGGGACGCGCCGCGATGACGCTGACGCGCACCGGCGCGACGTCGTCGTCCGACGGCAGGGTGATCGAGTCGCGCGACACGATCTCGCCGCCATCCTCGATGACGAGCGGCACCCTCCGGCCTGCGTAGCCGCGCTGACGAATCAGCAGATCGGCGATGAGCGCACTGCCCTCGAGCACGGAATGCGGGGTGGAGACGCGGCGGATTTCAATGTCCTTCGAGAAATGCTCGGCGCCAAGACCAACGGCGAAGATCGGCACGGACCGCGCGCGCAACGACAACAGCTCGTCGCTGATCGGCGCGCGCGAGTTGTCCGCGCCGTCGCTGAGCACGACCAGTCCGGACAGCGGCACCCCGTCGAGCTCCTGGCGGGCTTGCTCGATCGCGTCGCCGAGATGCGTCTCGGCGCCGTTGAACGACAATCCGGACGTACTGTCGATCCGCTGCGCGCCGGACGAAAAATGAAACAGCCGCACGATGAACTTCTGTCGGAGGCCCGCGAGCAACGCGCTGTCGGGGCCGCCAAACTCACGTTCGATCCATGCGCTCCGCGGCTGCGCACCGTTGTCGGCGATGCGCATGCTGCGCGAGTCGTCGATCAGCACACCGACATAGTTGCGCTGCGGGACGGCCGCCGAGAGCAGCAGCATCGGGCGGAACAGACATCCGAGCAACAACACGAGACTCGCGGCGCGCAGTGCGCCGAGCACCCAACGGTCGCGGCGCGTACTCTTACCCCGCACCGTGCCGTAGGTCAGGACGGCGGGAATGCCGATGGCGGCGGCGGCAAGCAGGAGCAGCACGACCGAGGAAGGCACGCCAAAGGCGAGGTGTCCCTTCTCGAATTCCGTCGGCCGGTACTTGAAGAGGAATTGAAAAATTCCTTCGAGCCAGTGCGCCATGACGACCACGGTCCGACTGTACGACTGAAAGCCTGCCTTCCGTATGATAGACTACGGCGCAGACAAGGGCACGGTTGAACCCCGGCGCTCCGCGGCGGGTTCCCATTCAGTCGGCACTACATTTTCCAGACATGAAAGTCAAATACGTCACCTGCGACGTGTTCACCGACCGTCGCTTCGGCGGCAACCAGCTCGCGGTCTTTCCGGATGCGCACGAGATCGGTCCCGCGCTGATGCCGAAGATCGCGCGGGAGTTCAACTACTCGGAAACGACGTTCGTGCTGCCGCCGTCCGACTCGCGTCACACGGCGCGCGTGCGGATCTTCACGCCCGGCGGCGAACTCCAGTTTGCCGGACACCCGACGGTAGGCACCGCCCACGTGCTCGCGGCGACGGGAGCGGTGACGCTCACCGGTGCGGAGACGTCCATCGTCCTCGAAGAGGGCGTCGGGCCGGTGCCGGTGACGATCCGCTCGTCCAACGGAGTGCCGGAATTCGCGCAGCTCACGGCCGCGAAATTGCCCGAATTGGGACCGCCGCCGCCGGCGAGCGATGTGCTGGCGGCGATGCTCTCGCTCTCGCCGAACGATCTCGCGGGCGGCGAGATGCGGCCGGAGTCGGTCTCGTGCGGCACGCCGTTTCTGTTCGTGCCGCTGCGCGATCGCGCCGCCGTGGCGAGGGCGCGCATCAAGCTCGATCTGTGGGAATCCGCGCTGCGGCGGTATGTCACGAACATGGTGTTCGTGTTTGCGCTGGATGGCGAACGACCGAACTCGGATGTCCGGGCGCGGATGTTTGCGCCGGGCATCAATGTGCCGGAGGATCCGGCGACGGGTAGCGCGTGCGTGGCACTCGGCGGCTACCTGGCCGTGCGTGACCCGCGCTTCGACGGCACGCTGCGTTGGATCGTGGAGCAGGGCTTCGAGATGGGACGGCCAAGCATCCTCGAGGTGGAAACGGACAAGAAGAATGGAAAGATCACCGCGGCTCGCGTAGGCGGGCGAACGGTACTCGTGTGCGACGGCGTGATGGAATTGTGAAGGGCAGCGACGAGCGCGGAGAGGACAGGGGCGGATGACGATCGAGTCGAAGAGTGATCTGGCCGGCATGCGGGCCGTGGGCAAGCTGGTCGCGCAGGCGCTGCGCGAAATGCGGAACGCGGCGCGACCCGGCATAACGACGGCACAACTGGACGACGTGGGCGCCGCGTTTCTGCGGCGGCACGGCGCGCGATCGGCGCCGCAGCTCACCTACGACTTCCCGGGCTTCAACTGCATCAGTGTCAACGACGAAGTCGTGCACGGCATCCCGGGGCCGCGCGTCCTGCGCGCCGGCGACGTCGTGAAGATCGACGTGACCGCGGAGCTCGACGGCTACATCGCCGACGCGGCGATCACCGTCGTGCTTCCCCCGTCGAGTGCTCGCGCCGAGTCGCTGGTCGAATGCGCAGTCGCGGCGTTCGATCGGGCCGTGAGCGTTGCTGGCGCGGGTGTCCGTGTGGCCGAGCTGGGTCGCGCCGTCGAGGCGGAAGTGGAGCGGCGCGGCCACGCCGTCATCCACGACATGTGCGGCCACGGTGTCGGCCGCGCGCTGCACGAGCCGCCGTCAGTGCCGAACTTCTTCAGCCCGTTCACCGCGGGCCGGCTGCAGGAAGGACTGGTGATTGCGCTCGAGCCGATCATCAGCGAGTCCCCGACGCCGGTGGTGGAGGAAGACGACGGCTGGACGATTCGTACGCTCACCGGATGTCTCGCCGCGCACTACGAGCACACGATCATGATCCGCGGCGGCATGGTCGAGGTGTTGACGAACGGATGAACAACGGATGAACGCTTGAACGGGCGCTTCGCTTGAACGGTGGAACGCGAACTACCGAGTGGCCAGGTGTGAGGGCGCAGACTTCGACCGCTCCACCGCTCCAGCGCTCCAGCGCTCCACCGCTCCACCGCTCCACCGCTCCACCGCTCCACCGCTCCACCGTTCCACCGTTCCAGCGCTCCACCGCTCCACCGCTCCACCGTTCCAGCGCTCCAGCGTTCCAGCGCTATTTGAGAATTCTCGAAAGTGCGCGGTCCGCCAGCGGCTTGCCGCCGGTCTGACAGGTGGCGCAGTAGTTGGTCTCGTTGTCCGCGTAGCGAATGCGCAGC
>Ga0207660_10003144_pt1 | contig 10803 bp, 17 predicted proteins | sample KBSC73BmetaG_FD_184335 | JGI IMG/M metagenome (GOLD analysis project Ga0207660, IMG submission 184335) | Corn rhizosphere microbial communities from Kellogg Biological Station, Michigan, USA - KBS C7-3B metaG (SPAdes) (version 2) | ecosystem: Host-associated > Plants > Roots > Rhizosphere ... | reverse complement strand
GTGGAACTTGACCCTTAGAGACTTGATGCTGTCCTGAAATATCTTCGAAATCCAAAAGAAGCCGTTCGACTTCTTGGACAACATATGCAGGCAAATTCTGCAAAGGCAAGGGCTGTGGTGGTGGAAAGCCCAGTTTATAAAGAATAACCTGACCCGGTTCCGTATTAATCTTAGATGCATCTACAGAGCCTTCAGCTGCCAATAGTTGCGGGTGAGCCATACGGTTTTTAGCTTCAATCATTTGACCGCGAGTCCGATTATACTCACGCTGAATCGGAATAAGGTCATTAATGACTGAGTCTGCATAGAATCGACCATTAGGAATATGCGGAAACTTAACAAATGGGTACTGCTGGTGCATATATGGATTACCCTCTACAAACTGAGTAACCGTATCCCCAATAATAGTAAACATCCCACCCTGAGGGAGGAAATCAATTTGACCAGGCTTAACCCATACCTCATAACAAAGGATAGCATTCTTGCGAAAATCGCCAGCCCCAACTAGCTGCAAGAAACTATCATTAAGGATGTCATTAGCTTCCATCACATTAGGCTGAACCTTCAGATTAGGGTAGTTAGTCTTTACCCATTCCGGAGACTTAGTCTGAATGTGAATAACATACGGCTGGTCTTCTATGTCTTCAGCCAACATATCGGGAACAAACAAATGAAATGGAGTAACCATCTCATAGCAGAAGTCACCAGGATTACCTTCACGGTCCTTCTTAGTAGGATCCCAGTAAGTCTTCATAAAGCCAATACCAGTAGTCAATGTCCAAAGCATTGTCCTACTGAAAGTAGCCTTAATTTTCTTCTCGCGGTATGTAGCATCCCAAATTTGCTCACCAGCCTGAGCAGCTGCCAAGTCTCTATCTTCTCCTGTAGCAGGAACAATAGTGGCAGTAGGCTTCTGAGCAGTTAGTTTGGATAGTTCCGTACGAATGATTGGACGAATGCGATTGATAACAGGGCGAGCACGATAATATGGAGCGGGGGGAATGTAAAGCCGAACGCCAGTAGCAGCACTACTAGCAGACGAAATAGGAATAACCGCAACATTTTGCTTCCCAATGTAGAACGCCATATTAATGTACCACTGACGTTCAATCTGCTGCCTAATGGTACGACAACGCTGATGGGCAGACTTAGTCCACTCTATAATACGATTATCAAAATCTCGTTGCTTAGAGTTCTTGGCGAGACTCTGGAGCTGCTCATCGCTATACTTATTATTATCCTCAGTAACGCCTGGAATCATAGAAGACTGGCTCAATTACCTCCCCTCTTAAACCATACCTTGGATTCCACCAAAGTCATTAAGTGCATCATCATATGCTGCATTAGGGTCAAGACCCTGTGCCTCATATCTATCGGCAATAAGCTTCGCTACAGAAGCATCGTCACCGGGCATTACATAAGCCCCTACAGGGAAATTATTCGGGCTGCTCAAAGTCTGTAGAGTCGAAAAGGTCATCGGATCCTTCGACGTCAGGAGATTCGTTAGTCTCTGAATCTCCTTCTGTTGTTCCTGACTCACTAGGCTCTGACTCTGCCAGAGTTTCACGAAGACTATTGAAAGAATCGTCAGGGCTAGGATTGACCCGATAATCGCCACCAATGACACTGCGAATAGCATTATCCACCGTCTCGTGCTCCGTCTTCAAAGAATTATACTTAATAAGCAGTTCTCGGTAAGTATCGTGGAGCTTATCAAATTCTACTACAGGGAGAAAACCGCTAGCCAGCGCAACTTCAGCAATACATATTGTGCAGAAGTAAACTGCTCCGTACCAATCGAGCTGCTTACCGAAGTCAATAAACTTACGCTTATTATCTCCAGCAGAGCCACAAAGGCAGCACTGCCCAGGTGCATTAATTGGCTTATCAAGCACCTGGACTCGTCCTGCTACAACTACTGTAGTATTAATCATCTATTCCCCAACTGAGTAAGAGTACGGGTCGTCTTCACCCTCAGTAAACTCAGTATTAATAAGGTTCTCAGTGTAAGTAAACGCTACAGGAGCGTCACCTTCACTAACCTCTCCAGAATTAGACTCTACGAGATTAACTACATCATGCACATTAGAGTGAACACTACCCGACGGAGTCTCTGTAGGATAACGAACTTCCCGCTGAGCAATAAGAGGTTCACGACCTTCTGCCTTAGCAGACCTATTCTCATTCTCCTGAAGCTCTACTTCATCGAGAAAACGGTTAGTAACCGCTTCACCGAGAGTAGGGTTAGCAAAGAGTTCCGGGTGAGACTTAGGGAGAGTAGTCACTATTCCTCCTCGTTAAGTACTACACGAGTCCACTTAGTTTTTTCTGCCTTAAGGTGTTCTGGATTAAGCCTAGGGTCAAAACTAGGACCTGGCAGCTTAGCCGCATTACCACCAACTTTAGGCAATTCCATTCTAGTCTGAGGTAGTGGAACACTTGGCTTCAAATTAGGCAGGAATGAGAAACAATACCTAGCAGAGTCACAAGCGTGGTCGTCCTTCTTATGAATCTGATCATGGGGATTATTCTCTGACTGCTGCTTAGTTGACGCCCAAGTCTTCCACCTCAGTCTTCCCATCTCTCTAATAAGGTTAGCACAGTTCGCCGTGATGAGCCAGTTCGGTTTACCATCAGCAGCAAAATCCAAATATTCATTAACTTTAGCTACACCGGTTAGTACATCATTATTACCAAGAGCCATACCAATACCACGAATAGCGTATTCAGTCTGAATAGACGTACCTGTAACTGGATTACGTTGTGCTAGCGCGGGATCACATACCCGAATATCTGGACTTCTACGCCACATCTTTTCACGAGTCTTAATTACTTCTGCATGATAATCAATAGTACCTTCTGCCTCATAATGCTCAGCGAAGGTGATGATTCGTCCATCCCTGTCCACAGCATGCCACAGCACGGCTGTAGGGTTGTTGAAGCCATGGTCTAGGGACATGTACCACTTGTAATTACCGCTTCTCAGCTCTGTAGGATCAATAGGTGCAATAACGTGCGTATCAATACCGAACTTCTTATAAACTCGTCCACCCTTACGGGTAAATTTACCTTGACCACGAATCTTTAGTTCGTCATCACTAAGACTTCCAAGGTATGTATTTACTTCCTCATCATCCAGATAAGGGTTTTCTGTCATTTCAACTTCTACGACATCAATACCTGGATCACCAAGAATACCCGGATCATAAATTTCAAGCTCAATCCACTCCAAACCTTCAACAGGAGTTAGAGTGAACCATTCTCGACCTTTACGGTCAATAAGACGGACTTTGTTTTCTTTTCGAATATCCTCAGGTGGTTCCTCGTCATAATGAACGAAGTCACGACTAGTACCAGCGAATTTATCGAGATCCTGGTCATAAGACATTAGCTCAACAAATGAGCCATTTTCAAAATTAAGAGTACGCTCCGCAGCATCATAAGCACTATACCAGGATCCACCTCTAAGCTGAGATGGAGGTACCCACTGCTTAAGCTGAGGAATAATAATTTTAGAGACACCGTTGAGAAAGTCAACAGAAATAATACGTCCGGCTACAGGACGGTTCGGTGTCTCAATATAAGGATGCCTATTAGTAAGCCACCAGATATCCTCTACAATACCTGCGGTGGTCTTACCAGATCGGTTACCACCAATATATAGACGTACACGTTTTATGGATGAGTGGAATTTCTTCTGCTTATCATGCGGAGTGTAAGAGTTAACATCAGGAGAGTGCGCTACACGACTAAGTCCGTCGGTAAGCTCCTTTATAGCTTCCTCTACACTAGCAATAGGCTTTATAGATTTCTTAGCCACTAAAGTACCAGTGAGCAGAGTTATTATAGTTCAGTCCATCAAACCAAACGTTTTGCGATACCCCGTTATTACTATTAAATACTCGAACCGAGCTGGCGCCAGATTGTGCTAGGAATATGCGTCCTCCGATGTTACCAGCCTTACCTGTAGAGGATCCAGTAATAGGGCTTAGCGCGATAGTATGCATAAGATCTACATTAGGACGAATACCTTCAGGAATAGTCTTAAATACCGTAAAAGACGTGGCTACAGGAATTCCCGCAGTAGTACGCCTAATAGCTCCACGCCAATGACAGAATCCTCGACTATCTAGAGCAATCTGTAGTGGAACTGTTGGATGGAGCTGGAAATTAGCATCGTTAATAACTGTAGCAGGAATAGTAACCCAAGGGGACATCATCTGCTGAATAGGTCGCCAATGCCAGCCCCAGTTAGCATCCTTACATACCAGGATGTAATTACTAGGCCAAGTAACTGTTGGACCACCAGCTACGTCATTTCTAAATACCCTATCTCCTACCTCATAATCTCCTACCTGAGGTAGAGCAGCACCAGCAGCAATAACAGTAATATCGTTACGATTTTCTATCTTTTGAAAATTTTCAGTTAGATTCGTAACAACATCTGCCATAGAGTCTTCTTCATCTGGCATAAACAAATTGTAATTTGTTGTATTAGTTCCCATCACTCATACCACCATTCAATACCATCAAGCATGATGAAGTTACCCCCACCAGCATCCCCCTGATATCTAACGCTAATAGCAGTACGATCGGGACCTGTAGCGGCTTTAATCTCAATTATAGCTGATGCAAATTGGTTAGCTCCAGTAACCTGGCCTGTAGCTGCCTGTTGATAAGAAAGATCTCCTACAGGAGCAAGACTAACAGGAAGAGCAGCATCCGTAGTAATTTCATATGTTGTATTAGTAGTCCATGGGCCAGCTCCAGCATCAAACTGGACTCCGCCCATTAGAACTACTCTACGAGTTACTTGATTAAGCCTATATACAAGAGGAAACCCAGTCCGGATTAGACGTGGTGCTCTAACAGGAACTAGTTCCCAAGTATCCCAGGAGGTAGTATGATTGAGGGATCTAATCCAGGTAGTACCATTCCATACTGCAATACGGTCTTCAGATCCTACATGTTCAGGATCAAAAGCCTCAGTCCCTACAGGAACTGTAATACCTGTAAAATCGGCCGGCTTCTGATTAAACGGATTAATTTTATCCGCTACCTCTTGCCAGTTATCATTTAGCTGGCCAACTTCGTCCACAAACTCGTCGTTAGGAGGATCAGTGACGTAATTGAAGTCAAAATATGCCAACTAATCCTCTTCTTCATTATCAATTCCTGGTTGACCCAGAAGGATAACGGTAGGACTCCCTACAGGAGGATCAGGAAGATCTACCTCATCCGTAAGAATACCACCCGCCATTATACCTCCTAGGGAGTATCATTAAGCGAATAAAATACATCATTAAGCGATAGATAACGCTCAGCCGCGCTGGATGCATTTCCACCATACTTAATGAACTCAATACGGTCGTCTCCAGATCCTTGCTGTGGAACAAAGATACGGAAACATTGAAAATCACCAGAGGCGGCATTACCTCCATAGCAAGTAAAGTACTTCTGGCGTACCGGAAGAATACTACTAGGCACAGTCATAAAGTTAACTGTAGTATTAACAGGCAATTCACTAGCAGTTCCATTAAGAACTAGCCGGCCTCTGAACCTAACAAAACCACCAGTAGATGTACTATACGCAATTCGTGCTAGTTCCTGATCGGCGCTTCCATATCCAGTTTCAAATGTAAGACCTGAGACACTCCACGTATCTACTTGAGCATTAGTATCTTGGAAAACCCCACCATCACGATAATTCCAGATAGCCCCGGTATACGTCTTATACCATTTGAACCCAGTATCCTTAGGCAAGCTGGATGCCGAGATACTAGGTTCATCAGTAACTACGTACTCAATAAGAGGACGGACGCGATCATCCGCTCTCTGTAGATTATAATTAAGGTCCTGGTCTACATTAACTAGCTCTGAACCATCAATTAGGTAGAAATTCTGAGGTACAGAATACTCACCCATTAACTAAGTCCAAGGTGCTTCATAATCTGCTTAAGCATGGCCTGGTTATAACGGACTTCCGCGAGAAGGTCATGCATTTTGCTATTAGCTTCTGCTGCCTGCTCCGCTGCATAACGAAGCATAGACTCAGGCTCCCAATAAGGATTCTCTACAGAGGGGTGAGTAGCAGGCTTCTTCATAGAGTCTGTATTCCAAACCTCCTTATAAGTCTCAGACTTAGGCGCGGGCACAGCTTCAATATTAGGAGTAGGCACAGGCTTGGGTCCCATCTCAAGTCGTCGATCAATATCTTCACGGACATTATCCATGTCCATCATCTTACCTGGCGCGTAACCAGGATCCCACTTACCGGGCTGCCATTCCCCATGAGCAAGAATAGATGCCCCAGTCCAATTATGGAAATCACAAATAGCAGCTGAAAGAAGTATTCCAGACTCATACTGTGCAGGTGTCATAGGGTGACTACCTGAGTACCAAAATTCAACACCATAAAGACGAGAGTTACCATCAGTATTAGCTTCATTATCTACAGGGAGATTACGTTCAGCAATAAGTGCCGCAAGAACGTCATCATCACCTAGACCAGCATGATTAGCGCGACCCCAACCAATAAGCCATACAATACCAGTCTGTGCAATGCCAAAATGACTAAGCGGGCCGGGAAGGTCTGTGTATCCCTTACGAAGTAGTATACGTTGGTCTTCATTGTCTGAACCAGTGTGGTGCCATCCAAAACCGTGAACTGGCCCCCACTTACCTACGTGGTTACGGTTATGCTGCTGCCAATCCCCATACTCCTGATACTTAACTCCCCACTTCTTAAGCTGTGATATAAGCTGAGCAGGGGTCATAGGATCAGCCATTACATAACCTCCGGAAGTGTTTTAATGGGACGATTAAAGAACTGTTCACGTTCCATTACCGTCTGATCGTAATTATCAAGACAGCGAGAGAGATAATTAGCCAGAATATAATCTGGAGTCCCGGACGCATTCTCGCGACTGTGACGGTTAATGAGAGCTGCTAGTTCCCTACGAAAATTTAGTTCCTCTTGTACAGGCTCGGATACTTTAATGTGTGGGGCCATTTAAACCTGCCTAAAGTTAATGAACTTCTCCAACAGGTCAACAATATCAGCCACTGTGGGGGCGACTGGAATTGTCCATTCTGCACGAGTCTGACCCTCATTACCAGGGGTCGGATCCATCTCTAGTGGACCAATTTTCCTTGACGTAATACCGTCATGAATATGGTCCCCAGGTGAAGATTGATTATGCCTAGGACCTAGTGTGTGGTGAAGACTTTGAGGACTTAGATCTACGTCAGACCTAGTATGTGCTTTACGGGACTCTTGAGGAGTATCACTAGACCAAGCAGATCGGTCATAATCTGAGTTATAACTCTGGCCAAATTGGTCTGGAGTAGTGTCCTCTGTAGTTTGATTAACCTTGGATCTACGGAATTTATTAACATCAAACTTTGCAGGGGTTAGTTCATGAGGATTCTTTTCCGTCATGATAGTTCTTTCCTGGTTGACATACCCGGAACAAACGAAGTGCTCCCTACAGGAGAACCTGCCTCTATTGCCAGCTGACTAAGCTCTATAGCAAGACTATTCAGAGTGTTTGGGTCGCGCACGTGCTTCTGAATAGCCTCTAGTACTCGCCCAATAAGGAGTCTGACGTTAACCTGATTCTCTTCATTGGGGTTATATCGGCCGGTCATCTCATAGTAGAGCTTAATTGACGCAGTATTTCCCTGGTTAACTCCACGCATAAGACCCATGTGTGCCAAGTGAACTGAATTCTCAATCATCAACTCAGAACGCTGACGCATGTATTCTGCAAAATTACGGTTTTGAATCCACGTCTGAAACTCTTCAGTACTCACGCCAATATCGCGAAGCTTCTTCTCATCTGATCTACGGTCAGTCAAGTTAAGCATTACCGCAGCCGCAGCCATTTGACGTTGTGTAATAACATAGTCTTCGAGGTTAATTCCACGAGACTTCATTGATGCTATAAATAGGGGGTTCTCTTTAAGCTCTGCAATATGTTGACTATTAATCTGATACTTGAGAAACCTTAGATGATCAATTATAGCGCTATCCCCTGGCATCGCGCCAGTCGTATTATGCTGCTTCTCGATAAAATTAACAGCTTCAATCTGCCATTCAGATAGGTATTCAGATCCAGTAGTCACCGGGCACATCCTCGTACTCTACAGGCTGTAGCTTAGGATACTGAATCAATTGGCAACGCTTATTAGTACACTGCCAATACAATTCATGAGGATCCCACCACATACTGTGCTTACAATAAAGAGCCTTACGTTCCCTCGTTAGCCGCCACTGACGGATTCTTTGCAGCACCACAACCCCTAATGAGGCATGTATCGTATTCTTTACGGAATACGTGTACGTGTCTAATTTTATTAATACCAGTCCCAGGATCATTGAGCATATCGCTAATAACGTCATCAATCCGCCTAACGTCATCGCTCACTAGTCTTGAACCCACTTCCAAGAAGACCGAGATGAGTCATTACTACCTTCAAATTAGAAGGCATTTTAACAGTGTTACCCTCCTCATAATCTACTACAGGGGAAGGGTGCAGACACATATCTACACAAAATTCATGAGAACTAATCCAAAAATCCTGGCGCCACTGTAGGAAAATTTTGTGGTAATAGATAATTTCCGGTTGACGAGCCCGGTCAAAATCCGTAACTCCTACAGGGAGAAGATGCTTATTAACCTTACAGGATTCCCTCTTTTGCCACTGCCACTCCCTATATAGTTGCTCTACCGCGCTGTGTGTGACTGGATCCTGAAGGTGCTTATTAAGCGTCTTAACCGTCCAGTTCAGCATCTCTTTACTAGGCTTATCGTAAATACCTTGTTCGAGACGAGAAATATATTGCCTAGAAACGCCGATTTCTTTGGCCAAACGTGTGGTGGAAAGAGATGAGAGATAGCGAGCGTACGATACCGGATTCATATAGCAACCTCCCCAGGTTGGTACGCTAATAATACTTGGTTTACACCTGTTTTGTCAAGTCGGTGGGGGTTAATTAGGGATAGGGAAATACGAGTGGAATTTTTTGACAACATAAAGCCCCGGCCCTTATTCTGATGGCACAACAAAACGCAGCGGCTACAGGGAGAATCTAATGATCACGATCATCGCGCTCGTAATGCAGGTGCTTATGGCCCTGATTACTCCGCAGCACAGTGACGTGGTCATTATTCCTGCCATGCCGCAGGTATCGCCCTCTGTTATTGAGGAGCAGGAATGGCCTGAATATCACACTGAGGCGATGCGTGAATATGAGGACGAGTTTACTGCTCTGTTCAATAGCTATGAGACGCGATGGTCTAAGAACAACCGGCTTATGATCCGTCGCGGTAACTCGGGTTCGTACAAGTTCGCATCAAAGGGGATCTAATGAACTTCATGATTGAGACCGCTATTGCGCTCAATGATGTTGAGTACGCAAAGTATGAGGGACCGGCTGTATCTAATCGGTTCACCACCAATAACGTAGTGGACTTCAGCAACTACCTTAATGGTGCGATCGAGTACTACAGGGGAATGGTTCAGTTCGAAAAGAACGTGAACTATGTGGCGATGCTGGTCCAGACTTATCGGGATCACCACACTATTCACATCACGCTCGACGAGTACGGTAAGGCCAAGGTCACCACTAATCAGTGATCTCTATTGGGCGCAGCTCTCAGAATATTGGGAGCTGCGCTCAATTTGGGCCACTGGAAAAACGAGTGGAATATTTGCCAGTCGGTCGCTCAGGGCCTAATCTGAAGGCAGTTGGTTGATAACTCGATAGCAGGCACGCAGGGCAGGCACTAATGACGTGCGCGATAACTGGTATGGAGCGTTATTTCTAACCAGGATCCCCATAAATCCAATGCAAGTACGGACGGGGTTTAAGAGGCTGACAGCCGTTATCGCGATAGCACTAGGTATTAGCCCGTTTGTTCGCCTGCTTATACGAGTCGTTACTTTTCTCCTCAATAGTGTGGCCGAAGCAATATGGCAACCATTAGGTGTTCTGGCCTCCTGTTATTCCAAGGAGTTAGACGCGGCAGCCTAATGAACGCCAATAGGCACTTATCGCGATAGGCAAACTCTAGCCATTTAGTCGTGATACGCGTTAATTGATAGACCAGGCATGACAGCTCTAATGACGTCGCGTAATGGCTTAGTCATTAACTGAAACTCCCAGTCTATTAATTAATAGCAAGGGCATGGAATCTCTTTACGGGGTTGTATGCCTACTGGGAAAGGATGATCCCTTTCAACTCATCCGAATTTTCTGCCATAGGATTGCTCTGTCAACCCCGGCATTGTGGTACTATGGACACCCATCGAGAAACAACAGAGTGAGGTCAGAATGACTGAGAACACGGCCACTGAGAACAAGACCCAGGAAACGCAGGAAGTCAAGACGCCTACTCCTGAGGAGCTTAAGAAGCTCTTTAGTGAACTCCCGGGTGAGTTTCAGAAGGCCATTAATGACCTGAACAGTGAGATCGAAGGTCATAACTCTAAGGTTCAGTCTATTCTTGCGGCTGATGCTAAGGATCCCAAGCTTATTAAGGCTGAGATCTTTGAGCAGAACCCTGGTAATAACAAGAAGCTGGCTGCTCTTCGAGCGCAGGAACTGAAGCTTATTGCTCAGCTTGAAAAGCTCCGTGATGAGGCATACAAGGTTATCGATGAAGATGGCCTTATGCCTAAGGAGCTTAGCGAGACTGAGATTGAAAAGCTCAAGGGTGAAGTTACGGACTCCACTAAGGATCTCCGTGAAAAGGTAAGCGCTCTTCTTAAGTTCGAAGAGATGATGCCTATCTTCGC
>Ga0207660_10003138_pt1 | contig 10808 bp, 9 predicted proteins | sample KBSC73BmetaG_FD_184335 | JGI IMG/M metagenome (GOLD analysis project Ga0207660, IMG submission 184335) | Corn rhizosphere microbial communities from Kellogg Biological Station, Michigan, USA - KBS C7-3B metaG (SPAdes) (version 2) | ecosystem: Host-associated > Plants > Roots > Rhizosphere ... | reverse complement strand
CGCCGCGACGTGGAGTCCGAGCATGAGAACCGTCGAGCGCCTGTCCCTTCGGCCGAGCAGCCCGGGCACCGCGCGCCACATCAACGTCCATCGCTATGGCGGCACCGGGCGGTCGCCCAAGGTCTATATCCAGGCGGCGCTGCACGCCAACGAGCTGCCCTGGCGCTCGCTGAGCGACCAAACTGAGGCGGGACTCAATCGCTACCCGGAGCCGCAACCGCAGGAGCTCGTGCAGCGCCTCGCAGACCTGTACGAAGTCGCGCCCCGCCAACTGCTCGTCGGGCGCGGGAGCGATGAGCCCATCGACCTGCTAGTGCGCGCCTTCTGCCGCGCCGGGCAGGATGCTGTCCTGGTGTGCCCACCTACGTTCGGCATGTATTCCGTCGCGGCGCGCATTCAGGGCGCGCAGGTCCACAGCGTGCCCCTGCGCGCCGATCGCCGGTTCGCGCTCGATGAGGACGAGCTGCTCGCGCGTTGCTCCGGTCAGGTGAAAGTGGTGTTCCTCTGCTCTCCCAACAACCCGACCGGCAATCTGCTGGACGAGCAGGCAATCCTGCGGATCGCCCGGCGATTGGCCGGCCGAGCGGTGGTCGTCATCGACGCGGCCTACATCGAGTTCTCCGCCAGCCGCTGCCTGTCGCGGTACCTGCAAGAGCTGCCCCACCTCGCGATCCTGAGAACGCTCTCCAAGGCACACGGCCTGGCCGGCGCGCGCTGTGGCGCATTGCTCGCGGATCCGGAGCTGATTGCGTTGTTGCGCAAAGTGATTCCTCCCTATGCCACGGCTCAGCTCACCGTCGAAGCTGTCCTGAAGCAACTTCAGCCGGCACAGGTGGCCGTTGCGCGCCAGCATATCGAGGTGATCCTGTCGGAGCGCGCGCGGATGAGCGCCGCCTTGCAGGAGACGCGCGGAGTGACACGTGTGTGGAAGAGCGATGCCAACTTCCTGCTGGTCGAGTTTGCAGACCCTGACGCAGCGCTCGCTGCGGCCCGGGCGGCACGACTCCTCGTACGCGATGTACGCAGCCAGCCGGGATTGGGCAGCGCACTGCGCATCAGTGTTGGCTCCGTCGGCCAGAACGACAGGCTGCTGGAGGCGTTGCGATGAGCGCGAGCACGCGAGTTCTGTTGATCGATCGCGACGGCACGCTGGTCGAGGAGCCGGCGGATAAGCAGGTGGACTCCCTGGAGAAGGTGCGCTTCCTGCCGGGCGTGTTCGCTGCGCTTGCAGAGCTGCAGCGCCGCGGCTTTCGCCTCGTGATGGTGACCAACCAGGACGGGCTCGGCACCAGCTCTTTCCCGCGCCCGACATTCGAGGCTGCGCAGCAGTTCATTCTGGACACCTTCGCCTCCCAGGGAATCCGCTTCGAAGCGGTGTTCGTCTGTCCGCACTTCAGCGCCGACGGCTGCGAGTGCCGCAAGCCCAAGACAGGCCTCGTCACTGACTACGTGCGCCAGGACGTCGACCTCGGCACGAGCGCGGTGGTCGGCGATCGCGACACGGACCTCGAGTTCGCACGCAACCTCGGAATCCGCGGGTTGCGCGTCCGCAAGGACGGTGATGCGAGCGAGACGTGGCCGGCAATCGTGCGCGAGCTGACTGCACGCACGGCGCGCGTTCACAGAAAGACGCGTGAGACCGACATCGAGGTGAGTCTCAATCTGGACGCGCCTGCGCCCATTCAGATCAGCACGGACATCGGCTTCTTCGATCACATGCTCGAGCAGCTCGCCAAGCACGGCGGCTTCTCGCTGCAGCTCACCTGCCGCGGCGATCTGCAGATCGACGAGCACCATACCGTAGAGGATTGTGCGCTGGCGCTTGGCGAGGCGATGCGACGAGCCCTGGGGGACAAAGCGGGCATCGGACGCTACGGCTTTCTGCTGCCGATGGATGAGGCGCTGGCCCAGGTCGCCATCGATCTCTCCGGCCGGGCGTACGCCCAGTTCAGCGGCCAGTTCACCCGTGAATCGGTCGGCGGTCTGCCGACCGAGCTGATTCCTCATTTCTTCCGGTCGCTGGGCGACTCCCTCGGAGCCGCCATCAATATCAGCGTCACCGGCGAGAACACCCACCACATGATCGAGGGCTGCTTCAAGAGCGTGGGCCGCGCTCTGCGTCAGGCACTGCGGCGCGAGGGAGAGGACCTGCCGAGCACCAAGGGAGTGCTCTAGTGGACGCAGTGATCATCGATAGCGGCGGCGCCAACCTCGCCTCTCTGGAATTTGCGTTTGAAAGACTCGGTGCCCGTACGCGAGTGAGCGCCGATCCGGATGTGATCCGCTCGGCAGCTCGCGTCGTGTTGCCCGGCGTCGGCTCAGCGAAAGATGCAATGCAACGCCTGCAGAGCGGCGCGATCGCCGCCGTTCTCCCCTCCCTCACCCAACCAGTGCTAGGTATCTGCCTCGGCATGCAGCTGTTGTTCGGCTCTTCGGAGGAAGGTCCTACTGATTGTCTCGGTATCCTGCCGGGCACCGTGCAGCGCCTGCAGGCGGCTCCGGGCCGGCCGGTGCCGCACATGGGTTGGAACCAGATCATTCCGCAGCGCGAGGATCCGTTACTCCAGGGGGTTGCCCGCAACGACTACGTGTACTTCGTGCACAGCTTCGCCGCACCCGCCTCGAACGTGACTCTCGCTACCGCGGATTACGGGACCGCCGTGTCCGCCGTCGTGCGCCAGAGGAATTTCTGGGGAACCCAGTTCCACCCGGAACGCTCGGCCGAGACCGGCGCCCGGATTCTGCAAAATTTTCTGCGCCTGCAGTGATGCGCGGGAGAACCTCATGCTGCTGATGCCCGCAATCGATCTGCGACAGGGGCGTTGCGTGCGCCTGTACCAGGGCGACTTTGGTGCCGAAACCCGCTATGAGCACGAGCCGCACGAATTGCTGGTTCGCTACCGGGGCCTGGGCGCTACCTGGCTGCACGTCGTCGACCTGGACGGCGCAAAGGACGGCGTGCTCGCCAATCGCTCTGTGATTGTCGCCCTGGCTTCACAGCGTGCGGTGCGGTTACAGGTTGGAGGCGGCGTTCGCACGGCCGCCGCCATCGATGACCTGCTCCGCGTCGGGGTGGAGCGGGTGGTCGTGGGTAGCGCTGCAGTGGAGCGCCCCGCGGAGGTAGCCGACTGGATTGCGCGATTCGGCGCGGAGCGGATCTGCCTGGCGCTGGACGTCCGCATCGACTCCCGAGGACCCCTCGTGCGCACCCGGGGTTGGACCGAAGCCACGGCACTGACGCTCTGGGAGGCCATCGAACGCTATCCCAAGGGGAGCGTCAAACACGTCCTGTGTACGGACATCGAGCGCGACGGGGCTCTTTCCGGCCCCAACGTCGAGCTCTACAGGCAAGCGCGCCAGCGCTTTCCAGGGCTTGCCTGGCAGGCCTCGGGGGGTGTGCGCGACGCCGCCGACCTGAAAGCGCTCGCCGCCTGCGGAGTCGCCGCGGCTGTCAGCGGCAAAGCCCTGCTCGAAGAGCGCATCACTGCCGAGGAGCTGCGACCATTCTTGCCCGACGCATCATCCCCTGCCTCGACGTCCGCGACGGCCAGGTCGTAAAGGGTGTTCGCTTCCGCGACCATCGCGTCGTGGGCGACATCATGGAGCTGGCCGCACGCTATCGCGATGAGCGTGCCGATGAGCTGGTGTTCTACGATATCACCGCGAGCCCGGAGGGGCGCTCGGTCGATCGCGAATGGGTCAAGCGAGTCGCGCGCGTTCTCGACATACCCTTCTGTGTTGCCGGCGGAATCCGTTCGGTCGCCGACGCTGAGGAGATTCTGAACGCGGGCGCGGAGAAAGTGTCCGTCAACTCCCCCGCGCTCGCGGACCCCGCACTCATCGATGCCCTGAGCGCGCGCTTCGGCGCGCAATGCGTCGTCGTCGGTATCGACAGCCGGCTGACCGACGAGGGCTATCGGGCCTATCAGTTCACGGGCGACCCCAGTCGCACCCGCGAGTCCGGCCGCGATGTGTTGCAGTGGGTGAAGGAAGTGCAGGAGCGCGGCGCTGGTGAGATCGTGCTCAACTGCATGGGCAGCGACGGCGTGCGCCGCGGGTATGACATCGAGCAGCTCACGCGCGTTCGGCAGATCTGCCGGGTCCCCCTCGTCGCTTCCGGGGGTGCCGGGGCTGTGGAGCACTTCGCCAGCGTGTTCGGCGAAGCCGGCGTCGACGCTGCGCTCGCTGCCAGCGTGTTCCACTCGGGTGCCATCGTCATCAGTGATCTCAAACGCGACCTGCGTGCCGCCGGAATCGAGGTGCGACCGTGAGCTCTCAGCGAACTGGAGATGTCCCTCTGCAGTTGAAAGACATCCACGCGCTGGATTTCAACAAGGGCAACGGCTTGGTGAGCGCCGTCGTTCAGCACGCCCAGAACGGCTCGGTGCTGATGGTGGGCTACATGAATCGCGATGCGTTGCACCAGACCTTCACACGCGGGCGTGTCGTGTTCTACAGCCGCACCAAAGGCCGGCTGTGGGAAAAGGGCGAGACCTCCGGCAACTCGCTCGACGTGGTGGAGATCCGCACCGATTGCGATCGCGACGCATTGCTGGTCACCGCTGTTCCTCGCGGACCTGTGTGCCATCTCGGCACTGACAGCTGCTTCGGGAATGAGCCAGCGTTTCGTAACGCGCCCGCACGTGCCGGCGCGCACACCGCCGCGCCCTCCGGCGCGCCGGCCGCCACGCAAGCCGCCGCACGTGCCGCCGGGGACGGCTCCGCTGCGCACCCCCTCGCGTTCCTCTCCTCCTTGGAGGCCATCATCGAGCAGCGCCTCGCGGAGCGGCCCGATGGCAGCTACACCGCCCGGCTCTTCTCTCGAGGCCCCAAACGGATCGCCCAGAAAGTCGGCGAAGAAGGCGTTGAGGTCGCCCTCGCCGCGGTCACCGAAACCGACGACAAGGTGGTCTCCGAGTCCGCCGACCTTCTTTATCACCTGCTCGTGCTGCTCAGGAGTCGCGGGTTGCCGCTGGCACGCGTGGTTGCAGAGCTCGAGTCGCGACACCGGCCGTGAGTCGAGCTGGAACGCGGCCTTTGAGGACGACTTGCCGGCGCTTTTTTTTGCCTTTGAGCCCCGCTTGAGGAAACAGCGTGGCTGACAACCGCTACGTGTTGTTCTTCGGTGACTCCGAGTCGTCTTGCGTGGGCCACGGGTGTTCGGACTTGCGGCTGAACAGTCCCTTCGCGTCGGCGTGCTCGAGCTTCCAGTCTCCATGAGCAATCTCGGCTTCCAGCTGACCGGGAGCCCAGCCGGAGTGACCCAGGAAGACGCGCAGGCCGTCCGTCGGCTTGTTGCGGGCGAGCAGCTTCATCAGCAGATCGCGGCTGGCACTCAAGTACACGCCGTCGCACGCCGGCACCGCGTTCTTCGGCTGTTTCGCGGCACGGAACAGGAACCACACGGAGTCCGCCTCCACCGGTCCGCCGAAGTACAGCTTGTCATGCAGGCGAGCGAGCGACTTCAGATTCGGAAACAGACTGGAGACCGGCACCCGCGTCGGCCGGTTGATGATGATTCCGACCGGCGCGGGACCGAGGTCGTTCATGACCAGCACCCGCGAGTCCCCGAAATTGGGATCAGGCAGGTCTGAGCGCGCGACCAGGAAGATGGCCGTCAGGTGCTTGCTGTCTGCCGCAGGCGGTTGCGCGGGGTTGGCCGCCGCTGGGGAAGACGGCGAGGCCGGCAACGACATCTGCACCAGCGCGAGCAGTGCCGCCAGGACACAGCGCATGGATGAGGGTCTGCTCACTCGCCGTCACCGGAGCCCGCAGGATCATGCGACCGAAGCGATTCTACGCCGATCGTCCATTGCGAGCAGCGGGCCACGAGCCCGCGGCCGACGGGCCGTGCTGGCAGGTCGGCAAGCAGCCGCGGCTAGCGGCCGACCCCGCAGGAGACCCGCGGTCAGCGACCTCCCCGAGAAGCTCGCCGTCAGCGGCCCTGGGCCCCGAGGAAGCTGGCGGCCAGCCCCGCTGCCTTCTGATCCGCTTCTGCGGCCTCAGCGTTGCGGTGGCGCAGGCGCAGGGAATCGGCGATCAGGCGCCAGGAAGCCGATTGGGCTTGTGGATCGCCGGTGGCGAGCGCCAGCGCCTTGCGTCCCATGCTGTCGGCCTGGTCCCCATTGTTCTCGCTCAACCGCACGCCGCCCAGCTCGATCCACAGCAACGGATTGTTGGGCTCGATGCGCAGAGCGCGCTCGAGCGTCGTCGCGGCGCCGGCCAGATCGCCGCTCTGAGACTGCTTGTGGGCTTGCGAGACAAGCGACAGCGCAGCGGGCCCCAGGTGGAATTGCTTCGGCGGTGAGCGCGGCGCCTGCTCGCTCGGAGCTTCTTCGGGGCGCGGGCCGGGCTGAGTCTGCCTGGCATTGGGCCCGGCCTCCGGACTCGGCTGTGATGGTGGGGCCGGAGCCATTGGCGGCAACGCGCCGCACGCAGACAAGCACACCGTGAACGCTGCGATCGCCACATATCGGGCCAGATACGCCGTGCACGCTGTTGAGTTGACCATCTCGCTACTGCTTCCTCGTCATTGTGAGTGCCTCGGGGTGTCGAGCTCGCGCTCGCTCTTGGCGCCGCGCATCAGTGAATGATATCCCGCAGCCATTCGCCGGCGCGCTCGACGATACTTTGAATCGTATGGGGGCCGTTGGTGCAGCCGGCTTTGACCGGAAGCTGCGTGCCCACGGGCACGGCAATCGGGACCGCCTCCGGCGTGCAACCCTTCTCGACGCGCTCCCCGGTATCGTAATCGATCCATGTTTCGGCGAGGGACTCGGGCATGGGCGCATCCCAGGAGACCTCCTGCGAGCCGGCCATGATCCGGGCCCACACCGGCAGAGCCCCTGCCGAGCCCGTCAGGCCGGTGGGCATGTCATCGTCGTACCCAACCCACACGACCACGACATGGCTGCCCGAGAATCCGGCGAACCAGCTGTCGCGCAGATCCGAGGAGGTGCCGGACTTTCCCGCCACGGCAAGATTCGCGGGCAGCACCGCGCGCGCGGGCCGACCCGTGCCGCGCTCCATAACCTGCTCCATCATCCGGTCAACCGAGTACACCGCCTCGGGGGGCGCCACTGGCGTCACCTGCAACGGAAACGCCTTGACGGCTTTGCCATCGTCGCTGATCACCGCGCGCACCCCGCGCAGCGGATTGCGGAAGCCCCCGTTGGCCAGGCCGTTATAGAGCTGGGCCACTTCCAGTGGAGTCACATCGACCGCTCCGAGCAGCATCGACGGCACCTGCGGAGGCAGCCGCTCCAGTCCGAAGCGCTGCAGGGTCTGTGAGATCTTCGGCAGACCCACGTCCATGCCGAGACCGACGGTGGCCAGATTCAGGCTCTCCGCCAGCGCGCGTACCAGCGGCACCGGCCCGTAGGTCTGATGAGTGAAGTTCTCGGGCCGCCACAGATCCCCGTTGGCAAGACGGATCTGCACGGGCGCATCCTGAATGACGGTCGCCGCGTTGTAGCGCCCCGTCTCGAGCGCCGTCAGATAGATGAACGGTTTGACCAGAGAGCCCATCGGGCGGCGTCCGTCCAGGGCTCGGTTGAACCCATCGAACGCCACGTTGCGTCCACCGACGATGGCGATCACATCCCCGCTTTGCGGGCTCGTCACCACGACGGCGCCTTCGAGCGCGGCGCTCGCCCGCTTGCCGCGATCCAACCGCGTGAGCTCGCGGTCGAGCGCAAGCTCAGCCTGCTCCTGTGCGCGCGGCTCGAGGCTCGTGTAGATGCGCAGGCCCGCTTTCGTGAGGTCCTCTTCACGATAGTCACGACGCAGCACCCGGCGCACGAAATCCAGATACGCCGGATAGTACGACCCGGCGCCACGCGCGATGACTCCGAGCGGCTTGGCGGTGGCCACCTGCGCGTCCTTCGCACTGATGACCTGCTGTTCGGCCATCAGCTTGAGCACCAGGTCGCGACGCGCCAGGGCGCGTTTCGCGTGCCGCCGCGGATCGTAGTAGGACGGACCGCGAACGATCGCCACCATCAGCGCAATCTCCGACACGTCCAGCTCCGAGAGCGGCTTGCCGAAGTAGAACTGGCTGGCGAGCCCGAAGCCATGGATGGCGCGATCGCCATCCTGGCCGAGGAAGATCTCGTTGATGTAGGCGTTCATCAGATCCGCCTTGCTGAAATGCGACTCGAGCGCGACGGCCATCGCCGCTTCCTCGAGCTTGCGCGACAGATTGCGGCGCGGATCCAGAAAGTAACTCTTGACCAGCTGTTGGGTGAGCGTGCTGCCGCCCTGCTCGATCTGTCCGGAGCGCAGGTCCACCCACATGGCGCGCAGCAAGGCTTCCGGATCGACGCCGTGATGATGATCGAACTTGCGATCTTCGACCGCTTTGAGCGCCGCCGGCAGCAGCGGCGGCACCTCGTTGGGGGTGACGACGATCCGGTCCTCGCCGTGAATGGGGAAGATGCTGCCGATCAGCAGCGGCTCGAGCCGCACCAGCGGCATCTCCTTGCCCGCGGAGTCGCGCAAGCTCTCGATCGCCGTGGCGCCGCACTGGATACTGAGGATGAGCGCCGGTCGTGACTCATCGGCGAACACGGCTGGCCGCAGCGCTACGTCCAGCCGCGCTCCCTGCTGGCGATAGGTTCCGGGGCGCTCCAGCCGCTCGACGCGCCGATATTGCAATCGCGCCAGCTCGTGCCGGAGATCTGCCTGAGTGAGCTGCAGGCCCGCATACAACTCCAGCGGCGAGGCGTACACGTGCGCCGGCAATGTCCAGCGGCGGCCCTCGAACTGGTGCGACACCAGCCGGTCCAGATACACGTAGTAAGCGCCACCGGCAGCGATCCCCAGGACCAGCACCAGCAGCGACAAGCGCCAGAGGGTCTTCTTCCACCGCGAGCGAGCCATGGGCGCAGCTAGGCGTGCGGTCGGCGGCGCCCGCGCAGCCAGTCATCCGCCAACCCGTGCTGGGCCCGGCCGTTCAGATGAACAGCTCCGGCGCCGGATCGCGCAGATTGTAATGAGAGCTCATGGCCCGACCATAGGCTCCCGCATTCGCGATGAGCACGACATCGCCCTCGCGCGTCGGGGGCAGCAGGCGATCGTGGCCCAGCACATCCGCACTCTCGCAGATGGGACCGACTACGTTCACCAGCTCCGTCGCCATCTCATCCAGCCGCGTCAGGTTCACGATCTCATGGTATGAGCCATAGAGCGCCGGACGGATCAGGGAGTTCATTCCGGTCGCCACGCCGACGTAACGCACCTCGCCCTTGGACTTCAGCTGGGTGACTTTCGCCAGCAGGACCCCGGCGTCGGCCACCAGGTAGCGTCCCGGCTCCATCCACAGCTCCAGCCCGGGATACTCCGCGCGCACCGCCTGCAGCAGAGTGTCCAGCCTGCCCAGGTCGATCCCGGGTTGCTCGGCGCGCTCGGGGACACCCAGGCCGCCGCCGACGTCGATGACGCGGACGTCCGGGAACTGCGCAGCGAGAGCTGCCAGCGTTCTCGCCTGCCTCTCCCAATTGGCGGCGTCGAAAATTCCGCTCCCGACATGCGCCTGCAGGCCGACGATGCGTGCGCCTGCGCGCGCGGCATGCTGCGCAAACTGCTTCAGCTCCCCCGTGGGGACTCCGAACTTGGCGTGCGTGCCGGCCGTGCGCACGTGACGGTGATGCCCGAGCCCATGTCCTGGATCGATGCGCACGAAGATCTCGCGATCGCGAAACACCTCAGGCCAGGAAGCAATGACATACGTGTTGTCGACGGTCACCCGCACGCCCTGCTCGAACGCCCAGGCAAACTCGTCCCGCGCGGCAAAGTTCGTCGTGAACAGAATTCGCTTCCGATCCAGCTGCGGGAGCGACTGCATGGCGCGCTCGGCTTCGCCGCGCGACACGCACTCTATGTCTACGCCTTCCGCATGCACGGCGCGCAACACGTCCGGATGTGGGTTGGCCTTCATTGCGTAGTGAACGCGGGCAACCGAAGTGAGCCCGCGAAGCGCGCGAGCCGCGCTGCGGATCGAATTCACATCGTAGACATAGGCAGCCCCGCGCTCTCCCAAAGCAGCGATGAGCTCTGACCGCTTCTCGCGCCACCAGGCGCCGGGCTTGGCCGCCGTCGCCACAGGTTTGGAGAAAAGCTGCTGCCAGGTGGGGCCGAGCACGCGGTCGCCGGGAACCGGCCGGATCAACAGCTCGTGCAGCTGGTCGACGAGCCGATCGCCCTGGCTCTCATCCACCACGAACGTGAAGTTCAGGTCATTGGCGGCTTGGCTGACCAGGTAGATCTTCTGCTCCTCGAAGAACTCGAATGCATCGCCGAGCTGATGCAGGATGGCACGGATGTTGCGCCCGACCAGGCTGACGGAAGCGCAGGGTCCGATGAGTTGAACGCGGCACAGGCGCGACAGATCCCCGATCAGCCCCGCCAGCATCGTCCCGTCCAGCGTGTTGGCCGCCGGGTCCAGCGACACGGTCACGTTGGTCTCCGAGGTCGACACCAGGTCCACGGACATGCCGTGTTCCTTGAAGATCTGGAACGCATCGGCGAGGAACCCGACCTGATGCCACATCCCCGGGCTCTCCAGCGAGACCAGGGTGATCCCCTTCTTCGTGCAGACCGCCTTCACCTGGGCGGCACCGTCCAGTCCCTCCGCGCTGAGGACCGTGCCCTGCATGTCCGGAACCTGGGTGGCATACACATGAAGAGGAATGCCGTATTGCCGCGCCGGGAGAATGCAACGCGGGTGCAGCACCTTCGCGCCGCTGGTGGCGATTTCCTGCGCCTCGTCGTAGTGCAGCGCGCGCAGCAGCCGCGCAGTCGGCGTCGAG
>Ga0207660_10003134_pt1 | contig 10809 bp, 11 predicted proteins | sample KBSC73BmetaG_FD_184335 | JGI IMG/M metagenome (GOLD analysis project Ga0207660, IMG submission 184335) | Corn rhizosphere microbial communities from Kellogg Biological Station, Michigan, USA - KBS C7-3B metaG (SPAdes) (version 2) | ecosystem: Host-associated > Plants > Roots > Rhizosphere ... | reverse complement strand
CGGCTTATCACATCCTGGGGCTGGAGAAGGTCCCAAGGGTCCGGCTGTTCGCCGGTTAAAGTGGTACATGAGCTGGGTTCAGAACGTCGTGAGACAGTTCGGTCTGTATCCGTCGTGGGCGTTGGAGTGTTGAGGGGAGCGGACTCTAGTACGAGAGGACCGAGTCGGACGACCCGCTCGTGTCCCGGTTGTCCCGCCAGGGGCATCGCCGGGTAGCGATGGTTGGCTGTGATAACCGCTGAATGCATCTAAGTGGGAAGCACGCCCCAAGATGAACACTCCCAGTCCCTTGAGGACTCTAAAGGGCCGGGGCAGACCACCCCGTCGATAGGCCGCCCGTGGACGTCTCGCAAGAGATTCCAAGCGCAGCGGTCCTAATCGCCCGTGCGGCTTGACTACTCCCAGATGAGTAGTTCAGCAACACTGCAAGCAGAGCAGCACGATCTCACGCAGCACGGTGACTTCACCGTTCTGCGTACGTATCAGGGAATTCGAATGTCCCGATCTACCACACCTTTCGCTGTCGCACATTCGTTCGACATCGCGATCTCGCAGCTCGACCGCAAGATCGCCGCAAGTTCGCTGGCGACCAGAGCGTAGGGGCCACACTCGTTCCCATTCCGAACACGATCGTTAAGCCCTACAGCGCCGATGGTACTCCGCTCGCGAGAGCGCGGGAGAGTAGGCCGTCGCCGGCACCCCCGTGGTGCCTCACGCACCACACCGCCGCCTCCGGATCGACATGATCCGGAGGCGGCTTTTGTTTTTGCACACCTCCGAAACCGCTAGCTTTCTCGAATGCCAAAAGCCGGAATCGTCACTGTCGTCGGACGGCCAAACGCCGGCAAATCCACGCTGCTCAATCGCATCGTCGGCGAGAAGCTCAGCATCGTCAGCGCGAAGCCACAGTCCACACGCAACCGGATCGTCGGCATTCACACGAGCGACGACGCACAGATGATCGTCCTGGACACACCCGGCCTGCTCAATCCGCGCTATCCGCTTCAAGAAGCGATGCGCGGCGCTGCGCTTGCCGCGCTGGCCGAAGCCGACGTCGTTCTCCATATGATCGACGCCTCCGCCAACGGTGACGAATCGCTCGTCGAGCTCGCGCAGCTCGACACCCCACCACGCGCGCCAATCGTTCGAGCGCTCAACAAGTGGGATCTGCTCTCACCTGATCAACGTCTCGCGGTCTGCGAGCGGGCACCGTATGGCATCGCGATCTCCGCGGCGACGGGTGAAGGCGTCGATGCGCTACTGGCTCGCGTTCGTGATCTGCTCCCGGACAGTCCGTTTCTGTATCCTGAGGATGAGATCAGCACCCAGACGGTGCGATTCTTTGTGAGCGAGTTGATTCGCGAAACCGCCCTCGAGCAGCTCGAGGAGGAGGTGCCATACAGCGTTGCGTGCGAGATCGAGGAGTTTCGAGAATCGCAGTCGCCGATGTACATTCGTGCGGTCCTCCACGTCGAGCGCGAAAGCCAGAAGCGCATTCTCATCGGTGCCGGCGGACAGCGGGTTCGCTCCATCGGGCGCGCGGCACGGGCGAAGATCGAAGCACTCGTCGGCGCATCCGTCTACCTCGATCTCTGGGTGAAGGTGCTTCCGAACTGGCGACGCAGCGCGCCCGCGCTCCGTCGGCTCGGTTTTCAGCTACCCGGGGAGACACCGTCATGACCATCTCACCGCAACTCCTCGCCATTCTCGTGTGCCCGAAGTGCAAGGGCGAGCTCGAATATCGCGAGCGAGAACAGTCTCTCGTGTGCCCGGCCTGTCGCCTGCGCTATCCCATTCGCGACGGGATTCCGATCATGCTCATCGATGAGGCGACGCCGCTCTAACGTGCGGGTCGCTATTCGAACGGCCATGGTCCTCGCCCTGCTCGGTGCCGTCGCGCCACGCGCGCGCGCACAGGGCGGCAACCCCGACCAGGGAGCGCTCGAGTTCGTCCTCCCCACCGGCGCTCGGGTGATGGGCATGGGGCAGGCGGCGGTCGCCACGGCCGTGGGGGTCGACGCGCTGTGGTGGAATCCCGCCCTAATCGCACACGGACCACGCGAGATCGGTGGTCACTTCGCGCAGCAGTCGCCGGACAAGGAAGGCAGTGACCTCAGCGGTGCGATCATCTTCCCGGTCGCGCGACTCGGTTCGTTCGCTCTGAGCTATCGGTACTTCAACAACGGTGACCAGGACGCGATCTCGAGATCGGGACAACCCGGTATCTTCTCGACTACGAGCTCGCTCATCGGATTCACCTTCGCGCCAATCCTGACCAGTCGTCTCGTTGGTGGGCTCACGTACAAGCTGCTCGCGCTGTCCTTCAATTGCACGGGTGTGTGTGATGCAACCGACGCGGTGCCGACGACATTCGCGCTCGACCTCGGCGCCGCATTTCGTGTGACGAATGACTCGCTGGTGGTCGTCGGACTCGCGCTTCGCAACGTGGGGGTTCCACTTCAGGTGAACGACTCGCCGCAAGCCGATCAACTGCCATCGCGCGGAGACCTCGGCGTCGCGATCGCGCCGAGGCTTCCACAATGGCCAGATGGGCGCGTTCGTCTGGCCGCGGACGTGGTGACGCGTCTCGATGGTGGTGGAACACCCGGATTTCGTGTTGGAGCGGAGTTGTCCTTCCGGGACCGGGTCTCGGCACGGGCGGGTTATATCAAGGACGGCCCACCGGGCTCCGGCCCAACGGTCGGACTTGGATTCTCGACCGGGAAGCTGAGAATTGATTTTGCGCAATTGGTGACGGACATCGGAACGCAGACGGGCAACAAGCCCACGTATCTGACTCTTCGCTACATCTTCTGATGCGGCGCAGGACAGATGTGATCGGTCTCTTGTTGGCGGCAGCGTTCGCGGCGATGCCTCGGGTCGCGCGCGCGCAGTCGTTCGCCACAGCGCGGGCGGGTGTCGCGGCGCCACAGGGGGGCACCAGGGCCCTCCTGCGTGCAGCCCAGGGGCCCGTCGATTCGACCGACACGGTGCATTCGGTCCGCCGCGCATTGTTCCATATCACGCCGGCGGCACGACCGTGGGCGCCGCTCGCGTCGGCGATCGTGCCAGGGTCGGGACAGATCATCCTCGGGCAGGATCGATTCGTCGTCTACAGTGCCGTGGAAGTCTTCTCCTGGTGGGCGTACGCGAAGAATCGGCGCGAGCAGTCGCAGCAGGAGGATGCATTCAAGCGCATTGCCGCCGGCGTGGCGCGTGCCCACTTCACGAGCAGTCCGCGCGACACCCTCTGGTCTTACTACGAGGCGATGCGCGACTGGAAGGCGAGTGGCTACTTCAGCAAATCGCAGACGGGGCCGATACAACCAGAGACGGACACTTCGACCTACAATGGGTACCACTGGCAGCTCGCGCTCCGTACGCATCCGACGGTGGAGGGGGCGCTGGCGGAATACGAGCAGGTGGCGATCCGCCCGGACTTCCAGTGGTCGTGGGTGGACGCGCAGTTCCAGTTCGACGTGTTCGTGCGCACGACGGAGAAGCGAAACGATGCGCATCGCGCAGCGGTTCGCGATCTGGCGATCATTGGCGCGAATCACATGTTGAGCTTGATCGACGCCTTCACGACGGTCAGACTCGAGCTGTTGCCGACGGCGCTGGGGGGTGGAACGGGAGCACAACTGCGCGCGACGCTGCCATGGTGACGGTGAGGCTGGTCACACGGCACACAATGTCGCAACTCGTGTAGCCGTCGTAATTTGACTTAGGTTCGCCAAAAACCTTATCTTGGCGCTTCACGCCGATTCTGCCGAGAGTGGCTACAACCAGCGCCATCTTGTTCTCGCCCGATGACCTTGCGCCGCCCGACGTCGTCGAGCGGTGGCTCGCGGACTTGGGAGTGCCCCTCATGCGGATACGCGATGCCGAAACGCTCATGGGCGGAGCGCTTCGCAGCCGCCCGCGAGTCGTGGTCTTCGACAGCCGCTCATCCGGCGACGAGGTTCGGGCGGCTCTCCGGCGGCTCAAAGCCGATTCGTATACCGGCGTGGTCCCCGCGGCCGTGATCGCCGCTGATGATTCCCCGTCCTTCGATGCGGCGTTTCGCGCTGGCGCGGACGAGGTGGTTCGCGACCGACTCGACGCGTCGGAGATACGCATCCGGCTCGACGCCATGCTCCGCCGATCGGACCGCGACCTGTACGTGCACCCGTCGACGCGATTGCCGGGCGCCGTGGAGATCGAAGCGGAGATCGCTCGTCGGCTGAAGCTCGACGCGCAGTTCGCGACGTGCTACGCCGACCTCGATCATTTCAAGGAGTTCAACGATCGCTACTCGTACTACGAGGGCGATCGCGTCATTCGCATTCTCGCGCAGATCCTGCACGACGTCGTGAAAGGCCTGTGCGTGGAGCACGGATTCGTCGGCCATATCGGCGGCGACGATTTCATTTTCATCATTCCGGCGGCGTCGGTGAGCGAAGTGTGCGGCGAGATCGTCGCCATCTTCGACACGCTCATCCCGTTTCAATACTCGGAGCAGGATCGCCGCGCGGGATATTTCTTCGGCAAGGATCGCCGCGGCCAACTGCACCGTGTACCATTGATGACGGTGTCGATTGGTGTCGTCACGAACGAGCGCCGTCATTTCACGCATGCGGCGCAGGTCAGCGCGCTCGCGACCGAGATGAAGAGCTACGCGAAGACGCTACCGGGCTCGGTGTTCTCGATCGATCGTCGTACGGATGCGCGGCGGGGAGACGACTCGACGCCGGCCACATCGCATGCATCCGCCATCGCCAGGGAGGCGAAGTGAACGTTTCGTGTCCGGAGTGTCGTTCGGTCTTTCGCGTCGATCCGTCGAAGGTGCCGCAAGCGGGAATTCGCGCGCGCTGCTCTGTCTGCGGCGGCGTGATCACGATCGGCGCCGGTGGATCGATCGATGAAGAATTCGCGAGTGCGCCGGTGATGTCGAGCGCGCCCGCGCGCGCGACGTCGGGTGCGCTCGCGCCGACGATGGAAGCGCCGCCGAGAGCGCACGCTGCTACGCCGCCTACGGCGCAGGCGGTGCCGGCACCGAGGGCTTCCACGCCCCCGCGTTCGTCGACGCCGGCGTTTGCGAGTGCGCAACCGCCACGCGCGGCTCAGCCTCCGATGCGCCCCGCGACGACGCCGGCAATGCCCGGAGCGTTTCCGCCGCGACCCGCCGGCGTGCCTTCCGCGATGCCCGGGGCGCGTCCCGCGGCTCCGCCGCGCCCATCCGGGGCGGGCAGTGCGCCAATGACTCCGGTGCGTCCGGCTGGCGTGCCACCAATCGCGCCGCGTGCGACGCCGCGCGCCGGCGTCCCATCGCAGCCGACGCCCCCATCGATGGCGCCGTCGATGATGCCCGCTGCACGGCCGACCACGCCGCCGCTTCCGATGCCAGCAACGCCGGTTCCTCCGCGTTCGGGCGCCGGGATGCCGACTCCGACGCGCACGCCGATCAACCCGTTTCTCGCAAACGATCCGAACGCGAAGGCACGGCGGCTCGCGCGTGCGCTCATCTCCGATCTCGTGACGTACTTTCCGCAGCGTCGCGAGGAGGGCATTCGCGACGGCACGTTGAAGGATCTCTTCCGTGAAGAGATCAAGAAGAGCCACGAGGAGTACGTCGATCAGGTTGGTCGCGAGTTCGCGGACGCGACGACGCATTTTCAGGATGCGCTCAACGAGATCCTCGCGGGCGGACGCAGGATGTTCTGATCGCCACTGCATACGCGCGCGCGGAGGGCCGCCCTATGCTCGACCGCTCCGCGCGGCTATGTTGCACGAGACGAGACTTCACACACGAGCCGTCCGCCGTCAGCGCAGGACGGCTCGTGTCTTACCCGGGAGAAGGGCAATGGCTGAAAGCGAGCGCGCGAGACAGCTCCGGCAGTACGCGGAGCGACTCGCTGAGCTGAGGAGGTATCTTTGACCTCGATGCCAAGCGCGAGACGCTGAGGCAGCTCGAGGACCGCATGTCCGCCGCGGGGTTCTGGAACGATCAGCAGGCGGCGCAGGCGGTGGTGCAGCAAGTGAAGGCAGTGAAGGGCTGGGTCGAGCCCTACGATTCGCTGAGCGGCCGCGTGCAGAGCGCGCGAGAGATCGAGGAGATGCTCGAGGCGGAGCCCGACGAGGACCTCGCGGCAGACATCGCGCGCGAGATCGACGCGATCGGCGGGGAGTTGGAAGCATTTAGACTTCGCTCATTGCTCTCGGGGCCGGATGATTTCCGCGACGCGCAGCTCGAGATCAGCGCCGGCGCGGGCGGCACCGAAGCCCAGGACTGGGCCGAGATGCTCATGCGTATGTACACGCGCTGGGCAGAACGCAAAGGCTTCACGGTCGAGATCCTCGACATGAGCGAGGGCGAGGAAGCCGGCATCAAAGGCGCGGTGCTCGAGATCAAGGGACCGTACGCGTACGGTTTTCTCAAGGCCGAAGCGGGCGTCCATCGCCTCGTGCGCATCTCGCCCTTCGACGCCCAGGCTCGGCGGCATACGAGCTTCGCGTCGGCGTTCGTCTACCCCGTCGTCGACAACGAGATCAACATCGAGATCCGCGACGAGGACATCAAGATGGACGTCTTCCGCGCATCGGGCGCGGGCGGGCAGCACGTGAACAAGACCAGCTCCGCAGTGCGATTGACGCACATTCCGACGGGCATCGTCGTGTCGTCACAACAGGAACGGTCGCAGCACAAGAACAAAGGCACGGCGATGAAGATGCTGAAGAACCGCCTGTATCAGATCGAGGTCGAGAAGCAGGCGAAGATCAAGGCGGAAATGGACTCGAAGAAATCCGACGTGAGCTTCGGCAGCCAGATTCGCAGCTACGTCTTTCAACCGTACACGATGGTCAACGATCACCGCACCGAGCTGAAGATCCCGGACGTGCAGAAAGTGATGGACGGCGGAATCGATCCGTTCATCGAGGCGTATCTCTCGCAATTCGGCGCCGGCGCGACGGGCGGTGGGAGCGCCGCGGCGTGAGCGATACGAACGGCAATTCCACGAGCGAGTCCGAGGATCTCAACTTCGTCCAGCGTGCGCGCCGCGATAAGCTCGAGGCGCTCGAGGCGCGCGGCATCACGCCCTTCGCGTACGGGTTCGATCGAACCCACCTCGCCGCCGATGCCGTCGCGCGGCAGCCCGAGGGCGTGAGTGACGAAGGCGAGACCGTCCGCGTCGCGGGGCGCATCGTCGCATGGCGCGCGCACGGCAAGACGACGTTCGCGCACGTCGCGGACGACAGCGGCCGCATTCAGTTGTACTTCAAGAAGGATCTGTTGGGAGAGAATGGCTACGGCGTTCTTGATCTGTTCGACATCGGCGACGTGATCGGCGTGTCCGGTCCGCTGTTCCGGACGCGGACGGGAGAAGTCACGGTGCGGGTCGCGAATGTCGAGCTGCTCGCCAAGTCGCTGCGCCCGCTTCCGTTCGGGAAGGAAGAAAACGTGAACGGAACGATCGTGCGACACTCGGGATTCGCCGATCCCGAGCAGCGCTATCGCCAGCGCTACGCGGATCTCGCCGTGCATCCGGAAGTGCGCGCGTTGTTTCGCGCGCGGTCACGGATGACGTCGGAGATGCGTCGAGCGCTGGACGAGCTCGGATATCTCGAAGTGGAGACGCCCGTCCTGCAGCCGCTGTACGGCGGGGCGACGGCGCGGCCGTTCACGACGCATCACAACGCGCTCGACATGCCGTTGTATCTGCGCATCGCGGACGAGCTGTACCTCAAGCGATTGATCGTCGGCGGCTTCGACCGTGTATATGAGATCGGGCACGACTTTCGTAACGAGGGCATTGACCGGACGCACAATCCGGAGTTCACGATGCTCGAATTCTACGAGGCGTACGCCGACTACACGGTGATGATGTCGCGCGTCGAGGCGCTGCTCGTGCGCGCCGCGAATGCCGTGCGCGCCGAGTGGTCGCCGCCGGCAGTGCACGGCGCGGTCGAGCATGGGACGGAAGGCGTACCCGTGTTCTCGCCTCCATTCCCGCGCGTCGAGTGGGTGCCGTCGCTCAACAAGGCCCTCGGCGCGGATGCCATCGCGATGGATGACGAGACGCTGCGGAACACGGCGCGGCGCATTGGGGTGCAGAAGGTGGAAACGCTGAGCCGTCCCAAACTCCTCGACGAGATGTTCCAGGCTCTGGTCGAATCCAAGCTTCAAGAGCCGACGTTCGTGTTGGACTACCCGGTCGAGCTGTCGCCGCTGGCGAAGCCCAAGCGGGGCGATCCGACGTTGACGGAGCGGTTCGAGCTGTTCGCGCGCGGCAAGGAGCTCGCGAACGCCTTCAGCGAGCTGAACGACCCGCTCGATCAACGGCGGCGCTTCGAGGCGCAGGCGCGCCTGCGGGCAGCGGGCGACGAAGAGGCATCGGGGGTAGACGAGGATTATCTCCGTGCGATGGAATACGGCATGCCGCCGATGGGCGGTGTGGGTGTCGGCGTGGATCGGCTGTTCATGTATCTCACGAACACGCCCAACATTCGTGACGTGATCCTCTTTCCCACGCTGCGGCCAGAATGACTCGACTCGAGCTGTCCATCGCCTGGCGCTATCTGCGGAGCCGCCGCGGGTCCAGGCTGCTGTCGCTGATCAGCCTCATCGCCATCGGCGGCGTCACGATCGCGGTGAGCGCGCTCATCGTCATCATGGGTGTGATGACCGGTCTGCAGAACGACCTCCGTGAGAAAATTCTCATTGGAAGTCCGGATATCCGCGTGCAGACGTACGGCGAAGACATGGTGATGAGCGACTGGCAGCTCGTGCTCAAGAAGGTGCTGCGGCAGAAGGGCGTCGTCACCGCGGGCCCGTACGTGTACACGCAGGCGCTCGTGCAGGCCGTGCATCACAAGTGGATCGAGGGCGCATTCGTCGAGGGGCTGCCGCCGGACGCGCCGGGCACGCCGCACGTGACGCGCATTCGCGAGTTCGCGACCGCGGGCGATTTCACCTTCTCCACGACCGACGGCCAGGAGCGCGGTGCCGTGCTCGGCTCCAAGCTCGCCGACCGGTTGAACGTGACGCCCGGGATCGATTCGATCACGCTCACGACGAGCACGCCGGGCATGTTCGATCCAGTGACCGGCATGCCGATCGCGAAGACCGAGACGTTCGAGGTCACGGGCATCGTGAATACGGGCATGTACGAGTATGACAACAACTACGTGATCATCTCGCTGCGCGCGGCGCAGGAGCTCGCGCAGCTCGGGACGGCGGTGTCGGGGCTCGAGGTGAAGACACCGACGCGCGACGCGGCCTTCGATACGCGTCAGCGTCTGGCGGACAGCCTCGGGATGCCGTTCGAGGTGCGCGATTGGCGGCAGCAGAACATGGGCTTGTTCAACGCGCTCAAGCTCGAGAAGCTGGGGATGGCGGTGATCCTGTTGCTGATCGTCCTCGTGGCCGCATTCAACATCATCAGTACGCTGGTGATGGTGGTGACGGACAAGACGAAGGAGATCGGCATCCTGCGCGCGATGGGCATGCCGGCACGATCGATCCGACGAGTGTTCTTCGCGCAGGGGCTCGTGATCGGCGTCGTCGGCACGTTCGCGGGGTTGGTCATTGGGCTCATTGCGTCGAAACTGATCGGCGACAATAAGCTCATCCCCCTGGATCCATCCGTATATTTCATTGACCATCTGCCCGTCTCGACGCAGCTTGGCGATGTCACGGTGACGGTGCTGGCGAGTCTGGCGGTTGCCGCAGTAGCGACGATCTATCCGTCGCTACAGGCGGCGCGCTTGTTCCCGGTGGAGGCGATTCGACACGAATGATCGTGCTCGAGGCGATTGACCTGGCGAAAGTGTATCGCGGCGGTGACGGTGGCACGATCACCGTGCTCGACGGCGTCAACTTGCAGGTGGCGCGAGGGCAGATGGTCGCGATCGTCGGCTCGAGCGGCGCCGGGAAGAGTACGCTGCTGCATCTCCTCGGCGCGCTCGACCGGCCGACGCGCGGCGTGGTTCGCATCTCGGGCGAGTCGCTGACGGGCCGGAACGACGATCAGCTCTCCAAGCTGCGGAACCGGTGCGTGGGTTTCGTGTTTCAGTTTCATCACCTGCTGCGCGAGTTCACCGCGTTGGAGAACGTGTTGATGCCGATGCGGATCGCGGGGTGGGACGATCGGCGCGCGCGGACGCGAGGCGAGGAGTTGCTGGCTCGCGTGGGCCTCGCGGCGCGCATGCATCACAGGCCGGCGGCGTTGTCGGGTGGAGAGCAGCAGCGCACCGCAGTGGCGCGCGCGCTCGCGCTCGACCCCGCAGTCTTGCTCGCCGACGAACCGTCGGGCAATCTCGATCACATGAACAGCGAGCGGCTGCACGATCTGTTTGTGGAGCTCTCGCGGGACCTCGAGATCGCCATGGTGATCGCGACGCACAATCGCGCGCTGGCGTCGCGCACCGACCGTACTCTCTTGCTCGAGGACGGACGTCTGACGGACACGGACGTTCGCGAAGTGGTTCCCTGATGTTGTGCGATAGTTGCCATGAACGCGATGCCGTGGTGCATCTCACCACGATCGAGAACAACGCCGTGCACCAGTTGCACCTGTGCGAGCGCTGCGCCGCGGAGCGCGGCGTCGAGACGACTGTCGCGACGCCGAAGCATCCGCTCGCGGAGTTCCTGCACCAGCAGGTGCCACAGCCGAACGCGGAGGGAATGCGCTGTGCGTTCTGCAACACGACCATGGCCGACTTCAAGGCCACGGGTCGTTGGGGCTGCGCGCGCTGCTACACGAACTTCGAGGCCGGCATTCGCGAGTTGTTGCGTCGAGTCCATGGCAATCATCGGCATGTGGGCCGGAC
>Ga0207660_10003132_pt1 | contig 10817 bp, 10 predicted proteins | sample KBSC73BmetaG_FD_184335 | JGI IMG/M metagenome (GOLD analysis project Ga0207660, IMG submission 184335) | Corn rhizosphere microbial communities from Kellogg Biological Station, Michigan, USA - KBS C7-3B metaG (SPAdes) (version 2) | ecosystem: Host-associated > Plants > Roots > Rhizosphere ... | reverse complement strand
AATCAGCCATCGTGTTCTCCGGTTGCGTCAGCAGTGAACGACCGTCTCGGGCGAATGCGCCCGGCAGCCAACATGGGGCCGGCGTGCCCGCCGGTCAAGTGCGCGGCGCGTCGGAGTAGCGCGCGCCATCCTTGTGGACGTAGCTGCCGTCGTCGGCGATCGCCAGATCGTCGTCGGGATAGAACGCGGTGTCCGCGGGATCGCGGTTGCCGACTTCGAGGTAGCGCGCGGGCGCGTTGCCGCGATTGACGAAGTGGTGCGCATCGGGATTGCCGGCGGGATAGCCGGCGCAGTCGCCGGCACGCAGCGTCTGCTCGCCGTGATTGGTGACGAGCACGACTTCGCCTTCGAGCACGTAGACGAACTCGTCTTCCTGCGTGTGATAGTGGCGAAGCGCCGATTGCCCGCCCGGCGGCAGCGTGACGAGATTGACGCCGAAGCGCGTCAGACCGCACGCGTCGCCCAGACGGCGCTTCACGCGATCGCCCATCCTGGATCGAAACGGCTCGGGATAGCCGGAGCCGCGCCGCTCGGGCGCATCCCGGGGATCGAGCGCGGGCAACGAAAGTCGCGGCATCGCCTCATTCCTCCATGCCAATCGTCGCGGCCATCACAGCATGTTCGCGCGAGCGGCGCAAGCGGCGGCCGCCGCTATAATGGCGCCCCGCACGTGAGGCCACGAAGGAGGCAACGATGGACCTGTCCCGCGAATCGCTGCTCGACGATTTTTCCGTGATGCTGACCGAGGCCGAGGATCTTCTGCGCCGCGCGGGCAACGAGACCGGCGAGCGCGCGAAGGACCTGCGCGCGCAGGTCGAGGCGAAGTTGCTCGCGGCGAAGCTCAAGCTGCAGGAGCTCGAAGGCGAGGCGCTCGACCGGGCGAAGGCCGCGGCGCGCGTCACCGACGACTACGTCCACGACAATCCCTGGATCGCGATCGGCGCGGCAGCCGCGGCGGGTTTCCTGCTCGGGCTTCTGGCCAGCCGCCGCTAGACTCGTTGCAACGTCAGGCAGCTCGGCGCGAGCCGGGCTTTATGATGCCGGCGCGCGCCACGGCGCGGCGATCGATTGCCAGATCGCCTCGACGCGCGCATCGGCGTCGGGATCCATCGCGATCGGCCGTCCCCAGACGCGCGACGTTTCCGCCGGCCACTTGTTCGTCGCATCGATGCCGATCTTGCTGCCGAGGCCCGCGACCGGGGACGCGAAGTCCAGGTAGTCGATCGGCGTGCTCGGCACGATGAGCGTATCGCGTGCCGGATCGACGCGCGTCGTCATCGCCCAGATCACGTCGCGCCAGTCGCGGATGTCCACGTCGTCATCGACGACGACGATCATCTTCGTGTACATGAACTGGCGCAGATAGCTCCAGACGCCGAACATCACGCGCTTCGCGTGTCCGGCGTATTGCTTTCTCATCGCGACGACCGCAAGGCGATAGCTGCAGCCTTCGGGCGGCAGGTAAAAGTCGACGATCTCGGGAAACTGCTTCGCGAGCAGCGGCACGAAGATCTCGTTCAGCGCGACGCCGAGCATCGCCGGCTCGTCGGGCGGCTTGCCGGTATAGGTCGAGTGGTAGATCGGATCGGGCCGCAACGACATGCGCTCGACCGTGAACACCGGAAAGCGCTCGACTTCGTTGTAGTAACCGGTGTGGTCGCCGAACGGGCCCTCGAGGGCCGTTTCGTAGCCCGACGGATCGTTGGCGTCCGGCGCGATGAAGCCTTCGAGGACGATCTCGGCGCTGGCCGGCACCTCCAGTTCGTGCGTGATGCAGCGCGCGATCTCGGTGCGGCCGCCGCGCAGCAGCCCGGCGAACTGGTACTCGGACAGCGTGTCGGGGACGGGCGTGACCGCCCCGAGAATCGTCGCCGGATCGGCGCCGAGCGCAACGGCGATCGGAAACGGCACGCCCGGCGTCGCGAGCGCGTGATCGCGGAAATCGAGCGCGCCACCGCGCATGCCGAGCCAGCGCATGATCACCTTGTTGCGCGCGATCACCTGCTGGCGATAGATGCCGAGATTCTGCCGCTTCTTGAGCGGCCCGCGCGTCACCGTCAGGCCCCACGTGATCAACGGTCCGGCGTCGTCCGGCCAGCACGTCTGCACCGGCAGGCGCGACAGGTCGACGTCGTCGCCCTCCCAGACGACCTGCTGGCACGGCGCCCCCGTGCGGAGCTTCGGCGTCATGTCGAGTACCTTCATCAGCACGGGCCGCGTCGTGCGCCATGCGTCGACGAGATTCTTCGGCGGCGAAGGCTCGCGCAGGAAGGCGATCAACTCGCCGATCTCGCGAAGCGACCGGCGCCAGTTCGAAGGTTCGGCGCCCATCGCCTTCGCGATGCGCTGCGGCGTGCCGAACAGGTTGCCGAGGACCGGAATGACGTTGCCGTCCGGACCTCGTCGCTCGCCACCGGGATGCTCGAACAGGAGCGCCGGCCCGTGCGCGCGCAGCGCACGATCGCATAGCGCCGTCATTTCGAGCCTCGGGTCGACCGGCGTGGCAACGCGCGCAAGGTCACCGCCCGCTTCGAGTTGTGCGAGGAAATCGCGCAGGTCGCGATAGGCCATGCGCGTGCTCAGCAGGCGGTCGTTTCGGGCATCGGCGCGAGTCTAGCAAGCCACGACCTTGGCGAGCAGCCGAGGGGCGTGACCGATTCATGGTCTCGATAATCGCTTTCATCCGGCGGATTCGGGCCCTCGTCGCGACGATCGCCGCTCCGCGCGCGGATCGTGGCGCCGCGAACATCGACGTCGGCAAGCCCGATGCGGCAAATCCGCTCGTGCGCCTCGGATCCAGCGTCATCGGCAAGAAGCCCGGCGGCTGATGCCAGCGGTCAGATGAGCGCGCCTGCGCCGCCATCCATCGGCACGATCGCGCCGGTCACATAGCTCGCGCGCGGCGACGCGAGGAACAGCGCAACCTGCGCGATCTCTTCCGGCGTGCCGAGCCGGCGCAGCGGAATGCGCGCCTGCTGGCGATCGAGCAGCTCGTCGGGAGAGAGTCCGGTCATCTTCGCTTCCGCGCTCAAGCCTTCCTGCACGCGGCCGGTCAGCGTGCCGCCCGGGTTGATCGCGTTGACGCGCACGCCCTTCGGCCCGTAGGCGGCAGCGAGGCCCGCCGTCGCGAGCATCAGCGCCGCATTCGCAGCGCCGCCGGGAAGATGCACGGGACTGGCGACCTTGCCGCCCATGCCGACGATGTTGACGATCGCGCCGTGTCCGCGCGCGGCCATTCGCTTGACGACGGCGTCGATCGGGTGGATGTAGCTGAAGAACTTCGCGTCCATCGCGGCGTGCCACGCGGCCGGCGAGAGGTCGTCGGGCGGATAGCGCTTCGCCGCGCCGGCCGAGCTAACGAGAATCTCGATCGGCCCGAGCGTCTTTTCGACGTCGTCGACCATTGCCGTCGCCTGCTCGGGATCGACGAGATCGGCGACGAACGCGTGCGGCGGGTGCTCGACGTGGCGAATCTTCGCGAGCGCGGCATCGAGGTTCACGCGGCTGCGCGACACGAGCGCGACGCGTGCGCCTTCGGATGCGAACGCCTGCGCACACGCGAATCCGATGCCCTTGCTCGCGCCGGTGACGACGACGATCCGATCGCGAAGTCCGAGGTCCATCGCCAATTTCCTTTACTTTGATCGACGCGGCGCGATCAGCGCGGTCGCAATCCAGACGACTCCAGCGCGCTTCAGGACTCGGTCAGTGCAAGCCGCACCGCCTCGTCTTCGGCGAGCTTCGCACCTTCGGCCAATTGCTGCGCGAGATCCGCCGGCGCCATCGCCTCGTTCAGCATCGAAAGCAGGCGCGCGCGTGCGCGTGCTTCGTTCAGCTGCCGGCTCGCGTTGAACCGTTCGTGCTCGCCATCGGTGTATCCGAGCAGGCGCGCTGCGAGATGAGGGAAGCCGGCCTTCGCGAGCCGCAGCGAGAAATGGTCGCCGAAACGGAAAAACGTCCCGGATTCGCAGATCAGCGGAATCGCCTCGCGCATGGCGGCGAGACCGTCATCGACTTCGCCCTGCTCGATGAGCGCACCGGCGAGGTTGCCCAGGATGACACCCAGTACCTGCCGATTCGATAACGACGAGCTGCGCACGAGCGCGAGCGCCTCGCGCATGCTCGCTACCGCACGCTGCAGGTCACCGGTGGTCCAGGTGAGATCGGCCAGATTCCCGAGATCGTTGAGGATCTGACCCTCGGCGCCGGCAGCGCGCCAATGGCTCAGCGCGCACTCGAGTAGCTCGCGCGCCAACGCCGGATTGGAGGCGATGAGCCGGTATCCGCGCGCCGCGAAGTACAAACCCAGCAGTCGGGGAAGCTTCGTGCGCTCGACGAGCGGCCAAGCCTCGGCGAGAGCCTGCTCCGCCTGGGCTTCGAAATCGGGCGCTCCGGGGAGTGTCCGCGCATACGCGAGAAGCGTGTACGCCACCTCGATCGGAAGGTTGGCTTGTCGGAGGAGCGCCGTCGCACGCGCGCGCGCCTCGCTGCTGCGTATCGGCGCGATATTCATCCAGAAGCGGCCGAACGCAAGCCAGAAGCGGCCGGCCGCTTTTGGCGGCACCGATTCGTGGACATGCGGTGCCATCCCCTCCATTCGCTGGCGTCCTTCGGCGATCAGCGAAAGTTGCCACCACACGTGGTGCGATGTCCCGGCGATCTCGATGCCGATCGAAGGCTCGCCGTGGGGGCCGAATGCCCAGTCGAGCGCGTTGCGCAGGTTGTCGCGCTCTGGAAGGTACGCGTTGCACCAGTCGACGTCCGGCAGCGTGTACCAGTCGCCGTATGCCCGGTCGAACAGGTCGCGAAAGAACATCGCGTGCCGGCGCTCGATGGCCGCCGATTCGTTCGCCTCGCCGAGCTTTTCCAGCGCGTACGCGCGCGTCGTCTCGAGCAATCGATAGCGCGTGCCGCCACTCTCGTCGGTGTCGGCAACGACCAGCGAGCGTGCGACGAGGTGCGACAGGATGTCGATCACCTCGAACTCGTCGATCGCATCGTCGCCGGCGACGCTGCCGGCGCCTTCCAGCGTGAAGCCGCCGGCGAAGATCGCGAGCCGGCGCAATACCGTCCGCTCGCGTTCGCCGAGGAGACCGTAGCTCCAGTCGAGTGTCGCGCGCAGCGTCTGCTGCCTCGGCAGTGCGGTGCGCCGCCCGCCGGTGAGCACGCGGAAGCGCTCGTCGAGCTTTTGCGCGAGCTTGTCGACGCCGAGCATCGGCGCGCGCGCCGCGGCCATCTCGATCGCGAGCGCGATGCCATCGAGACGACGGCAGATCGCCGCCACCGTGGACGAGTTGCGCTCGTCGAGCGCGAAGCGCGGATCGGCCGCCTTCGCGCGCTCCACGAAAAGCCGCACCGCTCCCGAGCGCATCGCCTCGGCCGCACGCACCTGTGCTTCCTTCGGCACACTGAGCGACGGCAACCGGAAGATCTGCTCGCCCGCGATGCCCAGCGGTTCCTGCGAGCTGATCAGCACGCGCACTTTCGGCGCAACCGCGATCAGCGCCTCGACCATCCCCGCCGCGGCTTCGATCACGTGCTCGCAATTGTCGAGCAGCAACAGCAGGTCCTGATGCCGCAGGCGCGACAACATCGCTTCCAGGGGCGTCTTCGCGGACGATGTGTCGATGCCGAGCGCCGTCGTCACCGCACCGGGAACGAGCGAGGCGTCCGAGATTGCGGCGAGCTCGACGAGCCAGACGCCATCGGGAAAACGGTCGAGAAGTTTCGCGCCTGCCTCGAGCGTGATGCGCGTCTTGCCGACCCCGCCCGTGCCCGTGACCGTGACGAGCTGACGCTCGGACAGCAGTGCGGCCACGTGGTCGAGCTCGGCATCGCGGCCGATCAGTGCCGTCGGCTGACGCGGGAGGTTCGTCGGCCGGTTCTCGGTGGTGCGCAGCGGTGCGAATTCGTGCGGCAGACCGGGAACGTCGACCTGGTACACGGCGACCGGCTGCAGCGGGTCGTCGAGCGTGTGCGTGCCTAGCAGCCGCAGCGCGTGAACATTTTCGCGCTCGGCGGCGATCAGCTCGGATGCCGACGAGGTGACGAGCACCTGGCCGCCGTGACCCAGGGTCAACAGGCGTGCGACGCGATTCAAAGCCGGCCCGAAATAATCGCCTTCGCGCCGTTCCGCGGTCCCCACGTGAACCGCCATCCGGACAGCCAGGCCCCCGACCGCCGACCACGCGGCACGCGCGAGTGCCTGCTGCGCGTCGATCGCGGCGCCGACCGCATCGGATGGTCGCCGGAATGCCGCGTTGAACGCGTCGCCACCGGTCTTGAAGACCTCGCCGCCGTGCGCGGCGATTGCATGGCGCAGGATCTCGTCGTGGACACGCAGCGCAGCCTGCATCGCCGCGCGATGGTTGAGCCACTTGAGGCTCGAGCCTTCGATGTCGGTGAACAGGAACGCGACGAGATCGGCGTGCGCGTCCGCGTTCGCGGAGCGCAACGGAATCACCATGGCGGATTGCACGTCGGTCATCGGTCGCCCCTCCCACGAGGCCGACGCCAGTCTAGCGTGTCAGCGCTCGTCGAGCATCCGCGCCAGCGCGCGCCATTGCGCGAGCTTCTCGCGGAACGGCCGCGTGTACGCGGGGCTCGTCGACGGCATCACGATCGTTTCGTAGCCGGCCTCGGCCCACGCCGGTTGCGCGCGGCCAGCGGTCTTGCCGTTGAAGCACACGGCACGCAACCCGCGTGCGATCCGGTGCACGCGGTCGATCTCGCCGCGCTCGGCGTTGCGGATCGCCGCATCGAGGCTGCCGCTGCGCTCGCATTCAACGATCGTGTCCCAGATCGCGACGCGGTGCGCCTTCACGCGCGCGAGGCGCTCGGCGTACGGCAAGGCTTGCAGCGGCTCGCCGAGAACCTCGCCGAGGATCGGCCAGAAATGATTGCGTGGATGCGCGTAGTACTGGCGCGCGGCGAGCGACGCTTCGCTGGGAAAGCTGCCGAGGATCAGCACGCGCGCGTCCGGCGCGATGACGGGCGGCAGGCCGCGCCGGCGAGGCACGGATGCCGTTCCTCCCGCCTTCGTTACCAGACGCGCGGCCAACGGTGCATCCGAAGCGCGTAATCGAGCACGATGCCGAGGAACACGACCATGCCGAGCCAGTGGTTGCCGAGGAACGCGCGGAAGCACGCGGCCGGTTCACGACGGCGAATGATCCACAGATGGTGAACGGCGATGACGAGCGCGATGACGAGGCCCGCATCGTAGAAGGGTCCGAGCCCGTAGACGCGGCCGATCGCCACCATGCCGGCAAGGTAGATCGCGTAGCAGGCGCCGACGGCGAGCACGTCGGCGCGCCCGAACGTCAATGCGGAGGTCCGGATGCCGATCTTCGCGTCGTCGCCGCGGTCGACCATCGCGTACTCGGTGTCGTAGGCGACGACCCAGAAAAGGTTGGCGCCGAGCAGCGACCACGCGATCGGCGGCACGTGGTTCAGCACGGCCGCGTACGCCATCGGGATGCCGAACGAGAACGCGATGCCGAGGAACGCCTGCGGAATCGCGAAGAAGCGCTTGACGAACGGATAGACGATCGCGATCGCGAGCGCCGGGACCGACCACAGCATCGCCGCGCGGTTCGTGAACAGCACGAGCGCGAAGGCGACGAGCGCGCCGACGGCGGCGACGACCAGCGCCTCCCACGGCGCGATGACGCGCTGCGCGAGCGGGCGGTTCGCGGTGCGCGCGACGCGGCCGTCGAAATCGCGGTCCGCCCAGTCGTTCATCGCGCAGCCCGCCGATCGGATGACGAGCGTGCCGACGACGAAAATCAGCACGAGCGATATGCGCGGTGCGCCGCCGGCCGCGAGCCACAGCGCCGAAAGCGTGGGCCACAGCAGCAGCAGCGTGCCGATCGGCTTGTCGAGCCGCATCAGCCGCTCGTACGCGTCGAGGCGCTCGACGAGCGTCAGCTTTCGTCCCACAGTCGACGGCGCAACCGGTGTTGCCGTCATCAGCCGATCGGCAACGCGAGTTGCCGCTTGAGCTCGCGCGGCGCGCATTGCGCGAGCATCGCGTCGGGCGTCGGATGGCGAAGCCGCACGCGAAGCTCCCGCTTCATCCGGGCGTTGCCGAGCCGGCGCGACTCGCTCATGAACGAGAGAAGCATCGGCGCGATCATCCGCTCGGCATCGTCCCACGATACGCGCGGCGGGCGCGGCAGGTGATAGGCGTCGGCGACCGTGTCGAACCACGCGCCCATTTTCATTTCACTGTCGTCGCAAACGTTGTACGCGCGGTTCGCGCGGCCGTGATAGAGCGCCCCGACGATCGCGTGCGCGAGGTCGTCGGCATGGATGTGGTTCGTGTAGACATCCTCGTCGGCCACGAGCGCCGGCGTTCCCTGCCGCAGTCGCTCGAGCGGCAGCCGCGTCGGTGCATAGATGCCGGCCACGCGCAGGATCGACAGCGCGACGCGGTTGCGTCCCGCCCATGAACGAAGCCGCCGCTCGGCCGCGGCGCGTCGGCGTGCGCGCGGCGTTTCCGCGCGTGTCGGCCGCGTTTCGAGAACACGCGCGCCGGCGCAATCGCCGTAGACCCCCGATGTCGAAAGATAGACGAAGTGCCGCGGTATAATCCGCGCGCCCGAAAGGGCCGCGAGAAGATTGCGCGTGCGCGGATCGTCGCGGCCCTGCGAGGGCGGCGGCGCGCAGTGCAGCACGGCGGAGCAACCGAGATCGAGCCGCGCGAGCGAGTGGCGGTCGTCGAGGTCGCCGACCAGCGGAACGATGCCGTGGCTGCGCAGCTTGCGCACGTCGTCGCGATCGCGCGTCAGGCCGACGAGGCGCACGCGCTGCCGCAACAGGCCGGCGACGCGCAATGCGATATCGCCGCAACCCACGAGCAACAGCCGCTGCATCATGACCCTGCAGATTAGCATACGGCCGAGCGAGCATTCGTTCGGCTGCGAGCACGACGAAACGGTTCTGCAGTCCGCGATGCGCGCGGATCTGATGATCCCGTACGGCTGCCGCAACGGCGCTTGCGGCACGTGCAAGGGACGCATCCTGGAAGGCGAAGTCGACTTCGGCGCGCATCAGCCGTCGACGCTCACCGACGACGAGAAGCGCAAGGGCCTCGCGCTGTTTTGCGTCGCGAAGCCGAGGACCGACCTCGTCATCGAAGTGCGCGAGGTTCGCAAGGCCGGCGACATCCAGATCAAGCGGCTGCCGTGCCGGATCGAATCGATCGAGAGGCCCGCACCCGACGTCGCGATCGTCAAGCTGAAGCTGCCCGTCAACGAACGGCTGCAATACCTCGCGGGCCAGTACATCGACTTCCTGCTCAAGGACGGCCATCGCCGGAGCTTTTCGATCGCGACGCCGCCGCACGCCGACGAGTTGCTCGAGCTCCACATCCGGCACACGCCGGGTGGCTTTTTCACCGATCCGCTGTTCACGACGTACAAGGGCCGCGAGATCCTGCGTTTCGAGGGCCCGCTCGGGACGTTCTATCTGCGCGAGACGACGGACAAGCCCGTGATCTTCGTCGCCGGCGGCACCGGCTTCGCGCCGATCAAGGCGATCATCGAGCACATGCTTCATCACGCGATTCCCCGCGAGATCGTCCTGTACTGGGGAGCGCGCGCGAAGCGGGACCTCTACATGCCGCAGGTGCCCGGCAAATGGCAGCAGCAGAATCCGAACTTCACGTTCATCCCGGTCTTGTCCGACCCCGCGGCCGATGACGACTGGCCGGGCCGCACGGGGCTCGTGCATCAGGCGGTGATGGACGACTTCAAGGACCTGTCGGGCTACCAGGTCTACGCGTGCGGCGCGCCGGCGATGATCGACGCGGCGCGACGCGATTTCACGACGCTGCGAAAGCTGCCGGAAGGCGAATTCTTCGCCGACAGCTTCACGTATGCGGCACAAAGCGAGGCGCGATAGCGCGTCGGTGACGAGCACGCAGCGGCGCAAAAAGTCGAGCGTGCCCGCATCGCCGTTCACACATGTGTACGGGCCGCTGAAGTCGATGGCCTGCAGCGTTTCGCGCTGAATCTGCTTGACGACCCGCACGCCGGACCGTGTCGGTAAGCGTCCGAATTGACGAACGGAAGCTGCTTGTTGGGGCCATAAATGAACAGCGTCGCGAAGATCGTCGTTTCCTACTGCACGCGTTGCACGTCTGCGCCCCCTTCGACGATTTTCGCCACCGGCTCCCGCGATTCGGGAGTCAGCTCGCCGCGGGAGCGCACGAGCGCGCGGCGTCGAGGATCAGGCCGACACAGCGCCTGAGCGTGCTCGCGAAGACCGGATTGCGGGGATCGAGCGCCGCCGCGTGCGTCTCGCCGACCTCGTAGCGCTTGTAGCGCCCGGTGAAGATCCGGCGCAGCGCGAGCGGGTCGTCGCGATGCATCCGCTGATGGCTCGACAGCACGTAGACCGCACCATCGTACGGAAGCGGCCGATGCTTCGCGATCGCCTGCTCGAATGCGGCCGTCGTGCGGATGACGGCCTGCATGTAGACGGGGTCCTCCGTCGGGCCTGCCGTCGTGCCGCGCGCGTGGCGCGCCTGCATCTTCGCGACGAACTCATCCTCGGAGATCTGCCAGTAACCGGGCTGGCTCACGCTGTTCGGCGGATCGAGCAGCAACAGCGGCAGCACGTCCTCTCCCGCTGCGCGGAGCGCGCGCGCGATCGATGCGACGATGTAAACACCCGCACAAAGCGAGCCCAGGAAATAGGGGCCGTGCGCGCGCACCTTGCGCAACTCGCCGAGGTAGTCGGCCGCCATGTCGTCGACCGATACATGTGCAGCGGACACGCCGTCGAGGCCGCGGGCCTGGAACGCCCACACC
>Ga0207660_10003118_pt1 | contig 10842 bp, 16 predicted proteins | sample KBSC73BmetaG_FD_184335 | JGI IMG/M metagenome (GOLD analysis project Ga0207660, IMG submission 184335) | Corn rhizosphere microbial communities from Kellogg Biological Station, Michigan, USA - KBS C7-3B metaG (SPAdes) (version 2) | ecosystem: Host-associated > Plants > Roots > Rhizosphere ... | reverse complement strand
CGAAAAAATGGGCATGCGCGAAGTCGCCAGCTTCCTCTACCGCGTCTGTTGCGCGCGAAACTGGTCGACCGGCATGCCGCCGATCCCCCAGTCCTCTACCTCGACCTCATCGATGACCACGAACGTGGTCGCCGGGCGCTTGTCGAGGACGCGCACCATGAGATCGGTCACTCCAGCGATCAGCTCCGCCTTCTGCTCTCGCGTCGCGCCTTCGCGCGTGATCTTGATATTGATGTACGGCATCTGTCGTGTGCTCCTGTCGTGTGCTCGATGATGGGATCGACCGTTATCCGTCAGGAACGCAGGTCGAAGTGGAATACCTTGGAGATGATCTGCCACCGATCGCCGGTGCGAATGAGCGTCAGGAAATCCGTGAAGAACTTCGGGCCGATTGAACATTCGGCGCGCACGAACGCGAGCGCCGGACCGCCGAGCTCGATCGATACGATTCGATCGCGCCGCGGCTCGCCACGGCTCGCCGGCGACGGCCGCGCCTCGACGATGGGGAAGTACTCGGACATCGTCCGATACACCAGCGCGTCCTCGGTCGGGCATACGTAGTGCGCCTGTGGGTGGAACGCACGCGGCGACAGCCGTTCCGCATCGCCGTGGTGCAGGCCATCGAAATACTCGGCGAGCACCTGCGAGATGGCTGCATACGAGGCATCCATCCTATGCCCCCACGCCGATAGGCGTGTCGCTCGTTTGCTGGCCCTGCGCCTGCGTGCCGGTGTGCCACTTGAGCGCGGCCTCGGCGACTCGCTTGCCTAGATGTTCGGCGGTTGCACGATCGGAGGGAGGCGGCACCAACTCCGCCGGCTGGTCCGCATTCGATTGCGCCATCGCTCCGAGAAAGCCGGCGAGTCTGTTGAGGTCCTCCGGCGAGCCCTGGCTCGTGTGATTCCCCGGCAGCAGTCCGAGCCCGACCCAGATCATCCCGTGCTGCATCGCGAACAGATTGAACTGCTGTAGCGTGTTGAGCTTGTCACCGTTATGGCCGGCCGAATTCGTGAAGCCAGCGGCGAGCTTGTCCTTCCAGCGCTGCTCCGCCCACCGCGATGAAGTCGCGTCGAGGAATGCCTTGAACTGCGCGGATGCACCGGCCATGTACGTCGGCGCGCCCATCACGATCGCGTCGGCGCGATCGAGTGCCTCCCAGTGCATTTCGTACTCCTCGATCGGGATCAGGACAGCTTCCACATTCTTGACGCGGGATGCCCCGCGATGCACCGCTTCGGCCTGAACCTTCGTGTGGCCGTACCCACTGTGATAGACGATCGCGACCTTCGCCATGAATCGAATCCTCATGTTGACTTTATTGCGCACCGCGCATCTGCGCGGCTAGCCGTTATGAGGAGAATATGATTACCTTTGGTAACCACGACCAAGACCTGCCCGAAGAATCGAGTTACCTGCCGGTAACTGGAGCGAAACCATGTCGGTTCCGATGCGCAAGAACAGGGTGCCAACCCCACCCGCCGAGTGTCCGCTGACGGCGTGCATGCGCGTCATCGGCGGCGCGTGGAAGCCGCACATCATCTGGTACCTGCGCGACGCGCCGCGCCGGTTCAGTGAGCTCCGGCGCGACGTCAACGGAATCTCCGCGAAGGTGCTCGCGACGCGACTGGTGGAGTTGGAGCGGATGGGCGTGATCTCACGCCACGTCATGCCCACCTCCCCGCCGACCGTCGAGTACGCCCTCACCGACCTTGGTCGCGAGCTACAGCCGCTGATCGCGGCCATCGTCGACGTGGGACATCGGCTGAAGCTGCGCAACCGTCGAACGTGAAACAGGCGCGACCTCGTCACCGCGCCTTGGTGGTGCAGCGGCCACGCTCGATCGCGTTCGTGATCTCATCACCTGCTCCGGCATTTGGGAGCGTCGTTCGGAACACCGCAGGAAATCCTGTGGACATCCATGCGGGAGTGTGAAGGCATGGGCAAGCTCGTTTTCGGCATGATGCAGTCACTCGACGGGTACGTCGATGGCGCCGCGGGCCGGCTGGAATTGCCCCCGCCTGGCGTCGCGCTTGGCCGTCATTTCACGGATCACGTCCGCGGCCTGGCCGGCAGTTTGTATGGTCGGCGGATCTACGAGATCATGCGCTACTGGGACGACGATCGACCGGAGTGGGATGCGGGCGATCACGAGTTCGCGGCGGCGTGGCGGGCGCAGCCGAAATGGGTCGTGTCACGTACGCTGAAGTCAGTTGGCGCGAACGCCACACTCGTCGGGGAAAACGTCGATGCGTTTGTCCGCAGACTGAAGACGGACGTCGAAGGTGAGATCGACGTCGCGGGGCCGGCGCTGGCGGCGAGCCTCACCGATCTTGGTCTCATCGACGAGTATCGTCTCTACTTCCGCCCGTTCGTCCTCGGCGGCGGCAAGCCGTACTTCGCCGGCGCGCGGCCACCGCTCCGCATCCTTTCCAGCGATCGTGTTGGCGAGGACGCGGTTCTGGTGACGTGTGTCCCAGCCTGAGCGTGTTGTCCGCTCGCGTGGCGATTCCCAGCTTGCTCGTGTCCTTGGCCGCGGCATGCGGAGGAGATCGAATCGTTTCCGTCAATGCCGGTTCCGCGAGCCAGCGGGTTGACGCACATGTCGGCGATCTCGTGAACATCCATCTCTGGGCCGGCCTCAATGGCCTCTACGCGACTTCGCCGGCCATTTCGACATCCGCGGTCCAGTTCATGGATGAGTCCATCGAGACTGGAAGCGGCGGTTTTATCAGCCCGGCCGGGCCAGGCCAGCTCTTTCGCTTTCGAGCGATCTCACGCGGAACCGCACTGGTCACGTTTACTCCGATGCAAGATGCGCGTATTGTCGTGGACACGATCGATGTCCAATAACTGGGCGTCATACGGCAACACACAGTAGCAATGACAAAGCTTTCCTTCACGCGTCTTCGCCACGCGACGTTCCGGATCGATGTTCGCGCACTTGCCATTGCGGCCGTGCTCGCTTGCCACAGCGACTCGATCGTCGCACTCGATGCTGGCCAGCGCAATCGCCGCATCAGTACGCGCGTCGGCGAGCGTATCGACGTCACGCTTCAATCGATTGGCGGCGGCGAGTACGCACCATCGTTGTCGTCGCCCGTGATCGCTCTGCTCGGCGTCCAGTACTGCGGCACGCTTCCGGCTGGCGTCACGCAGTGCTTCCACTTTCGAGCCGTTTCGCCGGGGCAGGCCATCGTCACCTTTACGCATAGCGGGAGCGATCCTGCCGTTCAGGACACGGTGGACGTCCATTAGGTCGGAATCTCGACCTGCCGTATAGGGATCTATTGACGTCTGTGTATGCCGCCCGCGCCAGCAGTGTTATTTGAATTCCTTGCGATTGAACCTGGGCATTTACGGCAGACATCTACTTCTCTCGGCTATCGGGCCTCATGAAGCTCTTGGCACTTCTCGTCGGGTTCTACAGCGCCCTCGGTCTGGGCGGCGCGGTTGTAGCAGCAACGATGCAGGATCCACGCACCCGGCCGCTGATCTTCGGCATGGAAGCGCTCATCATGAGCATCGCCGGCTTTCGGGCTTCGCGCGCGATCTGGCGGCGACATGCGTCAGCCGAGCGTCGGTTCTATGTCTGGGCCGTCGCATTGACGGTGATGTTCGCATCACTCGGAGTCGCGTTCCCAGTCGTGCTCGAGCATCGCGGAGATGTGTGGATTCAGAGCGCATCGGGAGTCGTGCTGTTCAGCATTTTCGTGGCAATGAGCGGTCGCTTTATCCGGCGCCGCGCGTAAACGCGTTGGCAACAGCATTGGACGCGCCGCCTGTCTCGTGAACGCGCCAATCGATAGCGGGCTTTCTGCACGGAGCAGCACTGCGCGTAACGCCGGTATCGGCTCGGCTGCACCTGTAGTGCGTTGGACAACTGGCGGATTCGGAACTCCGAACGCGCGCGCGGGGTTCGACGTTCGCGATGCCGAACGACCAGGCCAAACGATTGTCGCGACCGGATTGGGCTCGCGTCCCATCACCCGAGGAGCGCGCTCACCAACTCGCGGAGGAAGAACGCCTCGTTCGACGCGACATTCGTCGCGCTTTCGCATTGACCATCGGCGGTTGCTTCTTCTCGCTCCTGATTGGACTCGCTCTCGTGGGATGGGCCTTCCACACTACCGACCCCGGCCTCGGGCAAATCGCATTTCTGAGCGGTCTCATTCTTGGCTATACTGGGATCGTCGTGAGTCTTGCTCGATATTACTTGCACGGTGAGCGGTCGGGATGGTGGTAGGATCGAGGTGAGCTGACGAAATGACTCTCAAGCGGATGGACAACGTGGGCATCGTGGTCGAATCCCTCGATGCTGCGATCTCATTCTTCTCCGAGCTCGGACTGAGGCTCGAGGGTCGAGGTATGGTCGAAGGCGAGTGGGCCGGGCGCGTCACGGGACTGGGATCCCAGCGCGTCGAGATCGCGATGATGGTCACGCCGGACGGCCACAGCCGGCTCGAGCTTTCGCGCTTCCTCAACCCACCCGTTGTCGCCGACCACCGGAACGCCCCGGTGAATGCTCTCGGCTACCTGCGCGTCATGTTCGCTGTGGACGACATCGACCAGACGCTTGCCAGTCTCCAAAAGGTCGGCGCGCAGCTCGTCGGCGATGTGGTTCAGTACGAAGAAGCGTATCGCCTCTGCTACATCCGCGGACCCGAAGGACTTCTTATCGGACTCGCCGAAGAGCTCCGGCCCAGCGTCCCTGAATAGGCCGAAACGCTCATGAGAAGTCTTTGCAGCTCAGCGCAGACGGCTGTCTCTCCGTCATGGGAACCGACCGACATCGGATGAATGGCCGTGAACCAGCGGCGAGATGATGGCGATGTCGATGAAGGCAAAGAACGCGGCTTCCCAGAGTGCCGTGTAAGAGCCGCCGCGGACGCCAACGCGAAGTGCGGTCGCCTGATGAGTCGCTTGGCGGGTGACGTCGCCGCTAACGACCACGCCCATTTGGTCCTCGAAGTCGACTGCGATATCGCCAGTCGCCCCGTACGCGCGCGTCGTATGATCCGCCGCTACGGCCTGCTGTTGCGCACTGAGCAATCCACCCGAGGCGCTGACGGTCCACGACGGCGAGAGCCAATGCTGGCCCTTCGCTTTCAATGCAAAGCGCTTATCGAGGCCGCCGGTGCCCGCTTCGATCAACGCTCCGATCGCGTCACTGCTGTCGCGATTGAGCATGTAACCGACGTCGACCGCGCCAAAATCGCGGAAATCGATCTGATCGCCAGGCGCGTAGCCGAATGGCGAATCGACCGCGTGCGACGCGTGGCCGAGTCGGACCACCGTGGTGATCGTGAACGGAATCCAAGCACGGCACGTGGCGATTGGTCGAGCCCGAAAGCACGTCTTACGCCGAGTGATATGTGGCGTAGCGGCTCGAGCCGCCGCGGTGGAATCGACCTGGGCCGCGAGCATGCCGGGCACCGGCATGAGACACGCAACTACCAGTCGAACGACCCCCGATCGGTTCGAAGCGCGCACTCGTCCTCCACGGCAAGTCTCCGGAAGAATGCGTCCCCGATGCGTGCCGGCGAATACGTAGCTTGACGTAGCCCCGTCTCCGCTCGGACGTCGAAGCTGACAACGGATCGCTATTGAACCTGCGCGCTGTCACGCGCACTCTTACTTGAATCCTTAACGGACTTCGCGTCGGAGTATCGACCTCATGAGCGACGAGCGGCTGCGCATTATCGCCGGATCTGGGTAGAGGAAAGCGAACATGCTTCGACGTCTGCGCGCCGCATCGAGTCTCGCCGCCCTGTGGGCTACGGTCTGGCTTCCTGTCGGCATTGTCCTCGGCATCATTTTCGGATGGACTGGCCGGTCTTGGCGAATTCCCCTCTGGTATCCCGTCATCTGGACCGTCCTTGGCGCCGCGAGTGGCGCTGTCTTCGCCTTCTTGCTCTCGGCGTTCGGACGTCAGCATACGCTCGATCAGCTCTCGCCGCGACGGCTCGCTCTTTGGGGAGCCACCGCCGGTGCTGCGCTCCCGGTCGGAGGCACGCTATTGCTGATTGCTTTCATTCCCGGGCTCAGTCTCACGCAGGACGCGACTGTCGTTTTTGCTCTCATGGCACTGCTCGGCGGCATTTGCGCGTGGGCAAGCCTCAAGATCGCGCGACGCGGTACGGCGGCTCACGTCAATGCGCCGTCGACTTGACGCGGAGACCCGTGTCAGGCCAGCGACCAGTCGCATGATGGTTGGTCAGTGTATCGAGCCATGATGCCGATTGGCCGCCCCGAGGAAACGCCGCTGGCATTTCAGTCGGCATGGAATGCTCACGACATGACGGCGTTGGAGCTCTGTTCCATGATGATGCGAGTTTCGTAAACCGCTTCGCACATCATGTGCGCGGTGTAGATGAGATTGTCGCGCTCCATCGAACGATCCACGAGACGATCTATCGAGATTCCACACTCGAGAACGAGTTGCTCGACGCCACGGCTATTGGAAATGACGCCGCCATCATCCATTTCTGGAGCCGCCTCCGGACGGGTCCGGCTCACCCGGCGGGCGCACACGATGTTGATACGCTGGTCCAAGCAGTGGTCACCCGACGGGACGGGATGTGGCGAATTCAGGCGCTCGAGAATGTCACGTTGACGAATCCTCGCACGGGAGAGCTCGTGCTGCGCCGCTGAGGTTCACTTCACCTCCATGGGTCATCGCTGCGCTCAGTCACAATCCATCTCATCGCACCAGCGCCAGCGCACGCAGATACTGCGGCGCCGACGGAAAGCTTCCGAGCTTGCGCCACGCGACGCCACCATCACTCGAATGGTGAAGGCCACGCTCATCCGCGGCCCACAACTCTCCGGCTCGTGCGCCCGGGATGAGCAGCGGCGCAATGGTGCTCGGCGTTTCTGGCCAGCCTTCGCGAATGCGTTCCCAGCGACCGTCGCCGGCGCGCCGATAGAGCCGTCCATCCGACACACCAGCACCATACGCACGGCGCGGCCCCGTCGACGCTGATACGATCACGACGTCGGACTGACCCGGATCAATCGCAACGCTGCGCAGATAGCCGACGTCGAATCCTGCGCGAGGTGAGCGCCAGGTTGCGCCGCCATCGTCGCTTTCGTAGTAGCCGTCGCCGGCAGCGACGCGCAGCGAGTCGGGCGCGTCGGGATGGATCGCCAACTCGTGCGTATCATATGGGCCGCCGGGAACGCGGTCGCGCCACGTGCGTCCGCCGTCAAACGTAGATACGAGCGCACCGGCCTCGATGGCCACCCAGAGTCGACCTGGTTGCTGCGGATGACACGCGATCCAGCGTACGTGGTTCGTTTCCGGCTTCGGTGGAAACGCCCATGTCGGCGACGACGGCAACACATCGAGCCGGCTCGTCTGCTCCCACGTTTCGCCGCCATCTGCTGACCGCCACACAATGCTCGGTTCAGTGCCAACCCAGACCACGTCCGCGTCCGACGGACTGGCGGTGATGGACATGATGCGCTTTTCTTCGAGTCCGCAGGCGCGCCACGAGATTCCCGCGTCGTCACTTCGGAACACACCGCCGCGATGCGTGCCGCACCAGGCGCGCCCGGACCGAGTTGGGTCTGCCGCAAGACATGTGGGGTGACCATTGATCCCGCTGGTGGGAGCAGCGATCTCACGCTCAACATCGAACGACAACACGCCGCTTTCAGTGGCAACCAGAATCATGGGCACTGTTCCTCAGCCAAAGTCCCTTGCGTGCGATTGCCGTTTTCGGTTCGGCGCCCGGCACGGCAATGTCCATGCGCGATAAACTGACCATGGATCTCGCGGCGCCCTCGAAGGCGTGGCGCCTTGTGACCGCATCAGCAATAGAGCCTATTTCATGCGTTCGGAGTGGAAGTCCAGCGCCAGCAAACGTGCACGCTAGGTTGCGGTTCACTGTTCGTCGTGGAATTCGACGAAAATCACCCGAACGGGTGACGCGCAGGGCAGGGGCAAGCGCCTAGACTCGCTGATGACTCTCATAGGAGGCGTGCATGAAGCGGGTAACAGGCATTGGTGGAATCTTTTTTCGGGCCAAGGATCCGGCGACGCTCCGGGCCTGGTACAAGACCCATCTCGGCATCGACGTGCAGGACTGGGGTGGCACCGCATTTCGCTGGGTCAATGACAAGGGAGATCCAGCTGCCGGAACAACGGTCTGGTCCGTCGGAAGCGGCTCGAACTTCGCGCCGAGCAACGCGTCGTTCATGATCAACTATCGGGTGGCCGACCTCGACGCGCTCCTCGCCCAGCTTCGTGAGGAAGGCTGTCAGGTGCTCGAGAAAGCTGACGATTCGGAGTACGGGAAGTTCGGGTGGGTCATTGATCCAGAAGGAAACAAGGTGGAGCTGTGGCAGCCGCCCGAGGGTGAGTAGGTCACGCTGCTCTCATGGGCTTATTAGACGAATGGAGCCGCCGCGCGATTCGCCGGCGCGAGGGACGGATCGAGTTTCTCGGCGAGCAGAGCGGGTCGGTCGAGGACACGCTGAAGCGAGAGCTCATTCTCGAGTTTGCGACTCGTCCCGACATTCGACGCGCGTATCTCGCGCGTGTCGGATTCGAATCGGCGAGCGAGCCGGCTGTGGCCCTGTGCATCCTCTCGAGCCGTCCGGACGATCAGAGCATCATCATGCGCGTTGGCGAGATAGTCAGACGGCGTTTTTCCAACGATGCCGCGCTGGACATCCTCTTTCCTACTGCCGAACAGGAGGCAGATCTCGCTCGCGTGTGCCGTCCGTTTTATTCCACCACGGCTATCAAGTGATGAATCGATCAAAGCTCCGCGGCTTTGTTACAGATCCGCCATGCCGCGGTGCGCACACGCGGCATTCCTCATAGGCTGCCTCATTCAGGCGTCCACATGCTCGTTCTCTTCGATATCGATGACACTCTGATCGACCACACGAGCGCCGTCGAAACCGGCGTGGCTGCGCTGCACGCCGAATTAGGCGCGCCGAGCGACCGGTCGGTATTCCACGAGCAATGGGTCGCGGCCATGCGCGAGCACTTCCCGCTCTATCTCCGGGGAGAACTGACGTACGAAGAGCAGCGTCGTGCACGGATGCGCCAGACAGTCGATGCGAATCTGTCAGATGCCGACGCCGACGATCTGTTTCAACACTACTTCCGCGCCTATGAAAACGCCTGGTCGTCTTTTCCCGACGTCCTCGCCTGTCTCGCGGCGGTTTCGTCGCACACGCTCGGAATCATCTCGAACGGCAATGGCGTCGAACAGCGCGCCAAACTCGCCAGAACCGGGATCGCGGATCGATTCCAGCACGTGTTCATCTCCAACGACTGTGGCCACGCGAAACCAGACGCCAAGATCTTTCACCTCGCGTGTCACAGCGCCGGCTGCCGAGAGCAGGATGCGGTCTACGTTGGTGACTTCTACGAGGTCGACGCGCTCGGAGCACGGGGTGCTGGCTTGACCGGGATTTGGCTCGACCGACAGTCGCTGCGGCGACCTGATCACGCACCACCCGTCATTCGTGGCTTGAGCGAGCTGCCGGCCTTGATTCGGAGTTTCGATCTTCGCGAAGCCCAATGATTCATCCGCGTCGGTGTGCTCCTCCTGATTCTTCACTCACGGCGCGGACAGCATTCGTGTCGTGGTTTCAGCGCAATTGGGGCAACGGACCCAAGTCCGCAACGGCCGAGGGCCGCCGGCTCGCCGTCCGTTCTCAGACGGTACAGTCGTAATCGATGCGCGACAATTGTGTGAACGCCTCGTGAAAGAACGTACGGTACGAGTGGCATGGTTCGGCGGATCATATGTGGGTGCGATGGTCGCGCGCGGGCTGCGTCACGCATATCCAACTGGCTCGATCGTCGCAGATTGCACAACCGCGGCGTGGTTCCTCGCGTGGCTCGCGCGCGACAATCTTCAGTTCAAGAAAGAAGTCGGGGAACAGAGGAAGCGGCTCGCGGACAGGAAAGCTGCGCTTCGCGCCGCGCAGGATGTGCGACTACGCGAACAGCGGAATGAAGGAAAATCCCAATAGTCGGCGGCTTCGCGCCTAACGCGCGATCGCGCGCCAGATCGCCGGATCTTCCTGACCGATACGCCAGAGCGCGATGCGATCGACACCGGCATCCTTCGTCTGGCGGACAAGGTTCGACAGCAGTTCTGAGTCCGTAACCCAGATTTCCCAGTCGCCGGGCTTTGCGCCTCGGAGCGTGTTGGTTTTCGAATCGCGCGTGAGCTGAACACCGGCCTGAGCCGCGCTGCGCTTCGCGTCGGTGAAGGTGACGTCCTGGGCGGCCGCTTTCGTCTTGAGTGACCACCGATAGCCGTAGAGTGGAAGCGCGGCGACGATGCGCGACGCGCCAACCTCCGCGATCCGACCGGCGAGCGCGGACCTGACCCAATCCGGTTCGGAGATCGCACCGGGCGCCGATGTCGACCAATGCTGGTCGTACAACATCGGCATGACGAGGTCGGCAACGGCGACGAGCGGCTTCGCCGGGTACACGACAGTGTCGACCGCAGGAATCGCAACGACGACTGTCGCCACGTGCCGGGCGTGCGCGGAGTCCGCAATCGCTTTTATGACGTGTAACAACGAGTGGCGGTCTGCTCGCTCGAGCGATTCGAAGTCGAGCACGAGCCCGCTGTAATGCAAAGCGGCGGCGTGGCCAGCAATCGCGCCTGCGGCTCTCGCGAGACGCGTGTCATCACGCCCAAGTGTGCGAATCGAGCTCGGATGAAAACGGTCGCCATGCCACGATGTGACGATGGCCATACGCTTGATGCGACTGTTGCCGAGTCGCATGGTATCTGGATACGGCGACGGAATGATCGGTTGCGCGGTACTACTGTCGAGCCCGATCCAACCAGTCACCGCGAC
>Ga0207660_10003098_pt1 | contig 10867 bp, 11 predicted proteins | sample KBSC73BmetaG_FD_184335 | JGI IMG/M metagenome (GOLD analysis project Ga0207660, IMG submission 184335) | Corn rhizosphere microbial communities from Kellogg Biological Station, Michigan, USA - KBS C7-3B metaG (SPAdes) (version 2) | ecosystem: Host-associated > Plants > Roots > Rhizosphere ... | reverse complement strand
CTTCAGGTACTCGAGCGTGTCGGCGACGGCATAGATCGGGATCTTTCCCGAGAGTTTCTTCGCGATCGCGACGGCTTGCTCGAACGATCCACCAGACGCGCGAAGCCGCGCGCATGAAGTGGCGATCAGCGAAATGCCTCCGGCGAGCGAGCGTGTGTCGATGACCTCGATCGTGACGCCGGGCATCGCCTGCGCCGTGGTGCTGGCGACCGAGTACGTGCCGGACAGCTCCGTGGCGATGGTGAGCACGAGCAGCTGCTTCGTGCCCTCGGCGACGATCGCGTCGTAGACGTCGCGGCACTCACCCATGTTCGGCTGGGATGTTCCTGTGAGCACGCCCGGCGCCGCGATGCGGCGGTAGAACTCGTCGGCGGAGAGATCGACGTTCGCGGTGAACGTCTCCGATCCGATGTCCACGTGCAACGGAAGCCAGCGGATGTCGAACTCGCGCTGCAGCTCGGGCGTCAGGCATGCGGTGCCGTCCACGACGATCGCGAAGCGTTCGCTCAAGCGAGGACGACCTCACCAGCGACGATGCGCTCGGTGCCCGAGGCTGTCCGCACGAGGAGCGCGCCATCGTCGTCGATCGCGGTCGCGACGCCACGGAGGGGAGCGCGCTCACCGGCGCGCACCTCGACCGCCTTGCCGAGGAAGGTCGAGCGTCGACGCCATTCGTCGAGCGCTGCGCCGCGCTCGGCTGGATCTTCGAGGCGGTCCAGCTCGCGCGTCAGGCGCGCGAGAAGGGCAAGACGATCGAGAGGACGGCCGGCGATCGCGAGCGAGACCGCGCGCTCGCGCAGCTCCACGGGGAAATCGTCAGGTCGCTGATGCACGTTGATCCCGATACCGAGCACGAGCACGCCTCCGTCGCCATCCGATGTCGCATGAGCGAGGGCGCCCGCGACTTTTCTGCCCTCGACGTGTACGTCGTTGGGCCATTCTAGGCGCGCATCCACGCTCACCAGGCCTTCGAGGGAACGCGCGATCGCGACGCCGGCGAGAGCTGCGAACAGCGCTGGCGCGACCGGCGCGGGCCGCACGATCCACGACGCCAGGAGGCTCGTCCCTTTCTGCGCGACCCAGACGCGACCGCGTGTCCCCTGCCCCGCGCTCTGCTCGTTCGCGACGACGACGGCACGTGACGCGCCCTGCGCCGCGAGCTCACGTGCGCGTGTTTGCGTTGACGGCAGGACCTCGTGGTATTCGACGTCGCGGCCAAGCTCTCGCGCGAACGCCGAACGGACTGCCGCATCCGCGAGTAACGCGAGCCGTGCTATTTCAAGACCTGCGCGCCCGCGGCGCGCACGCGCACTACGCGTCCGCGGCCCGGAGCACCCGCGGCCTCGGCGGCCTCCTCCATCGCGGACACGACGCGCGCGGCGAGCCGAGCCGGCGCGACCGCAAGGACGCTCGGCCCCGCACCCGATAGCGCCGCCCCGAACGCGCCTGCCTCCCGCGCTGCAGCGATGATCTCGCCGAGAGCGGGCACGAGCTTCGTGCGCGCGGGCTGATGCAGGCGGTCCGCCATCGCGAGCGCGAGGAGCGCTCCGTCCGAACGCATGACGGCCGCGATGAGCGCGGCCGCGTGCGCGACGTTGAACACGGCATCGTCGCGCGAGACCTGCGACGGCAGGATGGCGCGCGCGTCTTCCGTCGAAAGCGGGCGTCCCGGTATGAGCAAACAGATCCGCCATGTTCGCGGGAACACCAGGCGCGTGGCGACCGGGCCACCCTCATCGGGCAGGGCAACGGTGAACGCGCCGTAGAGCGCGGCGGCGACGTTGTCGGCGTGTCCCTCCACCTCGCTCGCGATCCGCAGCAGCGTGCGGCGGTCGAACGGTTCGCCGAGCAGCGCATTCGCGGCGACCGCCCCACCGACGATCGCGGCCGCACTCGAGCCGAGACCGCGCGCGACCGGGATCGCCGAGCGCTGCGTCACATGTTGCGGAACGAGCTCTCGCCCAGCGGCGTTCGCCGTGGCGCGAGCGGCCACGATGAAGAGGTTGTCGTCGTCCGCCGAGATGCCGTGTCCGTCGCCGTCAACGGTCACGGACCACGCCTTCGCTGGACGGATCTCGAACTCCGCGAGCAACGGGAGAGCGAGCGCGAACGAGTCGAACCCCGGGCCCAGGTTTGCGCTCGAAGCGGGCACGCGGATACGCAGCTCGCTCATGCTCGACTCCTAGGCCCGCGTCGCCTGTGCGATCGCGCCCATCACGGCGTCGGCGGTCGCGTCGACCTCGACGATCTCACGACTGAGCGAACGCGCGGTCTCCGGATCCTTGAGGCCGTTGCCGGTGAGGACGCAGACCACGGTCGTGACGCCGCCGAGTCCCCCACTCCGCGCGCGCTTGAGCAGCCCAGCGACAGACGCGGCGCTCGCGGGCTCGACGAAGATGCCCTCGTGCCGCGCGAGGCTCTGGTACGCGTCGAGGATCTCCGCGTCACTCACCGACTCGATGGCGCCACCCGATTCATCGCGCGCGCGCGTCGCGCCCTGCCACGAAGCGGGAACACCGATGCGGATCGCGGTCGCGATGGTCTCCGGCTCCGCGACGGGCCTGCCGAGCACGAGCGGCGCGGCGCCCTCAGCCTGCCAGCCATACATCCGCGGACGGCGCGTCGACATGCCCGCGGTCGTGGCTTCGACGAATCCCCGCCAGTACGCCGTGATGTTCCCGGCATTGCCAACAGGGATGAAGAGGGCGTCCGGTGCTTCCCCCAAGGTCTCGCAGATCTCGAACGCCGCGGTCTTCTGGCCCTCGAGACGATGTGGATTGACGCTGTTGACGAGTGTCGCCTCACCCTGGGTCGCGAGCTCCTTCACGACCGCGAGCGCCGCGTCGAACGGGCCGCGGACCGCCACGACGGTCGCGCCGAACGCGATCGCCTGGGCGAGCTTGCCGAGCGCGACATGACCCGCCGGAAGGACGACCGTGCACGGCAGGCCGGCGCGAGCCGCATACGCGGCGGCGGAAGCGGCGGTGTTCCCGGTCGACGCGCATAGCACGGCACCCGAGCGTTCCTCGAGCGCCTTCGCAACAGCGACGACCATGCCGCGGTCCTTGAACGAACCCGTCGGGTTTGCTCCTTCGACCTTCAGCCACACCGCATCGATCCCCGTCGCGCGCTCGAGCGAGGGCGCGCGCACGAGTGGCGTGCCGCCTTCGCCGAGCGTCAGGCGTGGTGTGCGGTCGGTGACGGGGAGATAGGAGGCGTAACGGTCGATGAGACAGAGCGCGGGTGTCACGGCGGGATGGTAGCCCTCCTGAGCGCAGCGAAGCTGCGCGAATACCCGAATACCATGGGCGCTGTGAACCTCAGCGCGAGGGAACATCAGCTGCTCCAGGTGCTGGTGTCCCTCGCGATCATCTATCTCGCGCTGCAGGTATTCGCGCTCGGGTGGGTCGCCGTCGCACAGGTCGCGGACGTCATCATCATCTTCGTCGTCGCGTGGGCGCTCGCATATCTCTTATCGCCGCTCGTGAATCGCATCGACCACGAGACTCCGCTGAATCGCACGCTGTCGGTCGTCGTCGTCTACATCGCGATCGCGCTGGTGCTCGTGCTCATCGGCCTGCTTGCGATCCCGCCGCTCGTCGCGCAGCTGAACGATCTGGTCACTCGCGGTCCGGAGTACGGGGAGCGAGCGTCACAGCTCGCAGCCGACATCCAGTCGGCGCTCGAGCGCTTCGGCATCCGCGTGGATCTGACCGAGTTCTACGGAACGCTTCCGCGCAGGCTGGGCGACCTCGCGGCGGCGTACGCTGCCGACATCCTCGGGGTCGTCTCGGCCACCGCGACGATCTTCTTCAACGTATCGCTGGTCCTGATCATCGCCTTCCTGATGCTCAACGACGGCGATTCGATGTGGCGCCGCTTCGCACGCGCGCTGCCTCCCGAGCTCGGAAGCGAAGCCGAGCTCCTTCGGCAGAGCGCGGATCGCTCGTTCGGTGGATTCATTCGCGGCTCGCTCATCCTCGGCGCGATCTACGGCTTTGCGACGCTGATGATCCTCGTGTTCCTGGGCGTGCCCTACGCCGGGGTGCTCGCGCTCGTATCGGGGCTCACGATGATCATCCCGTTCTTCGGTCCGATCATCGCGATGGTCCCGGTCCTCGCGGTGACGTTCGTGGGCGCCGCCGACCGGCTGCTCGTCGTGTTCATCCTGGTCCTCGCTGTGCAGCAGGTGCTCCTCAACGTCGTCGGCCCGCGCATCATGTCGCGGAGCATCGGTATCCATCCGATGTTCGTGTTCCTCGCCCTCCTCCTCGGCGCGAAGCTCGCCGGGTTCTGGGGCGTGTTCCTCGCCGTGCCCGTCGCCGGCATCGTGAACACGTTCGCGCGGTACGCGTACGAGGTCGCCCGCGGTCGCCGGGCGCGCACCGAGGCACGGACGCTCATCGCGGAGCGCGAGGCGGCCTCTGCGGCCGCGGCGGCCGAAGCTCGCGACAACACGGGCGCGACACGCCGCCCGCGGGGCGCTCGTGGAACGGATCTCGCTCCAAAGCGCGAATGAGCGGTCGCCGGCACATCCTCATCACGAACGACGACGGGATCGACTCGGACGCGTTGGCTCCGCTGTCCGAAGCGCTCGCGGTGCTTGGCGACGTCGACATCATCGTGCCCGAACGCAACTGGAGCGGCGCGAGCCACAGCATCACGCTCTTCCGCCCGCTGCGGGTCCGCTCGACGAAGCTGCGCAACGGCCATCCCGCCTATATGACCGACGGCTCGCCAACAGATTGCGTGCGCCTTGCGGTCCTCGGCTTCCTCAAGCACCGGCTGGACATCGTCGTGAGCGGCATCAACCGCGGGGCGAACATGGGCGACGACATCACGTACTCGGGCACCGTCGCCGCGGCGATGGAGGGTCTTCTCTCCAACATCCCGTCGATCGCGATCTCGATCGGCGCATTCGGTGGGGACATCGACTACGGGCCGTCGGCCAGCTTCGCGACGCTCCTCGCTCGCAACATCCTGGAGCGCGGCCTCGCGCCGGACACGCTCCTCAACGTCAACGTGCCTCCGCTGCCGCGCGATCGGATCGCGGGGGTCGAGGTCACGCGCCTGGGCAAGCGCACCTACCGCGACCAGCTCGTCGAGCGGCTCGACCCGTACGGCAATCCCTATTACTGGGTCGGCGGACCGGCGGTCACCGGCGAGGCCGAGGACGGAACCGACGTCGCGGCGATGGGTGCCGGAAAGATCAGCGTGACGCCCATCACACTCGATCTCACCAACCACGCCCTGCTCGAGGAGCTCGCGCGCTGGGACTGGGGCTGGTCCGCTCCGGTCGAGGTCAGCGCGGACTAAGCGACGCCGATGCGCGCGAGTGGGCGCGCGCGGCGCGACTCTCGCTCGCTGCTGGCTACGCCGGCCCGCTCTCTACGTTGCGCCCGGCCTGCAGGCCGGCTGGGCGCAGATGCTCGCTCGAGGAGCGCCGCACCGCACTTGCTCGCGCGGTAGCCCATCGCGTCAGCCGGCACGCGCGTGGCGCTCCTCGACTGAAGCGGGTTCGGGGATCACGAAGGGACGCCCGTCGTGCGCGACGACGCGCAGCCCAGTACCGAAGACGCGACCGATGAGCTCGGGCGTGATGACATCGCCGACCGCTCCATCGCGCACGACCGCTCCGTTCGCGAGCAGCACGACGCGAGACGCGAACGCTGCGGCGAGGTTGAGATCGTGCAGGACAGCGACGACGGCGAGGCCGCGCACCCGAGCGAGGGTCGCGACGCGGTCGAGCGTCGCGCGCTGGTGCATCGGGTCGAGGTGCGCCGTCGGCTCGTCGAGCAGCAGCACGCCGGCCTCCTGGGCCAGCGCCATCGCGAGGACGGCACGCTGGCGCTCGCCCCCCGACACGCGATCGATGCGACGCTCGGCTAGCTCCGTTGCACCGATGTCGTCGAGGGCACGGGCGACGGCACGGGCGTCGTCCGAGCCTAGGGTCCCGAGCGGCCCGAGGCGCGATGTCCGACCGAGCGCGACGATCTCGCGGACCGTGAATGGGAAGAGCGTCTCGAAGACCTGCGGCACGACCGCGATGTGTCGTGCGATGGCGCGGCGGTCCAGTGTCGCGATGTCGACGCCGTCGATCGTCACGCTGCCCGATGCCGGTCGCAGCAGCCCGCCCAGGACGCGCAGCAGCGTGGACTTCCCGGCGCCGTTCGGACCCACGAGCGCGACGAGCTCGCCGGCCCGCGCGACGAGGTCCACGCCGCGAAGCACCTCGCGATCCTGATAGCCCGCGCGGATGGCGCGGGCGACGACGCTGCTCAAACGATGACCCGTCGCGAACGAACGAGCAGCGCGAGGAAGAACGGCGCGCCAACGAGTCCGGTGATGACGCCGACGGGCAGCTCGGCGGGCGCGAGCGCGGTGCGCGCGCCGAGATCGGCGAGCACCAGCGCGATCGCTCCCGCCGGGATGCTTGCGACGATGAGGCGGCGGTGTGTCGCGCCGAGGAGGAAGCGAAGCGCGTGCGGGATCACGAGGCCGACGAAGCCGATGAGCCCGGCGATCGCGACGGCGGCGCCGGTCAGGAGCGCGGTCGTGGCGAGCACGAGCGCAGTCGTGCGATCGAGGTCGATGCCGAGCGCAGCGGCGGTCTCCTCGCCGAACGCGTACGCGTCGATGCGCGGTGCGAGCAGGACCGCGCCGATGATCCCGATCGCCACGACGACCGCGACGACGGCGAGCTCGTTCCAGCTGATCACGGAGATGCCCCCCTGCAGCCAGCCGAGCACGGCGCGCAGGCGGAGCGAGAGCCGATCGCTCGACACGAGGATGAACGTGACGAGCGCGCCGGCGAATGACGTGAGCACGACGCCGGCGAGCAGGACGGTCAGGATCGTCGTTCGACCGCCGAGTCGCGCGAGGCGCCATACCAGCGCGATCGCGCCGATCGCGCCGCCGAACGCGGCGAGCGGGACGAGGGCCGGCTCCAAACCCAGCGCGACGGCGAGCACCGCGCCGAGCGACGCGCCGGCGGACGTGCCGGTGACGAAGGGATCCGCGAGTGGATTGCGCAGCATGCCCTGGAGTAGCGCGCCCGCGGCAGCGAGCGCGGCTCCGACGAGTGCCGCACCGAGGACGCGCGGAAGGCGGAGCTCGCGGATGATCGTGCCGTTCGTGCCCTCGGCGCCAAACAGCGCCGCGAGCACGTCGCCGGGCGCGATGGCGACCGCCCCGACGAGGATGCCCGCGGCCGCGCTCACCACGAGAGCGGCCGCGAGCAGCGCGAAGACGGTGACGGTCCGCACTACGGGAAGAGCTCGGGATGAACGAGCTTCGCGTAGGCCTCGGCCGCTTCACCGACGCGTGGGCCCGGCCGGTTGATGAGGTTCGGCGCGATCGTGACGACGCGTTTGTTCTTGACGGCGCTGAGCGCCGACCAGCCGGCGCGCGCGGCCACCTGATCGGGCTTCGCGGAATAGTCCGCAGCCGCGAGCACGATGATCTCCGGATCGCTCCGCAGGATCTCCTCGGCGGAGAGCTGCGGGTACGCGGAGGTCGCCTTCGCCGCGATGTTCGCGCCACCCGCGATCTCGATGAGGTCGTGGATGTACGACCCAGGCCCGACGGTGAAGATCTTCGTGGGATCCGACGCGTCGATCTCGTGGTAGACGCGCGGCTTCGTCGTCGCGGCTGCCGTCTTCGACCTGACGTCGTCCACTTTCTTCTGGATGCCGCGCGCCATCGTCTCGCCGTCGCTCCCAACGGCGCGGCCCAGGAGGATCGCGGTCCGCGCGACATCGCCGGCGCTCTGCGGATCGACCACGAGCACAAGGAGGCCGGCGCTGGCGAGCTTCTCGATCGTGCCATCCGAGAACTTCACGCTGAGGACGAGGTCCGGCTTCAGCGAGACGACCTTCTCGAAATTGACCTTGATGCCGCCGACCTTCTCGAGCTGAGTGGCCGCGGCCGGTTCGTCGGAGAAGTCATCGACGCCCACGACGCGAGGTCCGGCGCCGAGCGCGAACAGGAACTCGGTGATCGACGGACCGATGGAGACGACGCGCTCGGGGCGCTTGGGAATGGTGACGGAGCGGTTCTGGAAGTCGGTGACGGCCGCCGGGAACGCGGCGGCGGTCGCCGCGGGCGACGCGGTCGCTTGCTGGGTCGGGACGGGCGGTGTGGCAGCGCCACAGGCGGAAGCGACGATGAGGAGAACGGCGAGTAGTCGCGAGAACAAGTGATGCATCTGGCTCACTCCTTTTTCGCGAAGGCGTGTTGGCCGCGAGCAGGAGTACCAGGCGACCCGAGTTAGGACGGATGTCCATCACGGTTGCGCGACACTGCCGGACTCTCACCGGCTTCGCTGAGACCCTGCCTATTCAGTTGTGGGCACGCGCTGCTACGCGGGGACGTGCTCGGTCGTGTACTTCACCGCGTCGGTGAGGTGCGTTGCGAAGAGACGCTGGAGGGTCATCACGTGTGCGCAGAGGCCCGAGGTGTGGAAGTGCTCACACTCGCATGACCACTCATCGCCGTGGAGAGAAACGCTGTGGGAGCTGTTGTCGCCGCGGAATCGGACTTCGAACTCTTGAAAGGTGATCCGCTGGGGTTCTTCGGCGTACCGCTTGGCCTTCTCGATCTTCGAGATCAGGCTCGAGTACATCCACCGACCTCCACCGCTCCGTCGTTCCGACTGGCGCCGGACGAAAGCGATTCTAGGCCGGGGTCGATAGGGCTCGATTTCCTTGGCAGTTCGCGCGGTGTTAGCTCGCGACCACCCTTGGGTGCGTGTGCGGCGCGCCGTCCGCGATCGCGGCAAGACGTGACACCGGGATGCTGAGGAACGCGGTCACGATGGCCGGATCGAACTGCGAATTCGCGCAGCGCCTGATCTCCTCGCGCGCTGCGTCGATCAGCAGGCCCCGGCGGTACGGGCGGTCGCTCGTCATGGCATCGAACGAGTCGCCGACGGCGAAGATGCGGGCACCCAGCGGGATGCGATCGCCCTTGAGTCCGTCCGGGTAGCCCATGCCGTCCCAGCGCTCGTGGTGGTGACGAACGATCCGCGCGACATCCTCGAGGAACGGGATGCCGGAGATGATCCGCGCGCCGAACTCGGGATGGCGCTTCATGACCGCCCACTCCGATTCGCTGAGTGCGGTCGGTTTGCGGAGGACGTTGTCGGGAACGCCGATCTTACCGATGTCGTGCAGAAGGGCACCGCGGCGCAGCGTCGCGAGCTCCGCGCCTTTGATGTTCATGTGCTCGAGCAGGAGCTCCATGTAGGCGACGACGCGGTCGGAGTGACCGCCCGTCTCGTTGTCGCGGAAGTCGAGCGCGCTTGTGAGGGCCGTGAGCGTCGCGTCGTAGGTGCGCTCGCGCAGCGCCAGTGCGTCCTCGAGCGCGCCGGCCTGCGCGACGATCCGCTTCGAGGATCGCGCGTAGACCCCGCGCAGCACGAGCCAGAGGAAGGCCGCGCCGAAGGCCATGATCGCCGCGATCGTCACCTGGATGCGCATGAGCGCAGCGTCGATCGGCGCGATGTCGCGCCAGACAACGACGGCACCGACGACCTGATCGTTCTGCTTCACCGGGACCCACGCCTCGAGCGCGCGGATCTCGCGCGTGCCCGGGCCGGGGGTCGCGGCTGACGTGGCGGCTGGGTCCTTGACCGTGTGGTGCGTGTTGAAGCTCCCGTACCCGACCGCGGATCCCGGCACGCCAAGCTTCGGGTCGGCGACGATCGTCGTTCGCTCTGCGTCACGCATGCCGTTCAGCGCGCTGGCGAGCTCGGGATACGTCGACTGGTCCAGCTTGCGGCCGATCTCATCGGAGTCGTACGAGAAGACGATCGTGCCGGTGCGGTCGAAGAATTCGGTGGCGACGACGTTGTAGATCGAGAAGTGGAACGTCACGACGGTCAGCAGCTCCTGTCGCTCGTCTTCGGACAGGCCGCGCTGGAACACGTCGTCACTGAAGACCGAGCCGAAATGGCTCGCGACCGCGTTCTGCGTGAACGACGTCGTCTCGTCGTCGACGTAGCGTCCGACGAGGTAGGCGGTGCCAGTGGCCAGCACGAGAGCGGTGACCGCGAGCACGGCGGCGAGGGCCAGCGAGAAGCGCGCGACCGGGCTCATCCCGCCCCGCCCCAGGTCCTCCATGCCAACGCTGATACGCATGCGGCTCACGCCCTGGATGCTCCCTCTGACCTATTTGCTCCCGCGTGAGCATCGGGGCGGTCTACCGAATCTGGATAACTCGCGTGGGGGATGCCAGGTGACTGGCGGGTATCGGTGTTTAGGGGCGAGGTGGCTCGTATGCCCGCCAGGCATCGAGACCGTGCGCAGTAGACGGCCACGCCAGCTCCTCGAGCGCGGGGAGCTCGGCGCGTGGGAAGAAACGCGCCTCGGAAGCCTCGTCCGGCGCGACGCGCATCTCGCCGCTCTCGATCTGCGCGCGGTAGACGACCACCAGGATCGGGAACCCCGGCCGCATCCAGCTCGCGATCAGGCCATGCAGAGACACGCCGAACCCCGTCTCTTCAGCGGTCTCACGGACCGCGGCCTCCTCCGGCGTTTCGTCATCTTCGACCAGCCCACCGGGAAGCGCCCAGTGGCCGTCTCTCGGGCCGTAATTCAGGCGCACGAGAAGCACGCCGCCGTCGCGCTCGACGATCGTGTTCGCGCCGATCTGCACGTGCATGAAGTCGGCAAATCCGCACACGGGACAGGTGGGGCGATCGCGCCCGTCGATGCGGGTCGGCACGAGCGCGGTGCCGTCGCGCGGGCAGAACGCGAAGCGTGCCGCGCGGTGGATCACCCCTTCGCGAGTCGTTCCTTGAGGTAGTCGATCGATTTCACCGGCGATGGGTCAACGCCGTTCAGCAGCGCGACATAGAAGGACACGT
>Ga0207660_10003097_pt1 | contig 10868 bp, 9 predicted proteins | sample KBSC73BmetaG_FD_184335 | JGI IMG/M metagenome (GOLD analysis project Ga0207660, IMG submission 184335) | Corn rhizosphere microbial communities from Kellogg Biological Station, Michigan, USA - KBS C7-3B metaG (SPAdes) (version 2) | ecosystem: Host-associated > Plants > Roots > Rhizosphere ... | reverse complement strand
AGCAGGATAACGCTGCCATCCGCATCTTGCCGTACAACGCGAAAGGCAACCGCGATGTCAGATCGCTCAACCGAGATCGCTCGCAGCAGATACGTGTTATTCACCCTGGCTGACAACCGACTCTTGAAAGTGAATCCCGAAAGGTCGATGCCTTCCCAGAGACGTTGATGTTCGAGACGAACCTTCGCTTCTTGAACCGGTGGCGCATACTCCAACAGAGCGCGCGTGGCAGGACTTTCGGATATACGATCGAGCGCAACGTCTCCCACATTCAAAAGCATTCCGTAATCAGCGCCGGCAAACCCAACCGAGAACATGCCAGACTCTAATGAAACGTCTGAGCCGTACCCGTATTCATGGGTGGAGCGAACGAAGGAATAGTATGCCCCGCCACCGCGGATGCTCAGAGCCTTGTTATCTTTAGTAGCGTTTTCGTCATATTTCTCGCGGGGCAGCAAGCGAATCATTCCAGTGTCCGCCGCTCCGAGAAAACCGGGAAACGCTTCGCGGTCCGAATCCGCAGGAGACAGGAACGTTTTTTCCAGCGCCGCGAGCTCGGCGCGTTTCGCTTGAATCTCTTTCAACACTTCTTCGCGAGATTGGGTTTGTGCAGCAACACTGAGGCAAGCAACTAACAGTGTCAGGGTAAACGTGGTGACTGCTACGATCTTTTTCATGTACACACCTCCTCCATGGTGTTCAGCGAACAAACGGGGAGAATGATGGTGAGAAAACTGGCCAGACCCCGGACTTTCCCGCAACACACGCCGCCAATGCTACCGTTGCTCCGTTCCCGGCCTGGCGGGGTTCACAAGACTAGCGTTGTGCGGAGCCCGGGATCTGATAAGAGCCGCAAAAAGGCACAAAGACCACAAGAAAAAGCGCCCTTGGCCGTTTTAACTTTTGTGCTTTTGTGCTTTTTGTGGCAAACCCTTGCCCGACTTTTCAAAAAGCTAAATCTCTGTCTTGCGATGCGCGAGCATCCGCAGGAGGCCGTTAATCAAAAGGTGCGCCAACGCGTACGCGATTATCGCTACAACGATGGGAAGTAGCAACGTGTGACCGCCGTCCGTGCTCGGACTCGCGACGATCCCGCGAAACGGTGCGTAAAACGGATTGCTGACCGCGACGATGAACTGTACGAAACCGGCGGTGCTGCGTGCTGCCAACAATGCCAGCAGGAAACGCATTCCGAGCAGCGCGTAGATCACCCAAAAGATGTAATCGATGATCTGCGAAACTCGCGCCAGTCCGCGTGAGCGCTGTACTTCGCGCTCGCTGTCAACAACCTCGTCGACCGCTTTCGATCGAAAGTCGCCGGCTACCTGATCGATCCTGCGCGACTCATCGTGAGTCGTCTTGGTGGCGGCGCGGTCGCTGATCTCAGCGTTGACCTCGCCTTCGACCTGTGACTTTACCGATTCGTGTTGCGCCGCACGTCGCGCTTCTTCAATGGCTAACTTGTCATCGCCCATCTATGTCCCCCCAATGGAATACACACACGCAGTGGCTGGGGGCTTGTCGGGGGACGACAACCGAATTTGGAAATGCGCGATTGCGGAATTTCGAAATTCGCACTTCGAAATCTCGCAATTCTTCTGGCGGAGAGGGTGGGATTCGAACCCACGGAACGGTTTCCCGTTCACAGCATTTCCAGTGCTGCCAGTTCAACCACTCCTGCACCTCTCCGAGACGGCAAAGAATAACACTCGTCACATCCGGGTATCAAAGATGCTGTTTCGACCTTTGACGAGCTATCCAGCACAACGACCGGAGAAGTGGTGAACTTAGGGGTTCAATAAGTGGTTTGGCGGGTCGAACTATTGCGCGAAAAGAGCTAAGCAGACGGCCCGAGCTGCCCTCGTCCGCTTTAGCAGCATTAATGATGTGGGGATCGATCTTGACCGCTAATGCCGGCTGGCCGTTAGTGGGTAAGAGTACGTCCCTCCACCCTCTCTCGAACGACTGAAAAAAATGTTCTTTTACTTGCTCCCGAACAGCAGCTAATTCAGGCGAAAGTTTTAGCCGCGCAGGGCGTAAACCTCGACCAATTGTCGGGTAAAGATTGATCTCCCAAGTCTGCACCCGACCGTTCTTCATCGAGTAGTCGATGCGCCCGTATTCAGCTTGCGACAGTGCAAAGATCCTGGACAGTTGCGCTTCATGTGGATTCTGGCGGACGTAATCGAGCTCTTCCCGCACCATGGGCAAGGTGAATTCTGTTTGCGAGTGCTTCAACATCCAGCCGCGGCCATAATTAAGACTCCGCGGAATAACGTTCTTTCCAACCACGAAGGCCGCATACTTGCGGTAGTAACCCTTCTCGTTAGCCGTGTCGCAAAACTCGACGACCAGGAGTTCTTTAAGGCTGTGTCCTTGAACGAGTGCGCGTCCAATTGCCTCCTGAATCTCACGTTCAGAGATCAACAACGGCGACAAGGAGCCATGATGCAGCCGTTCGTGTCGTAAGAAAACCGGGAACCTCAGATTGGTAAGATCTCCGCCAGCCCGTGCCGCCCGAAACTCATTCAATCCCTGTCGATTTAGCTCAGCTAATAACTCGAAACGTTGCAAAGTCGTTTCCGGGTTGTTTAGACAGCGGATCCCAGGGGCGAGTTTGAGCTGTTGGTGAATTTCAACTACCAGATCCGCGGTTGCCGGCCGCAATTGATCGAGGGCCGAAAACACATACGTGCCGCAGGCAAATTCTTTTTGACTAACGAAGTCTTCGTAATGCACGACACGGAAATCTCCGCGCAATGCTGTGCTGCAAACATCGAGATAGCTCCTAATGTGATTGTCCTGCGCTGCCGGTACAAGGAAGTGAATCATGAGCTCGACACCTCCGCAGCGGCAAGTTGTGAGTTCAGATCCCGATCAAAGCTATCAGCGTCTGCATAGCCTTCCTGTGCTTGCCAAAGACGCACGTAAGTTGGACAGGTTGCGAGCAAGTGTTGGTGAGTTCCGAAGCCCCTTACCTCGCCTTGCTCCAGTACCAGGATGCGCGATGCATTCCTCAGAGTTGAGAGTCGGTGAGCTACTGAAATTACCAGACGACCGGAGACGAGTCGGTCGACAGCGCGTTGCACTCGTGCTTCGGAATAAGAGTCCAGACTGGATGTTGCTTCGTCGAGTAAAAGAATCGGGGCATTCTTGAGGATGGCCCTTGCAATGTTAACGCGTTGCGCCTCACCTCGCGACAACGAGCGGCCACCTTGCCCAACAACGGTGTCATAGCCGGCTGGCATCGCCAGAATTTCATCGTGAATCTCTGCCGCTCGCGCGGCCGCTTTGACTTCTTCCTCCGAAGCATCGGGCCGTCCGCAGAGTATGTTGTTGCGAATGGTCGTCGAGAACAGGAAGGGATCCTGGGTGACGATAGCGAGCATTCCATAAACATCCCGCAAGCGAAAACTTCGCAGGTCCTGTCCATCCAACTCCATTCGGCCGGAGGTCGGGTCGTAAAAACGCGCCACCAGGTTGAGCAGAGTAGTCTTACCCGCTCCCGATGGACCAACGACGCCCAAAGTCTCACCTGCATCAACACTGAACGACACATTTTCGAGCACGCTCTTTCCGTGGAATGCCAGGCAAAGCCGATCAGCGGCGATTGTCAACGGCGGCTGTGTCAAGGGTCGCGCATCCGCGCGATCCTGGATGTCGGGCTGTTCCTTCAGTAGTTGTTCAATATGATCCACGCTCGCACCATAGCGTTGAATCTCCAGATAACCATTGTTGATATTGTTCAAGGGCCCATGCGCCGCTCGCATTGCCAACAGGAACGCCAGCAGTTCAGGCCAACCAAGTCGCCCGCCCATCACCGCGAATCCACCAACGATTATCACTACGACGACGTTGAGAGCCGCTAACGACTCGAGCACGATCCGAGCAAACGATCGGACGCGCTCCATATGAATCATTTCGTCGAAGTAGTCGCGGGCGCACTCCACAGTGCGATCCCCTTCAGCCTGCTCGCCCTGGTAGATCTTGATGACGCGAATGCCGTGCAGGAGCTGAAGTAAAGAGTCAAACAGGGCCACTCCCTTTCGCCTGACACCGAAGGATTGTTTCAACGTGCGACGTGCCAAAACATAAATCGGTAATGCTGCTACTGGAACCAGGATGAACGCCCAAAGTGATAATGAAGGACTTAGGCTCACCGCGGCGATGATTAGTGCCGCCGCTTGAAGCGACTCGAGTACTACGCTCGCCGTCGACAAAACGACGGTGCGCATTTGCGAAACATCCTGGCGGACACTCTGTAATAAGTCGCCATGCGTGCGCCGGTCGAGAAATCCTACCGAGAGACTGAGCAGCAAACGGATCAATCGTTCCATCGTGCCCAGCTCAATTGCTTTGACGATCTTCTGTTCCGAGACGCGACTGTCGTAATTGAAAGCGGCCGCCGCCAGATTAGCGAATAACAGCAACCCCACCACCAGAAACAGCGACGCTTCAACGCTGATCCCCTGCACCAGTGGCTGCGCGCGCGTGATAACTCCGGTCAGAAACTCACGTATTAAGAGGATCGACGCAGCCGTCAGCGCAGCGCGAGCGAGCGAAGTAACTGCGAATCGGGCGACGAGTCCCGGATGCGGTCGAAGTAATCGAAGAAGCAACGTTAACTGACGCTTCACACGGCACCTTCTGCAGCGGTCGAAGTGTCAATGTTGGTTTCCTGAGTTTGCAAACGATCTGACCCGGTCAGCAGAGTTGCGACACTCATGTCCCCGGTTACATTGAGCAGTGTCTTGAAGATGTCAGGGATCGATTCAATAGCCTCGAGCACGAGGATCCCTTCGATTGGTACACCAGCGGCGAGATAAGCAGGTATCGTCTTGAATCCAGGTCCACTCTGCGGTATCCCCGGCGCAGTAAAGCTGATAACAACAACGGTCGCCAGGAACACAACCAACGAGGTGGGCGACAGAGAAATTCCGTACAGATGGGCCACCAGCATCAGTTTGACAACGGCGGAAATCGGACGATTGACTTTGAAAACTGAGACACTCAGGGGCAGCAGGAAACTGGTGGCGGACAGCGGCAGTCGCAAGCGATCTCGGCCACCCTCAATTAGTGCGGGCAGCGAGGCGATCGATGAGCGGGTACTGATCGCTACTAGTTGAGCAGGCGCGACTCCACGCGCGAAGTCCCTGAACGTGGTTCTTCCGGCAAAGACACTAAGTGGGTAAAGAAGGATCGTAAACAGCACCATGATCAGCGAAACGATCACGACGTAGGCGCCGAGTAATCCTCCCGTCGATGCTCCCGTCTTGAGTGCAAGTCCATAGGTCAGCGCGAAAACACCGATTGGCGTCGTGATGAGTATCCAGCGCACCAACTGCATCATTGCCTCCGCCAGGGCCTGAAAGACATTTGCCAGCAGGAGGTGTTTCTCGCTCGGGAGACGAGTCACCGCGAGCGCGAAGAGTGCGGTAAAGACGAGCAGCGGCAGGATGTCGCCTTTCATTCCCGCTTCCAGAAGGTTTGTAGGAAGTAATCGACCAACCCACTCTGAGATTGAAACTTGTGACGGATTGGTTTGTGTCGCGCTGGATCCGCTTGTTTTAGTTGATTCAGCGGCCGCGTTAACCGTGGACGTGATATTCGGATCTACCGGAAGGCGTGCCAGGAATAGCGGCGTAAGCAGAATCGCGAACAGGCCTGACGCGATCAGCATGCCGACAAACAATACAAAAACACGAACGCCCAGCTTGCCTACGAATTTGAGGCCGGCCCCACAAATCGCGGCCAACAGATGCGTAATGACGAGAGGCAGCACCGTTAACTGCAGTGCCGAAATCCACAGATTGCCTACGGTCTTCGTCCACTCGCCGGCCCGCTCGAAGAACGACGCGTCCGACGCATTACCCAGAATCCCCAGGCCGAGACCAGCGGCAAGGGCAAATATGGACCAGGTTGTGAGCGACAGTCGTTTCATGCCGGGGGACTCGCGTTCCAGAGCTTTGACTCTGGCAGACTAAGGCTTCGCTAATCCCGCGTGGGCGGCGCCGGATGGCGGCGGTATTGGAACGACCGACAGTGTAGCAATGCCTACATGATTGAGAGAAGTATTTACGCCCGATTTCCAGCGTAGTTGGAAACTTGGGTGCTAAAACAAGCAAAACGGCTTACGAGGAACATGTCGCCGTTCTCGTAAGCCGTTAACATATGGCGGAGAGGGTGGGATTCGAACCCACGGTGGCCGTTAAGCCACTCCGGTTTTCGAGACCGGTGCACTAATCCACTATGCGACCTCTCCGCGTCTTAAAAAACTCCTGCATCAGGGTCCGGCATTCTTCTTCCAGGACGCCTGATTGCACTTCAATCCGGTGATTCAAAAAGTCCGTATCACAGATGCGAAAACGACTGATGACGCCGCCTGCGCGCTCGTCAGCAGCGCCGTAAATCAACCGTCGCACTCGAGCCTGGATGAGCGCTCCGGCGCACATCGCGCAAGGCTCGATCGTCGAGTAAACATCCACTTCGGTGAGCCGGTAGTTGCCGAGTTTACCGGCGGCTTCGCGGAGGGCGACGATTTCCGCATGGGCTGTGGGATCGCAGTCGGTGCGAGTGCGATTGCCGGCGAGGGCGATGAGTTTGTCTTCGCTGACGATGCACGTGCCGATTGGCACTTCGCCGCGTGCCTGAGCTTCGCTAGCGGCGGCCAGCGCCTGTCGCATCCAGCGCTCGTCAACCTCAATTTCCGCGGCGGTATTCACGCAGCTTGGTTCCTTCAAACAGCCTTCAAACAGCCGAACGGCCACTATAGGGTGCGCGCCGAAACACGTCAAGAACGGCCCCGTTAACTAAGATTTCCCGCAAAGGCGCAAAGAAAGCACATCCTGAATTCGTTGATTCGCTTGGCGCCTTTGCTCTTTGCGCCTTTGGAGGAGCATGATCCTCGGCGTCTCCAGACGACCTCACTTAATTCAGCATCCAACCGTTGCGCGTGTTATCATCAACTTCCGGAGTTCCGCGCCCCAATCTGGTCCGCGCGCTCCAGCTAGTTTTCACGTCCCATGACCACCGAAGGAAGTCAAAGAGGCAGCAGTCAACTCACGTCAGATAGAGTGACCGGCAGGGTCAGACAGCCGGCAGCGGTCGACCCGTCAGCCGACGTCTCTACCCAGTCGCCGGCAGCGCTAATGCGTCGCTTCACGCCGGGCGAATTCAACACCGCGATGATCCATTTCTACCGCGGTGAAGTGCAACGCTCAAACACCTGGCGCAATCGTCTCGACACGACGACAAACTGGGCCGTGATTACCGCGGGCGCGACGCTCTCGTTTGTCTTCAGCTCGCCGCACAACCCACACTTCGTGATCCCGATCAACTCGATACTCGTCGTGATTTTTCTCTTGATGGAAGCGCGCCGTTATCGCTATTACGAGATCTGGTCGAGCCGCGTGCGCATACTCGAAACGGGATTTTTCGCGCACCTGCTGATGCCGGAAAACAGACCCGCTGAAGAGTCGTGGGCGGAACATCTGGCCGCCGACCTGACGACGCCACACTTTACGATCACGGAGTGGGAAGCAGTCGGTCGCCGTTTGCGCCGCAACTACCTGTGGATCTTCGCGCTGCTCGCGGCGAGTTGGAACCTGAAGGTTTACCTGTCGCCGCTGCCCGCGCGCGACTTCGACGCTTTTATCGAACGTGCCGCGGTGGGGTTCGTTCCCGGTTGGCTCGTGTTCGTGATCGGCGTCATCTTCAATACGGCGATTCTTATTTTCGCGATCGGCACCGTGCGACTGCGCGAGGCAACTGGCGAGGTATTGCCGAAACACGAGTTCTCATTGCAGCCGTTCAAACGAATGACGAACTGGACGACCGCCACCACGAGACGCACCACCGTACGCGCCAAACGTGCGCGACAGCGTGTGCGCAGCAGCGTCGGCACCGGTACCGCCACCACAGCTGAGTTCAAGAAGATTGACGTTTCTGAAACACCTGATAGGGAGCAACGGATCGAAGTGGAAGCCAGGTAAGGTGGTTGGCGACTGACAATTGCCTATTGCCGATTTTGTTTCTACTTCGTTTCCCTCTAGGATACGTCTGTCAAGTTCACCAGTAACAGTCGTTAGCCAATTGGCAGTCGGCAATTGGTAATCGGCGATGTCTTTATGCTCCAACTCAACGGTCAATCACTGACGATTCAACAAATCGCCGCCGTCGCGGCGCGCCGGGAGCACATCACACTCGCCGCAGTCGCGCGCGAACGAGTCGAACGCGCCCGCCAGGTTGTCGAACAGATCGTCGCGGAAGGTCGCACTGTTTACGGAGTCAACACCGGCTTCGGCAAGTTGTCAGACGTGAGCATCGACCGCGCAGACCTGGAACAGTTGCAACTCAACCTCGTGCGCAGTCATTCGTGCGGTTTAGGCGATCCGCTTTCGGACGAAGAAGCACGCGCGATGGTGTTGCTGCGCGCGAATGTACTCGCATCCGGATTCAGTGGCGCGCGTCCATTGGTTATCGACACGCTGATCGCAATGCTCGAAAAAGGTGTCACTCCGGTGATACCCGAAAAAGGAAGCGTCGGCGCAAGCGGCGATCTCGCGCCGTTGGCCCATCTCGCGCTGGCTGCGATCGGCGAAGGCGAGGCGTTCTTCGAGGGCGAGCGTTTGCCGAGTGCGATGGCCCTGGAGCGCGCCGGTATCACACCACTGCAGTTGGAAGTAAAAGAAGGACTCTCGCTACTCAATGGCACACAGGCGATGGGCGCTGTTGGTGGACTCGCCCTCTATCGCGCGCAGCGACTCGTACAGCTCGCTGACGTCGCCGGCGCAATGACATTGGAAGCGCTGCGCGGGACGCCGGTCGCTTTCGATGAACGTATTCACAATGCGCGCCCGCACCCCGGTCAGATCGCCGTCGCTGCACACCTGCGCGAACTGTTGCGCGACAGCGAGATTCGCAAGTCGCACCTCGACAACGATCCGCGAGTGCAGGACGCGTACAGTTTGCGGTGCATGCCACAGGTGCATGGCGCCATCCGTACCGCGTTGGCCCACGCGCGCGAGATCGTCGAGATCGAAAGCGGCAGTGCCACCGACAATCCGTTAGTGTTTTCGGAAACCGGCGAGGTGCTTTCGGGCGGAAACTTCCACGGCGCCCCACTCGCCCTCGTTTTTGACTACGCCGCGATTGCTTTGACAGACTTGATCAGTATCACGGAGAGACGAATCGATCGGTTGGTTAATCCTGATTCGAATGAAGGACTGCCGCCGTTTCTGACCGCGCAGCCGGGAATTTCCTCCGGCTTCATGATGCTTCAGGTCTCGGCGGCCGCATTGCTGAACGAAGCGAGAGTATTGGCCCATCCGGCGAGCGTCGATAACGTACCAACGGACGGTGGTAAGGAAGACCACGTTTCAATGGGCATGACTTCGGCGACGAAGCTTCGTTCCATAGTGAAACTTGCCGAGATGACCGCCGCGATCGAACTGATGACCGCGGCGCAAGCGCTCGACTATCGTGCGCCGCTTGCGCCCGGACGCGGAGTGAAGCAGGCTTACGACCTCGTGCGTGGGCTCGTCGCGCGAATGACGGTCGACCGGGCGACGGCGAAAGATATCGAACAGATTACCGACGCAATTCGACAAGGCGTTTTTGACGCGTTGTAAAAGACACAGACCATTTGGAGGAGACTTTATGGCGAATGGAATGGACGATCGGCGAAAGAGTTTGGAGGACGAGTACTTTCATCGCAAGAACCAGGAGGCGATAGAGAAGCTGCGCGCGAAGATGAAGGTCGCGGCAGAGGCGAAAGCGGCAGGCACTTCGTCGATGCAGTGCCCGCGCTGCGATGGCAGTTTGAACGAGACAAAGGTTGAAGAAGTCACGGTCGACACTTGCGACAAGTGTGGCGGTGTGTGGCTCGACTCCGGCGAGCTCGAGCAGCTAACGAAGAAGGCCGGCAGTTGGTTCAGGCGTATCTGGGCCGGAGCTGAAGAGTAACGAACGTGAAAACTCTCCCGCAAAGGCGCAAAGGCGCAACGGAAAGCGTGAAGGACCTGCAAAAGGTCGATGTTAGTGTGAGGCGGCTGTTCTTTGCGCCTTTGTGCCTTTGCGGGAAACTCATTAGAAAGTGACACATCGAGTGATTCGCGCGCCGCACGGCGCTCAGTTGAACTGCAAGGGATGGCATCAGGAGGCCGCTCTTCGTTGCCTGATGAACAATCTCGATCCTGACGTCGCCGAACGTCCGGACGAGCTGATCGTTTACGGTGGCGCGGGCAAGGCTGCCCGCAACTGGGCCAGCTTCGACGCCATCGTCCGCGAACTCAAGTCGCTCGAGAACGACGAAACGCTGCTGGTCCAATCAGGCAAACCCGTCGCTGTCTTTCGCACTCACGAATACGCACCCCGCGTCCTGATCGCCAACTCCAATCTTGTCGGCAACTGGGCCAACTGGGAACACTTCCACGAGCTCGAACGCCGCGGCCTGATGATGTACGGACAAATGACCGCGGGGAGTTGGATCTACATCGGCACCCAGGGCATCGTCCAGGGCACGTTCGAAACTTTCGCCGCTATGGCTGACAGACAGTTCGCCGGTGATCTCTCGGGTAAACTCATCGTTTCCGGAGGCATGGGCGGAATGGGTGGCGCCCAACCCCTCGCCGCAACCTTGAACGGCGCGGTCTTTCTCGGCATCGACGTCGATCCCGAACGCATCGAGCGTCGCGTTCGCACCGGCTACTGCGATCGTATCGCCCTGACGCTGGACGAAGCGCTCGACATCTGCGACGACGCGCGCGAACAGAAACGCGCAGTCTCCGTCGCGCTCGTCGGAAACTGCGCCGAAGTGCTGCCGGAGTTGGTGAAGCGAGGCGTGCAGGTGATGCCGTCACCGACCAAAC